>Ga0222749_10000937_pt1 | contig 15951 bp, 7 predicted proteins | sample IncBWH2Mmetat_FD_197234 | JGI IMG/M metagenome (GOLD analysis project Ga0222749, IMG submission 197234) | Metatranscriptome of lab incubated forest soil microbial communities from Barre Woods Harvard Forest LTER site, Petersham... | ecosystem: Environmental > Terrestrial > Soil > Temperate... | reverse complement strand
GTCAGAATCCTATTGTCCCACGACCAGCACTTCGAATTGTCCATTCTCAGCCGCGGAAAGAAAGCGGCGGTGAGTCTTCGGATCGAGGGCCATGTATAAATTCCGCAGGTTAGAACTTGAAGCGAACCATAAACTGAAGCTGCCGCGGCAGCCCGGTACCGGTATTCGGGGAAGCGGCGTTGTCGTTGTTGTTGTTAAAGTTCACCGTCGAACTGATGGTCCCGAAGCCGCTCTGAGGTGTAAGGTATCCCGCCGTTGAATTAAGCGGGGTGTTGTAGACGACGTTCAGCGCACCTGGATCGCCCAGTTGAACATGGTTGAAGATATTAAATGCCTGCACTGCGAACTCCATCGCGACGTGCTCGGTGAGCTTGGTTTCCTTGGTCAGTGCGAAGTCGATTTGCCAGTAGTGCAGAGCACGAATGGCCCCGTTGGGCTCATTGCCATACCGCGTGAAATTTCCGTTTGCGTCAGTCGGCGGAGGCGCGAACGCAGCAAAGTTGATTAAAGGACTTCCGTTGGAAACGGCCGTGAGCGGGCTTGTGTGGGGCAGAGTCAGGGGCACTCCCGGGATGATGTCAGGCCGCTGAGTCGTCTGGTCGTTGCCGTCGGGAAGCAGGTAGGTAAACGCTTTGCCATTGAAGGCAGAATCCGGATTTGAGGCGGGGACGTTGATGCCGCTATTTACACCACCGCCCAGGTCCATGAAGACAGTCAATGGATGGCCGGTGTGCCAGAGGCCAATGCTGCTCATCTGCCAGCCTCCCACTATTTTGCCAAGTGCCCCAGGAGAATTGAGGAAGGTCTTTCCCGGACCAAACGGGAGCTCATAAACTGCATCGACCGTAACGTTGTGCCGAACATCGAAAATGCTCGGACCTTTGTCGCAATGCAGACAGTTGACGTTTTCCGGTCCATTCGACTCGCCGCCGCCAACCGAGCCATCGTTGATGGAATGGGACCAGGTGTAGCGGCTTTGGAACGACAACCCCTGGCTGAAACGGCGCTCAAGAGATAACCCCAGCGCGTTGTACGTACTGGCGCCAATATCGCGCTTGCTATCGACCGAACCGAAGGGATCGGAGGTTGAGGAACCGGGTACGGTCGGATCAGGAAGATAAAACGGATCTAGCGGACGAACGCAATCCGTGCCAGCACCGTTGACGGTGACCGGACTCGTGCACAGATTCACCCCTCCGCGCGAGAACAAACGCACGCCACGGCTACCCAGATACTGGGCCGAGGCCGTGAAGTTGGACGGTAATTCATGTTCCACAGTCAATCCCCATGACTCCGAATACAAGTCCCGGCGGCCCTCCCGCTGCAAGGCGCGAGGGTGCTGAGCCTGCTTCTGAAGCTGTGCAGCACTAACACCAGACAGGTCAGGTTCTGTTTGCTGGTAAGCGGGTTCCAAGGGAAAGAGGCCGCTGTTCGGAGGATTCACTGTTACTCGAAACGTGTCGCTCTCCAGTCCGGCGTTTAGATCGTCATTCTGGGCCGCACCGTGATAAATGCCAAAGCCCGCCCGAACGACGGTTTTTCCATGCAGCGCACTGGGAGCCCAGGCCAACGCTAGTCTCGGATCAAAGTTCTTATAGTTCGGATTGTACAAAGCCGGATCTTTGGGACAGGGTGGAGTATTGATCGGGCCGAGACTCGGCGCGACCGGCAACGTATTGAACGATCCTGATCCCAGGCACACGCCATGAAACACATTGAGATCGAAGACGGTAGTCCGGTTGGTGGCTTCGTGGGCGACTCCGTAATAGTCCCAGCGCAGCCCCGCCGTCACGGTGAGAGTGGGCGTAACTTTCCACTCATCCTGAAAATACGGCATGATGAAGTTGCGGCGCAGGCCGTGGCAGCACCAGGGAGCGATGAAGGAAATCTGCGAAAGATTTGCATTCACCATGTCTTGGTCGCTGCTGAAGCTAAGGACATTGTCGGCAGTTTGTCCCTGATTAAGCCGGACGCGGCGGTACTCTATGCCCATCTTGAATGCGTTCCGACCATGAACCCAAGTGAGGTTGTCGACCAGACCGTAGGTCGAGCCAATCTCGATGTCAGCTGTGTTGTCGTTCAGCCCGACGAAACTACTGGGCGTACTTACCGCGTAGGTGAGTATGCTCGATTGAGGATTATGGAAGGGAGCACGATTCACGTAAAACTTGACTTCATTAAAGAGAGTGGGAGTGAATGTGTGCTCCAGCGCCAAGAGATAATTCGCCGGATGGTTGATAGTTTGGACTTTGTCCCCCGGCAAAGCACTTCCGTTGGGGGCATCTACCAGACTTATATCGCGCTGGGCGCGACCGTAGAGCAATGTCTTTTCATTGATTTGATGGTCAATCCGGACCAGCCAGGTATCCTCGTGAACCGTAGTGGGGGTGGTGGCGGTGAGAACGTCAGAATCGGCGTTGTAGTTCGACGAGGTCGGATCCGTCCCCAGATATTGGAAAGCCGAGTCCGGGTAGGTAAACCGCGGTGTACATCCGTTGATCGAACCCACCGAGGCTCGCCAGGGATAGGCCTGCATGATGGAGCACATCTGCGGAGATTGGGTCAAGACTGCTTGCTGATAGGAAACGGTTAAAGGAGTTCCTTGCGTCGGATCGGTTGGACTGGTCGGATTGGCGCAACAAATGCCCGATGGCACAAAGAATGTGTTCGCGGTCGACTGTAATTGGCGCACACCCTCATAACTGAGGAAGAAGAAAGTCTTGTTCTTCTTGATGGGGCCGCCAATCGTTAGTCCGTACTGACCGAGGCGAAAGGGGGGAATAGCAGGATTGTTGTTGATATTGTAGTCGTTGAAGTTGCGCGCATCGAAAACCGAATTTCTGAGATAGCCAAACACCGATCCGTGGTAGTCGTTAGTGCCGTGCTTGGTCTCGACGTCGATCTGTCCGCCTGCTTGCGTGCCGTATTCCGCATCGTATAACGCGCTGTTGACGCGATATTCCTCGATTGCGTCTTGAGAAATCTGCAGCCGCGTCTGCGACTTCTGCGCCTGCTCCTGAATACCACCCGCATCGACGCCGTCGATCGAAAAGTTGTTGTCGTCGCGGGCGCGGCCGGCAAAACGGATGGTACGTTGATCGCCACCGCCGTCGTCTTGGGCGAAAGGCGCGAGGAGTGTGAAGCTGGACCAGTCGCGGCCGTTGTTGGGGAGACTGGCGATCTGAGTTGTGTCAATTACCGTGGCGGCCTCGGCCGTAGTGCGATCGGCCAGCGTGGATGCCTTGACCTCGATTTGCTCGTTAATTGCTCCCACGGCGAGCGGAACGTCCAACGTGTGGGTCTGTCCCACGCGGAGAATGACGTCTTCGATCAGCTTGGTCTTGAAGCCGGGGTTGCTGACGGTCACCGTGTAACCGCCCACCGCCAAGCCCGGGAAACGGTAATAGCCCTTGGAATTCGTATGCTGTTCTTCGCTCAGGCCAGTATCGACCGCGACGACCTTAATATCGGCGCCCACAATCACGCTTCCGGAGGGATCGGTTACCGTGCCCTCGAGTGAGGCGCGGTCCACCTGCGCGTAGGCGGCAGGCGTTACAGCCAGCAGGAGCAGCGCGGCGGGCACTAGAGCGAGTACGAATCTAGCAAACGGGGAGTGGGTCGAACGGCGGTGGTGAGTGGTCATGACGTCAGCTCCTTGCGAGTCAAGAACTGCTGAATCGGGAGAGGCTCATGCAATAGCCCGACGGCCACGGCGCGAGGTATGGTTCTCCCCCTGATTACGTTGGATGAAGTGGACTGATATGACCGGAAATCCTAGAGTCAGGGTGTGACGCAGGGATGAACGCCACGTTAATATTTTTTCAGGTTGCTGATCGCAGCCCCGGCATCGGCTCTAAACTGTGGAGGTATTCGGGAACTCCGGCCAATGATCCGATGAAACTGCTGATTGTGGAAGACGAAGCGCGCATGGCCGACCTTCTCCGCAAGGGACTGACCGAGGAGGGCCACACGGCGACTTGCGCGTCGGACGGCGCCGAGGGCTTGGCGCTGGCGAAGTCCTACGAGTTTGACGTCATTATTCTCGACGTCATGATGCCTAAGCTCAGCGGATATGAGCTCGCCAAGAGGCTGCGCGCGGAAAAAGTCAGGACTCCGATCCTGATGCTGACCGCCCGCGACTCCGTGCCCGACATTGTCCGAGGCCTTGACTTGGGCGCCGACGATTACATGACTAAGCCCTTTTCGTTTGACGAACTGGTGGCGCGCTTGCGGGCAGTGAAGCGGCGCGCGCTGATATCGCAGGACGTCAATCTGCGGGTTGCCGATCTGGTTCTCGATCCGGCCAGCCGCGAAGTTCTGCGGGGAGAAGAACGGGTCTCGCTGACGCGCACGGAATACAATCTGCTGGAGCGTCTCATGTACCGCGCCGGCAGGGTAGTTTCTCGGCGGGCTCTGATCGAATCGGTCTGGGGCTTTGACCGCGACATCGAAGAAAACACGCTGGACGCCTTCATGCACCTTTTGCGCAACAAGATCGATTCCCCAGGCCGTCCCAAGCTGATTCAGACTGTGCGCGGAGTCGGCTATATGATTCGTCCTGACGGGCTCGCGTAAGAAGTAAGAAGACTGTTATGAAAAGACCTTCGATCGGCGTTCGCCTCACGCTCTGGTATCTGGCGTTTTTTGCTCTAGCGCAATTCGTCTTCGGCGTGGGCATGTGGGTTATCCTGCGGCATAATTTGTATGACTTGGTCGACGACGACCTGGAAGCGCAGGTCGACGACCTGAAGAACTTTTTGCAGTCCCAGCCTAAGGATCGGCCCCTCGCCAAGATTCAGGAGGAAGTGACGGAGACGTATTCTATCGAACATTCCGGAGATTATCTGGCGGTCCACGCGGAAAACAATCGGCTGATCTATCGTTCGGCATTCCTCGAGGCACACCCGTCGGCTCTACAACCGCCGGATCAAATCGACCGGCCTAGTATGAGAAGCCGGAAGATCGACGGCCGGCTCTTCCGGTTTGTCCTGCAGAAAGTGGATGCCAACGGTCACGTTTATGCAGTGCAGATGGGCATTCCGGCGGACGACGTAGTCGAGACTCTCCAATTGTTCCGTCTCTATCTGCTGATGTTTGCGCCCGTGTTGTTACTGGTGGCGGCGGGTGGTGGTTACTGGCTGAGCCGCAGGGCGCTCGCTCCTGTAGACGCACTGGTGCGAACCGCGCGCCAGGTCAGCGGGACCAATCTCAACAGCCGCCTGCAAAAGTTAGAGACGGGAGACGAACTGCAGCGCTTGTCGGACACGTTGAATGAAATGCTCGACCGGATTGAGTCGGCATTTCTGCGCATCACGCAGTTTACGGCCGACGCCTCGCATGAGCTTAGGACACCGGTGTCACTTATCCGCACCGAGGCGGAGTTGGCGTTGCGCCGGTCGCGGGGAGAAGCCGAATACAAGGAATCGCTGCGCCACATTCTGCTGGAGGCCGAGCGCACGACCGCGCTGATCGAACAATTGCTGTCGATGGCCCGTGCCGACTCCGGCCGTGAGACGCTGCACCTGGAGCCGGTGGATTTGCGCCAGACGCTACGCGGCGTCCTCGACGGCTGGCAGCAGGTGGCCACCATTCGCAGCCTGCAATTTTCAGCTAGCTTTGCTGCTGCGGATTTTTCTGTGATGGGCGACGAGACCTTGCTGCGAAGACTAGCCGACATCCTGCTCGACAACGCGTTCAAGTACACGTCTTCGCCCGGGTCGGTTCACTTGTCACTCGAAACTAAAGGCGACAGCGCGGTGATCATGGTTCAGGACTCCGGAGTGGGAATTGCCGAGGAAGAGCAAGACAGGATTTTCGAACGCTTCTATCGCGTCGATAAGGCGCGAAGCCGCGAACAAGGTGGCGCGGGACTCGGGCTCGCTATCGCGCAATGGATCGTCACCCAGCACGGCGGCTTGATCGAGGTCGAAAGCCAGCTCGGACACGGCGCCACGTTCCGCGTGGAGTTGCCGATGATCGCAGCGCCCGTGCGGAATGCGCAGCCTGCGTAATCATTATGCAAAATTCGCAATGGCTGCCGTAGAATGACTGCCGTACAATAGAAGGGCCTTTCCAGTGCCGGGATGGCGGAACTGGCAGACGCAGCGGACTCAAAATCCGCCGATCTTCGGGTCTTGGGGGTTCGACTCCCCCTCCCGGCACCAACCCCCGAAGCCGACAGAATACGCGGCTAGCTGGTGTTCGCTCACGCTTGAGATGCACCTCTGGAGCAGACACAGCGGATTTCGCGTCATATATAGTTGCGAATTAAAAACTATCACATTGAAATGAGTAGGTTTATGGACACCTACGTAGTAGGCGTGGCTTACACGTCAGTTACACATATTCGGATTCGTACCGCCTTTCAAGCGAATAAAGATGGTGGAACTACGAATCAACCTTGACTGCGAGTTATTTCGATAAGGACGGGAGTTGCTGGTAGCGATATCCCCGAGGTTTGAGCTGCAGATTCACGTAGGTGCCTTTGGAGTCGGCGGCGAGGAATGCGGCGTATTCCTCGGCGGGCACGTCAAAGTATTGATAGACCTCGCCCGATTGACGAAACTCCAGTTCCAGCACGCGTTCCTGGGGAGCGTAGCCGATGCTGGCAATACTGCTGGACTCTACCGGAACTCTCTGCATTCTCGAATCGAGCGCTTTCCGGGCGCGCTCTCTCCTTGGATGCGAATGACGTCAAGGAAGGAACTCGCCCACTTGTCTAGCCGGTCACAACCGGACGCTTACACCTTCATCCACTGCGCCCCGAAGACCGCCAAAATTCGAGTCACGCCCACAAGCAAGACATTGGCGCAGCAACAAGACGGTCGCCGAAGGGGACCGGTCTTCCGCCATCGTAGAGAACCACTCCCAGCTTGAAGTTATCGCCGCAGGCCTCCGCCAACTTTCGGAGTCCCTTGAAGTCACCAGCATTCACGGTGGCGCTCGCCTTGACTTCGATACCGACCAATGCGCCACCTCCCGCTTCAATCACCAGGTCAACCTCATCCTGATCTTTGTCCCGGTAGTGGTATAAAGCGCGGCTCTCATCAAACCAAGACGCCTGTTTCAGCACCTCAGAGAAAACAAAAGTTTCCAGCAATGGTCCGAAGATTGTCCGGTCTTTCGCGACCCGCTCCACACTAGCTCCTAAGAGTGCGCCGAGCAGGCCGGAGTCAAGGAAATGCAGCTTGGGCGTCTTTACCAAACGCTTCAACTGGTTCCGAAACCACGGTTCCACGCGACGAACGAGAAACAACTGCTCCAGGATGGCGACGTATTTCCTTGTGGTCTTGTCGTCAAACCCAACTTGGCCGCCTATCTGCGTGAAATTGGTGAGCTGGCCAGAATGGTGGGCAAGAACCTGTAGCAGACGGGGCATTTGATCGAGTTTTTCCACTTCGGCAACCTCGCGCACATCCCGTTGCACGATGGCTCTTACATAATCGCGTGCCCATGTCTGGCGTCGCTTTGGATCTTCGCGTCGCAGCATTTCGGGGTAGCCGCCAGTCAGGACGGCTTGTACTAGGTCTTTGGCAATCATTGGCTCCGCAGGTTTGCCAAGCTTGCTATCGAACGCTGCTTTGAGGAAGCCCGGCTTCTTGCCTCGAATTTCAGCCCGCGAGAGGGGCAGAAGGCTCACGATCTCCATGCGGCCGGCTAGACTCTCCGAGACTTGGGGCAGAGTCAGAATATTGGCTGAGCCCGTCAACAGAAACCGGCCGGCCCTACGATCATCATCGACCGATTTCTTAATGGCCCGGAGGAGGTCGGGCACTCTCTGTACTTCGTCAATGGTCGTTCGGTCAAGAGCGCGCACCAACCCAGTTGGATCGCTGCGTGCTGCAGCCAGAACTGTGTCGTCGTCCATGGTGATAAATTCGCGTTTGCCCCCGACTAAATCGCGGACCAGCGTGGTCTTACCGCACTGGCGCGGCCCCGTAACCATGACGACCGGCGTGTCCTTGAGCGCGGTAGCCACCAGTTCGGCGGAAAAGCGAGGAAAGAGCGCGTGATCGGTATCGTCCATGCCGGGTGAAGGCTCCGTCTAATTCGGATTAATGGCTCGTCCATTTCGGATTATAGGCTCGTCTAATCCGGAATGAAAACCGAAATGGTTCCGGGAACGCATTCCGGCTTGTGGGCAGACCAAGGATTCCGATTCCCCAACCAGATTTTGTTGATGGCCCCAGTCAATACGATCTGAGCATAGTGTGCGGTCCCTATCTTCTCCATAACAGCGCCGATGCTGAGGACATTTGTGGAAAGAAGCGACCCGAGATGCCTTGAAAAATCCGCGAGACTTACACAGTGACTTTCACAGTTTTCATATTTTGCTGAATCTATGTAGTTTATTTTCAATACTTAACTTGAATACGCAGCGGACTCAAAATCCGCAGACCTTCGGGTCTTGGGGGTTCGACTCCCCCTTCCGGCACCAAACCTACCTTCGCTGATGCCACAGTTCCTCGGTCAGTCTGAGTCGTGTGCGTCGTAGTGTGAGAGAAGACTCCTCTTTTCACCGACCGCCGACTTGTGTGACACTTGGACCCCGAGGAAAGTGAATCGTACGAGGAAAAATGACCCCTGCAAAACTGCGCTTGCTCGCCGTCTCTGTCATCTTGTTGTTATTCGCCGCCGTGCCGCTGCTTTCTCAGGAACTGAATTCAAATTTTGCCCGCGATCCCGGCCAGCCCATCGATCAGGAGTACACGGATCATATTCACAAGTACACCACGGATCCTTCCTTCATCTCTTCTCTCGTGGATTATCTTCCGGCCTCGAAGACCGTGCCTACGCCCGCCAAGGTGCTCGGCGACGTGTCCGGCGCGCCCGACATGCTTCCTTATGCCGAAGATGTGTACAAGTATTTTCGCCAGCTGGAGGCGAGCAGTCCGCGGGTGAAGGTCTTCACCATCGGCCACTCCGAAGAAGGGCGGGAGATGATTGCCGCCGCCATCGCCGATCCCAAGCTTCTCGCGAGCGCGAAAGCGAATGACGCGCGTCTGGCTCAACTGGCGGACCCACGCACCATCGGCCTCGATGACGCCAAGGCCCGCCAACTTGTCGACCAGTCCTGGCCCGTCTACTACATCACCGGCACTATTCACTCGCCAGAGACCGGCGCGCCGACAGCTCTGATGGAACTCGCGTATCGTCTGGCCGTCGACGATGCGCCCTACATCAAGTACATACGCTCTCACATGATCGTGCTGATTACTCCGGTCGTCGAGGTCGACGGCCGCGACCGGATGGTTGATATCTATAAGTGGCACAAAGCTCATCCCGGCCAGGATTGGCCGCGTCTTCTTTATTGGGGCCATTACGTTGCACACGACAACAACCGCGACGCCATGGCGATGACCCTCGACTTAACGCGAAATGTTCTTGAAACTTATCTAGGCTGGCATGCGCAGGTGTTGCACGATTTGCACGAGTCGGTTCCGTTTCTTTACGACAACACGGTCGGCGACGGACCCTACGACGCATGGGTGGATCCCACGCTCGCCGACGAGTGGGCCGAACTGGGCTGGAACAACGTCGCCCAGATGCAGCGCTTCGGCATGCCCGGAGTCTTCACCCACGGCGACTTCGACACCTGGAGTCCCGGCTACTTGATGTTTCTTGCGGGCATGCACAACGGCATCAGCCGGCTCTATGAAACGTTTGGCAACGGCGGCGCCGACACAGAGAAGCGCATTCTCCGGCCGGAAGATTATTCGCGCACCTGGTACCGTCAGAATCCGCCGCTGCCAGTAGTGACCTGGTCGCAGCGCGATAACAACAATTACGAAGAAAGCGCTCTGCTCTCCACTCTTTCTTACTTCTCGCAGAACACCCACCACTTTCTCGAAAACTACTACGTCAAGAGCAAACGCGCGGTGCAGAAGCCCTTGCTAGAAGGGCCGGCTGCCTACGTGATTCCTGCAGATCCAGCCGACACGAATCGCCAGGTCGAGTTGTTGAAAGTATTCAAGCGCCAGCACGTCGAAATCGAACTACTGTCCGACGCGGTTACGGCCACCGTCCCTGCGGAAAGGCGCGGAGACAAGCCGAAGCAGGAAACGTTTCCCGCCGGCAGCATCGTCGTGGGTATGGATCAGCCGTACTCCCGCGTCGCCGACGCGCTGCTCGACCGGCAGTTCTGGGCCGCGGGCGATCCGCAGAAACATCCCTACGACGATACTGGATGGTCGTTTACGCATCTCTTTAATCTGAAAGCTGTGCGAGTGCTCGATGCCTCGATCCTCAAATCCAAGATGACGCGCCTGGACGATCCGACGAAGTTGGCGGGCAAGATTTCCGGCGCCGGTACTGTGCTGGCGGTCGCCAACACCGGGCAGGTTTCCCTCCTGTCTCTGGTCTACAAGCTGAAAGGTGCGAACATCCAGGTGGCTGAGAAGGCGTTCGATGCGGAGGGCAAACATTTCGCGGCCGGCTCGCTGCTCATCACTGCCGCTTCCGATGCCCACATCGACGACCACATCGGTGGAGTCCTGCACGATCTATCGCTCGACGCCTCGCGACTCGCCGCAGCGCCTTCCGTGTCGGCCCATGCAGTTACCGCTCCGCGCATAGCCTTCATGCACACGTGGCTTGGTACTCAAACCGAGGGTTGGTGGCGGTATGTCTTCGATACGGCGGGCGTTCCCTTCGACTACATCAGCACGCAAACGGTCGCGAGCCAGGAGGACCTTCGTGCAAAGTATGACGTGATTATCTTCGCTCCGGTCGGCCGTTCTTCGCCGCTGGAAATTCTCAACGGCATACCTATGTGGAATAACCCGATGCCGTGGCAGAAATCCGAGCTCACTCCAAACCTGGGCGCCATCGACAGCACTCCCGACATTCGCCCCGGCCTGGGCTACGAAGGCCTCGCCCATCTGAAGAGGTTCGTTGAGCAAGGCGGGCTGCTCATCACCTGCGAAGATACCGCGCAGTTCGCCATCGAAACCGGTCTTGCCCCCGGCGTCAGCGTTGCTCCCCGGGGTGACGCCCGGGTCGTCGGCAGCGTGCTCAACACGGTCTTCGTCGCCCGCGACAATCCAGTCGCTTTCGGTTATGGACTCGGAGTGCCAGTCATCAGCGCCAACGGCATGGCTTTCAACGTCAGCAACACGCTCAACCGCGCGGGAGGCCGTGTTTTAATGGATCCTCTGACCGACTCCCTGGATCCCTACGCCAAGCGGGCCACCGGCCGGGGCACCGTCGACGATAGCGACGAACCCCAGGGCAGAAAAATCGTCGAGCCCGAGCCGCTGGTGAAACAGCAGCCGTGGGAGCCGCCGCATTTGGATGAGGAGCAGACGCGCAACAACCCGCTGGTGATTCCGGTGCAAAGCCGGCCGGATGTAATCCTGCGCTTCTCCGACGGCAAGAATCTTTTACTCGACGGACTACTCGACAAGGGATCGTCGATTGCCGAGCATGCCGTTGTGGTGAACGCGCACCTTGGCCAGGGAAACGTGCTGCTGTTCGGCAACAACCCCGTTTACCGCGGCGAAACCGTCGGCACGTACGCGATGGTCTTCAACGCAATCCTGAACTATCGGCACCTCAACGATCAGCATACAGCGCGCGAATCGGCAGCGGCCGACAAGCAGCCATAGGCTGACGTGACGGCACCGAATAGGGACCGCTGGCACAAAACCCGGTGTGAGTGCACGGGTTTGTTACACCAGCGGCAGGAGGGGCGGTCACAGCCGGACTGGCGCCCGGAGCGCGCTTTTTCCGTGCTCGGGAAAGCGATGCGGGAAATTGAAAATTCAATTGAAAATTCGACTTGAACTTTCGCATCCCGTAGTTGCACAATAGCGCCCCATCAGGTCCCCCAGGGTCTCAATGGTCGTTCATTCCTGGGAAACACAATCCAAAATGTAACGCCCATGGTGAGGGTGAAGGAGGCTTTATGCGTTCTGGCTCCCGTGTATTGCTTTTACTGGCCGTTTTTTTTCTCGCCCTCAGTACTCTAGTTTGGACACAAACTGCTACAACCTCGTTGCGCGGATCCGTGTCTGACGCCAAAGGTGCGGTCCTGCCAGGCGCGACAGTAACGCTGACTAATCCCGACACGGGTTTCTCTCGAACGACTAAAACCACCGGCGATGGTGAGTACCAATTCCTTCAGATGCCGCCCGCCTCCTACGTTCTTACTGCGTCCGCGACGGGGTTTGCCACCGTCAAACAGAACATCGTACTGGAAGTTAGTTTGCCGGCGACGCTCAAGGTGACCATGGCGGTGCAGGGCCAGGCGGTTACGGTTGAAGTAAGTAGCGAGGCCGTTCCCGTAAACACCACGGACGCTAGTCTGGGAAACACGTTCGACAGCCATCAGGTGCTCAGCCTACCCTTTGAAGGGCGGGATCCGGCGGCGATTCTCAGCCTGCAACCGGGCGTGGCCTACACCGGGAATAATCCGGCCCAAACGGCGAACGATACCTTTGATACGCGGAACGGTGCTGTCAATGGCGGCCGCAGCGACCAAGCCAATATCACACTCGACGGGGTGGACAATAACGACCAATTGGGACGCCATGCTTTCCAGGGAGCGGTGCGTTCGACCTTGGAGTCGATCGAAGAATTCCGTGTAACCACCGCTGGGGAAAACGCCGACACGGGCAGGTCATCCGGCGGACAGGTTTCTCTGGTCACCAAGAGCGGCACCAACGCTTTCCACGGTTCTTTGTATGAATACAACCGTAGCAGCTTGGGCCAAGCCAACGATTGGTTCAACAAGCAGACCGAGCTGAATAGCAATTTGCCGAACAAGCCGGGGCAACTGATCCGCAACACGTTTGGCGCCTCTGTGGGCGGGCCGATTGTGAAGAACCGGCTATTCTTTTTCGGTACCTACGAAGGTCAAAGAACGAGCGAGAATCAACAGGTCACGCGGAACGTGCCCGGGCCGTCGCTTCGTGCCGGAACCATCAACTACCCTTGCGACCCAAACGATCCGAACTGCGCGACGCCCCCCGCGGGTGTCACAGTTGTAAATGGCGTGGCTACGCTCACCACAAGTCAGATCCAAAGCATGGACCCGAACTGCACGGGTTTGGGAACGTGTCCGCTGGGGCCGGGCCCCAATCCCGCTGTTCTGGCTGTTTTCAATAAGTATCCCACCCCGAACTCGACCGGATGCGCAGATTATGACGGGTTCAACATTACTTGCTTTAGCTTCTCCGCTGCGAACCCGCAACGCCTGAACACAACGATCGCCAAACTGGACTATGTCGTGGACCCGGGCGGCAAGCACCGCATATTCGTACGCGGCAACTACCAGCAGGACTCGATAGCGGATCCGCCCCAATTTCCGGGCCAGCCGCCGGCGCGAGACAACAAGAACAACAGTCGGGCTCTCTCGGTTGGCTACACCGCTGCTTTGTCGAACACCCTGATCAATAACTTCAGGTATGGGTTTACCCGCCAGAGCACCGCAGAGGCGGGGCTGCAGTCTACCCCTTCGGTTAGGTTCCGTTTCATGGACGATCTCACACCCTTCACTTCCACCTTGGCAAATCATCTCCCGGTGAACAACTGGATCGATGACGTTACTTGGACCAAGGGTAAGCATACGCTCCAGTTTGGCGGCAATATCCGGCTTATTAGTAACGTGCGCAGCTCGAATGCAACATCGTTCAACGATGCGCTGGCCAATCCGCTGTACCTGGCGCAAGCTCCGGCAGGAAGTGGCGGCAGCCTCGATCCGGTGGCGTTCGGGTTCCCAAATGTTGATCCGAACCAGACCCAGCCCTACGACTTCGGCATCGTCGATATGGTCGGAATCCTCTCGCAAGTGACGGCGAACTACAATTTTACGAAGGCGGGCAGCGCTCTTGCCGAGGGGACCCCAGTGCCCAGGCACTTCCGTTCGTGGGAATCCGAGGAGTATATCCAGGATTCGTGGCGAGCTACACCAAGTCTCACGCTCACTGCAGGACTCCGTTATACGTTCCTGGAACCGCCTTATGAGACGACCGGTACGCAGGCGGCTCCAAACATCAGCATGAATGGTTTTGTGACTCAGCGCGGCCAGCAGATGCTGCTCGGGAACGCCGTCGAGCCGCTCATTTCGTTCGATTTGTCTGGCCAGGCAAATGGGAAAAAACCCTACTGGCCCTACGACCACAAAGACTGGGGACCGAGAGTCGCATTCGCATACTCACCGCATGCGGATGGCGGTTTTTTACACAAGCTTTTTGGCAGCGCAGGAAAATCGTCGATTCGCGGGGGCTTCGGCCTTGTCTTTGACCACTTCGGCGAAGCGCTGGTCAGCACTTTCGATCAGAACGGTACCTTTGGACTTACTACCGGCATTACCAATGCCGCATCCATTCAAACCGTCGATGGCGGCGCCAGATTCACTGCTCCCGGCCAGGTACCGGCCTCCAGTCTTGACGGCCAATTGCTGGCGCCCGCGCCGGTGGGCGCATTCCCAAAAACGCCACCCGTCAGTACTCCTTCGAATCCGGTGCAGCAGATTGCATTCGGGCTGGACGATAAACTCAGGACCCCATATTCGGAAGTCATTGATTTTTCCATCAGCCGGGAACTGCCGCACGGACTCGTTCTCGAAGCGAACTATGTGGGCCGCCTCGGACGCCGGCTCCTGCAGCAGCGGGACATGGCCATGCCACTGGACATTGTGGACCAGAAATCTCACATGGACTACTTCGCCGCCGCGACGCAGTTTTCCAAGGCCGTTTACGCGAACACGCCGACGGCAAGCATCAACCCCATCCCGTATTGGGAAAATCTGTTCCCGGCAGCCGCGGGCGTGGATATGACCCAAATTACAGGGGATTGCGTTTCCAGTGACCAGACGACGCCTGCGCCTACAAACCCAACGGCGACGCAATCCATGTACGAGCTCTATGGCTGCAACACTGGACCGTTCGGGACCGCTTTCGGGGAATCGAATGCTCTCAACATTCTGGATACATTCTGCTTGCCCGCTTGTCTTAATCAGCAGGTTGGACAACAGGGGGTGCCATTTCAATTCTACAGCCCGCAATACACCGCTCTCTATGCGTGGTCGAGCATCGGAAGCAGCAGCTATCACGCCTTGCAGGTAGTGCTGCGCAGCCGCCAGATGCGAGGTCTGCAATTTGACATCAACTATAGTTTCGCTCATTCCATCGATATAGGCTCAGACGCTGAGCGGGTGGGGACGTTCGGTGGCCTGAGCGCAATTATCAATACCTGGGCACCCCAGCAGCTGAAAGGCAGTTCCGATTTCGATACCCGCCACAACGTAAATTCCAATTGGGTCTTCGAACTGCCCGTTGGGAAGGGCAAGCGGTACGGTAGCAGCTGGGGCAGGTTGACCGATGCGTTCCTCGGTGGATGGCAACTGGCGGGAGTCTGGCGCTGGTCCAGCGGCTTCCCGTTCAGCATCGGCAACGGAGGTACGTTCCCGACCAACTTCCAGCTGTCCGGTACCGTGTTTACGAATGGAGTGATTCCACCAACCGGCAAAACATACGTTAATGGGGTACCGAATGTCTTTAAGTCGTCAGATCCGGGCGCGCTGACCCAGGACTTCCGTTACGCCTATCCGGGCGAGTCCGGACAGCGTAACAACTTCCGCGGAGATGGCTTCTTCGGTATTGATATGGGCCTCAGCAAGATATTTGCGATTACCGAGCGGCAGAACGTCAAACTCAGCTGGGAAACATTCAACATCACGAACTCGAACCGCTTCGACGTGCAATCCATTAGCGTCGACATTCAGAACCCGGCGAGCTTTGGCCAATACAATGCCCCGACGCTCACCCAGCCGCGCGTGATGCAGTTCGCGTTGCGGTATTCGTTTTAAGGATTTTCGAGTCGGCTGTGAGGGGGCGGCATTCGTCGCCCCCTGCTTTTTTCTGGTAATTTCTTTTCATCCAAAATTCTGCCCTGGGGAAGCGAAGAATGGGGAAGCAAACGATTATGAGAATGCGCTCACTTGCTCTG
>Ga0222749_10000936_pt1 | contig 15954 bp, 13 predicted proteins | sample IncBWH2Mmetat_FD_197234 | JGI IMG/M metagenome (GOLD analysis project Ga0222749, IMG submission 197234) | Metatranscriptome of lab incubated forest soil microbial communities from Barre Woods Harvard Forest LTER site, Petersham... | ecosystem: Environmental > Terrestrial > Soil > Temperate... | reverse complement strand
TCGATCCACCAGGCGCGGGCGGGCGTCTACCGCCTCGCCAGGCTGCCCTCGCGGATCGAGGGGCGCGAAATGCCCGAAATCGAGATCGTCGACATGTCGTCCGAGAAGGCGGACCTCAAGCGGTATCCGATCATCTCGCGCCGCCTCGAACAGCTGATGCGCCAGTCAATGGAGCGGCATGAGCAGGCCATCCTCTTCCTCAACCGACGCGGCTACCTCACCCACGTCTCGTGCCCGCGCTGCCGCTGGTTCTTCACCTGCCGACACTGCGACGTCGCGATGACGTACCACCGCGAGACGGGCAAGGCGGTCTGCCACTACTGCTACGAAACGCGGGAGAGGCCCTCGAGCTGCCCCGAGTGCGGGTTCGGCAAGCTCCTGGAGTACGGGATTGGGACCGAGCGGATCGAGGACGAGGTGAAGCGCGCGTTCCCCGGCTTCGCCGTATCGCGGATGGACTCCGACTCGATGAAGACGCGGAAGGACTACCGGGACTCACTCCAGGCCCTCTGGGGCGGCGAGACGGACATTCTGGTCGGCACTCAGATGATCGCCAAGGGCCTCGACGTTCCGGACGTGACCCTGGTCGGAGTCGTGAGCGCCGACACCGCCTTCCACATCCCGGACTTCCGGGCGGCCGAACGGACCTTCCAGCTGATCACGCAGGTGGCGGGCCGGACGGGGCGTGGCGACAAGGGGGGGCGCGTGGTGGTCCAGACCTTCTACCCGCAGCATTACGCGGTCAAGACGGCGGCGACCTATGATTTTACGGGCTTCCTCGCCAAGGAGCTCGAAATGCGGGAGGAGCTGGGCTATCCGCCCTTCCGGTCGCTCGTCCGGGTCCTCGTCCAGGGTTGGAACGAGAGCAGGGTGAAGGAGACCTCGGAGCGGCTCGGGAGGCGGCTCGTCGCCTCGTTCGAAGGCTCGTCGACCCGCGTGCTCGGGCCGGCGGTGGCCCCGCTCTACCGGATCCGGGGACGCTTCAGGATCCACCTCCTGGTCAAGACGCCATCCCTCGAGGAATCGCTTCCGGAGATCCGCAAGGCGGTCGACGCCGCCCCGAATGACCGCACGCTCCAAGCCCAGATCGACGTCGACCCGATCAACCTGCTTTAGGTTCCGCTCCGGATAGAATCCCCCGTTTGGAACGTACTGTAAGGGGGCGAGCGTAGGAGGGCGGGATCGTGATGCTTCAGATCGTCTGCCGATTCGCATTCCTCCTCGGGGTCGCGGTCGCCGGCTCCCCTCTCCTCTTCGCCGTCCAGGCCGGGAAGACCACCGAGAAGAGCCTCGACTGGTCCCAGTTCCGCGGCCCCAAGAGGGACGGCCACTCGGCCGACACGGGCCTCCTGCAGGAATGGCCCTCCTCCGGGCCCCCGCTCGCGTGGAAGACGACCGGGATTGGGATCGGCTTCTCGAGCGTCTCCTCCTGGGGGAACAAGGTCTTCACGATGGGCGAGGACGGCGGCAAGTGCCACCTGGTGGCCCTGAACGCGGGGGACGGCAAGGTCGTCTGGAAGCTCCCGGTGGGGGGCGCGTTCACCGAGGCCCAGGGCGGACCGGGGCCGCGCTCCACGCCCGCCACCGACGGCACGATCGTGGTGGGGATCGCCCCCACCGGCGAGATCACCTGCGCGCGCGTCGCGGACGGCCGCACGGTCTGGCAGAAGAAGATGCAGGAGTTCGGCGCGAGCCCCCCCGGGTTCGGATTCGTGGAATCGCCCCTCCTGGACGGGAACCTCGTGGTCCTTTCGCCGGGCGGCACGATCGTGGCGCTCAACAAGCAGAACGGCCAGGTCGCCTGGAAAAGCAAGAAGCTCAAAGGCGCGACGGACTACAGCTCCCTCTCCCTGGCGGAGATGGGCAAGGTGAAGCAATATCTCGTGATGACGGAGAAGAGCGTGGCGGGCGTTCTGGCCGCGAGCGGGGCGATCCTCTGGGAGGGGGATTTCCCTGGCGACCGGGCCGTGGTCCCGACCCCTGTCTACAACAACGGGATCGTCTTCGTCGCCGCCGGTTACGGGGTCGGATGCAAGGCGTTCAAGGTCGACATCGCCGGCGGGCAGATCAGGTTCCAGGAGGCGTACTCGGGCAAGACCTTCCAGATCCACCACGGGGGGATGGTCCTGGTCGGCGAGCACGTGTACGGCCTGAGCGACCAGGGCACCATCCGCTGCGTCGAGCTGGCGACGGGCAAGGAGGCCTGGGCCGACCGGAGCGTGGGGAAGGGCTCGATCGCCTACGCGGACGGCCATCTGATCTGCCGGGGCGAGACGGGCGGCGTCGCGCTCGTCGAGGCGAATCCCGCCGCCTTCAAGGAAAAGGGCCGATTCACGCCCGCTGAGAAGAATGGATCGAAGTGCTGGGCCCATCCGGCGATCTCCGGCGGCAAGCTCTACCTCCGGGAGCAGGATGCCCTTCTCTGCTACGAGCTGAAGGCCAAATAGCCTGGGAACGGTCCCCCCGCTCCCCTCCATCGCAGAGACTCCGAAGTGTTTTTCCGCCCCCCGGAGCCGCCTCCGGGCCTCGGGCGTATCCTTTATGGATGCTGAAGCTCGTTGGCGAGACCCCCGGAGGGCCGTTCTGCGACGGGCTCTCGCGTCGCTCCTTCCTCCGGATCGGGGGTCTCGCCCTCGGCGGCCTGACGCTCCCCCAGATCCTCGCCGCCCAACAGAACGCCCCCCGCCCCAGCCGCAGCGGAGGCCTGGGACACAAGGCGGTGATCATGGTCTACCTTCCCGGCGGGCCGCCGCACCAGGACATGTACGACCTCAAGATGGACGCGCCGGCCGAGGTCCGCGGCAAATTCCGCCCCATCCCGACCAATGTCGACGGCATCCAGATCTGCGAGCTCCTTCCCCGGCTGGCCGCAAGGATGGACAAGCTCGTCCCCATCCGGTCCATCGTCGGAGCCAAGGACCGGCACGAGAGCTTTCAATGCCTGACCGGCCGGCTCAACGAGAACCTCCCGCGCGGGGGATGGCCCGAACTGGGGGCGGTCGTCTCCCGTCTCCAGGGCGGCACCGAAACGACGATTCCGCCCTTCATGGCGCTCTCGCCCCGCATGCAGCACCGCCCGTACAACAACGGGACCCCGGGATTCCTCGGACCCGCGTTTGCCCCGTTCAAGCCCGAGGACGAAGGCAAGAGCGACCTGACCCTCAATGGGATCACCCTGGAGCGGCTCGAGGACCGCAAGCAGCTCCTCGCGAGTCTCGACCGGTTCCGCCGCGATGCGGACGCCCAGCGCATGATGGACGGCCTGGACGCGTACACCCAGCAGGCCTTCGGCATGCTGACTTCGAGCCGGCTGGCGAAAGCGCTGGACCTCTCGCAGGAGGATCCGAAGGTCCGCGAGGGGTACGGGACGGGGACCGCGACCCACCAGGGCGATGGCGCGCCGCGGCTCAACCAGCAGTTCCTCCTGGCGCGTCGGCTGGTCGAGGCGGGAGTCCGCTGCGTGACCTTCAGCTACAGCTTCTGGGACTGGCACGGCGGTAATTTCGACAACGCGAAGAGGAACCTGCCTGACTTCGACCAGGCGATGAGCGCGCTCGTCGACGACCTCCACGAGCGCGGCCTCGACCGGGACGTGACGGTGATCGCCTGGGGCGAATTCGGACGTTCCCCCATGATCAACAAGGATGCCGGCCGGGATCACTGGCCGCGCGTCTCCTGCGCGCTTCTGGCCGGCGGCGGGATGCGCACCGGTCAGGTCATCGGCTCGACCGTGCGAGACGGCGGCGAGCCCGCCGACCGCCCCGTCCAATTCCAGGAGGTCTTCGCCACGCTCTACCACAATCTGGGGATCGACGTCGCCTCCGCCCAGGTGACCGATCTCGGCGGCCGGCCTCATTTCCTGGTCGACCCCGAGGTGAAGCCGCTCCGCGAGCTGGTGTAGCGAAGGCATCCTCCCGCGCTCCACCCCGCGCCCGGCTCGGGCCGAGCCCCCCGCGGTCCCCGGTCCGATGGCCTCCGGCCGGCCGACGGGAAGGATCCGCGCGGCTCCCGAACCTCCCGAGGGCCTCCGACGCTCCATGGGAATGAAGCGAGCCGGGTTCGGACTGATCCTCCTGGGGGCCGCCGGTTGCATCACGGTCATTCGTCCGCCCCTTTCGCCGGAGGATCCCGTCCCGGTGGTGGTGGTCGATTACGGCCATCACTCCAGCCTGCTCCTCCCGTTGCCCGAGGGCGGCTCGATGGAGTATGCCTACGGAGATTGGGGCTGGTTCGCCCTGAATCGGGACGAGTGGTACCGCGCCTGCCCCACGCTGTGCTGGCCGAACCAGGGCGCCCTGGGGCGCCGGCGGCTTCGGATCGATTCGACCCGTCCGGCGGCCCAGGAGGCCCTCCCCTGCCGAGAGGCCCATGAATTCCAGGTCGCCCGCTTGAAGGTCGGGCAACTCCTCCAATCGCTGGATCAATCTTTCCAGAGACACATCGAGACGCGGGTGGACAACCCGGCGATGGGGCTCGAATTTGTGCACGGGGAATTCGACTACTGCTTCCTCGTGAACTGCAACCACCGGGTGGCCCTCTGGCTCCGCGAGCTGGAATGCGGCGTCGGCGGCTGCGCGTCCTTCTCCCGTTTCGAGGTCGAGCCGCCCTGAAGCGTGCAATCGTTCCCTCACCGGGGGGCCGGGTTTATGCGACACTCGGATCTCGGCCGAACCCGCACCGGCCCCGGGGCCGGCAGGGTCGCGGGCCCGAGCGGCGGGAGGGATCTCGGTCTCGCGGGGAACCCCTTCACCCCCGGCCCCGGGTTCACACGCCGATCATCTCTATGGTCCGAACGTCCTGGGGGGAGAGTGTGAACTGATCTGCCTGCAGATCCGACTTCATATGCTCCGCATTCGTGGTCCCGGTCAGGGGGAGCATCCCGATCTGCTGGGCGAAGCGGAAGACTACCTGGGCAACGCCGGCCCCCAGTCGACTTGCGATGCTCCTCAGGTCCGGATCTCCCAGCACCTGCGGGTTCGCCGTGAGCAGCGAGAATCCTTGATAGATGATGCCTTGGGCGCGGCAGATCTCCCTGACCTCCCGATCCCAGCCCTGCGCCGCATAGCACCGGTTCTGGACCATCATCGGCTTGGTCGCCGCCCGGGCGCACAGCAGGCCGAGCTGCCCGGCCGTGACGTTGCTGATGCCGATCATCCGGGTCTTGCCTGAACGATAAAGCTCCTCCAAGGCCCGCCACACCTCCCAGTCCTCGTCCCCCAGGCCCCGCCGTGAATAGGGTCCGTGCAGGACATACGAATCCAGGTAATCCGTGTGGAGGTGGGCCAGCGAGCTGTCGAAGGACTGTCGCACCTGGGTGGTGAGATCCGCCGAAGCATCATACGGGGTCCGGTGGTCCTGGCCGTTGACCGACGTGAACTTGGTCTGCAGGAAGAGGCCCTCCCGCCGGACCCCTTGCTTCTGGAGGGCCTGCAGAGCCTCTCCCACCAGCGCCTCCTGATAGTGGATGAGCTGGTTGGCGGTGTCGATCGCCTTGAATCCCGTCGCCACCGCCTGCTGCACGAGCACGGAGGTGGTGTCCTTCTTCCACGCGGTGCCGTACATGAACGCGGGCACGGGAAGCTGGTTGTAGGCGGTCAGGCTCATGGTCTCAGTCCGCCGATTCTACGTCCCCGGGCACCGAATTGCGAACAAGGAAACCACCGGAGCGAAAGTTGGGCCTCCCCGAGGTGGACCCCGAAAACCCGTTTGTCCGACCGATCCCCGGCCGAACCCTGAGGAGCCGTAGGGGGCGGCGGACTCGGCCGTCCCTCCGCCGGGCTCCATTACCGCCTTTCCGGACGGCCTGCCCTCTCCGCCATGCCACGGACCGTCTTGACCACTTCGTCCTGCGCCGTGGGCGCAAAGACCCCGGGGCCGCCGTGGTAGATCCCGCGGGTCTCGTAGCCCCCCTCCTCGAGCACTCGTGCCGACGGAAGATATCCAAAGACGTCATTGCAGTAGGCCGCCACCCAGAGGTTGAGCGGGCCGAGCGCCTTTTCGAGGAAGCTGACGTAGTCCACGACGACCTCGCCCGAGAGGCCGACCATCGTCAGGTCCTCCCCGAACTGCCATAGCGCCAGGGGCGCGGTGTAGACCGACGGCGCCTTCTCGCCCTTGTCCAGCAGCGCGAGGATGCCCTTGTAGACGCCCCGCTTCTCGCCCGGGCCGCTCTTTGCAAGCTTCTCCAGATCCTCCCGTGGCGGCGCCTCCTGGAGGGGGAGGCCGACCTTCTCCATCAGGGTCTTGAGGGGTCCCCGGACCGGGAGCAGCTTCGACCCGAGCACGCGGCTCACCTCGCGGCCGAGCGAGGTCCCGTGCTCCCGGGCGATCTCCACGGTCCCGCGAGGATGCGGGTTCGCATCTCCCGCGCACCCGAGCATCATGAGCGCCAGGGCGCCCGGGTGGAGCTCCTCGACCTGCCTTTGAGCGTACCCGCCGTAGTCGCCCGAGAGGAGCAGGTTCTTCTCGGTGAGCGTCGTGTTGTGACACGCACAACCGAAGAGGACTGCGCGAAGCTGGCCATCGGCGCCGTCCACGCGTAGGACCGGGACACTCCGATCGACGTGGCCCCGGGGGTTGAAGCCCAGGACCACCCCCCGCGGCGTGGGCTCGCGACGATTCATGACGAAGCCAGCGACGCCCGTTCCCCACGAAAGCCGGGCGGGTTCCGGCTTCTCGAGCGCCCGGACGACCAGGTCCACGATCAGGCCCTGGAGTTTGCGCGTGTAGGCGGCGGTCCGCCGCGCATCCTCGGCCGGGAAGCTCTCGCGGGCGTTATCGTCCAGGCTCAGCGCCGGGGCACTGTGGGTGTGGATCGAATTCAGGAGGATCTCTTCGCGTTTCAGCCCCGTCTTCGCGGCGATCCTCTCGCAGATCGGCTCCCCGATCTCCGCGCGGAAGCCGATGAGATCCGACGTGACAATCACGCCCCGGTGGCCCTGGGGGTCTTCCAGGACGAGGGCCTTTGCATAGAGGTCGTCGTTCACCTTCTCAAAGGGCTTCGTCCGCGAGGCGTACCCCGACATCTGGACGGGCTCGTCGGGAGTGATCTTGATGGAGGCGAGGCCCACCTTCCAGTCGTGGTCGGCAGGCGCCGCCAAGACAACGAACGCCAGGAGAATCCGACCCATCATGGCTTTTCCCCCTTTTCGAACCAGGCGATGCGGCTGTCGGGCCCGCGGACGGATGGCTCTGGATACTAAACACCGCCACCCGGGGAACGTGCCTCCTGCGGGGGTGGCGAAAAACCGCGCCCGGTGCGGGGAATCGCGGGCAGGGCGGCTCCCCGGTCAACCGGCGGCTCGTAGGCGGCGTCACGAAGCAGGTAATGCGCGCCGCCCGCACCTCGGTCCGGGTGATCCGGAGCAAGGTGTCCGTGGCCGGGCAGGGCCGCGGGTCGCGCATTCTCGTTCCCCCTCGACGGCCCCAAGGTGTCCAAGAACGCGCTGGTCTTGGGTGAGCAGCTGGCGAGATTCCACGGGCCGAGCCTCGAGCTCTTCCACTCGCCGGCCGCCGCGGGACGATGTCTGCAGAACGTCCTCGCCCCCCCGCGGTCGTGCCACGTACACCGTCCGGCGCCTCCGTCAGAGGGGCATCGCCGCCCTATTCAAGGTCCACGAAGTCGATCCGGGCGAGTCGATCCTCAAGCACTCACGCCCGCCGGAACTGAGATTGATAACGACCCGCGCCCTTGAGGGGCTGAAGCGCTGGCTGCTGGGAAGACTGCCGGAGAAGGTGTTCCACGAGGCCAGGCTGCCGGTGTTGAGCTTCAGGGGACCGGGGCAGGCGAAGGCCGCCCCCCCGAGCGGACGATCACGCCTGGGTGGGCGGAGCCGCGGCCAGGGCCGAGTCGGAGACGGACGGGGGACCGCCCAGTAGCGCGGCGATGGCCTGGTCCGAGATCTGCAGCCGCGTCCCGAGCGCCGACCGCAGCCGCTCCAGTCCCCGGTGGATGTTCGTCCCGACCGTTCCGCGGGGACAATCCAGGAGCCGAGCGATCTCCTCGTACGTCAACCCCTCGCAGTGGTGGAGCACGATGGGAAGCCGGTACTCCTCGGGCAGCTCTTCGAGGGCGCGACGGAGGATCGCCTGGCTTTCCGGGTCGACCCCGCCCCCCGCCGGGGCCGTGCGCGTGCCCGTCTTCCTCGAGCGCGATTCCTCGGTAAGGCGCGAGCGCCGCATCTCGAGGGCGACGTTCACCGCGATCCGCCGGAGCCAGCCCGGGAACCGGGCCCCCTCCCTCAATCGCGGGAGCGAGCGGAGGGCATTCAGGAACGTGGCCTGCGTCGCGTCGAGAGCGTCCGCTTCGTTCTTCAGGACCCGGAGGGCCGCACCGTAGACGTCGTCCCGGTGGCGCTCGAAGAGGGCATCGAGGGCGGCGCGGTCGCCCCCTTCGGCGTACCCCCGGAAGAGTTCTTCATCCGCGTTCATCCATCCCTATGATGGACCTCGCGCCCCGAAAATTTCAGGATTTCGACGGACCCAGGAATCCCCGGTAGCGATGCATCAGCAGGTACGAGTCGAGCTTCTGCACGAGATCGAGGCCGACGCCGACCACGATGAGCAGGCTGCTCCCGCCGATGAAGGATTCCCACCGGACATCCCCGCCCAGCCCCCTCACGAGAAGGCCGGGGAGGAGCGACAGGGCGGCCAGGAACGCCGCACCCCCGAGCGTCAGACGCGCAAGGATCCCGTTCAGGAATCGCGCCGTCGTCTCGCCGGGCCGGAGCCCGGGGACGAAACTCCCGGCCTCCTGGAGCTGGAGCGCGATCTGGGAGGGGGGATAGAATAGATAGGTCCAGTAATACGAGAAGAAGAAAATGGCTGCGGAGTAGACCAGGGTAAAGGCGAAACCCAGCCGCTCGAGGGGCCCGTGGATCCACTGGAGGCCGGGGATGAATCCCAGGATCTGGGGCAGCACGAACGCGGAGGAGGCGAAGATGATCGGCATGACCCCGGCCGAGTTCACCCGGAGCGGCAGGTAATTCCGTCCCCCCGCCAGAATCCGGCGGCCGCGGATCTGCTTGGCCTGATGGAGCGGAATGCGGCGCTCGGCCCTCGTGACGAAGACCGCCCCGACGATGGCGGCCAGGGAGAGGATCGCCAGAAGAAGCGGCTTACCCTCCCCCGCGTGCCGGAGGGTCTCGCCGGCCAGTGCTGGCAGGCGCGCGACGATGCCGGCCAGGATGATCATGCTCTGGCCGTTCCCCAGGCCCCGCTCGGTGATCTCCTCCGCGAGCCACAGGGTAAGGAGCGACCCGGCGGTCATCCCCGCCAGGAGGAGGACGAAGGTCCCGGGTCCCTCCGACACGAGCAGCGGGAACGACCCGTGCAGGCGGGACTGGAGGCTGGCATCCCTTAGGCTCCACGCGGCGACGCCGGACTGGACGAGGCAGACGGGGACGGTCACGATGCGGACCAGCTGCTGGATCCTCCGCCGCCCGGATGGACCTTCCCGGGAAACCGCCTCGAGCGCGGCGCTCGCCTTGGTCAACAACTGCACCAGGATGGACGCGGTGATGTAGGGCGCGATCCCGAGGAAGGAGAGCCCGAGCTTCCCGAGCGCGCCCCCCGTGAGAAGCTCCAGGTAGCTCCACAGGCCGCCCATCGCCCGGGACGCCGACTCGGCGAACCCCTGGACCGCCGCCGGATGGACCCCGGGAAGCGGGAGATGGCTCCCCAGTCGGAAGACGGCCAGCAGGCCCATCGTCCAGAGGATCCGCCGCCGGACCTCCGGCAGCCGGAACAGGTTCCGGAAGGAATCGAGGAGCCGCATGGCTCAAGGGGCCGGCCCCGTGGGATCGCCGGGAGGGCGCGGACCCCCGGACCGCGGCCGTCCCGGGGCAGGGACGGGCGCCCTCGGCCTTGCCGCCAGGAGGCGGTGCCAGAGAAGGTACAGCGCGTGCCGATCGTACCTCCGGGCGGGATCGTCGCCCCTCCGGCTTCTCCCCATCATGGACGTCTCCTCCAATGGGCAGGAGAGAAGATGGAGGAGAAGCCGCGCGAATTTCAGGATTCAGCGGAGCGTGTGCGCGCAGCTCGCGGTGAACGGCCGGCCCCCCGCGGAGCCTTCGAACAGGGTGGTATAGTCCCCGGCCGGGAAGTCCGGTTTCGAGGGGTCCCGCCGCACGATCGCCACATGCTTGGGATGGCCCGACGGGACGCCGGCCGTCGTTTCGATGACGTCCCGCACGCCGGGCCCCGTGATCTCGATCCTCTGCAGGTGGACATCGTGATCCAGCACGAACTCGAAGCGGAGGGCGCGCCGTCCGTCGTCGTGAGTCTCGCGGATCACCCCGCCGGAGGTCGCCTTCACCGCGAAGACGCCCGTCGCGGGGCCCATCGAGCGGCTTGAAAGGGTTTCGAGCGGCGCGGGCGGCGCGTGGGCGCTCTTCTCATAGAGCGCGAGCGCCCCGGGGAGATGGGCTTCCATGTCGGCGATCCGGCTTTCGTGCGAGGGGTGGGTCGAGAGCCACACCGGAGGTTGCTTGGAGTTCATCGCGGCCATCTGTTTCCAGACGTCGACGGCGGCGTGGGGGTCGTAGCCCGCCTTCGCCATGAGCTCGAGGACCACGCGGTCGGCCTCGGCCTCGTGCCGCCGGCTGAACGGAAGCAGCACGCCCATCTGGGTCGCCATCCCGAATCCGGACATGACGATGGCCTCGTGACGTGGGTCCGCCTGGTGGACCGAGGCCTGGACGATCGCGGTGATCCCCTGGGCGAGCATCTGGTCGCTCATCCGTTCGGCGCTATGGTGGAGAAGCGCGTGGGCAACCTCATGCCCCATGACGAAGGCCATCCCCGCCTCATCCCGGAGGACGGGATAGATGCCGCTGTAGAATGCGATCTTCCCGCCCGGAAGGCACCACGCGTTGAGCGTCCGGTCGTCCTCGATGACGTTGAACTCCCAGTGGAAGTCCGGCTTCGCGGCCGCCGCGGCGATCCGGGCTCCGACGCGGCGGAGCGGGTCGGTTTCCCGCGGGTCCCTGGAGATGCGCTGCGTGGCGAGGACCCTCTGATAGGAGGAGACCCCCAGCTCCTTCTCGTGGGCCTCGCTCACGAGCAGGAGCTGACGCCGCCCGGTCTCCGGGTTCTTCTCGCAGCCCGCCAGGAGGACCAACGCGCAACCCAGAAGACCGCCCGTCGAGCAACGCACGGCTACACCCTCCTCCATTCGCGGCCGTCCTTCCTGAGGAGTTCGTCCGCCTCCGCCGGCCCCCACGAGGTGCACGCGGGATAGTTCGGGAACGCCCGCGGTTCCAGCGTCTTCCAGAGCTCCAAGACCGGCGTCACCACGGACCACGCGGCTTCGACCATGTCCGCCCGGTGGAAGAGGGTCGAATCTCCGATCATCGCGTCGTAAAGCAGCGTCTCGTAGCCCGTGGAGGCCGTGGTGCCGAAGTAATCCTCGTACTTGAAGTCCATCCTCACCGTCCGGGACATCACCTGGGGACCGGGAACCTTCGCGTCGAACTCCAGGGCGATGCCCTCGGTCGGCTGGAGGTGGAGAATCAGGCGGTTCGATCTGAGCTTCGCGTTGGGCGTGTTCCGGAACAGGAGCAGCGGCGCCTTCCGGAACTGGATCGCGATCTCGGTGACCCGCCGGGGGAGCCGCTTCCCCGAGCGGAGATAGAACGGCACGTCGGCCCACCGCCAGTTGTCGACGTACAGCTTGAGCGCGGCATACGTCTCGGTGAAGGACTCCGGCGAGACATTCGGTTCGGCTCTGTATCCCGGGAGGTTCTGCCCGGCGAGCGCCCCGGGGCCATACTGCCCGCGGACCGCGTGCGACAGGATCTCCTCCGGGGTGTACGGACGGATCGCGTGGAGCACCTTGACCTTCTCGTCCCTCACGGCCTCGGCGGCGAAGGAGTGCGGCGGCTCCATGGCGATCAGCGCCAGGAGCTGAAACATGTGGTTCTGGATCATGTCCCGGATAACCCCGGCCTCTTCGTAGTACCGTCCGCGGCCCTCGACGCCAATCGACTCGGCGACGGTGATTTCGACATGGTCGATGTACCGCCGATTCCAGATCGGCTCGAACATCCCGTTGGCGAAGCGGAACACCATGACGTTCTGGACGGTCTCCTTGCCCAGGTAGTGGTCGATCCGGTAGATCTGGTGCTCGGCAAACGTCTTCTGAGCGGCCTTGTTGAGCGCCCGGGCGGTGGCGAGGTCCCGCCCGAAGGGCTTCTCGATGATGATCCTCCGCCAGCCCGGGTGGCTCTCGTCCCCCTCGCGCGCCAGCTTCGCCCTCCCCAGCTGATGGATGATGGGAGCGAACATGCTGGGAGGCGTGGCGAGATAGTAGAGGTAGTTGCCCTTCGTCTGGTGGTCCCGATCGCACTGTGCGAGCAGCTCGCCCAACTGGGTGTAGGCCTTCGCATCCTGGAAATCGGCCTGGAGGTAGAAGATCCTGCGCTCGATCGCCGCCCATTTCTCGGCGGGAAACTCGCCCGGGAGAAACTCGGCCAACGAGCCCTTGACGCGCTCACGGAGCTGCTCGGCGGTCATATCATCCTTGGCGAACGCGATGATCGCGAAGTCCTTCGGGAGGAGGCCGCTCTTCGCCAGGTTGAAGAGCGCCGGGATGAGCTTCCGGCGCGTGAGATCCCCCGATCCGCCGAAGACGACCAGGACGCACGGATCTCCCGCCCGGTCGTGGACGGTCCGAAAGGTCTCCCTCGGCGCCGGTTCGATCGGAGTCATCGCCGTCCTCCCTACCCCCCCGTCGGACGCTCGACGTGGCCGCCGAACTTCTGCCGCATGGCCGAGAGCACCTTCTCCGCGTAGGTATGCTCCTGCCGCGAGCGGAACCGCGCGAAGAGCGATGCGGAGAGCACGTCGGCCGAGACGGCCTCCTCGATCGCCGCCATGATCGTCCACCGCCCCTCGCCGGAATCCTGGACGAAGCCGGTGTAGTTCGAGAGCGACGGATTCTCGACGAGAGCCATCGCCGTCAGATCGAGGAGCCACGAGCCCACGACGCTCCCCCGCCGCCAGACTTCCGCGATCTGGGGGAGGTCGAGGTCGTAGCGCAGATCGGGCGCGAGCTCCTTGGAGCCCGCGTTCCTCATGATGTCGAAGCCTTCCGCGTAAGCCTGCATGAGGCCGTATTCGATCCCGTTGTGGACCATCTTGACGAAATGGCCCGATCCCGGGGGTCCGCAGTGGAGGTACCCCAGGTCGGCGGTCCCTTCCTTCCCCTCGCGCCCGGGGCTGGGCACGACCGAACCGCGGCCCGGGGCGAGCGTCCTGAGGAGGGGGTCGAGCCGCTTCACCGCCTCCGCGGGGCCGCCGACCATCATGCAGTAGCCCCGTTCCAGGCCCCAGATCCCCCCGCTCGTCCCGACGTCGACGTAGTGGATCCCCTTCTTCCTCAGCTCCTGGGCCCGGCGGACGTCGTCCTTGAAATAGCTGTTCCCCCCGTCGATGAGGATGTCCCCCGCTTCCAGGAGGCCGCCCATCTGAGCGACCGTCCTCTCGGTGGGTTCCCCGGCGGGGACCATCACCCATGCGATGCGGGGCCGGGAGAGCTTCTGAACAAGATCCTGGAGCGAACCGGAGCCCGTGGCGCCCTCGGCGGCGAGCCCCGATACGCTTTCGGGAGACATGTCGTAGGCGACCAGGCTGTGTCCGCCCCTCATGAGGCGGCGGACCATGTTCGCCCCCATGCGTCCCAGGCCAATCATCCCCATCTGCATGGCCCCGCCTCCTTTCGCATTCCGTCCCGGCGAGGAGGATATCATGCCGGCCGGGAAAATGCGCGCTCGGGGCGGTGTTCCGTGAAGATTGCATGAAGCCCCCCCGAATCCTCCGCGGAGCCCGCGGAAGATTGGGTAAGATAGGGGGGTGAGATCGGGCTCCGCCCACCTGCGGTTCCGGTCCATCTTCTCGCCCAGCTCCGGCCGTGAACGCCTGGACAATTTCGAGGACTACTGGAGCTACACCAAACGGCACGACGGCGAGATCCTGGAGGACCAGAAGGACCTCACGCGCAAGAAAGCGCTACTGGAGCGATTCCAGTCCCAGCCCGTCCGCTCCCGGTCGCCGCTCGTCGATCCGGAGAGCTTCTACCGGAATTACGTCACGATGGAGGACCGGCCCGAGTCGCTCGACCGCAAGACGCTGCTCCTGACCTTCCTCTACAAATTCGCCCGCCACGAGTGGGTGGGCATCTCTGCGGCCTGGGACGGCATCCCCTCGATCGCGAAGGCGCGGACCACCACCGACAAGATCAGCCGCTACCATCTCTGCGAGGAGTTCTGCCACGTCCGGCTCTTCCACGAGATGTTCCGCACCTTCCACCTGGACCGGGTCAGGTGGGTGCCGCTGGGCCGGTGGATGGGGGGGGTCTACCGGCTCTTCCCCAAGTTCCCCGAGGGACTGATGTCGCCCCCGGCGTTCGTCAGCGAGCTGATGGGGCTGACCCTCTACCGGCACATCGACCGGCTCCTGGATGATGTCCTGGCCGACGAGCCCGAGGCGCGCGAACGCGTCCGCGCGCTCCTGCGGGAGATCATGATCGACGAACTCGCCCACGTGGGTCAGCGGCGAAACTTCATGGGGCCGATCGGCCTGAAGGCCTCCCACCTCATGCTCGTCCCCATGTACCGCCTCTTCTTCCGGGACATCCCCGAGACCAAGCTCCTGTTCGACGTCGGCCGGATGGTGGAGGAGGGCCTCGCGTTCAACTACAGCACGATGTCGTCGGACGTCATTGAGGCGAGCTGGGTCCCGTCCTACTGCCGGGGATGATCGCGAGGCCGGGGATGACCCGGGCCCCTCGAGCCGGGGGGGTCACTTCGAGAGCGCCTGCTTCTGGAGCTCCCTGAGCTCCTGACAACCCTTTTCCGCCAGCGTGTAGAGCGCCATGAGGCGCGTCGTGTCGAACGGGGTCTTCTCCGCCGTCCCCTGCACCTCGACGATGAGCCCGCGTCCCGTGAGCACCACGTTCATGTCGACCTCCGCTTTCGAGTCCTCCTGGTAGCACAGGTCGAGCAGGAGCTCGTTCCGGAACACGCCGACGCTCACCGCCGAGACCGAGTCCTTCACCGGCGGCGCCGCGAACTTGACGCCCTCCCTCTCGAGCGCCCGGACGGCATCCATGAGCGCGACATAGGCGCCCGTGATCGCGGCTGTCCTCGTGCCCCCGTCGGCCTCGATCACGTCGCAATCGAGCCAGATGGTCTTCTCCCCCAGCATCTCCATGTCGACGATGGACCGGATCGCCCGGCCGATCAGGCGCTGGATCTCGGCGGTGCGGCCGTCGGTCTTTCCGCTGCGCTCCCGCGGTTTGCGCTCCTGGGTCGAGCCCGGCAGCATCCCGTACTCGGCGGTGATCCACCCCTGCCCGCGGCCTTCCAGCCACTTGGGGACCTCATGGCTGATCGACGCGGTGCAGAGGACCTTCGTCTTACCGAACTCGACCAGGACCGATCCCGGGGAGCTGGACGTGTAGCGACGCCTGAACTGGACCGGGCGGAGGTCGTCCGGCTTACGGCCGTCGAAGCGGCTCATTCTTCTTCTCCTGATTCCGGAAGGCCGGCGGCGGCCGCCTCGCGGGCCTTCCGCTCCTTCGTCACGTCGCTGATGATCTTCTGCACGGCCATCGCCTTGTCCAGAGACTCGTCCAGCTCGAACTGGATCACCGGGAACGACCGCATCTTGATCCGCCTCGCAAGCTCCTTCTGAACGAAACCGTGCGCGTGCTGGAGGCCCTTCATCGTCAATTTCTTCTGCTTCGACGTCCCCATCACCGAGACGAAGACCTTCGCGAACTGGTAATCGTCGGAGACCTTGGCCCGGGTCACGGTGAGGAACCCCTTCCGCGGATCGCGCAGCTCGAAGAGGAGGATTCGGCTGGTCTCCTTCACGATCTCGCTTTCGAGCCGGTTCTTCCTGTATCCCTGTCCCATGCCCTAGCACCGAGAGACTGGCCGTCGCCGGGGGGCG
>Ga0222749_10000935_pt1 | contig 15967 bp, 10 predicted proteins | sample IncBWH2Mmetat_FD_197234 | JGI IMG/M metagenome (GOLD analysis project Ga0222749, IMG submission 197234) | Metatranscriptome of lab incubated forest soil microbial communities from Barre Woods Harvard Forest LTER site, Petersham... | ecosystem: Environmental > Terrestrial > Soil > Temperate... | reverse complement strand
TTGGAGCTTGCAACTTGGAGCTGTTTTTAACTACCAGCTAGTCCCTCATGCGGAGTTGATCTTCGCCAATAATGACAAGGGTCAGACGCGATTTGAAACACTCCAAACACCTGCTAGCAAGTGGGGTTGGGGGTCGCCCACAATCTTCCGAAAATCCGCATTGATCTGCGGCGAAGAGCTTTTGCGGTTGCTTTTACTGAGTACTGACAACTGAGTACTGTATTACTACGCTTTTCGCGCCGGTGTTGCCGCCAGCTTTTCGATGGGTGGATAAGAAGCTGGGGCGGCCAGAGTTCGCTCGGCGGGTTGCGACTTGCTTTCAATCGCTTTGACCATCAGTTCGAGGGCAATCCCCGAAGTGGGCGGATTGACCACCGACGCCGCCAGCAACCCCTTGCGCACCCACTCCTGTCCCGCTCCCGGACAGTAATCGCAACCAATATAGGGCAGACCGGCCCAGCGCTCGCGCTCTGCGCCGCGCGTCTCAGCTTCAAACGCCTTTCTTGCGCCTATGGCCATGTCGTCATTTTGTGCGGCTACCAAATTCACCGGGGTCTTGTGCGAAGTGCTTAACTGAAGCCATCGGCTCACGGCGTTATATCCGCTTTGCTCGCTCCAATTGCCGATCAGTGTCCTCACTTGCACGTTGGCTGGCTTGGTGGATTGCATCTCGCTTAAGCGCAACTGTGCAATGGAGCTGACGCTGGGGCCAAGCAGGTATAAAACCAGGCCGCCCTGAGGAAGCATTGCGCCCATCTGCCGTCCCTGCAGCCGCCCGATCTCCGCGTTATCGGTACCGACGGAAAAAATTGGGGAGTTATAGCTCTTACGCAACTCCGCTGTGTATTCGCATTCACGATTCAGCACCGCCCATCCAATGCCGGCGGCAGCGGCCTGCCGCGCCACTTGCAGCAGGGTTGTCCCCACCGGGTAACAAACGATTCCGTCCGGACGGGAATCCTTGGCAGGCAAGTGAATGGCGTTCAGCAGTTGTTCGCTGAGCGAAATCGCATCATTGTTTGCGTACAGGATTTCTACGTCAATCCCAAGCCGCTGGGCGGTATCCCGGGCAAAGGATTCCTGCAGCTTCTGATAATGATTTTCCGTCGTCAAAAGCGAAACCAGAAATCTGAGTTTTTTCATGGTTGCAACCACATCAAGACGCTATGCGGATTTGCTCTCAATGGGCCATATTCCTTTTAAGGATAGATTGACTTTGGTCTGCGTATCCTACCCCGGAGTCCGGCAAAACTCAATTGTGCAGTGGCATTAATTCGCAACTCGCTTCCGGGATGGTTTTCAGTTTGTGTGGCCTTGCATGTCTGCTCGATCCGGAGTTTTGACCCCAACGTCGGGTAGCTTGTAGTATGGAAAGGAAAATTATCTGCTCATTTGCGGGCGCTTAACTCAGCGGTAGAGTGCCATCTTCACACGGTGGAAGTCATAGGTTCGAATCCTATAGCGCCCACCAATAACCTATTGAATCCATTGAGCAAAAGGCCGAGGCGCCCCGCCTAGGCTCTCGGCTTCTCATTCATAAAGACTTTTCTCATTACATTCCGTCTAACAGCGGAGCTCGAATAACCCGTGCCTTCCCAACGCCTCATATCGCGCCTGCTTTTTGTTGGCCTGCTGGTGACCGCCGTCACTGAGGTGCACGCCGTCGTGTCAGACGATGTTCGGTCGGGTAATCTTCACTCGAACGAGACCCCGTCTGCTGCTGTGGTTACGATCCCCAGGCTTTCTGGAATTCCCAGATTAGAAGATTTTCTCACCATGGAGCCCGCGCCCGGCGTAGCGCAGCAGATGACCAAGGTTGAGAACTTCATCCAGCACGACCCCAAGGATGGCGCGCCTGCCCAGGAGCGGACCGAAGTCTACATTGGCTACGATGCCAAAAATTTCTATGCCGTCTTCGTCTGCTTCGATAAAGAACCGGGAAAGATCCGTGCGCGCATGACCCGCCGCGAAGATATCGGTCCTGAGCACGACGAGGTTCAGCTCTATCTCGATACCTTCAACGACAAGCGCCGCTCCTTCGGCTTCATGATCAATCCCCTGGGCGTGCAATACGATTACATCTGGACTGAAGATAACGGATACGACTCTTCCTGGGACACGGTTTGGGATTCATCCGGCAAAGTCACCAGCGAAGGTTACGTTGCCATGATGTCCATTCCGTTCAGGAGCCTGCGCTTTCCCAATGTGGAAGAGCAGACCTGGGGCATCCTGTTTCAGCGGGTGGTGCCACATGATAACGACAATAGCTTTTTTCCGCATGTCTCCAGCAGCATTCAAGGCAGGCTCAATCAGGAGGCGCAACTCAAGGGGCTCACCGGCATCAACCCCGGACGCAATTTTCAGTTGAACCCTTACGGAGTCACTGGCGCGTTTCGTGCGCTCGATCAGCGCGACCCTAACCATCCCTTCATCGCCGGCAACCATCTCGGCGGGACCGCCGGTCTCGACGGCAAGCTGATTATCCACGACAGCCTGGTGCTCGATTTTACCGTCAACCCAGATTTCCGCCAGCTTGAAAGCGATCAGCCGCAAAACACCGTGAACCAGCGCTTCGAGGTCTTCTTCCCGGAAAAGCGGCCGTTCTTCCAGGAGGGCGCGAGCTTCTTTAGCACTCCGGTGAACCTTTATTTCACGCGCCGCATTGAGGCCCCATTTGCCGGGTTGAAGCTCACGGGCAAGCTTGGGCCTTACGGAATCGGCGTGCTCGCGATTGATGACCGCGGCCCCGGCCGCAGCGTTCCCGATGGCGATCCGTTGCGCCGCAAGCGCGCCTACTTCACCGTAGGCCGCCTGACGCGTGATTTGTGGAAGCAGTCTCAGGTGGGTGTGTTCTACAGCGACCGCGAGATGAGCGCGGTCCCAGCGGACCGGTCCCTGTGCCAGAGCAATGCTTGTATAACGAATTCCAATCGCGTGGGCGGCGCCGATTTCACCTTCCATTTTGGGGATCACATTCAGACCCTCGGACAGGTTGTTGCCAGCACCAACGACCAGGCCGACGGCAAACACTTGGCTGGGGCGTGGTATCACTGGTACGCCTCTTATAACGGCCGGCACGTTTTTTATGATGTCCGCTATGAAGATGTTACCCAAAACTTCGTTACACTCACTGGGTTTTTCCAGCGGCCCGATAACCGTCACGAAAGCCAATTCGGCTCTTACACTTTCCGTCCCGAGGGGAAGATCCTGACCTCCTACGGCCCGCAGCTCTACCACAGAATGGAGTGGGACCATCACGGCACGCAGCTCAACTATGACTATGAGCCTGGTTTCTTTGTGAACCTGAAGGCCAACACCAGTTTCACGTTCTGGCACGGATACAGCCATGAAACCCTGCGTCCCGCGGATTTTTCCAGTCTTGCACGCAACACCAACTTCGTGGAGGATTACACCGGCTTCCAGCTCAACAACAGCTATTTGAAGCTGGTGACCTTCAACGGGTCGCTAAATTGGAACAAGGTCGTCAACTTCAGTCCACCAGGCAGCCTGCCGCCCTTTCGTGCCAATGAGGTCAACGGCAACCTGACCGCAACCGTCCATCCCTGGAACCCATTGACGGTTGATAACAGCTACATCCTCGAGCGGCTGACCACGCGCACCACGCCCGAGCAGGGCATCCTGACCGCCCACATCATCCGCTCCAAGTGGAACTATCAGTACAACCCACGGCTCTCCTTCCGCACCATCTTCCAATATGATGGCCTGCTGCGCAACCCGCTCAACACCAGCCTGGATCAAACCAAGAACTTCAACACCGATTTCCTCGTAACCTACCTCGTGCATCCTGGGACGGCGTTCTACGTGGGTTACAACAGCAATCTGGAAAACCTGGATCCGTTCGCCATCAGCAACCATACGGGCTTGCTGCGCACCAACCGAAGCTACATCAACGACGGCCGCACCGTGTTTGCCAAGATTTCTTACCTGTTCCGGTTCTGACCCACTAGCCAGTCTTCAAGTGGCATTGTTCGAATCTCCATCATTCTGTTATCTTCGGTGTCGCCAAGCCGAAGGAATTCTTATGCGCCAGTTTAATTGTGTGCTGTTTTTGAGCTGTTCATTCCGTTCATATTTACGCTTGATTCTGGCATTGGTGATGATGGTTGCCACGGCCCTCGCGCCGGTTACAGCGGCCCCCACCGGTCCGGCGAGAACGGCCATACCGGTCAAAGTCCTCGCACTGCGCACGGAATACAAGGAGAATCCGCTCGGCATTGACAGCCGTCAGCCTCGGCTGAGTTGGCAACTGCAGGGTGAAGGACGCGGAATCGAGCAGTCGGCATATCAGGTGCGTGTGGCACAGAGCGAACCGGAGCTGCGCTCAGGCCGCCCTCTGATCTGGGATTCAGGCCGGGTGAACTCGGATGAATCCGTTCACCGGCCCTATGACGGTCCGCCGCTGCAATCTGGACGGCGATACTACTGGCAAGTACGCGTTTGGGATGAAAAGAGCACGGCTTCCGACTGGAGCGCACCGGCTTACTGGGAGATGGGTCTGCTTCAGCCATCGGACTGGCACGCCGATTGGATCGAGCCAGCCTTGAATGATACGTCGGGCGGGCCTGCGCCCATGCTCCGCCGCGAATTCAAGGTGTCGGGCGCTATCCTGCGCGCACGGGCATACGTTACCAGCCACAGCCTCTATGAACTAAATCTGAATGGACACCGCGTCGGCGATCAACTTTTCACACCCGGTTGGACCAGTTATGAAAAGCGAATCCAGTATCAAACCTATGATGTAACCGATCTCGTGAAGACCGGCACGAACGCCGTTGGCATAGTACTTGGCAGCGGATGGTATCGCTTCAAGGGCCGCCGCATTTACGGTGATCACCTCGCTGCCCTCGTGCAAATCAACATCACATACAAAGATGGGCACGAAGAGGTGGTTCGTACTGATCAGAACTGGAAATCAGCGACGGGGCCAATCCTGATGTCTGAGATTTACGACGGCGAGACCTACGACGCCCGCCTGGAAAAGACAGGTTGGACCATGCCAGGTTATGACGATGCTCAGTGGGCCGGTGTCACAACCGCCAATTACCGCAAAGACGATCTCTTCGCTCCCGCTGGTCCGCCGGTTCGCCGAATAGAAGAGATCAAGCCGGTGAAGATCATCAAGACACCGGCGGGCTTGACAGTCGTGGACATGGGCCAAAACATGGTCGGATGGGTACGGCTCAACGTGCAGGGACCAGCGGGAACGACGGTGATACTCCGCTACGCCGAGGTGCTCGACCAGCAGGGCAATTTCTACACTGAGAACCTGCGGAATGCCAAGGCAACGGTACGCTACACGCTGCAAGGTGGCCCTCCGGAAACGTTCGAACCCCATTTCACGTTTCAAGGTTTCCGTTATGTCGCAGTTGACGGCTATCCTGGCGAGCTAACGCCCGACAGCCTGACCGGTGTGGTCATCCATTCGGAGATGGCGCCGACCAGCGACTTTGAAACTTCCAGCAAGCTGATCAATCAACTCCAGCACAACATCCTGTGGGGACAGAAAGGTAACTTCCTCGATGTCCCAACCGACTGTCCGCAACGCGACGAACGCCTTGGCTGGACGGGCGATGCCGAGGTCTTCGCTCGTACCGCCGCCTTCAACATGGATGTTGCCGGGTTCTTTACCAAGTGGCTCAGAGATGTGGCTGCGGACCAGTACAAGGACGGCCGCGTGCCAACGGTCATTCCCGATACGGGAAATCAGAGCCAGCCGCCGCGGCCCGCAGCCGCGTGGAGCGACGCCGCGGTGATCATCCCCTGGACGATGTACATCAGCTACGGCGACAAACGGATCCTGGAAGAACAGTACCCCAGCATGGTGAAGTGGGTGGAATACGAGCGGCAGCGGGCGGGCAACGAATACATCTGGAAGAATGACTTTCAATACGGTGACTGGTTGGCCTACGCGGCGCCAAACTCAGAGGCGCGCAGTTATCCCGGAGCAACCACGGGCAAAGACCTGATTGCGACCGCTTTTTTTGCCTACTCGACGGACTTGCTCGAGCGCACCGCGCAGGTCCTGGGCAAAAAAGATGACGCAGCGCGCTATGGCGATTTGCTCGCGAAGATCAAGGCTGCTTTTCGCCGGGAGTTTGTCACTGAGACGGGCCGGGTCGGCGAGAACACGCAGACCGCGTACGCGCTGGCCTTGCAATTCGACTTGCTGCCCGACGAGCTGCGCCCCTTGGCCGCCCAGCGGCTCGCTGAAGACGTGCGTGAACGCAAGCACCTGACCACAGGCTTTCTTGGCACGCCGTTCCTCTGTCACGTACTCAGCCGATTTGGCTATCTGGAGGAAGCCTACATGCTCCTCAACCGCGAGCAGTATCCATCGTGGCTTTACCCGGTCAAACAGGGCGCGACCACCATCTGGGAGCGCTGGGACGGGATCAAACCCGATGGCTCGTTCCAGGACAAATCCATGAACTCGTTTAATCACTACGCTTACGGCGCGATCGGTGAGTGGATGTACCGGGTGATGGCTGGAATCGAGATTGATCCCGAAGCCCCAGGATATAAACACACTCTGATCCAGCCCCAGCCAGGCGGTGGATTCACCAGCGTTACAGCCAGCCACCTCACAATGTACGGGAAAGTCAGTTCGGCGTGGGCGCTCAAGGACAATAGGTTTGAACTCACGGTCGAGATTCCCGCCAACACTCACGCGACAGTGCGTTTGCCGCACGCCCAGCTCGCCGACGTAACCGAATCCGATCAAGCGCTTGCGAACGCAGGTGGCATCCGGGCGGCGCGCCAGGATGGCGACTCAGTTCTTCTGGAAATTGGTTCAGGTCAATATCGCTTTGCTCTTAACCAGAGACGGGGCGAAACGGCTGTACGTTGATCCAGGCTAAATCTGTAAGTGATGCTGGGAGAGACAGTTATCTCCCTTTTCGGCTTCTTAAAGACTATAATCTAGGGGATTTAATGCGCCCTGTGTTATACTGCGTTAACGCTATTGCCCACGGTACGCTAGTGGTGCGGTGGTCTGATCCGATAGATTGATCTGACATTTATTCCCGCCTTTCCTGCACTCCGTTTGTTTACAGCGTCAAAATTCAACTTACGAGTGGCATCCATTTATTTCAAGATAGATAAATCCAGTCGCGAATCGCAATCTGTCTGCGTCTCGCGAGACGCCTCTCACAGAAAGCACAATTCGAATGACACGATTTACAGAAATGCCTCTCTCTGCTGGTTTGCAGCAGAGGTTGGCAACAGCACAATTCACAACACCCACACCCGTCCAGGCGGCGGCCATTCCACATGCGCTCGAGGGCAAAGACGTTCTTGCCACGGCGCAGACTGGGACCGGCAAAACGCTCGCCTTCCTTATCCCCGCAATCGAACGATTGCAGGGCAGCACTTCGCATAACGTAGAAGTGCTGGTGCTGGTTCCCACGCGGGAGCTGGCATTGCAGATCCACACGCAGTACGAGAAGTTGCGCGGCAACAAGCTCACGCCCGCGGCACTGATCATTGGCGGAGTCGCAGAAAAATCTCAGATCAAGGCGTTGCGCTCAGGCGCGCGCATGGTCGTGGCAACTCCGGGACGCCTCGAAGATCTTCTCAGCCGCAAGCTTGGGGACGTGCGCAACGTTCAGCTTTTGGTCCTCGATGAAGCCGACCGCATGCTCGATATGGGGTTCCTGCCCGCTATCCGCCGCATTGCGGCCGTATTGCCGCAGAAACGCCAGACGCTTTGCTTCTCGGCAACGCTCGAGGCATCAGTCGCCGGGCTGGTACATCAATATATGCGGGACCCGGTCCGCGTCGCCCTCGGATCAATCCTGAAGCCCGCTGAAAATGTCGAGCTGCAGGCGTTCGAGGTCGCGCTGGCTGAAAAGCGCAACGTACTTCGCCACCTGCTCTATCAGGAAAAAGGACGCAGCCTGATCTTCGCCCGCACCAAGCGCGGCACCGAGCGCCTGGCCAAAGATCTTTCGCGCGACGGCTTCGCCGCGGCGATGATTCACGGTGACCGCTCGCAGTCGCAGCGCAATGGTGCGCTCAGCGGCTTCGAAGAAGGACGCTTCAACGTCCTGGTTGCCACCGATATCGCTTCGCGTGGAATCCACGTGGGTGACATTGCCCATGTGATCAACTACGATCTTCCGACCTTGCCTGAAGATTTTATTCATCGCGTAGGCCGCACCGGGCGCGCCGGGGCACGTGGCCTGGCTTCAACCCTGGTATCGGGCGCCGAGGTCTCGGAACTCCGCCAGATCGAGCGTGCTCTGAAGCTGCGCATCGAGCGCAAGCAGATCAGCTCGCGGGAAACTGAAGAGACTAACCGCCAGGTGCCCGCAAGGCGGGATACTCTGGCAGGCCGTACTCTAAGAGCGCTGCCCGGCGAAGTGTTCGCGTAACGCTAGTATCTGTATCTAAAACCTAAGGGTCGTGTTGCGGCATGGAGAAATCCGTGCTCTGACACGACCCTAATTTTATGAAACCAGCTCTAGTGAAATTGAAACAAAATTCCTACCGAGGTCCGCACGTGGTTTTGCGGACGGCTCTCTCCCGGGTTCGGCTCAGCTAGAAATGTCGCCGTGTAATCCGCCATGGTGCGCAGGCTCACTCGCCGGCTCAGGCGAACATCAACTCCGCCGCCAAAAGAAGCAGCAAATCCCGTCCGCGTGGTTGCGTCCGAAACCCTGACACCAGGAGCGGAGATCACGAACTCAGCGTGCGAGGCTACACCTCCAAAAAGCGCATGAGCAAAAGGAGTCAGACGGGTTGAGTTGCGCAACTTGAACTCAGGGCCGGCGGTGAAATAAAAGGAGCGCAGTGGCACCTTGAAAGGGTTTTCCGTAGTGCAGATGCTCCCCTGGCAGACGGTGCCGCGTCCGTGCAAGGTCTCAAAGTAAGAAGCAAAGTCGCCCTTCAGGCCGATGTACCGGTTGAAGTTGCGGTTCAAAGAGACCTCAAAGCCTGCTGGTCCTCCGGCGCGGTCGGTGAAGAAAGATGAAATCTTTTGCCCTCTCACCGCAGTGGTAGATGACTCATTCACAAAATAACCATTCGCCGAGTATCCGGCAAACAGTTCAAATTTGGAGCCATCGCTGCCACGCGCACTCTGCGCTACCACCGGCGAACAGCAGGCCCCTATCAGCAGCATGATCGTAAACCTTTGCAGCATAGCATTCTCCTTATCCATCCATTTCGAAGCAAGCGAGGTGGTTGAAGCGCGCAGATACACTTCACGCTCCGCTGAGTTCAGTAGCATTTCGGTTAAGGTTGAAAGGCCGCCAGCTAAAACAGTTGGCGAAGAGTTGCGGCTAGCCTCCCGGCTTGGAAGATGCAACCGGCTTGGTTTTTCTCTGCTTGAGGATGCCGAGCTTAGTTCCCAATGCCTTTAGTGGACAAAGATGCATCGGGGGCGGTGGCTGTGGGTTGGTGATAATTACCGTGGATGAGGTGAACGCCTTGAACGGCCGCGGTTTTGCAAGGTCAGGGACCAGCATCGGAGCTACTGTTGTCCCTTGCGGTTGCAATCCGGGTAGTAGTTGTTCAGTGTCGTCGGGTTCGAACGTCAGAGTAATACCTGTTGATGCATGCGTTCGAGGAACTGGCGATCCCGAAGCAGCCATGGCAGACGGCCATGCCGGCGCAGATGCTACGGCTCGGGCCGCTGGTAGAGTATGACTCGGTGCATCGGGTGTGTTTTGCAGAGTAGCAGGGGCCGCAACGTCGGTTGATGCTTTGCTGTTTGCCGCGACCGCTTGCTCAGGCACAAAAGCAGGTGTTAGGGCAGATGCGATCACAGGTGCAGAAATTTGCTCAACTGACTTTGGGCTGGCTGGTCTCAAGCTGGATGGCAGACTGCTGGGTGACAGAGTTGCCGCCGCCGCTGCAGCCCGCAGCAACGCTGGGGCTGATGTGCCAAAAAGTGAAGAGTCAAGCTGCGAGGCGGGTAACAATTCAGAACTTACTTGGCTGATCTCGTACTCACGGTCGCGAAGCCAAAGGTGCACAGCAATGGGAAGCCAGTCGGTTGCACTCACAACCAACTGCGCTTTTCCAATGGCATCCCCCTCGGGCTGGCCGCTGGCCACTGTGGTCAGGGTCAAATCCGCCGAACCGCTGCGCGCAACCGAATCATGTTTCTCGACCAGCGAGGTTTGCCACCTTGCATACGCCGTCGCTGAGAGTGGCGACTGCCAGTCAAGATTGTTGGTCTGATAAACGCGCTGCAGCTCGCCGGTAATTTCAGCCGAAGAAGAAGTTTCGTGGAAGCGGTGGTGTGAATCATCTTGCCACGATTCATAGTTGATGGTCTTGTCTTTATCGTTGTTCGCCGCGTCCTGGCCATGCGCTCCCGATTTGCGACGAATCTGCAGCCGTTCATGAATCACGCGTCCTTGCGCACCCGAGAGACTCTTGCTTTGGGCCACAGTTGCCCGTGCCAGTAGTTCATTCGCGGAAACAGTCTCATGCCAAGGTTGCAGGATGAAGCAAATTACCGTCAGCGCCAGCACAACCGCCATCGCTGCCAGGCCGTAGCCGGGCCTCAAGATTGCGCGCCAGCCCTCCAGCAGAGAGCCCACTTTCCAGCGTCTCTCCCATGCTTCGATTCGCACATCGAGCGGCTCCCAGCGGCCCGGCGGTGCAGGAGCGGGTACGAGCAGTGCGAAGTCACTGCGAAACTGGATTAATGTATTGATTCCGCTTTGCAGGTTTTTGAGTTCAGCCTGGCAGTCGGGGCAGCCGGTAATGTGCGAGCGCACCCGGTTGCAGACGCCGGTTGCCAGTTCGCCCTCCGCATAGAGCAGCAACTCGGTTTGATCAACGGGATGTATTTTCACGCTACTCATGCATAGCCTTCTTCAATCCTGCGATTGCTCTGCGCAGAAACTCGGCCACTGTGGGCAGGCTAACAGCGAGAATGTCCGCGATCTCACGATAGCGAAAGCCTTCGGCGCGCAGGTGCAGGCACGCCTGCTGTTGTGGAGAGAGCCCGCGAATCGCAGCCTCCAGGCGTAAAGCTTTCTCGCGATGAAGCAGTGCCTCTTCCGGCGTGCCTTGCGGGTCAGCTTCGGAGCGCAGCCAACGGGCCACGTCCTCCTCGCTTGCTGCTGGCCGGTAACGCCACCAGCGCCTTTGATTGAGTGCCAGGCGAGAGGCCACGGTGAACAGCCATGCCCGAACATTTTCAATCTGCGTGCGATTGCACAGCGCGACATACAACTTAAGGAATGTCTCTTGTGTAAGGTCCTGCGCCTCGGCTGGGTTTGTTCCCAGCGCGACCAGATACCGGTAGATGGCGTCGCGTTCCTCGCGGTAGCAGCGGCCGGCCAACTCACGCGCTCTCACGGCAAGCTCGGCCCGCGAAGCCGGAAACCCGGCAGCAATCGAACTCGCGATGTCAATGTAGAGGTCACTCATACGGTTCTGGATACCGTGCTATCTGGAATGACACGCGGAGCCAACGATTTTATGACACTTTGGTTCTTGATCTGGCAAAAACAGGCTGGGGAGGTCGAATCGAGTGAACGGTATTGGCGTCAGGCTTCCTCTTCGATGCCGTCATCCTTCCACTGATGCCCGCAAGCATCGCAGCTCCAGTTAAACTTCGAGTCATTCGTGGAGCCCGTTGCCGGTTCTGCGTCCCGGCCTTGAAAGACGATTTCGGAAGAATGGCACTTGGGGCACACGGCAACGTAGTCTTCTTCTTCTGTTTCCTCTGGTTCCGGTGGCGGGGCTAGATTGAGTGCGCGGACTGCGCGATCGAGGTCAACGGTGCAAACTTTGAGAGCGAGCCCATCGTCCAAGGAGGAGTTGAACGCGTCCACGTTTTCGAGATTGTCTGGGCCCCAGCAATATGGCACTCCGGCGGCGTCGAGGATATCCTGCAGCCTGTGTGCTTCTGACAAGTCCGATGCTTCCCGTACCGTCACCAGAGGGGAATCTAACAGGTCGTCGGATTCGTCGAGCGTTTCCGCAGCGGGAGCCGGTGGGGGCGCATCTCTCAGTTTGATGTTCAGACCGCGTTGGGAAATCTCCGATTCGAGCGTGCTTCTGGCAATTTCCGTCAGTTCGTAGCCGTAGTCGGCCACCGCCTGAAGCTCATCTTCGTTCATCTGCGCGTACTGCTCTCTGAGCCTGCGCTCTTCTTCTCCCGGGCCAAGATGATTCATGGCTGGTAATGATACGTGGGCGGCTCACGCTCGGCAACACTCTGTGATGGGATCACGTTACGGCGACGGCTTCGCTGGAGGAGTGAATTTCAATCCCTCGATGGCCGATTGCAATTTGGGAAGATCAGCGGGAGTTGAAGTCGCCCCGACTAATAAAAGGATGTATCCGTTCGACTCCACCACATAACCAGCTTCGTGTGAAGCTTCCGCATCCGGATCACGCACCAGCAAACGATAGGCTGGTCTTCCTCCCAGTTGGATCGAAGTTAAGCTGTCCGCCGGAACCATGCCTGCGCTCCCCGTACTGCCGTTCAACATGACTTCCGCAAAGTTTTTCAGCGGATACTGGTCGCGATTGAGATACTGCGGCGCTAACTTGAACCCCGCCAGAAAAATCGTGCTCACGGCCGGAGCTGTTGCGGCCGCTTCCGGCTTCGTTTTTAGCGCGATATTGATTTCCGGAGTCCCACACAGCGGCCCCTGGCATCCGGAACGAGGAGTGGTTTGGCTGTCTTCTATACCTTCTGCCTGGCGCGTTGTCTCCTGGTCCAGAAACTCCCATTCGCCGGTGAGTGCGATGGTCATGTCGAGAGCGGGGTTCTTGTAAGTATTTCCACCCACAATGCTTCCCTTGTCGTCTGGAATGGAGGGAGGAGTCGGAGCGGCAGACTTCTTGTTCGCAGCTTGGGCGTAGAGCATCCAGGGGATACAAACTAAGAGGGCGATTCTGAACAGCATGATTCTCATGAATATATAAATGGTAGCACTTGGACAAAGCTCGCGATTCAGGCAAAGACCCTCAGAGAATCGCTAAAAGCCAATACGAACCCAACCTCAACGGCAACTTAGCACCATCTTCAAAGCCCGGCTGTCCCGTAATGGGAAGCTGGGCCTATTTATCTAAATACGCAGCTTCACAGCTTTTTGCGGAGCGTCGGCTTTGAAGGCCACCGGCGTTGCTGCTTTTGACAGATCGCCCCCGTCAACCGTGATGCCCTGGCTGTCCGCACCTTCCACCTGCAGGAAGACCGCGGCCGGCGTCAGCGCGCGCGCGGCGCTCAGCAAGACGTCTCGCGTTTCAATGAACCGCAGCAACGACTCAGCCCGCGGATTCGCTTGTGCACTGAACCCATTCACTGCGGCGTCTTCCACGTGGTCGAATACCATCGCCGGCCGCAGCTCAGGCGAACTTACGTCAAAGCGTACGTTGCTTAGAGTAAGCGCGCGCACGTTGCGAGCATAGAGGCCATAGGCCGGCAAGACGCCGGTTTCGTAATACTCTCCGGTGATCTTGGGTACGTCGCGCACTGCAGCCTCTTCTGCTGTGCCACCGCCCGCAAAGGTGACGTGAACATCGTTGAAGCTGATGTTCTCCAGCACGCCCTCTCCGGAGCGGTTGACCGCGATGCACGATTTGATCTCCCCCGGGTTGTAGCCGCTGGTGAACGGCACATCGGGGAACTGTACCGGAACGGTCACAGTAGCGCGAATTCCACTGAAAGTAATATTGCGGACAACCCCTCCTTGGCCCGGCGGCGTGCCTGAATCTTCGAGCTGCGCGCCGGTGGGAACACTGGGTGGTGTACCCGGATGACCGTTAGCTTGGGCCTGGGTCTGAGATTCAGTCTGGGGCGGGCGCCGCCGGTTTCCTCCCAGGCCGATTGAGATTGGTCCGGTCACGTTCTTCATGACCAGATTGGAGAAGGAAATATTTTCGAAACGCGATCCCGGTCCGCAGCGCATCTTGACGGGGCAGCCGTAGGTGTCATAGATGAGGCAGTTGGAGACCGTAATGTTTTCCGCCTCGCCGCCGCCGAAGCGAAACACCGACCAGCGCGTGCTGAACGAGCAGTTGGTCACGGTGACGAACTTGCAACTGCCAAAGAGGGCGCAGGCGTCGTCCTGGCATTCCACCGTGCAGTTGCTGAGATGGACGTGTTGCGCGCTGATGAAGTGAAACCCATCATTGTTGTGGTTCACGCGGTTGTAGATGCGGATTCCATCCAGCTTCACGTAACTGCTCTGAATGATGCGGACCGAATGATAGGCGCCCTGGAAGAGATAGATGTCGCGTACCGTGAAATTCTTGCATTGATGAAATAGCAGATGATACGGACGATTGTTGCCCCCGCGACCCGACGGCGGCGGAACGCCGCGCGTAGGACTGCGAAACTGTGTGCCCTGGCCGTCAATCGTTCCCGGCCCTTCGATGGTGAAGTTCTCGGCCCCGACGGCGAAGATCAGCCCGACGTTTCCGTCGCCCAGCGTCGAGTCTCCACTGAGCGGGATAGCATCGGCGGCATGGTACTGCTTGCCGTCGTCACTGCCCATCAGCTTGCCTTGCGCCGCGATGTGCAGCGTAACGTTACTCTTCATCTCGACTGTTCCGATGACGAACACGCCCGCGGGTACCAGCACCGTGCCGCCCTGATCTTTATTACATATGTCAATCGCCGCCTGCACCGCAGCCGTATCCAGCGTCTTGCCGTCGCCTTTAGCGCCGAAGTCGCGGATGTTGTAAGTACGCGCACCAAGATCGTGGCCGCCAGCCGTTGTGTGAGTCGTATGAGCCGCTTGAGTTGTCTGCGGTTTCGTCTCTGCCGCTCCTGCTTTGGTCACGGCCAGCAAGCCCGAGCCCAGCGTGGCTCCCGCGGCCAGGTGAAGCCACTTGCGTCTTGAGAGGGATGGATCGTTTGAGTTAGTCATAGTCCTCGTTTTATTGTTTGAAACGGGTGAGTCAAAAAAAAGACCGACTGAGTATCGCACGATTGACGAATTTGGAAAGTAAAGGTGACAAATAAGTGTAAAGGCGACAAATAGACAAATAAAAATTCCGCAGCGCCCTGGGGCCCCGTCCGAAAGCGGATGCTCAGGCACGGTGTTATCCTATTGAGATAACCCCACAACAGAACTGTAACCTCTATTATGTCTAACCCAAACATTCCCGAATCCCAACCGATAACCGAATCAACTCAACCGGCCGCTGAAGCCCCCGCTGAAACCGGCGAGTCATTCAAAGACATTCTTTCTCAGTACGAGAAGAGCCGTTCGCGCAAGCCCGAAGAGGGTGGCAATAAAGGACGCGAAGGCACAGTGATTGCCGTCTCCGCCGAGTCGGTGTTTCTCGATATCGGATTCAAGACCGAAGGCATTCTGCCCTTGACGGCCTTCCAGGGCGGCGAAGCCGTGAAGCCCGGCGACAAGCTTACGGTCTCAGTGAAGGGACGCGATCCCGAAGGCTACTACGAGCTTTCGCGCTTCAAGGTCGAGCAGCCGACGGATTGGTCATCGCTGGAGAAGGCCTTCAACGACAAAGCGACCATTTCGGGAACGGTCATGGCAGTGGTTAAAGGCGGGCTCAGCGTGGATGTAGGTGTGCGCGCCTTCATGCCGGCCTCGCGCACCGGAACGCGCGATGCCGCCGAGATGGAAAAGCTCGTGGGGCAGGAGATCCGCTGCCGCATTACCAAGCTCGATGTCACGGAAGAAGACGTGGTCGTGGACCGTCGCGCCATTGCCGAAGAAGAAGAGCGCGCGACCAAAGACCGCCGCTACTCGGAACTGAAGGAAGGCGAGACCGTGAACGGCACAGTCCGCAGCCTGACAGATTATGGCGCGTTCGTTGACATCGGCGGCGTTGACGCGCTCCTGCACGTCGGCGACATTGCCTGGGGCCGCATCAACAAGGCGGCAGACGTGCTCACGGTCGGGCAGCAGATGGAAGCCAAGGTGCTGAAGGTTGATAGGGAAAGGCGGAGCAGGTCGGTGGGAGAGAAGAAGCTTCAGCCGCACCCCTGGGATTGGGG
>Ga0222749_10000933_pt1 | contig 16013 bp, 10 predicted proteins | sample IncBWH2Mmetat_FD_197234 | JGI IMG/M metagenome (GOLD analysis project Ga0222749, IMG submission 197234) | Metatranscriptome of lab incubated forest soil microbial communities from Barre Woods Harvard Forest LTER site, Petersham... | ecosystem: Environmental > Terrestrial > Soil > Temperate... | reverse complement strand
GGCAAGTCCGACGCGGAGGACCCGATCGACCGGGTGGGCTGCCGACCCGACTTCGGGATCCTCTGCTACCCGGTCATCGCGCTCGACAAGCCCTACACGCACCAGGGGTCGAAGAAGAACCTCCTGGGCGACAAGGTGAACGATCCGCAGCTGGTCGAGGACCTCTCCTGCGAGAAGCGGGTGACCGAGAAGACGCCCCCGTGCTTCCTGGTCCACACCACCAATGACACGGGCGTTCCGGTCGAGAACTCGATCGACTTCTACCTGGCGCTCCGGAAGGCGAAGGTCCCCTGCGAGCTTCACATCTACGAACGGGGGCCGCACGGCCTGGGCCTGGGGAACGACAAGGTCCCCGAGTTCAAGTCGTGGCCCGACCGCCTGGCGGACTGGCTGGTCGTGCACGAGTTCCTGCCGAAGCCGTAGATCCCGCCGGGATGGGGAAGTCGATTTTGTTTGAACCGGCGGGGCTCCCGCGATATACTCGGCGGATCGTGAATCCGCGCGCGCGAGTTATTCGGATCCTCCGACTTGCTTCCTACTAGGAGGCGCGCGCTCAGATCCTAAGCCGAGAACCCTGACACCCGCGCCCCCCACAAGGAGCGCGGGTTTTTTATTCTTGAAAGGAGCTACGGGGTCGCGTAGGATCGGACCTTCCTTCGCCTCCGGAGAACGCGAAATCATGCACCTGCCCAGCGATATCATCAAGCGAGGCATGTCCCGCGCCGGCGCCCGTTCCATGTGGAAGGCGACCGGCCTGACCGATGGCGACCTCGAGAAGCCGATGGTGGCCGTCTGCCATACGTGGACGGACGTCACCCCCTGCTCGATCAACCAGCGCCGGCTGGCCGAGAAGGTCAAGGAGGGCGTCCGCGCGGCGGGCGGCACCCCGGTCGAGTTCAACTCGATCACGGTGACCGACGGCATCGCCATGGGCACCGAGGGGATGAAGTCCTCCCTCGTCTCGCGGGAAATCGTCGCCGACTCGTTCGAGCTCGCCGTCCGGGGGCACCTGCTCGACGCGGTCGTCTGCATCTGCGGCTGCGACAAGACGATCCCCGGGACGGCCATGGTGCTGGCTCGGCTGAACCTTCCGGGCTTCACCATCTACTCGGGGTCGATCGCCCCGGGGCACCTTTCGAGCGGGAAGGCGGTCACGATCCAGGACGTCTACGAGGCCATCGGCGCCTGCGCGGCGGGAAAGATCGACGCGGAACAGCTGAAGGAGGTGGAGGACAAGGCCTGCCCCGGTGCGGGCGCCTGCGGCGGGCAGTTCACGGCGAATACGATGTCGATGGCCTGCACCATGCTCGGGATTTCCCCGATGGGCCTGAACGACATCCCCGCCGCCGATCCGGCCAAGGACGCGGGCTGCGTCGAGGCGGGCCGCCTGGTCATGGATCTCCTCCGGAAGAACATCCGGCCCCGCGACATCATCACCCGAAAGTCGATCGAGAACGCGATCACGGGCGTGATGGCGAGCGGCGGCTCGACGAACGGCGTCCTCCACCTGCTTGCGATCGCGCGCGAGGCGGGCGTGCCGCTCGGGATCGACGATTTCGACCGGATCTCGGGAAAGACCCCGATCATCGTCGACCTGAAGCCCTGGGGGAAGTACGTCGCGGTCGATCTGTACCAGGCGGGCGGCCAGCGGCTCTTTGCCCAGCGGCTCCGGGAAGGCGGGCTGCTCAAGGACGAACTCACCTGCACCGGGAGGCGCCTGTTCGAGGAGACCGGGGGCGCGAAGGAGACGCCCGGCCAGCAGGTGATCTTTACCTGCGAAAAGCCCATGAAGAAGTCGGGGGGCATCGCGGTCCTGCGGGGCGACCTGGCCCCCGAGGGCTGCGTGATCAAGCTCTCCGGGAGCGAGAAGAAGTCGCACACCGGTCCGGCGCGGGTCTTTGACCGGGAGGAGGACGCCTTTGAGGCCGTTCAGGCGAGGAAGATCAAGGCGGGGGATGTCGTCATCATCCGGTACGAGGGCCCCAAGGGCGGCCCCGGGATGCGCGAGATGCTCCAGGTGACCGGCGCGATCGTGGGGCAGGGGATCAGCAAGGACGTCGCGCTCATCACGGACGGCCGCTTCAGCGGAGCCACGTACGGGTTCATGGTCGGCCACGTCGCCCCCGAGGCGGCCAGCGGCGGGCCGATCGCGTTCGTGAAGGACGGCGACATCGTGACGATCGACGCCGAGAAGCGCCGGATCGACGTCAAGGCGGACTTGAAGAAGCGAATGAAGGGCTGGAAGCCGCCCAAACCCAACTACACCTGGGGGGTGCTCGCGAAGTACGCGGCGACGGTCTCCTCGGCGAGCGAGGGGGCGGTCACCATGCCCGTGGGACTGACGAATGGAGGAGCCAATGGCCACAAAGCTGTACTGGGAAAAGGACGCAAAGCCCAAGGCGCTCGAAGGTAAGCGGATCGTCGTCCTGGGCTACGGGAGCCAGGGGCGCGCCCACGCGCTCAACCTCCGCGACAGCGGTTGCGACGTCGGCCTGGGCCTCCGCCCGGACGGCAAGACCTGGGCGCAGGCGACCGAGGACGGCTGGAAGCCCGAGGAGCCGTCCCTGGCGGTGAAGGCCGCGGACCTCGTCTGCATGCTCGTGCCGGACATGCAGCAGGCCTCCCTCCACCGCGAGATCGTGGCGCCGAACCTCAAGAAGGGCGGCACGATCCTCTTCGCGCACGGCCTGAACATCCACTACGGCCAGATCCGCCCGGCCGCGGACACGGACATCATCATGGTCGCGCCCAAGGGCCCCGGCGGCCTCGTCCGCCGCCAGTACGTCGAGGGGAAGGGGGTCCCCTGCCTGGTCGCGGTCGCGCAGGACCCGTCGGGGAAATCGTTCGACAAGGCCCTCGCCTATGCCCACGCGATCGGAGGGACCCGGGCGGGGTGCATCGAGACGACCTTCGCGGAGGAGACCGAGACGGACCTGTTCGGCGAGCAGGCGGTCCTTTGCGGCGGGGCGACGGAGTTGATCGCGGCGGGCTGGGAGACCCTGGTCGCCGCGGGCTACAAGCCCGAGGTGGCCTATTTCGAATGCCTGCACGAACTCAAGCTGATTGTCGATCTGATCTACGAGGGCGGGTTCGCCCGGATGCACCAGTTCGTGAGCGAGACGGCCAAGTACGGCGACCTGACGCGCGGTCCCCGGATCGTGGACGACCATGTCCGCGCGGAGATGAAGAAGATCCTGGAGGAGATCCGCTCGGGCCAGTTCGCGCGCGAGTGGGTGCTCGAAAACCAGGCCAACCGGCCCGTCTATGCGAAGCTCCTGGAGCGCGACCTGAACCACCCGATCGAGAAGGTCGGCAAGGAGCTGCGGTCGAACATGTCGTGGCTGCAGCCGCACGCCTCGCCGGCCCCGAAGAAGGTGGCGGGGAACGGCGGCGCGAAGGCGAAGAAGGTGAAGGCGTAACCGGAGGTTGCCATGCCGCAAGCGGAAGTGCCCGGCGCGAGCATCGTGTGCCGAGCCCTCGAAGCCGAGGGGGTCGACTACATCTTCGGCTACCCGGGCGGCGCGATCATGCCTTTCTACGATGCGATCGTCGGGGCGAAGTTCAAGCACATCCTCGTCCGGCATGAGCAGGGTGCCGCCTTCGCCGCGAACGGCTATGCGCGCGCGTCGGGCCGGGTGGGCGTCTGCGTCGCCACGTCGGGTCCGGGAACGACGAACCTCGTCACCGGCATCGCCGACGCCTTCATGGACTCCGTCCCCGTCGTCGCGATCACCGGGCAGGTGCGCTCTCACCTGATCGGGACCGACGCGTTCCAGGAAGTCGACATCTTCGGGATCACGCTGCCCATCGTGAAGCACAGCTTCCTCGTCCGGAGGGTGGACGACCTGCCCTACGTGATGAAGGAGGCGTTCCGGATCGCGCGCTCCGGCCGGCCGGGCCCGGTCCTGGTCGATATCCCGCGGGACGTCCAGGAGGCGGAGGCCAAGCATCTCAGGCTGCTGCCCCGCAACCTGGAGGAGGAGCGCCCCCCCGCGCCGTCGAAGGAGTCGATCGAGAGGGCGGTCCAGCTCCTGAAGGAATGCAGGAAGCCGATCGTCTACGCCGGGGGCGGCGTGGGGATGGCCAATGCGGTCGAGGAGTTCCGCGGGTTCATCAAGGCAACGCAAATCCCGGTGGTCCACACGCTCAAGGGGCTCGGCACGCTGCCTTACAGCGACCCCCTCTTCCTGGGCATGCTGGGCATGCACGGGTTCAAGCAGTCGAACCTCGCGGTGCAGGAGTGCGACCTCCTGATCTGCATCGGCGCACGGTTCGACGACCGGGCGACCGGGGTCCTGGCGAAGTTTGCGCCCAATGCGAAGGTGATCCACATGGATGTGGATGCCTCCGAGGTGGGAAAGCTCCGAAAGGCCGAGGCGGGGGTCGCGGGGGACATCCGGCCCGCGCTGAAAGCGCTGACGTTCCCCCTGCCCCAGATCGCCGCCTGGCGCGAGGAGTGCCTGGAGAGCAAGAAGCAGTACGCCTGGAAGTACAACGCCCCGGGCGACGGCGTCTACGTCCCGGCGATGCTCAAGGAGCTGGGCGACCGGGCCGACGAGAAGACGATCATCACCTGCGACGTGGGCCAGCACCAGATGTGGGTGGCCCAGCACTACGGGTTCCGGCGCCCGGAGCTCCATCTGACGAGCGGCGGGTCGGGTGCCATGGGATTCGGCCTTCCCGCGGCGATCGGCGCCGCCCTCGGCCGGCCCGACTGCCGGGTGATCTGCGTCTCGGGCGACGGCTCGATCATGATGAACATTCAGGAGATGGCCACGCTCAAGCGGTACAACATCCCGGTGAAGATCCTGCTCGTGGACAACCAGGCGCTCGGGATGGTCCGCCAATGGCAGGAGCTCTTCTTCGCCAAGAAGTACAGCGAGATCGACCTCTGGGACAACCCCGACTTCGTCCGGCTCTCCGAGGCGTTCGGGGTCCCCGCGTTCTTCCTCCGAGAACGGAAGGACGTGCCCAAGGCGATCGACCGGCTGCTGAAGGAGCCCGGGCCGCTCCTCGCCCACGTTTCGATCGAACAGGCGGCCAACGTATGGCCGCTCGTGCCCCCCGCGAAATCCAACGCCGAAATGGTGATCGAAGACCACAACAAATGAGCTTCACGCTGGTCGTCCGGCTCAGGAAGGCGGAGGGGGCGCTCGTTCGCCTCCTCGGCCAGATCGGCCGCCGCGGATACGATGTTCTCGGGGTCTCCGCCCGCCTGTCGCCCGACCGGGCGGCGTTTGACGTCCAGGTGGATTTCGAGCCCTTCCAGCCGCCTGCGCCGTTCGCCTGCCGGCCCCCGGAGGTGCTTCCGGCCCTCGTGGCCAAGCTGGTCGAGGTCGAGAAAGTCGAGCTCCGCTCGGCCGCCTCGAAGGCGCCCGTGGAGCCGCCGGGGAACGGCGCCCTGGGGGAGGCCAAGCGCAAGACGGGTGCCTCGAAGCCCGGCGGCGAGATGCACTGGGAAGAATAGATGATCCCGGCCGACACCCTCAAGAAAGTCGACGCCTACTGGGCCGACTATTTCGGGATCCAGCCCTCCGACATCACCGGTCAGAAGACGCTCGCCGTCCCCCACAATGCGCTGGCCGGTTTTGAGGGCGCGCTCGTCTTCCGCCACGGCGACGCCTGCATCATCTCGGTGCCGGAGTCCACCCCCGAGATCGAGCGCTCGAAGCTCCGCGCCGCGCAGCCGGCGGAGGCCTTCGATGCCAAGTTCCTGGGAAGGGTCTTCGTCATCGACCCCGACAAGGTGACCGGACCGGCCTGGCTCGGGATCGCCGATCGCACCGACTTCAAGTCCGCGACGAGTTCGGCCCGAATCCTGGTCGACGCGGACGAGCAGGCCGTGGAGAAACTGGCCGATGGCTGCGGTGAGCACGCGTGGAAGCAGTCGAAGCTCCTCCAGGTGCGCAAGCCGCTCTTCGGCCTCTTCGTGGGCAAGGACCTGGTCGCGGTCTCGGGGTACGTCGTGCTCGGGAGTGTCCTCGCCTACGTCGGGGTGATCACCCACCCGGGCCACCGCGGGAAGGGCCACGCGAAGGCCGTCGTCAGCCTGGCGGTGGCCGACGCGTTTTCGAAAGGCTACGTCGCTCAGTGGCGGACCCCCGAGGCGAACGAGGGCGCCGTATCGCTCGCGAAGACCATGGGGTTCCAGCACTACGCCTCGACCTATGACGTGCAGCTGGTCGAGGACGAGTTCTAGGGCGGCCGGTTCCCACGGCGCCCGGAGGGCGGGAGGGATCCTTCGAAGTCCCCTCGGGGCCGCCCGGGCGGAGAGGCCGCCGGGGAGTCGGAGCCGGGCCCGCCGTCACCGGCAGGAGCGCTGACCGCTCCCTCAGCCCCCCGGTCGGCGAACGGAGCCGCCGCCGCGGATGAGCGGAGTCGAGCCGCAACCCAGAAGTCGCCTCGCGCGCTTCCTCCCGCAGTTCGGGCATTCCCGATCGCCCTCGGCGTTCAGTCGCTCGAAAAGCTCGAACACATGGCGGCAGGCCCCGCAGCGATAGTCGTAGGTGGGCATCCGTTTCATCCTGCTTCCTACTTCTTCGCGAAGTCGAGTTCCCCGGTCTTCCTCGCGACCCTCACGACGATCGTATCTCCGTCGGCGAATTTCCCCTCGAGGAGCAGCATCGCCAGCGGGTTCTGGACCTTCCGCTGGACCAGCCGCTTGAGCGGCCTCGCGCCGTACTGGGGGTCGAAGCCCTCTTTCGCCAGGAGGTCCAGAACCTCATTCGGGACCTCGAGCGACATCCGGCGGTCGGAGAGCCTCTTCCGGAGGATTTCGATCTGGAGGTCGACGATCTTCCTGATTTGCTCCCGGTCGAGGGCGTGGAAGACGACGGTCTCGTCGATCCGGTTCAGGAACTCGGGGCGGAACTTCGCCCGGAGGAGCTGGAGGATGTCTTCCTGCGTGCCGCCCTCGCGGAGCAGGTCGGACCCCACGTTCGAGGTCATGATCACGACGGTGTTCTTGAAGTTGACCGCGCGGCCCTGGCCGTCGGTCAGCCGGCCGGCGTCGAGCACCTGGAGGAGGACGTTGAAGACGTCCGGGTGCGCCTTCTCGATCTCGTCGAAGAGGACGACGCAGTAGGGCCGGCGGCGGACGGCCTCGGTGAGCGCGCCGCCCTCCTCGTAGCCCACGTAGCCCGGGGGGGCGCCCAGAAGCCGCGAGACGTTGTGCTTCTCCATGTATTCGGACATGTCCAGGCGGATGACCGCCTCGTCGGTGTCGAAGAGGAACGACGCGAGCGCCCGGGCGAGCTCGGTCTTTCCGACTCCGGTGGGGCCGAGGAAGAGGAACGAGCCGATCGGACGGTGAGGATCGGAGAGCTCCGCGCGCGAGCGGCGGACGGCGTCCGAGACGGCCCGGACCGCCTCCTCCTGGCCGACCACGCGCGCCGCGAGGCGCTCTTCCATCCTGAGGAGCTTGGCTTTCTCGCCTTCCAGCATCTTCGAGACGGGGATGCCGGTCCACCGCGAGACGACGGCCGCGATGTCCTCGGCGCCCACGAACTGCTTGAGGAGGGGCTGGTCGCCCTGGAGCTTCGAGAGCTCCCTCCCGAGCTTCTCCTGCTCCTTCTCGAGGCCCGGGAGGATGCCGTACCGGATTTCCGCGACCTTGTCGAGCTCGCCCTTGCGCTGGAGGAGCTCGGCGCGCGTCCGCTCGCTTTCGAGTTTCTCCTTGATCTCCCGGAGCCGCTTGACGATCGATTTCTCGTTCTCCCAGCGGGTCTTGGTGCGGGAGGAGCTCTCGGAGAGCCCGGCCCGCTCCTTCTCGATCTTCGCGCGCCGTTCCAGAGCCGACGAATCGGTCTCCTTCTTGAGCGCCGCCAGCTCGATGTCCAGCTGCATGATCCGGCGGGTCACGTTCTCGAGCTCCTGGGGCATGGAATCAGCTTCGAGCCTGAGCTTGGAGGCCGCCTCGTCGACCAGGTCGATGGCCTTGTCGGGCAGGAAGCGCTCGCTGATGTAGCGGTGGGAGAGCATCGCCGCGGCGACGACCGCGTCGTCGGAGATCCGGACGCCGTGGTGCACCTCGTACCGCTCCTTCAGACCCCTGAGGATGGCGATGGTCGACTCGACCGTCGGCTCGCCCACGAAGACGGGCTGGAAGCGGCGCTCGAGGGCGGCGTCCTTCTCGATATGCTTGCGGTACTCGTCGAGCGTGGTCGCACCGACGCAGCGGAGTTCGCCCCGGGCGAGGGCGGGCTTGAGCATGTTGGCCGCGTCCTGCGCGCCCTCCCCGGTCGCGCCCGCGCCGATCACGGTGTGAAGCTCGTCGATGAAGAGGATGATCTTCCCTTCGGACTCGGAGACGTCCTTCAGGAGGGCCTTCAGGCGCTCCTCGAACTCGCCGCGGAACTTGGTGCCGGCGACGAGGAGGCCCATGTCGAGCGCCATGACCTGGCGGTCCTTCAGCCCGTCGGGCACGTCGCCCTCGACGATCCGGCGCGCGAGGCCTTCCGCGATCGCGGTCTTGCCGACCCCGGGCTCGCCGATGAGGACGGGATTGTTCTTCGTGCGTCGCGAGAGGACCTGCATGACCCGGCGGATCTCCTCATCGCGGCCGATGACGGGGTCCAGCTTGCCCTTGCGCGCGAGCTCGGTCAGGTCGCGGCAGTACTTCGAAAGCGTGTTGTACTTCCCCTCGGGGGTCGTGTCGGTGACGCGGCGGTTGCCGCGGACCTTCGAGAGCGCGGCCAGGAGCTTGTCGTGCGTGGCGCCGGCGTTTCGCAGGAGGGTGCCGGTCCCGTTCGAATCCCCGGCCATGGCGATGAGGATGTGCTCGGTGGAGAGGTACTCGTCCTTGAGCGAGCCGGCCTCCTGCTGGGCGTCTCGGAGGATCTTCTGGGTACGGCGCGAAAGGCCGACCTGGGTGTCGCCCTGGACGCGCGGAAACCGCGTGAGCTCCCGCTGGAATTCCTGCTTGATCCGGGACGGGTCCGCCCCCACGGCCTGGAGGAGGGGCGTGGCCGTTCCTTCGGCCTGGTCGAGAAGCGCGACCCCCAGATGCTCGGGCTCGATCTCCGGGTTGGTCCATTTCTCGGCCAGGTCGTTCGCGGCCTGGAGGGCTTCGCGGGATTTTTCGGTCAGCTTGTCCAATTGCATCGGTGGACTCCCTTCCCATTTGCATTGCGCAAACGCCGTGCCAAGGAAGTCCTGGGATCTTGATCTATCTAATTGGTTTTCAAATGGTTAGGGTGGAGAGATGCGGGGGCGGGCGCGGATGCCAGAGTGGCATATCGGAATGCCGGTTGCGGGGATCCCCGACCTGGTGCCCGGTTCTTTAGGCCGTACTCGGATCGACCTTGTTGGGATCGATGGCCAATTCCTTGATCGCCTTGGCCATCTCCTTCTTGGGGAACTTGCCGGCCTTTGAAAGCTGGTACAGGGCCGCGAAGGCCGTGTGCTCCGCGTCGATCTCGAAGTGGCGTCGGAGGGCGGGGCGGGAGTCGCTCCGGCCGAAGCCGTCGGTGCCGAGCGCAGTGAAGCGGCCGGGCAGCCATTTGGCGACCATCTCGGGCACCGCGCGCATGTAGTCGCTCGTGGCGATGATGGGACCTTCGGTCGAACCCAGCTGGCTGACCACATACGGGACGCGTTCATCCTGGTCCGGGTGCAACATGTTCCATCGGTCGCACTCGATCGCGTCGCGCCGGAGGAGCACGTAGCTTGGCGCGCTCCAGACGTCGGCCGCAATGCCGAACTTTTCCGCCAGCAGCTGCTGCGCGCGCAACGCCTCGCGCAGGATGACGCCGCTCCCCAGGAGCTGGACCTGCCGGCCCTTCTCGGGTTTCATCTCGGAGGGCTTGAACCGGTAAAGGCCCTTGACGATGCCCTCCTCGACACCCGACGGCATCGGGGGCTGCGCGTAGTTCTCGTTGTACAGGGTCAGGTAGTAGAAGCAGCTTTCCTGGTCCTGGTACATCCGTTTGAGTCCGTCGTGGACGATCACGGCGACCTCGTAGGCCCACGCCGGATCGTAACACCGGCACGTGGGGACGACGCTGAAAAGCAGGTGGCTGTGGCCGTCCTCGTGCTGGATCCCCTCGCCGTTCAGGGTCGTGCGCCCGTCCGTGGCGCCGAGGAGGAATCCCTTGGCGCGGCAATCCGCAGCCGCCCAAACCGCGTCTCCGACGCGCTGGTAGCCGAACATCGAGTAGTAGATGTAGAACGGGATCATATTGACCCCGTGCGTTGCGTAGGCGGTGCCCGCCGTCGTGAAGCTGGCGAGCGAGCCCGCCTCGTTGATGCCCTCCTCGAGCACTTGGCCGTCCTTGGCCTCGCGATAGTACAGGAGGGCACCCTTGTCGACGGGTTCGTAGCGCTGGCCCACCGACGAGTAGATTCCGACCTTGCGGAAGAGGGTGTCGAGGCCGAAGGTGCGGGCTTCGTCGGGGATGATCGGGACGATGCGCTTGCCGAGCTTCGGGTCGCCGAGCAGCTTGGTGAGGACCTCGTTGTAGGCGGAGGTCGTGGAGGCTTCCTTGCCCCCCTTGGACGCCGATCCCTCCAGGGTGTCCTTGAACGTGGGCAGCGTGGGGATCTCCTCCTTGGGCGCGCGCGCCGTGCGCTTGGGGACATACCCGCCCAGCGCCATTCGCCGTGCGTGAAGGTATTCGAGCTCGACGCTGTCCTTTCGGGGGAGGTAGTAGGGCGGGTCCGTGAGCTGGCTGTCCGCCACGGGGATCTTCAGGCGGTCGCGGAACGTCATGAGCTGGGCCTCCGTCAGCTCCTTGGCCTGGTGGGCCGTGTTCTTTCCCTCGGCGGCCTCGCCGAGAGACCAGCCTTTCACGGTCTTGGCCAGGATCGCCGTGGGCCGCCCGTTGGCCGCATTCACGGCCTGATGGTAGGCCGCGTAGACTTTCAAGGCGTCGTGGCCGCCGCGTCGGAGAAAGTTCCGGATCTGGTCGTCGGTCAGCTTTTCAACCAGCTTGGCCGTCTGCGGATACTTGTTGAAGAAGTGCTTCCGGGTGTATTCCCCGTTCTCGACGGAGTACTTCTGGTAGTCGCCGTCGCACGCCTCGCCCATCCGCTTCACGAGTGTCCCGTCGTCGTCCTCCGCCAGGAGCGGGTCCCAGTCGCGGCCCCAGATGACCTTGTAGACGTTCCAGCCGGCGCCGCGGAAGACCGCCTCGAGTTCCTGGATGATCTTGCCGTTTCCGCGCACGCGGCCGTCCAGCCTTTGGAGATTGCAGTTCACGACGAAGATCAAGTTGTCGAGCCCCTCGCGCGCGGCGAGGGAGAGTTGGCCCAGGGTCTCGGGCTCGTCGCACTCGCCGTCGCCGAGGAAGGCCCACACGCGGGAGTCGTCGGTGTTCCGGATGTTGCGGTCGCGCATGTACCGATTGAAGCGGGCCTGGTAGATGGCGGTGATCGGCGCGAGGCCCATCGAGACGCTCGGGAATTCCCAGAAGTTGGGCATGAGCCACGGATGGGGGTACGAGGACAACCCCTTCCCGCCGACCTCGCGGCGGAAGTTCTCCAGGTTCTCCTCGGTCAGGCGGCCCTCCAGGAACGCCCTCGAGTAGATTCCGGGTGACGCGTGGCCCTGAAAGAAGATCTGGTCGCCCGCCTGCCCATTGTCCCGCCCCCTGAAGAAATGGTTGAACCCCACTTCATACAGGGTCGCGGCTGAAGCGTACGTCGCGATATGACCCCCGAGTTCCAGGCCGCGGTGCTTTGCCCGCACTACCATGATCGCGGCGTTCCACCGGATGATGGCGCGAATGCGCTTCTCCAGCTGCTCGTCGCCGGGATAGGCGGGATGCTCCTCGGGAGTGAGCGTGTTGATATAGGGAGTCTGCACCAGCTCGGGGAGATGGAATCCCGAGCGGAGGGCCTCCTGGTGGATCTGGCGGAGGATGTATCGCGCGCGCTCCTCGCCATGGTAGACGCGGAGCTGGTCGAACGCTTCGAGCCACTCGGAGGTCTCCTGCGGGTCGCGGTCGACGCCGCCGATTTCCTCTTCGGTCCTCTGCTCTTCGAACGGCTCCTGCACGCTCATGGATGATGCTCCATCTCCCAGGAGGCGGAAAAAGGCAACTCGAGTATTGTACAGACCCCGTGAGGGGACTGCAATTCGCCCGGCGAAAATTAGCCCAGGCGGGCCCTGAGATTCGAGGCCAGCACGTCGAGAAAGGGCTCCGTGGGGAGCCAGCTTTCCTTGGGCGGCTCAAGCTCGCTGTGAAGGGACCGGGCGAGGTCCTTCGTCATCTTGCCCGACTCGACCGTCGCGACCGAGACCTCTTCGAGCGCTTGCGCGAACCTGGCGACGTCCGGAGTTCCGTCCAGCTTCGCCCGGTGCGCGAGGGCTCGTGTCCAGGCGTAGATCGACGCGATCGGGTTCGTGCTCGTCACCTTCCCGGCCTGGTGGTCGCGGTAGTGCTTGGTCACCGTCCCGTGCGCGGCCTCGGCTTCCATCGTCACGCCGTCGGGGCAGAGGAGAACCGACGTCATCAGGCCGAGCGAGCCGAAGCCCTGAGCCACGGTGTCCGACTGCACGTCGCCGTCGTAGTTCTTGCAGGCCCAGATGATGCCGCCCTCCCATTTGAGGACCTGGGCCACCATGTCGTCGATCAGCCGGTGCTCGTACGTCAGCCCGCGCCGCTTGTATTCGGCCGCGAACTCCTTCTCGAAGACCTGCTGGTAGAGGTCCTTGAAGCGCCCGTCGTAGACCTTGAGGATCGTATTCTTGGTCGAGAGGTAGACCGGAAAGTTCATCATGAGCCCGTACTGGAACACCGCGCGGGCGAATTCGACGATGGACTCGTCGGTGTTGAACATCCCCAGGCCGATCCCGGGGCCCGTGAACTCGTTGACGACCCACTCCTGTCTCTTCCCGTCACGGCCCTCGAAGACGAGCTTGAGGGTGCCTGGGCCGTCGGTCCGCACGTCCTGGGCCTTGTACTGGTCGGCGTGGGCGTGGCGGGCGACCACGATCGGCTTGGTCCAGGCGGGGACGAGTTTCGGAATGTTCCTGCAGACGATCGGGGCGCGGAAGATGGTTCCGCCCAGGATGTTCCGGATCGTGCCGTTCGGCGACTTCCACATCTTCTTGAGCGAGAACTCCTTCACGCGCGCCTCGTCGGGCGTGATGGTGGCGCACTTGACGCCGACCTTGTGCTTCTGGATCGCCTTCGCGGCCTCGACGGTGACCTTGTCCTCGGTCCGGTCCCGGTTCTGGATGGAGAGATCGTAGGTCTCGAGCTTGAGGTCGAGGAAGGGCACCAGGAGCTTCTCCTTGATCCACTCCCAGATGATCCGGGTCATCTCGTCGCCCAGGATCTCGACGAGCACGCCTTGGACGGGGGTCTTCATGGCGGGGAGGATAGCACGCGTGGCCGGGATTTTCCAGAAATGCGGCCCCGGGGGCGCCGGGTCGAATCGGTTGACCCCGCCGGAGCCCTTTGGTTTAATCCGCTCCAGTGCGGTCCCGGGGAGGGGTGAGGGGCGTGTAGCTCAATTGGGAGAGCGCAGCGTTCGCAATGCTGAGGTTGTGGGTTCGATCCCCATCACGTCCACCATCCCGCCTCCGGGCTCCCGCGGGACTATGCAGAGGGTTTTTGAAGTTCGGCCGGGCCGGCAGGCGTTCCCTATCTAAGGCCGGGGGAGGTCATGCCGGAATCGAGCCGGAACGCTATGCCGGACATCATTTCAGCCAAGTGCTTCGGCTGCGGCCATGTCGTCAAGGTCCCCGCCGCGCTCGGCGGGAAGAAGGCCCGCTGCCCCAAATGCACCAACACGATCGTCATCCCCGCGCAGTCCGAGGGCGGCGAGGACGTCGTGGGCGACGAGATGCTTCCCGAGGTGGCGCGCGACGGCGAGATCCCTGAGGACGAGGAGGGCGGGGGCGAATCCGCCGGGCCCGCGTCCCCTCCCGCCGAACGGATCCGGCCGCACACCGCCGTTCGTCGCGGGACGAGTTCGTCCACCAACAACCCCCGGATGGGCGGACGGGCCCAGCAGGGCGGCCGCGGCGGGCAGGCCCGGCGCGGAGCGCCCCCCTCCAAGTCCAACACCCCGGTGATCATCGGGGTCGTGGTGGGCGTGCTGGTCCTCATCATCGTGGCGGTCGCGATGAGCAAATCCGGCGATTCCAAGATGAAACCCAAATCCTCCGGCTCCAAGACCGCCGACAAGGCGGCGGAGGTCAACTCGGAAGACCGCGAGCTCGAACAGCAGTGCCGGGGATACATCCAGGCCGTGAACGGCGGCGACGACCGGAAGATCATGAAGTTCTACACCTACGACTCGGAGGGGGAACGGGCGGTCCGCCGGGCCGTTTCCCAGCTCATCGAATCCCAGGCCAAGTACGAGAACGTGGAGTTCAAGTCCTCCAGCGCCGCCTCGGGCACGACGACCTTCGCCTACTCCGGGGGTCAGGAGAGGACCATTTCCTGGAAGAAGGTCGACGGCGTCTGGCTGATCCAGGAGAAGTGACCGCGCGGACCGACTACCGGGGCCCCTCCTCCCTCCAGCCCAGCCGGGTCATCATGTATTCTTGGAGGGTCCTCACCAGGCGATCGCATTTCATGACCTGGAACCCCGGATGCGTGCCCGGGCTGTCCCTCCAGATCGCCCGCACGATGAGCATCACCGACCCGTGGATCCGGACCCCCTCGGCACGGACCCCGTTGGACCCCCGCTGACGGATCGCGTAGCCCGGCTCGTCGGGAAGGGATTCGTCGGTGACGGTGGGCGGCTCGTCCCCCTCCCGAAGCTTGGGCCACTGCTCGCCGGCACGGCGGGTGTCGTACTCGGCCCGGGGCGTCTGGACGCGGACGCTCACGGTGATCGCCGGGCCGGCCCCCTTGACCACGGCCTGCGTGTCGTAGCTGAAGGGCGAATCGAACCGCCTCCGGCGGTCGGTGGAGTACTTCTCGATCGGGATCCCCAGCATCTCGAACTCCCCTTCCGCGAGGAAGGGTTCGCCCGTCTCCGCGAACGAGATCCAAAGGGAGGCGGCCAAGGTGAGGGCAATTTCGACGGCCGTGACCGCGACGGCGAAGCGGATCAACGTCCGGCCTCCTCGAGCACGGCGGGCTCCAGGCGGAGGTAGGCGGTCCGCTGGCCCAGGTGGGCCAGGATCTCCTTGAGCGCCGATCCCACCTGGAAGAGGAGCGCGTAGTGCCCGCCCTTGAACCACCGAATCTCGGGTCGGCCGGCCGACTCGTAAAGCCGCAGCGTGCTCTCCTTGGGGATCACCTCGTCCGCCTCGGCGTTGACCATGAGGATTTCCTCGGGCCGCATCCGGGAGGCGAAGGTGCAGGGTTCGATGTCCTTCCAGAGCTCGCGCATCTTCTCGACGGTCATTCCCGCCTCCTCCAGCTTCTTCTTCGCGGCGAGGGTCTCCTTGCTCCCGTGGAGGACGATCGTGGGGAGGTCGCCGCCACCGATGATGAAGACGCTCCGTCCGAACCGGTCGTCGACGCCGGCCGCGAGGCTTCCGATGACCGCGCCCAGCGAGACTCCGACGATCCCCACCCTCGACGGTTCCACGTCGGGACGGGAGGCCAGCCAGTCGCCCGCCCGTCTCGCGTCCATTACCGCCTGGCGGATGTTCCCGAGCACCCGTTCCATCTCCATCTTCATCAGTTTCGCGCGCCGTTCCGGATCCTTCGCCGCCCGCGGCCCGTAGTCGGGCATGTACATCATGAGGGCGGGGATGCCATTCTCCGCGAGCCTCTGCCCGATCAGCTCAAACAGGTCGAACTTGCCGCCCAGCCAGTGGAGCAGGAGCGCGGCCGGACGCTTGCGACCGGGCGCCCTGGGCTCCCAGAAACGGGCCCAGACGGTGTTGTTCTCCTCGGTTTCCGAATGGATGGCCGAAGGGAACGTCAGCCACGATAGCGTGAACTTGTCGGTCTGCCGCAGCTCCTTGAGCTGCCAGGCGAATTCCTTTTCCTTGAACTCATACCGGTCCAGGAGCGCCTGGAGCGCGGGGTCCCGGGAGGGGCGTAGCGACCGGCAGGGCGCCGAACCCTTCTGGAGCCTTTCGTCCTGGCGTTCGTTCGCCG
>Ga0222749_10000932_pt1 | contig 16016 bp, 8 predicted proteins | sample IncBWH2Mmetat_FD_197234 | JGI IMG/M metagenome (GOLD analysis project Ga0222749, IMG submission 197234) | Metatranscriptome of lab incubated forest soil microbial communities from Barre Woods Harvard Forest LTER site, Petersham... | ecosystem: Environmental > Terrestrial > Soil > Temperate... | reverse complement strand
GCTTAATGGCCAAGGCGTAAATGCCCTTAACCGCGTCAAGGCAGAATGCACGGTACGTAATTGGTATGGCCGGCTTCGAGCTGATTCCGCCATGAGATCCGCTGGTGGCCCCAGCCTTCCCCTTTCCGATGCCTCCCCCTGTTCCACCGCCGCCCGTACCGCCACCCCCCTTGCCACCCTTCCCAGGTCCGCCGCCCGAGCCATCTCCCTCAATTCCTTCTGTCTGTCCCTCGCCGTCTCCGGGGTTCTGCTCATCTGGTTGCATTGTCCGTTTACGAGGGTCAATCTTGGAGGGCACAATTTTTGTCGGCAAGGCATTCGGGATCAGTCCTTCGCCCTTATCCTCTTCGGTCGACTCTTCGTCCCCCGCTCCAAAGTCCTCCTCTGGCGAATCCTCATCATCTGGGAGGTACCGGGAGAGTCCTGGAATACTCAAATCCTTGGATTCAGTAGCAGGCGAGAGCTTTCCAACGCATTCCCGAAGGAAGCCGAAGTATTCGTTCTCAACAGACTTGTTTGCCCCCTTCTCTGGGTGGTCGGGATCCCAAACGTCGTGCTTAGGGGGCTCCATCTCGCGAAGGATTCGATTGCCCTCCTCATTGCGGCAGAAGAATACTCCAATGTACGGAGTGGTTGCTCTGAAGCCGCGCTGCCAGATCTTCATGCCGGTCCCACGCACCATGCTCACGTCTTTGCGTAGTTCGGAGTCACCCGTCACGAAAAAGGCTTCAACCTTCCCAAGCTTGGGGAGCTTCTGTTCGAATCGATGGGTAGGTGAAGTGTAGGCTTTGAAGGACAAGTGCGCAGTGAACTTCCCGCTATCGGAGCTGTATTTATCAAGCAGCTTTGGAAGAGTCTTCTTCGAGATCTGGACCTTGCCGACCTTCACTTCCAAATCGCCGAAGTGAATAGCAGGCCAAAAATTATCAAGAACGGAGTACACCAAGTCGTGTTCCCAATCTTCGCTCTTCGGAAACCCAAGGATGTACAAATCTGTGCCATGTTCGCTGCGCCGAAACTCCTTGGGGATCTGCGATATCGCCCGGATCGAGCTGCCCTTCGCACCACCCAGGAAGCCGAGTCCCTGAGCCTTCGCTTTTCCCGGCAGCTCAAATGTGGCTCCATCGAACACTCCGATAAATGCGCTCTCGCCGTCGATGCTTTTTGTGGAGTACAGAACTGTCCGCATCAGGCTGGCAGCAAAGGGGGCCTTCTTCCCAATACCGTAGGACCCACCCTCACCGGAAGCTTTCGCTGAAGCTCCCGCACATCGTATCAGGTTGTACCAGTTACCCTTCTTGTCGTTATCATCTCCGAGCAAACCGGTTGTATTGAAATCTCCGACTTTCAGGGTCGCAATTCTCTTCTCACTGGCCAACTTTTCAGCGGTCTTGAAGAAGAGCTTCGCCTTCTTGTCGTGGGCCCAGAACTTCCCACTCCTGACGAACACATCGCGCAGTACATCCATGCCAGGTATCTTGACAGGTTCGACTTCCAACAGCTCAAAGGAGAGCGAAACGGCCTTTTTGCTGTCACGCCGGGCATCAAGGCTGTTCTGGCCAAGCTCCCGCGCCAGGTAACGGTCAAAGTCGCCTTTGAAGGTCTCGACGCCTGGGTCGTTGAGGCCGTTATCCCGTCCGCCGTCGTTGGATGGGAAGGTCCACCCAATGCTCATCCTTAGTCCCTTAAGAAGCTGCCTCTGAATTGATAGATATTACCTCGGAGATCCATTTAGCATGGGCTAGTTCATAATTTTTTCTCACCCTCTATTGCTTCCAACGCGAGCCCAGTCCCCTTCGTCCTGCAGCCGCCCGCCTATCGTGCCGGTAAGTTCAAAGCGCACCGGAGCGGCTGATTGAAGGTGGAAGAGCAGCCCGGTCACGCGTTCGCGAGTTCTGCCGCCTCCGATTTGGACTTGGCTTGATCTAGGTGAGCCAGGACATTTCTCGCAAGCCTAACCACGAGGGGTATGGTGACCGAATTCCCGATCTGTTTGTAGATTTGAGACTGAGAAACAATTTCGGCCGACGGAATCTTGAACCAGTCGTCAGTGTAGCCTTGGAGGCGCGCACATTCTCGGGGGGTCAGCTTCCTGATCCCCCAACGGTCCTTGATGACCGGCTGATTGTGCCCTCCGTCTCCCATATTAGCCATCAAGGTAAAACACGTATCGGACTTGTTTTCCCGAACGTAGGAGCGTCGGAGTTGAAATATGGAGTCCTTGTCTCCATCCTTGATTGCTTCCCTGAACAGGGGGTAATACTGGGAACTTGGCTTGAAGTAGTGGCGATCTTGCGCCTTTCTGGTCAGATCTAGGAAACTGCGGACGGGCTTGCAACTTCCTTCAGGTTGGGGATCCGGGAACTTGAATGTATTGGACGGAAAATGGTCGCAGCTCAGAGCAACCATAAAAATCCGTTCTCGGTTCTGCGGGATATCCGTGTACCTGGAGGTGTTCATTATCCTGGCATTGGCTTCGCTGAACCAATAGCCCGCCTTTTGGATCTCGGATTGAATCCGCTTGAAAGTACGGCATTTGTCATGGGTCTTTAGATTCTTAACATTTTCAAGAAGCAACGCTTTGGGCTTGTTCGGCCCGAATTCACGGATCAATCGGATGATATGGAGGAACAGTTCGCCGCGTTGGTCATGAAAGCCCAGCTTCTCCCCGGCGACAGAGAAGGGTTGGCAGGGGAAACCACCGGTCAGGACATCCACGGATTGCAAGGCATCCCCACCCACGGTTAGCTTCTCGATCGGCTTTCCAATGTAGTTGATGCCTGAGTCTGCGAAGTTTTCCCTAAACGTCATCTCGGCGAACCGGTCCTTCTCATTAGCCCACAGTACGGTCGCCCCAGCTACTTGGAATGCCTTGCAGAAGCCCCCAATTGCTGCGAACAGACTGCCAACCTTGAATCGGCTGAAATCGGGACCGCCCAAGCCTAGACTTTCGTCTCCTAGATTAGAGCCCGAATGTTCAGGCTTCCTCCGCTTTGGCTGTTGAGGCGCGAACTTGTTCGAGGGTTGTTGCTTTCCGGCGATGCGATGAGACGTAGTTGGTAAGCTCTTCTTCACCCGGGAATTCCTCCTGCTCTCCACCCACATGACTTATACCAATGTAGGTGAGCGAACGGCAAGCCTTTGGTCCCCTCATCTAATTCCCCCTGGAGGTCAAGAATTCCGAATCGCCGCGTAACTAGAGCAACCAGGTCTCCATTCAACCGATCCCCGAAGGGACTACGCGCTTAGCTTTTCCAAGCTCTGGAGCCCTTGAGACTTGGCACCCTAATGGCACCAATGTCGCAAGCCAAGGCCTACCTATGTCCACCGCCGAAGCGACCGCCTACGCCGGCTCTTCTAATTCCTACCACAACACCATCCGCTATTAGTGCAATTATTAGCTCGCCCCTTCTTGCGTCGGGGGGTACAGTGATTTTGCGACCGGTTCCAGGGAGACGAGATGAAGATTGGCATCGTTGGGGACGCGCATCTTGGTTGCTCTGACTTCTCCCAAAGGCGACGAGCAGATTTTTCCGCTGCGTTTACGAACGCTTTGACACTTTGCCGGAAGAACGACGCCGCAGTGATCTGCCTTCTCGGGGATGTGTTTGACTCCGCTGCGATTCGACGGAATGTGGATGCGTTCGCAGACCTCCTGGCTGAAATAGCGCCAATCCTAGAAACACTCAAGCGCGAAGGTGTCCCGTTAGTCGCAATCCCGGGCAACCACGAGTTTGGACGTGGCCGAGAAGCCGGAGAGCTTCGCGCTTTGGAATCGCTCGGCTACCTAAACGTTCTTCGCCGCTCGTACCTGGCTTTCGGGGACTTGGGGATTTGTGGTATTCCATGGCAGGAAGACCCAGCCGAGATTGCCCAAGCCGCAGACGAACTGCGAGAGTCCTGCAAGTCAAAGCGGCGAATCTTGCTGCTCCATAACTACATCCGCGACTCTCGCATAATTCCCGATTTCCTTTGGGAGGTTAACAAGCAAGTTGCGGAAGGCTTCGATCGAGTATTTGTCGGCCACCACCATGTTTACGAGGAGATAGGCCGCTTTGCAATTCCAGGCTCGACAGAAGTACAAAACATGCTCGATGAGGGTGCCAAGGGAATCCTAATTTTCGATAGCGATAAGGATGTTCTCGACCGACATCTCCTCCCCCCCACGCATCCAACGATTGTCCTTCGCTACGACGCATCGCACTTTGCCGGTCCCGACCTCCTGGATAAACTTCGCGCCGATCTTTCCACCGTGCAATCAAAAGGAGCTTTTGTCTATGTCCACGTCGCGGGGCTCGTCCACGCCGGAGTCACCATTTCCAAAGGAGAACTTCTCGCCGTCCTTCGCGAATGCGACCTATTCGACAGCTACATAGACCTGCGGCATCACACCATCGCACAAACCGCGAAACAATCTATTACCGGAACCTCAATCGACGGCCAACTACGGCGCACTTTCAGCGGAGTTAGTCTTCAGAAAGCAAAGGACTACATCTCAGCCACCCAAGACGCTGACGCAATGTTTGTAAAGATACGGGATCAGATCCTCTCATGATACTTACTCGCCTCAAACTGGAGAACTTCCGCTCATTCCGTAGCGCTGACCTCTCCTTCGCCCCAGGACAGAACTACATTTTTGGGCAGAACTGGCAAGGCAAGAGCAGCATCGTCGATGCAATTGGTTTCGCACTCTTCGGCGCAGACGTATTTCCCAAGAAACTTGCCGGAGCACAGGTGAAACCAACCGACTTCATTTACGAGCATGCACAAAGAGGGAGGGTGGAGTTGTCTTTCCGCATCAACGACGCCGATTACACGCTCACGAGGGTACTCCCACCAGGTCAGGTATTGCTTCAGAAGAACGGTAAGAAACTCGCATCTAAGAAGGTCAACGTTTCTGAAGCGCTTCGCTCTATCGCAGGCATGGACGCAAAGCTGTTCCAAAGCATCTTCTATGCCGACCAAGACGAACTGCGCAGAAGCCTCGACTTCTCTCCCGAAGACCGCCGAGTCTTTGTCGAAAGACTGCTTGGTGTTGAAGAATGGCGTGAACGCCAAGAGCTTTTCCGCAACGTTGCCCGTCAGCTCGAAAGGCTACTCGAGGAATTGATATCCGGCAAGCTCGGTGCGTTCTTGGAGGACATCGAGCAATTGGAATCGGACATTGCCGGCGCGAAGGAGGAGCTGAAAGAGAACGAGCGTGAATTGCGCGACCTTCAGAAGCAAGTGCCAAGCGACATTCGTGGTATCCGTAAGGCAGAGTCTGCCGCCGAAGGTACCCTCGCTAAAGAACAAAATGCGCGCACTCGTTTGAAGGTCCAGCTTGATGGTCTTCTCGCACAGCAAAAAGGGCTCAAGAAGGGACGCTGCGGGACGTGCACCCAGGTCGTGCCCAATGATCTTCTAAGAACACGACTGTCATTCTTCCAGACAGAAATAAGGGAGATTGAGAAGCGGCTCAAGGTCTTGGAACGCTCTGTCGACAAGCTGGAAAGCGACCTCTACGACGAAGGGTTTGATGACGCTTACGACGTCGCAGAAGACATTCCGGCCATCAGGGAACATATCGCCGGTCTGACACGCCAGCTCGCCAAGGACTCTGCGCGCCAGAAGAAGCTACGCGGCCAACTCAAGATATTCGGAAAGAAGACGCAGCAAGTTGATCGGACAAAAGCGGAAATTGCATTCATCCGGCAACTACAAGAATCCATTCAAGATTATCGAAGAACCCTCCGTTCACGTCTGGTCAAGCAGCTCCAAGTCGGGGTCAACGACTTCCTTGCCCGTTTTCACGACGGCGACAACGACTTCACGATCATTCTCGACGGGGACTTAAACATTCAGGTATCTCTCCACGGACGCACCGTTCCCGTGTTCAACCTCAGCGGCGCCGCCAAGGACATCCTCGCGCTCGGTCTACGCTATGGCCTCCTAAGAATCGCTGGCGGGGGAGTGAACGTCATCGTCTTGGACGAGCCTACACGGCACATGGATGCCTCAAACTGCTACCGCCTCAAGGGAATCTTCAACGAACTATCTGACCGACAACTCATCGTCGTGACAGTTCACCAAGAGTTCTCAGATGCACTCGGAAAACAGTTCGTCGTTATCAAGGACCCTGAGCATTGCTCCATCATCAGCGTTGGGGGGCACAGCCCGATTCGCGCAACCACGATTGCTGTTAGCAGATAGTTCGCACGAGATTCCACGTGCTTCAATGTATCCGGGTGAAGAGCCAGCGCCGCGAGTGAAGAGCCGGGGGTTAGTGGAGCGGGCGACCGGATTTGAACCGGCGACCTTCTCGTTGGCAACAATGGTCGGTCTTCTGCGTGCCGGTATACCCGGACTTCGCCATCTTTGCCATTGGTCTGGGACAGCCGAAAATCGGAGTATTCGGTGCAGCTTTGCTCCGAGCCCCTCATCTACGCGCCCTGTTCTCTCCATTCCTGCAATTTGCGGATCCACTCAGTCGCGTGCCGATTCCTAGGCCTCAGTTTTTGAGCTTCCAGAGCGATCTTCATCGCCTCATCCTGGTTACCCAGTCGTGAAAGTGCGCGGGACAGTACAATCCCATTCACGCAGTTGTGATGCTCCTCCTGCTCGCTTGAGGGTGATATAAAGAAGGCTTCTCGGAGTTCTTTAGCCGCATCCCTGATTTTTTGTTGTCCTGCCCTGATGGTTGCCTGATCACTTTTCTTTTTTCCCACATCCTTGACCCTGCCGCCCTCCTCGAGCAATGTCAGACCCAATCCATGCCGAGCATATTTGTTGGCTGGCTCAACCTGAAGTGCAGAGCGAAAGTGATCTACAGCAAGCTCGGGGCTGCCCGATGATCTTTCGATATGCCCACATTGAATCAACAGCAACGGTTCCTTCTTGAGATCAAGACCTTTCCTGATACTTTCTCTGCACAAGGAAATGTCGTTGAGGTCGCGTGCTTCGAACTTGGCCTTCTCGATCCAAGCAAAAGGATCTCCCGGGGATGCCTTAACAACCTGACCAAACCAATACTTGGCCTTGTCAATTTCGCCACGTGTCGAGCATTGGAAAGCCATTTGAAGCATCTTCGACGGGGATGCAATTGCAGCCGTGGTGACAACACCAGTAATCCCGGACACTTGTAGCTGAAGCGCCCGAAGTTCAGCCACCCGCTTTAGGATCTCCTCTTCAACCGCTGGGACCTTCTGCACCTCAGATAGTGCATATTGGCGAGTCAGCGGTAACAAAGAGAATATGTCATCCCCGTAGGAATTGTCCTTGCTTTCGAGAAAGGACACCTTCTTCAGCGATACGACAGCAATTTCACATTCAGAAGCGTCAAAATCAGCCACATGACGTAAGTCATCGACAGTCATCGGTTGCCCCCAGAGGGCCAGAGCGAATAGAGCCCGCTTGGCTTGTGGAGAGACCAGAGCGAACGTATTGGGAAAGCAAAACTCCAGGATATCCCCTTCCCGTGCGAGCCCTCGCTGTAGAACCTGATCCAATTTTAGTCCCCCGGCGAACTGGGACATCACATGCTTAACGGCAAGTGGAATGCCGCCCGTACGTTCGTAGATAAAGCCCGCTTCAGTCGGTGTGAGCGTAATCGACAGGCGCTCGGATTCACTCTGAATGAGCTCAAGGACTTGCTCACGCGAGAGAGGTTCTACCTTGAGTGGAAACTCTGCGATGGCTTGTCTATGCCGGGTTGTTACTACAAACTTGACACGCTGGGACAGGGCGGGATCCAAGAGGAACGACCAGAGTTCGCCCACGTCTTCAACTGTCTCCAGATTATCAATGATCACCAAGAAACCTGCGAGGCGCAAAGTTTCAAGTGCCTCCGCTTTTAGTTTCTCCAAGGGCCAGGCTTCTTGGTACTCGAATTCGGCAACCCGAAGAATCTCGGCTAGAAGTTCTGCCAAGGTCGTCCCTTGCGGGGTCGTTTTAACGATCCCGGAGGGTGTCAAATAAGTGTTCTTGGCGCTAAACCACACTACAAAATCTGGTTTGAATGACTCGAGCTTGACCCTGCGCTCAACGAGCATTTGCGCTAGATGGAGAGCGAGGGCTGATTTTCCAGAACCCCCGATACCATCTAGAGTAACTATAAAAATGCGAGGGTTTCCGAGCGCAAGGAGGGCCTTTTCTTGGAGCCCGACTCGTTCTACATACTTGTAATAATCGGGTCGAGGCAAATTGTAAGTAACACCGCCTGCGCATTGAATGGCGGTCTTGATTCGCGTAGCCAAAGGCTTTGCTGGATGGTCGGGTGGTGCGAATAGGTTGGTTAGCTTTGGGCTTGAAAGCCTGACGGGTTCGTCAATGCCGTAACCGAAGTAGCGAGCCCTATCTTCGCTAAACTCATCGAAGAATAGGATGTCGTCGGAATGCTCGCTCGGTAGGAGAAATGGTCCGAAGGATAGTTTCGTAGCCTGTCCCGCCGATGAGACAAAATAGACCTGATTCTCTTCCAGATGGGCATCTAGCTCGCATTCTTCCTGCCAAGGCTTCTTCAGGGTACCCGTGACTATTTCACCGGTGCAACGAACTGTGTCGTTGGAGATCAGATGAACTCCTCGGCAGATTATCACCTCGCCGATAAGGAGACTTTCTAGAGACGAACTCACTGGCCCAAGTGTGTCCAGCAGAAGCTTCGAAGTGGCAGCATAGAACTTGTCGGAGAGTGTTGCGTGACCATACGCTTTGTTCCTTAAGGGCACCAGCTCCCGAAGAATGTCCACAATTTGGAATACGGTTTTGTTGCTACCCGAGCTACCGGTAACAGTACTAATGCGCTTAGCGAGCTCGGGAAATGTGGGGACGGTGATCTTGGTATCGAGAATTCCTCGAAGGACGCGGTGCGCCGAATCCAGGTGTGTCAGGCACTTTCTGGACCTGCCTGTGATACTCACCCAGTCGCCCACCGTGGGTCTGCCGAGTCGATCACGGAATTCTTGGTGAAATGCTACGAAGTCGGGGCTGTCGAGCAGGGCGCCATCGTATTGCAAGCACATGTAAACAGAAGGTGCTGCTACGAGGCGAACGAGTAGATCGTAAATATCGAGCGCGGCCTTAAAGGAGTCAAAGGGAGCCTTTGCACAGAGCGACTTTTCTAGGCGCTCCCGAAATGCACGCCAGCAACTTGCCTTAGCGATCTCTTCGATCTGATTCATGTTTCATACCAACGGGATCGTTCTTGGAATCGGTAGACAATCGGTAAGGTCTGATGTCAATGCGCATGAATTGTAGGTGTAGAGCGCGAAGAGCGATCTGGATGGGAACCGCACTGACCTTGAGACCAGGTTCATCATAAACCTCCGTTCGAGGAGAGATGTTGTCGTCATTACTCTTGGTAATTGGAGACAACTCTCTCGAACCCCGGTCCCAATTTGAAAGCTAAGTCAACATTGCATTCATGTCAAGCTATTATAGAACTGTCCAAAGCAATCCCACCGACGAAAGGGCTCCCAGTGCGGGTTGAAGGTTGAAATGAGGAAGGAACCTCCCAAAACGAGGATTTCTAGGCCGTCTGGCCCATTGAATAAAGAGTTCTATTGCTCACTTGCGCTCCGGAGGATGCGGACTCCAGAATGGGAGTACAATGTGAATAGCGATGTAGTTATGATAGTCAACAACGACGCTAATCCGGGGGAGGGTGTAATTCCGTGGGGAGAAGTCGGGGTCCGGTAGGGCACGTCGGTCGCATTGCGTTTCTAATTCTGCTCTATCTCTTCGTCGAGTCCACTCCCGTTAAACACCATGCACCCCGGACGCCCCAAGGTATCTCGCGACCACGGCATAATCTCCCCGTAATATCCGGAACTCCCTCGACGGCGCGAAAACAAGGATCGGATCTTCACCCTCTATCTCGACCGACCGATTTCGTCCTCCCAACACCAGCTCTCCCTGCGGCTCGAAACCTGCTTAATCACGCACCCTTCTTCGTCGAAAACCGGGGTCAATATGTACCCGAGGTCAAGTACAGGCTCTCCGATCGCAACGTCTCGGTATTCTTCACGTCGCGGGGTTTCAGACTGGCTGCGGTCCGCCCCGCGAACGGAGTGGCGGTGGCTGTTGATTTCGTCAACGGACATGTAGCCGACCCGCGGGGGGTGGATGAACTCGCCTCCAAGCAGAATTACTACCAGGGGCCATCGGCTCAATGGCATACCAGCCTGCCGACGTTCCGGCAACTCGTCTATAGCGATGTCTGGCCCGGCATTGACGTCGTTTACGAATCGCAGCCTGGGGTCTTAAAGTATTCTCTCGTCGTGGCTCCCGGTGCCGACCCCAGAGCCATTGGATTGGCCTATCGCGGTTCGGATGAACTCGCGTTGGGGCGGAACGGATCCCTCGTGGTCCAGACGGCCCTCGGGCAGATTATAGAGTCGCGGCCGGTGACGTACCAGGGCAAGGGGGTGGATCGCCGCGAAGTCGATTGTCGTTTCACCCTCAGCCCGGAGAAGATCATTTCTTTCGCCCTGGGTCCTTACGACCCTTCCCGAGAACTGGTGATCGATCCCCCATTGAGCTATTCCAGCTTTCTGGGGGGCGGATACGAAGGGGGCCTCACCGGTCGGAACGAGGCACTTAAGGTGGCGGCGGATGCATCGGGGAATGCCTACGTCTGCGGGTATGCCGAAGGGGATTTCCCGACGACTCCAGGAGCCTTCGAAAGATCCATCAACAATAACAGCGACGCCTTCGTCATCAAGTACGCTCCTGACGGCTCGGTCGTCTGGTCGACCGTACTCGGGGGCGGCTCGGGCGACCAAGGCACGGCGGTGGCCGTCGACGGCTCGGGGAACGTCTTTGTCGCGGGCCACACCTACTCCACGGACTTTCCGGCCACATCGGGGGCGTACCGCACGACGAAGATCAATGACAATGCGAGCGACTTGTTCGTTGCAAGACTCTCGCCTGACGGGTCCAGCCTCGGGTGGGCCACCTACCTAGGCGGGACCGGCCAGGAGTACGTCACTGCAATGGCGGTCGATGCCTCCGGGAACGTGTACATCACGGGCACGACCAGCGCGGGCGACTACCCGACCACTCCGGGGGCCTACCGGACCGTCGCTCAGAGCTGGGATGGTTTCGTAACCAAGATCGCCGCCGGCGGAAGTTCACTGGTTTGGTCCACATATCTCGGGGGCAGCGGCGCCGACACGTGCAATGACATCGCCGTGGACGGCTCGGGAGACGTCTATATCACCGGGAAGACTACCTCCCCCGACTTTCCCACGACCCCGGGCGCCCTTCTGACCACGCCACCTGCCGCGGCAGAATGGGCCTTCGTATCGAAAATAGGCTCCAACGGTCAGACCCTCGTGTGGTCGACCTTCATCAAGGCCTTGGAGGGGGACGCCCTCGCCGTCGATTCCTCGGGGAATGTCTTCGTGGGGGGTACCAATGCCCAGAACGACTTCCCGGTGACCTTGGGTGCCTTCTCGACAACCGCTAAGGGCAACTTCGATTGCTTCGTGGCCAAGATTCATTCGGACGGGGCGTCGTTCGATTGGGCCACCTTCCTGGGCGGATCCGGGAGCGAAAGCCTTTTCGGTCTCCGACTGGACGGGGCCGGCAACGTCTTCGTCGCAGGCACGACCCAGTCGGCGGATTTTCCGACGACTCCGGGCGCCTACGATCGAACCCTTGTGGGGAATGGCGAATTCTTCGTAAGCGTCCTTGACCCTTCGGGAAGTTCGCTCGTGTGGTCCTCGTTCATTCGGGAATCGGCCGGGGCGTCATCGTACGGCGGCTTCTGTATTGACCCCGCGGGAAATGCGTACGTCGTCAGTTCCAATAGCTCAATCGGGCTTGTGGGCCGGATGAATGCCGGGGGGGCGACCTTGGGCTGGTTCAAGCGACTTTCCGCGTCCTCGGACGACAACGGGTACGCGATCGCCGTCGACGCGCAAGGGAATGTGTATGTGGCCGGTGAAACAAACTCGACCAATTTCCCGACGACTCCGGGGGCGTTCAGCCGCGCCATCTCGGGCGGGACGGACATATTTATCTCGAAGTTCTCCGGGTCCTCCCTGATCTGGTCCACGCTGGTCGGAGGGAGCGGGAACGACACCCCCGTGCGTGTGACCGTCGACGCATCGGGGCAGGTGTATGTCGGCGGCCACACCACCTCATCCGACTTCCCAACAACCCCGGGCGCCTACTCGCGAACTTCCGCGGGCGGGTCCGATGTTTTCGTCCTCAAGTGCGCGACCGATGGCGGCTCCCTGATCTGGTCCACGCTCCTCGGGGGCTCTAGCAATGACTACCTGGGCGGGATGGACGTTCTTCCCACCGGGGAGGTGGCCGTAGGAGGCTACACCTACTCACCCGATTTCCCGACGACTCCAGGAGTCTTCGGCCCGAATTACCACGGCGGCAACGCCGACCTCTTCGCGGCCCGACTGGATTCAAACGGCAGCATCCTGGGAATGTCCACGTATGTGGGCGGCAGCAACGCGGAGGAAGGGGGCGCCGTTTGCTTCGGACCCGCGGGGGTGATCTACATCACTGGCTTTACCGACTCGGGCGACTTTCCGGCCACCCCGGGGTCCTTCAACAACGTCTATAGCGGAACGCGCGATGCGTGCCTGGTCAAAATCTCGCCGACCGGGGCCCTGCTGTGGGGCACGTACATCGGGGGCGTTGACGTCGACTACGGAAAAGACGTCCGGGTGGACGGGGCCGGGAACGTTTACGTGACGGGAACCACCCGCGGCGGCTTTCCGGTGACGCCCGGCGTGGTCGGCCCGAATCACGGAGGCGGGATCGAAGACATTTTCCTATTCCGGATGCCCCCGACGGGAGACCGTCTGGACTGGTCTACCTACCTGGGCGGGGACGGGTACGACATTCCTTACGGGATGGCCATCGATTCTTCGGGATATGTCTACCTGACCGGCGAGACCACATCATCCAACTTCCCGGTGACCCCGGGCGCGTTTCAAAGCGTGCTGAAAGGCGGCGCCGACGCATTTGTCGCGGTCATTGCCCCGGGCGCGACCCGGGTCGTCACGGCCACCTATATCGGGGGTTCGGACTATGACTTCGGCTACAGCATCGCCTTGGGGCCGGGCAACCAAATTTACGTCGCGGGAACCACCCGATCCACCGATTTTCCGACAACGGCGGGATCGTACCGCCCGACCTACATCGGCGGTCTCGATGCCTTCTTTCTCAGGCTCGGGGTCCAAGTCGACGTCGTTACGAGCCCGGTGGCCGACGGGAGTTACGGTGTGGGGGCCGTCATTCCGGTCCAGGTCGTCTTCACGAACCCCGTTTTCGTCACCGGCGTGCCCCAACTCACTCCCGCGACGGGGGCCGCGGGCACCGCGGTGAACTACACCTCCGGCTCGGGCACGAACACCCTGGTGTTCAACTACGTCGTATCCGCGGTAGATGCCTTCTTCGACCTGGACTATGTTTCATCCGTGGCGCTCACCCTAAACGGGGGAGCCATCCAGGATTTCGAGGGGAACGACGTGGTCATCGTGCTCCCCACGCCCGGCTCTCCCGGATCGCTCGGGTACAACAAGAACATTTCGTTTCTGTCCCTCCTCGGGGCGCGCGTGGACCTGTTCAAGCCGGTCGCCTACGCGGTCGGACCCGCGACGGTCAGTTTCACGACCTCCCAACCGCTGCCCCCCGACGGCCGGATCGTCATCGTCTTTCCCGCGGGGTTCGACCTATCCGGCGTGGTTTCCGCCACCTCGTTGACGATCGACGGCGGGCTCCAAGTCGCCTCGGCCGGTCAAACCGTCACGGTCACTCGGGACGGCACGGGAAGCGCGATATCGCCGGGACCTCTCGGAGTGGTCCTGAGCGTCGTGAAGAATCCCTCCGCAGTTGGGTCGACGGGGACCTTCTCGATCCAAGTCACCTCCTCCACGGGCACCATCCTCGGGGAGGATGCGTCGGTCGCTCCGGACTCCATTGAAGCGGGAGCGACTCTAACGTTCGTGGGCACTGGAGCTTATGTCGCCGACGGGGCCGATCCGGACTCTTTGACCGGCGGCGCCATCGTGACCTTCCGGGTCCGATATACCGAACCCGACAACGAGGCGCCGACCCTGGCCGAGGTGGTGATCGACGGGAACGGCAACGGATTCGAACCGCAGGAGCGTTTCAAAATGGTCCCGGAGGATCCCTCGGACACCAACTACACGGACGGCAGAATCTACCGCGCCACCGTGGTGATCTACTACCAGGGGGTCACGACGGTCCCGTATAAGTTCTCCTTTGCGGACGGGAAGCAGGTCCCCGCCACCGGACCTGCGGCTGCGATTCCAGCAGGCCAATTGACGGTCAGCCTCGGAGGTATCGCACCGCTCCTCGCCGACCCTCCGGCCCCATTTGTCAATGGCGTCCAGTCCAGCGCAACCGGGGGCAACGTCGGAAACTCCGGTGAGACCTTCGAATTTCGAACGGTGTACACGGACGTGAACGGTGCCGGAGGAAAAGCGCCCGCGGTCGCGCAATTGTGGGTCGACCTCAACGGAGACGGTCTCTTCTCGAATCTCGAGACTCTTGACATGACAAAGCTGGACCCGACGGATTTCAACTACACCGGCGGGGTCACCTACACCCGTTCCCTCAAACTATTCCGAGCGGGAGGACCCTCGCCGACCGCATACCGCTTCAACTTCGTCAACGGGATGGACGAGGCCGGCGGGTCTCCCTCCGCGGTGCGCACGTTCACGTTAAACGGCACCGCGGATTCGGACGGGGACGGCCGCTCCGATGTTGAGGAAGGCACAGGAGATTTCAACAACGATGGGATTCCAGATTTCATGGATCCGGATACCGCGGTGATTGTCCTCCCCGACGGAAGCGCACTCAGCTTGGCCGTCGACCGAGTCGGTACCCCCGGCGCCGTACTCAGGAACGTCACCATCCTGGGATCCAATGACCCTGCTTTGGGGAGCGGGAGCGGGCAGCCGGATCTTGACTGGCTTGGTCCCTTCATCGATTTTACCGCCACAGGATTCTCCCCGGGCTCTACCCTGACGATCCGCGTTCGCTTCCCCAAGGACATCCCCTCCGGCAGTCAGCTATGGAAATACAATTCTTCGAATGGAGCTTGGATCCCAATCCCCTTCGTAATAGAAGATTCCCAAACCCTTCATTACTCGATTACCGACGGTTCGGCCCTCGATGGCGATGGAACTGCCAACGGAGTCATTCATGATCCGTTTGGGCTGGGCACCCCCCGCGCGAGCCTTGCGGGCGGAGGCATGGGACTCCCAAGCAGCGGGGGGGGCGGGAGAAGATGTGGCGGCCTAGGGCTGGAAGGGTTTCTAGTACTGTTGGTCTTCCGAGCCCTTCTCCGGGGCAAGAACTGGACGGGGCGGTAGGACTCCCCTGCCCGTGGACGTCAGTGCCAATCACTCCTGTGTGCTTTCGCGATCACTCATCGAAACGCAAGGGACCTCCGCCGTCCGATCTCCGAAAACGCGGACTCTGGGTCGCTATGGCTCTCGCTCCGCCTCGTCGTTTCGGTACTTCACAGTGCCCGTGCATGGATCGAGAATACGGTCTACGTCCGGTTGAAGCCCCATGGTTCTTACCAAGGCAAACCCCTTGATCTCCGCTGTGGGAAACGCCTCCTTGAGCAGCGATGCCGCAGCGAGGAGTGTTGCGCCTTTCGTAATGACGTCGTCGATGATCACCATCGCTTTGGCCAAAAAGACCGATGGTTCGGCGACGACTCGAATCGTCTCCAAGTGTTCCTGGATCTTGGGCCTTTCCCCTCGCGGGGCCGTTGCCGATGACCGGATGGCCTTTGTCCGCATCAGAAGGCGCTGCACTTCGGCGCCCAAACCTCGCTCCTTAAGAGCAAGGGCGATACGCTCGGGAGGCCACAGGGCCCCTTCGACGATGGGAGAACTCCGCGGACAAGGCACTAGAATCGAAGAGCGATCGAGGATCCCGCTGAGCACTTGCGCTGCAGGGTTGGTTTGCATCTCCTTGACGAGCCGCTCCACCACGCGATTGATGGTATTGGCGCGATGTGCAGGCGGGGCCGG
>Ga0222749_10000926_pt1 | contig 16101 bp, 18 predicted proteins | sample IncBWH2Mmetat_FD_197234 | JGI IMG/M metagenome (GOLD analysis project Ga0222749, IMG submission 197234) | Metatranscriptome of lab incubated forest soil microbial communities from Barre Woods Harvard Forest LTER site, Petersham... | ecosystem: Environmental > Terrestrial > Soil > Temperate... | reverse complement strand
TCAAGTTCGAATGTAGAATTCCTGCTTTTTTGGCAGCGGTATTTTGTGCTCAGTTTTCTGACGATGCTGTTCTGGCAAATCGCTGGCCAACCAGTGCTGCAGCTCTTGCACTACACGAGCTATTTGATTCCGCCTGCATTTCTGGCCTTAGGATCGCAGAGTGCGATCCTCACGCAGCGCCTGACCCGAGCTCAGTTTGTTCTGCTTTGCGCGTGCGTTGCCGTTCTCTTACTGCTCCCGTTCGCCTTGCCTCTGCAATCGGGCATTGTAGTGGCCTTGCAGAGGTACCCTTTACTCCTGTCCCTGGGAACAGGCTTGCTGGCGCTCGTGATCCTCAACTCGCGAATTCGCTATGCCGGCGTCGCTGGTGTAATGGTGTTATGCCTAAGTCTGGCGACCTTGAATGCCACGTCGGGGCCGCACACTTGGAGGCATCGCACGGACGATCCCGCATTCCAGAAATCAGCGCTGTTGTCGATCGTCGATAGCGTTCGGATCGTGCAGGAACTCGATCCCAAGGGCAATGTATTTTTCTGGTACGACGGTGATGGGAAACTGGGACATTTGTATCGATCCGTGGCTTCCACATACTTGTGGTCCTACCGGCTCCAGAGCGAGGAATTCCCGAGCCTCGGGCCGAAGCTTCCACCGCTCGGACGACGCATTCTGATCCTTGCAGAAGATGGCGAAGGGGCGCTGCGACAGGCAGAGGCTTCGCTGCATCGCGAAGGCCTGCAGTCGGAATTCGTCACCAAACGCACGATTCACGAGGGGCCGTTCGCCTGGGACATGATAGAAATTCAAATCGAAGCGCAAGCTTCCCGTAGCGCCGGCATCTTGCCGGCCGGACTGCCGCCGGGACGACGGCGCTACTAACCATGGACTGGCAAGCCCTCATCCTGACGTTGAAGCTTGATCTGGTGGTATGCGCGCTGCTGGTGTTGATCGGCATACCGCTGGCGTACTGGTTATCGGTCTGTCGCTGGCGTTTGAAGTTCTTGTTCGAAGCAGTCATCGCGCTGCCTCTTGTTTTGCCGCCCACCGTGCTGGGTTTCTACATGCTGCTCGCCATGGGTCCGAAAAGTCCGCTCGGGAAACTTTATGGCTGGGCCTGGGGACGCGGCCTCCCTTTTACGTTTGAGGGCCTGGTGCTGGCATCGGTCATCTACAGTCTGCCCTTCATGGTGCAACCGGTGGCGGCGGCATTTTCCGCGGTCGATCCCAAGCTGCTGGCAGCTTCGGCAGTGTTGGGGGCATCGAGCATGCGAACATTTCTTCGCGTGGTCCTTCCTCTCTCGAGCGCCGGGCTGCTGACAGGCCTGGTATTGACGTTTGCGCACACGCTGGGCGAGTTCGGCGTGGTGCTGATGGTCGGCGGGAACATTCCCGGACAGACGCGGACCGTCTCGATCTCCATCTACGACAACGTGCAGGCGCTCGACTACACTGCTGCGGGACGGACCTCGCTGGTCTTGTTGATTGCCTCGTTCGCGATCCTCTGCCTGGTATATGCCTTCAACCGTGGAAAAACCTTTCTATGGCCCGCCCAACGCTAGTCCGTTGATCACACCGGGATTTGCGCTTGTCTGCTAGTCTGTTTCGGCGGTCTTGCATTATGGCCTGTCCATTTCAGTCACCGGAGAACAGAGACGATGAGATATCGGACCCTCGGTCGCACCGGCTTTGAAGTGAGCGACATCGCACATGGGCTGTGGGGGATGAGCGGCTGGAGTGAGTCGGACGACCAGCAATCACGCAAAGCCATTCAACTGGCGATTGATCTGGGCTGCAATTTCTTCGACACGGCGTGGGCCTACGGGAACGGTAAAAGTGATGGGCTGCTGGGCGAAGCGCTGGCCAACAATAAAGAGAAGCGGATTTATGCCGCGTCCAAGATTCCTCCCAAGAATCTGCAGTGGCCGGCCTCGCCCAAATACAAATACAACGAAGTTTTCCCCTCCGATCACGTGTTGAAGTACACGAAAATGATCGCGAAGAAACTGGGCGTCGAAGCGATCGACGTGCTGCAGTTTCATGTCTGGGACGACAGTTGGGCGGAGGAGCCGGAATTTCGCAACACCGTCGAACGACTAAAGATGGATGGCTGGATCCGGGCGTTTGGCCTGAGCCTGAACCGCTGGGAGCCAGAGAACGGCATCAAAGCGTTGCGCACCGGCCTGGTCGACGTGGTCCAGGTTATCTACAACATCTTTGATCAGGCACCGGAAGACAAGCTCTTCCCAGTGTGCCGCGAATTGAATATCGGAGTCATCGCCCGCGTTCCCCTGGATGAAGGCAGTCTGGGCGGCAAAATGACCCTGAAAACCAAATTTCCCGAGAGCGATTGGCGTTCGCGCTACTTCGGCCCTGAGAACCTAACCGAGACCATCCCTCGTGTCGAGAAGCTGAAGGAAATCGTTCCCGAGGGCATGAGCTTGCCCGAGATGGCATTGCGTTTCATTCTGGCCGACCCGACCGTGAGCACCACGATCGTTGGAATGCGGAAACTCTCTCACGTGCGTGAGAACCTGGCCCTTAGCGACGCTCTTCCCCTTGAGGCAGGGTTGCTGGCCAAGTTGAAAGAGCATCGCTGGGACCGCAAACCAAAACGCTGGTCGGATTAAAATCCCCATCCAGAAGGCGCACAAATTCAACGCACGAACGCCAGCGCTCGATCAGCAACTTTGATGGTTGAGCGGCGGCGCGCGCCAGTCGCGATGTTGTAGGCGACCAGCAGATGGTTCTCGACTACGAGAATCTCCTTCTCGCTGAGCCACCCCACCAGGTAAGCGTGCGGTAAAAAGGCGGAGCGCTTGCCTGGATCAACCGCGCTCACCACCTCGACCGCAGGCAGTTCCGTCAGTGCCTTGCGGATCCTGAGCGATTCGGCCGGATTGGCCTGCCCTTGCTCAGAAAGCTGAATGGGGGCGCTCGACTTCGCGCTCGCCTCGATCGTCATGGCCACGTGCGCATGTTCCGGAGACAGCTTGGCATTCTCGGTGAAGAAGCTGACATCGTAGTCCGGATTGTTGTATTTCGCACGCTCGTCGAAAAGGACCACGGTCTTGCCGGAGCTCAGGAGCAGCGTTTGATCGTTGCTCTGGTTTTCCCAACCGCAGCATCCGGTATCGAGCACCGCACTGATAACGACGGAACCATGTTCGGCCATGTCGAGCACCCTTTGCAGCGGCTGCGGCAGGTCGGTCGCAGACCACGTGCCCGCCGCTTGCTGATACAGAGTGCTGCTTAGATACTGGGTTTCTGTCTGGCCTTCGACCAGGCGGGTAATGATGAAGTAGTCTTCAACTCCCCTCTCCGGAACCCAGAATCGTGCCTCCGGACATGTCTCCGAACACGATCCGGTGGGACAGCGGCATTCCGGAAAGTCAAAGGTTGTCAGGTCCTGCTTCTGCTTTCCGCCATTGTCAGACTCCCAGGCCTGGAATGTGGTCGAGACCGACAGTTCCACGTTCTCGCGCTGCAGGCGGTTGTACTGGTTCGTAAACCAGAACAGGTGGGCACCATCGGCCGAGAGAAACGGCCAGGGCGCGGATTCGGTGACCTTCTGGTTCGAACCCGCCTGCGAGGAAATCCGAATGGTTTCGCGTCCAAGCATCTGGGCTGCGTGACCGTCCCAGAACCAGAACTTTTCTCCGGCCTTGCCAACATCGGGGGACGGATCTTCGCTATTAGGCGCGAACAGCATCTGACCCTGGTGGTTCACCTGGAAGATGCGGGGACTCTTCAGCACCTCATCCGGCACCGGGATGGTTTGCTTCGAAGCGAACGTGGCCGGGTCGCATTCGACGATTGAACTCCGAGCCGTCAGGACCCATATCCGCTGGCCCTGGCCGAAGGCCACAGTGCACAGGCACAGTACGCCCAGAAAACTCTTCCATGCTTGGAACGTCAAGATTCGCCCTCGGAACAATTCGAGCATTGTAAATGGGCGGGGTCCCACGCCCTAGGCTCTGGGCTCTGGCAGTGGACTTCAGACTTGAGCTTTAGGCTCTCAACTCCCTTCGCAGGTACAATATGTGCGAAACTAGAGGCCGATCATGACCACAACCAGACCTCTGCATCGCGAGGCGGCCACCTCGGAGATCCCTGCGGTTCCGCTGACAGTCGAGGGCTACAGTGCCCTGCACCAGATGATGCGCTTTCGCTGGACGGCGTGGCGAGCGCTGCGCGAAGGAGAGCGCCGGGAGATCGTGGGCGAAGCGGTTCCCGTCCTGGCAGGCATGGAGAAAAATGCGGGCGGGCAGTCTGCGTTTTATTCATTGCTGGGACACAAGGGCGACTTGATGTTCCTGCACTTCCGCGAATCGTTCGACGATCTAAATCGCGCGGAACTGCAGTTGGCGCAGTTAAAGCTCAGCCAGTATTGGGAGCCGACCACTTCCTATCTGTCCATTATTGAACTCGGCCTCTACGATTCGACCACCAAGGTGTACAAGAACCTGGTCGAACGTGGCATCGAGCCCCATTCCGACGAGTGGAAACGTGAGATCGGCGAGACCTTGAACCGCCAGAAGGAGGCCATGCGGCCGCGTCTCTACCCTGCGATTCCGACCCATCGCTACGCCTGCTTCTATCCCATGGACCGGCGCCGGGGCGAAGAGAAGAACTGGTATACCCTGCCTATCGAAGAACGGGCGCGCCAGATGGGCGAGCACGGCCTGGTTGGACGGCGCTATGCCGGAGAAGTTCGCCAGATCATTACCGGTTCCATCGGCTTCGACGATTGGGAGTGGGGCGTGGACCTGTTCGCCGACGACCCGCTGGTTTTCAAGAAATTGATTTACGAAATGCGCTTTGACGAGGTCAGCGCAGTGTATGCGCTCTTCGGCCAGTTTTACGTCGGCTTGCGTTGCCCGGCCGAGCAGATTGGAATGCTGTTGGAAGGCGAATTGCCGCCGGCGTCGAAGTAATCGCGTTTCCTGATTCCGTACATTTTGCGTGTGACCGGCTTCCTGCTTGCGCCGTGGGCGAGCTTCGAGTCGTGAATTATTCGTCGGAGGAGAATGCTGTGTCGATCTTTGGACTCATCGAATATGCGGACGCGAGTCCGGAAGTACGAACCGTGTACGACGACATCATGGCCACTCGCAAGACGGATTGGGTCAACAATTTCTGGAAGGCGATTGCGCATGACCCCGCTACGCTGAAGCGAACCTGGGAAGACATCAAGCAGATCATGGCGCCCGGAGCGCTCGATCCGCTCACGAAAGAGATGGTGTACCTGGCGGTCAGCGTCAGCAATCAGTGCGGATATTGCATCGCCTCGCACACGGCGGGAGCGCGCGGCAAGGGGATGACGGATGCCATGTTCAAGGAACTGATGGCGGTCGTGGGAATGGCTAACGAAACCAATCGCGTGGTCGCGGGTTATCAGGTGGAGATCGATGAGCAGTTTAGGACACCTTAGGCTCTAGGCTCTAGGCTCTGGGCTCTGGGCTTTAGCAACCAGGCTCTAGCGATCAGGCTCTAGCTCCTAGCTGCGAGCTTCTGGCTTTTGGCTCTGCTGTTGGGTTTCCTTCAGCTGGGCTTTCGAGATTAGCTTTTGCGCTTTAATTTTCGTTTTGTTTTGGCGGAGTTCTTGGATCGGGGCTGTTTCCTGGCTGCTGCAAACTTGAATTCGTGGACGCGCATATTCACGCGCCGGCCGCGGAAGGTTACCCCTTCGGATTCGAGGCGGAAACGCTGTTCGAATGCTGATTCGCCGCGCAGCTTGATTTCGCCGCCGGCGCCGACGATCCTGTGCCAGGGCAGTCCGGCGGTGATGTGCAGGGTTCGGACAACCTGGCGTGCGGCGCCAGGATACCCGGCAGCGCGGGCGATGGCACCGTAGGTGGAGACGTAGCCTCGAGGCACTTTGCGAATGGCAGCAACGATGCGTTCGCGCATTTGAATTTCCTTGTGGGATGCAACCCGACTATTGTAGGAGTTCGCCGCAAACGGTGCGAACCTCAGCGTCGGACAGACGAGGGCGTCTATCCCTACGCCAATCGGACAGACGAAGGCGTCCGTCCCCGCGCTGAGCATCTCGGCCGGAAGCGCGTGCATCCAACTCGGTCCAAAGGGTGGCGGCGTGCATTTTTACAAATCTTTACAGGAGCGTGGCAATGAAAGGCAAGTTCTCAAGGGTTCTTCCGCTCGGACTAGCATTGATCTGCCTGGGCGCCGCTTTACTCGCTGTCGGATGTGGGTCGAGTAGTTCGCGTTATCGTTTCGTACAGGCGTCCACCGGCGTTCCTACCAATGTCGACCTTGAGGTGGATGGGAAAAACGTTCAGACCTCCATTGGGTTCGGCCAGTCGGCGAGCTATCACAGCACCAGTTCCGGATCACACAAGTTCGGCGTTTTTGCGACCGGCACCACTACGAATCCGTACGTCAGCTCTTCGGTTTCCCTGGGAAGCGGTGACACCACATTGCTCGCTGAAAACCCTTTCGCCTCGATTGCGCTCGCTCCCTACAAAGACGACAATACCGCGCCCACGACGGGCAACGTGAAACTGAGGATCATTCAGGCTGCGCCGACCGTTGCCGCCTCCCAGCAGGGCGTGGATGTCTACGTGGTTCCTACCGGCCAGGGCATTGCCGGCACGAATCCCCAAATTTCGAACATCTCGTACCCCAACGCGAGCAACTATCTATCTCTGTCCGCTCAAAGTTACGATGTGGTGGTCACCGTCAGGGGAACGCAGAACATCATTAACAGCCTGACGGGCACCTACCCGTTGACCTCCGGCCAGATCCGCACGCTCGTGATCCTCGACGCACCCACTGGAGGCGGGCCGTACGGTCTTCTCGAGCTGAATGATTTGAACTGATTCAGGCATATCCCTTTGCCTTGAGGCCAGTCGTTCACTCACCACAGAAAGGCTTTATGTTTTTCTCTGTGACTCTGCGGTGAATTCATCTTGGCGAGCGTATCCAGCGTGCCTCACAGCGCGGAGTACTAATCTAAGGCCGACTCGCTGTTTCGAGCGACCATGTAAAGATTCCTCCGCCGCGTTCGGCTTCGGAATGACAAGTTCGCGGGTGTGCCACAGAGCCACAACTCACAAGTTCGCCAGGGTGCTACAGAGTCACCGAGAAATGCTTGATGTTTCTCTGTGTCTCTGTGACTCTGTGGTGAATTGATTCTGGCAATCGCATCCAGCACCCTTACAGTGCGATCCATCCCAGGTAAATCAGCCACAGCGAGCCCAGCGCGACCACCAACCAGAGCAGGACGCCCTGAATCAGTGGGCGATGTCCGACCCGTTTCAGGGTCGCAATCGAAAGTCCGGTTCCTATCAGATAGAGCGTGACGGTCAGCCCGATTTTGGCTACTTTGCTCAGAAACGCGTAGAGCGGCGCTCCCGCGGGAAGATATGTGTTGCACACGGCCGCGAGGCAAAAGAAAGCAATGAACCACGGCCATTGAATTCTGGCTTTGGCATGCTTGATGACCGCTGTGCCAAGGGAAAGCGGAACAATCCACAAAGCGCGCGCCAGTTTTACGGTCGTCCCGACCTGCAGGGCCGCGGAACCATACTTCGCGGCAGCGCCGACGACCGAACTGGTATCGTGAATGGCCAGCGCCGCCCAGAGTCCAAATTGCGTCTGGCTCAGCTTCAGCGCCGCTCCGATGAGCGGGAAAATCAGCAACGCCACCGAGTTCAGTACGAAGATGGTGCCCAGCGAGACCGCCATCTGCTCGTCGCTTGCACCGGTAATCGGGCCCACTGCGGCAATAGCGCTGCCGCCGCAGATCGCGGTGCCGGTGGAGATCAGGTAGGCAGATTTCCTCTCGACTTGTAGAAATCGGCCGAGCAACATTCCCATCCCCATCGCCACCGCAATGCTGAGAAGCGTGTACAGAAATCCGCTGCGTCCCGCGCGCAAGACGGCCTGCAGGTTCATGCCGAAACCAAGCCCCACCACCGACGCCTGTAACAGGAATTTGGAAAATCGCGCAGATTCCCGTGGGAAGGGATGGGTGAAGACAAGTCCGAATGCCAGTCCCATCGCCAGAGCCACAGGTGGAGACGCAAACCCGCTGGCGGCACACAGCAGGCCGAAAAAGAAAAACACTTTTGAGATCATGTTGGGGAGAAAACCGGGGAGCAACCTCTTCCCGGTTTTCAGAAAGTACTTACGCGGCCGCGCCCGTTCGCAGAGACTGGATCGCTTGCTCTTCTGTATCGTACACTTCGAAGATTGTCAGCAACTTGGTGACCTGGAGCAAATCACCTACGCGCTGCGTCAGATTCGAGAGCTTAATCGTTCCTCCGGCATTGTGAGCCGTCGTGTAGAGAGCTACCAGTGTCCCCAGCCCGCCCGAATCGATGTAGGTCACGCCGCCAAGATTGAGAACGAGTTTGTTCGTTTGGGTGAGCAACTTCTTCACCGAGTCGCGGAGTTCGGCCGATTCCTCTCCAAATACGATACGGCCATCGCAATTCACCACCAGGATTCCGTCCACCGTCCGAGTAGTAAGTTTGAGTTGCATACCGGGACTTCTCCTTGCGCTTTGAAAAACTCTGTCCGGCGAAAAGCCTACAGCCTTCGAGGCCGGTGCGCAAGGGATTCGAGGAGCAAAAAATATGGCTGCGTTCAAGCTTGGGAAGCGACCAGCAGCGCCCTTCTGCGGTCAGCGAAGCGACCGCCCATCGCGTATAATCGAGACTTCTCTTCCATGAGCTATCAGGTTCTGGCGCGCAAGTACCGTCCGCAGAAGTTCTCCGAAGTCATCGGACAAGAACATGTTACGCGCACCCTGAAGAATGCCATCGAGCAGGGGCGGTCGGCCCACGGCTACATTTTCAGCGGCCACCGCGGCATCGGGAAGACCACCATTGCCCGCATCCTGGCGATGGCCTTGAACTGCCGATCCCAGGATCATCCAATCCCAGAGCCCTGCGGAATCTGCGAATCCTGTACCGAAATCCGTGCCGGCAACTCGGTTGACGTGATCGAGATTGACGCCGCCACCAACCGCGGTATCGACGAAATCCGTGAACTGCGCGAGGCTGCACGCTACCGTCCCGCGCGCGACCGCTTCAAGATTTATATCCTGGACGAAGCCCACCAGATCACCGACGCAGCCTTCAACGCGCTGCTGAAGACTCTGGAAGAGCCGCCCGGGCACGTCGTATTCATGCTGGCGACTACCCAGCCGGAGGATATTCCGCAGACCATCCGCTCCCGCTGCCAGCACTTCAGCTTCCGCGCCGTCCGCTTTGAGGAGATCATGGGGCAGCTCCGCGATCTGCTCGGCAGGGAGAACCTTGAAGCGGACGAGGACGCCCTCGCCCTGCTCGCAGAAGCCGGCGACGGTTCTATGCGCGACGCGCTCTCCATCCTCGATCAGGCGATCGCTTCCAGCACCGGCCGTTTGACGGCGGAGGCCGTCCGCCAGTTGGTGGGCGCTGCGCCCTCCGGAGTGCTTGAGGAAGTCATGCAGGCGGTTTCCCGCAGCGGCAGCGAGGAAGTGCTCCGCTTGGCGGACAAGCTGATCAGTGAAGGTCAGAATCCGACCCACTTTGCGCGGCAACTGGTGCGATTTCTCCGCAACGCCGTGGTGGCCAAAGTAGCCGGCAAGGACTCGGCTCTGCTGCAGATCTCAAGCGACGAGCGGGCGCGAGTCGCCCGGATCGCCGACCTGTTCAGCGAGGAAGACCTCGCTCGCCATCTGCAGATCATGCTGCGCACCCACGGCGAGCTCGGCTACAAGCAGGAACAGCGCTTTCACCTGGAGCTCGGACTTTTGAAGATGGCACATGCCCAGCGGCTTTTGCCCATCGAGCAACTGTTGACGGAGGTCGCCGGAGCTGCGGGAACCGCGGGGCCGCGCCCGGCAAGCCGGCCATCTGTCATTTCGGACGCGCGCGTATCATCGGCTGCTCCCGCGCGTGGAAATTTTGTCTCGCCCTTTGCCGCCGATTCAGCTCGCAAGAGCAGCTCCAAGTCTGAGCTGTCGGCGGAATCCGGCCCGACGGCTGGTCCTCGAAACGTCGCCAACATGGGCGCTCCCGCGCCCGTGATCATGGGCAGCGCCGTTCCAGAACACGAGGACCGTCGGGGTCCAGCCGTGGCTCTCCAGGAATCGGCGCCCGAAGTAACGCCGCCCAGCATCGACAGAGTGCGCAACTCCGTCCTGAATGCCTTGGGAGAGGCCGGACAGCCCATGTTGGTCTCCATGCTTGAGATCGGGGAATGGGCGATCGAAGGGAGCGATGTCGTCGTGCGGCTTGCGGTCTCCGCCGCCGTGATCGACATGTCCGTCAGCGCCGACTCTAAGCGGCTCGCCATTGCTGCGGCGAGCGGCGTCATGGGCAGGCCCGTGAAGCTGAAAGTCCTACCGGGGGGAACCGCACAGGCAGCGCCAGCCCGACCGGCTTCCGCATCCAATGGTAGTGGGCGCGGGCGCGCTGAACAGGATCCAATTGTGCGCCGCATGCAGGAAAAGTTTGGCGCGGAGATCCGAACGATTATTGATCAGCGGGACAAGAAGTAGCGAGGCGCAGAATGGGTGGTTTCAATCTTCAGCAACTGATGTCGCAGGCCAAGCAGCAGTATGAAAGCCTGCAGAAAAAAATGCAGGAGACCGTGGTGGAAGCGTCCTCGGGGGGCGGCACCGTGCATGTCAAGATGGATGGCCGCAAGCAGCTGTTGGGCCTCAAAATCGATCCGGAGGCCGTCAAAGCGGGCGACATCGAAATGTTGCAGGACCTGATTACGGCTGCGGTCAACGAAGCTGCCCGCAAGGTCGATCAAGCCATGCAGTCCACCGTGGGCGGGTTGCTGGGCGGCATGGGGCTGGGAAATTTGTAATTTGGTAATTTTCTAATTTGTAATCTGTCGAGTATGTCTGCCGTCGTAACCTGTAGGTAAATTACAAATTACCCGATTACAAAATTACAAATTTTCTTATGTCCAAATTTGCCGAGCCGATGAGCCGGCTGATCGACGAACTGAAAAAGCTGCCCGGCATTGGCAGCAAGAGCGCGCAACGACTGGCGTTCCACATCCTGCGATCCAGCGATGAGGACGCCGACGCGCTGGCCCGTGCCGTGCACGACGTGAAGGCCAACCTGCGGCTCTGCTCCATCTGCAATAACATCACCGACGTCGACCCTTGTGTGTACTGCAGCAGTCCGACCCGCAACCAGCGCCTGGTGTGCGTGGTCGAAGAGCCAACCAACATTGCCGCCATCGAGAAAACCAAGCACTTCAATGGCGCTTACCACGTGCTGCACGGATCCCTCTCGCCGCTGCACGGGGTCGGCCCGGAACAGTTGAGGATTGGCAACCTGATGCGGAAGGTAGAAGGCGGAGAGGTGGACGAAGTCATCATTGCCACCAATCCCACGGTGGAAGGCGAAGCTACCGCGACCTATCTCTCGCAACAACTCAAGCGGCAGGGACTGAAAGTGACTCGCATCGCAATGGGAATTCCCGTCGGCAGCGATATTGAGTACACCGACGAAATCACGATGCTGAAAGCGATGGAGGGACGACGGGAACTGTAGAGTTCTTTCTCTTGCGTAGCACCGCAACCTCACTCGCGAACGACAACCCTGATCAATTTGTGCAAAGGAATTGCCTGAGGCCGCTCCCGGTCGCCTCCGGGATGTACTCGATTGCCAACTGCGACTACATTATTTTCATTAACTTACAGCATCACCCCTCGCGTAATGGATGACCGCGCGATGGAACCGTACGTGCATTGCTCACCGTGTTCGACCCTCGCCCGTAGGACTTGACTGACGCGAGGCAAGCGCAGTTCGGGAAACCGAAACTGGCCACAACACGACCAGCCGCACCTTGTCGCCAGCACGCGCCGCGCTGCGATGTAACCGCATCCAACCGACGCTCTTGAACCGGGCCAACCAGCCCGGTTTTTGAATTTGTGGAGATTGGCTGTCAGCGGGATTCGCCGAAATGGGCGCACCAAAGCGGCGCCAAATCCAGCTCAAATCTTCGCCAGTTATCGAATTCGAGGACTAGATCAGGTGCAGCGAGCGTTGCGCATCCGAATAGGGGGAACGTTGAAAAATTTCGTGTGCAACATGAAAACCAGGATTGCCGAATACCTGTTACTAGAAGGGACCGAGCAATGACTCCCATTTTTGCGCAGCTTCCAATCGGTTTTTAGCCAAATTAATTGCCGGAACCTTTTGAGATTTTGCATCTTCAACGAGACAACCAGCGACCGCCCAAATACGTGGGTCAAGATTGCGATCGTTCAACATCGCCTTGAAAGATGTCTCTCCGTTGTCGTGATACTCCGCGACCAGCTTTTGCAGAAAGGCAAGTTTCCGCGACCGTATCGAGAGAATCTGCTTACCAGACTCAGCATCGCCCCACGTTGATCCATCCTCGAACTGGACCCAAAGTACCGCGCCAACTGCTTTAACGACAGTCGCGCCAGGCTGACTCGGGTTAATAGAGGTATCGATCGGACAAGCGAATCGTTCTGCTTGAGGAGCCAACACAGAATCTTTGAAAATAAAGTCTGCAAGGGAGTGACAGGGAACGGATCGGCCGCGTGAATCGGTGGGTTCAATTATTGCGAAGAAAGCCAGAATGCCTTTACCCGATGTGTTGCGAACAGCAGCATAAAGCCCGACATCTGGATCGTATTTCACCGACATGGAAGCAGGCGCTCCTTTTGGGCTGGCATCCTGAAACTTAACGTCGGCAGGATTCTGCGCGAAGACCAGTGAAGTGACGAGAAACAGGCAGAAGACTATCGTCGGCTTCATACCCGGTACTTTGCTCTTGTCCAATGATGTTGTCAAAAGAAAATCCCGGCGTGTTGTACAAAAGGAACTCGGATCAGCTGGCGACAAATTCCTATAGCGCTCGTCGACAATCAAGAAGGCGAAACAAAAGCGCAAGCTTGTGCTAAGGCCTGTTTACAACCGTTGTCCCGGAAGATCAAAATCAACCACATGAAACGCCCCTTCATTGCTACGTCTTGGTTGCTCATCGCGTCGGTGCTTCTGTGCTCAAATTCGAGTGGACAAATACGAGGCTATTTTCCCAAACCCGGCCCCGACGACACGGTTCAAGACGTGAGCCTCCTTCAACTGATCGCGCAGCCTGAGAGATTCGACGGCAAGCCAATTCGTTTCATTGGCTTTCTTAGGATTGAGTTTGAAGGCAATGCGATCTACTTGCATCGCGAAGATTTCGATCACGGTATTTCAAGGAATGGGGTCTGGATTGATATTCCGACCGACATGACGAAGCACCAGAAGGATGAAGTGAACCTGCATTATGTGATCTGCTCTGGAGTGTTTAGAGCGGGCGATCATGGCCATATGGGTATGTTTAGCGGCGCGATCACAAATGTTAGACGGCTTCAGTTGTGGTCTGACGAACCACGTTCCACGAAAGCACTGCCGGCACCGCCCGCTCGATAGTGTTGCAAAATCGCGATAGCGCTCACTGAGCGGGTTCGGGCAAATTCTTAATGACCGAAATCGCCTTGTTTCATTTCAACCTTCCATCACCGGATCGTTGAGTTGTGATCACTATCGCTCAGTTTTCTACGAGGGGGTTAGGCTAAGATTTGGGAGAGGTCATTCCCGAGATGCCCGAAAAGCCTAGTGTCACGCTGCCGGGGACGGTCGACAAAATCATTCCATCGGTATCCCCAAAAGAAGCGGATACGGTGCAGATTGGTTTGGAGTCTCCCCACGATCTGTATAGAGAAGTGCGAATCGAGAACACGCTCACCAATGAAAGCGGAGGCAAAGTCAGCCTCAAACTGGGAGAGCCGGTTGAGGTCACCATCACTGCGGAGGCGGGGTCCACAACCATCCAATCTCACATACCCGTTTCGCAAAAAGCGTAGGCTCGCCGAGGGTTCTGAAGCGGTCACCTAACTGTTGCAAAATCCCCATTTCACTCAAAATCCCCCCGGTCTTTGAGAAAAGGCGAATGCAGGGAGCAAGCTTCCTTGATTGAAGTAACCAGCCTCGCTGCCTGTTTAGTGATAGCGTTAACTGCTGAAACTACAGCTCTGCCTTAGAGGACGTGTTCGGTGAAAATCCTCGTGGTTGATGATAACAACGCCATACGCAGCGGCCTCTGCGAACTGCTTGAGCGGGACAATCCTGATTACAAGTGCGAGAGCGCGAGTGATGGCAGCGAGGCGCTCCTAAAGGCAAAGGCCAGCAAACCCGACGTCGTGATTCTTGACCTCAGTATGCCCGGAATGAGTGGACTCAGCTCTGCTCGATTAATCTCTGATCGTCTGCCAGGCACCAAAATTCTGCTCCATACTGCGCACCGCAATGACATGCTTGAGGCGAACGCCAGCCGCTATGGCGTGTTTCGGGTTGTAGACAAAACGGATGGAAGAAATCTTCTCGCCATCATCCGCGAAATCGATTCAACTCCAGAAGGAGGTTGACGAAAAATCCCGGTTACGCTCATTGAGCAGGCTGTCCGGCCCAAGGCTGTTACAACCAGAGCAGTTGAAATCTCGCAGATTGACGGACGCAGAACTTGCGGAGCGGGCGGGCGTCAGCAAGGCGTCGGCGCTAGAATGCAGTTATGACTAACGAAGAGCTTACTAAATACTCCGGCGAGCATCTGCTTTACGAGATCACGATGTTCTGGTGGCTCTCAGGAGCGATATGGTACACGGACGGCTACATGCACGATGCGCTGTTGGAGTCGTGGGTGGGCCATCTGCGGAATCTGATCAACTTCCTGTGTCGGCCGCGACAGCAGGATGATGTGATTGCTGGGGACTTCTTCGACAACCCCGGTGCATGGCCGCAGAGCGAATCGGACAAGCTCAAAACCGCCCGTGTGAGAGCAGACAAGGAACTCAGCCACATTACTGGGAAGCGGAAGTACACGAGCGACAAGGACAAGGGTTGGGACGTTGCTGGATTGTTTCACGAGATCGAGGGCATAGCGAAAAAGTTTGCAGCGACGGCCTCAGAAGTGAAATTACATCCTGACGTGAGACTGTTGAAAAAGCCCCGTAGTGAAGTGGTGGTCCTGCTGAAGAAGCACTCGCAATCCACCAACACGGCGGTTGGTAAAGGTTCGTTGTTGTCGTCCGATTGGAAATTTGGTAAGGACACCTTCTAGGCCGACAGCAGTGACACCCGCTGATGTATCGCCTGCAAGTCCTCCGTCATCTTCGCACCTGGATCGCGACGCGAGACGCCGTCTGTGGGTTTCCTAGATTACCTTCGATCTTCGCCTATTTGACGTAACATCCCTATTACGCTCAAAACGCCTTGCAACAGTGGGTCTAGACCGTTCCTCAGAGTCTCTTCCGGTAATGCACACAGCGGTCCACAACCTCGTAGCCCAAGGCCTCGTGCGCACGTTGGGATCGCTCATTATCGATGAGGGCATCGGAAGCCATCTCGACGCAACTGTGAATGCGCGCCCAGTCCTCCGCCTTGGCCAGCAACCTCCTGCCTACACCGCACTGGCGATGATCCTCGGTAACGTACCAGCCCTCGATGTATCCCACGGGTCGTGATGGATTGCAGCCGTCGGCATGAGAACGTAAATCAACTTCCAAGAAACCCACCAATGTTCCATCGTTCGCTTCCGCTACGAAAATGATGAGTGGCATCGTTAACACTGAAACAGCTTTGCCCCCAAGTATCAGTCGAAGCTCTTGAGCGTGCTTCTCCGCAGAAGACTCAGGCCATAGGGCCTCGCACAGCCGCGCCAATTGGTCGAGATCGGACAGGTGAGCGGATTTGATCTGAATTCTGTCCACTGGCATCATCGTATCAATACACCATTGACCCTAGTTCTGAATAGACCGTGTTGACGGTTGGAGAACAGTGCCCATTACGCTCAAAACCCCTGAACGAGAACTATTCCCGTGGTTACAACACGGACGCCCACTCTCCGGCTGCGTCCAAATGGCAGCCGGTGCATCTGAATAACCATCCGGTCTGAGTCATGTCGAAAGCATCGGAGGGTAACGATGGCAGACGCTACTTCCAGCCGATGGATGGAGCTTTGTGATGGCTGACGCTCACACCGTCTATGTTGACGACAGTGGAACTGATGGAAAGTCAAGAATTGTAACAGCTGCTTTCTGCGTTTCTCCAG
>Ga0222749_10000925_pt1 | contig 16111 bp, 15 predicted proteins | sample IncBWH2Mmetat_FD_197234 | JGI IMG/M metagenome (GOLD analysis project Ga0222749, IMG submission 197234) | Metatranscriptome of lab incubated forest soil microbial communities from Barre Woods Harvard Forest LTER site, Petersham... | ecosystem: Environmental > Terrestrial > Soil > Temperate... | reverse complement strand
GACCTCCGACAACTACGGAGTCGCCCGGATGTACGACGCGGCCTCCTCCATCCTCTCGCAGAAGCTCTCCCAGCTCGGCGGAGTCGGCCAGGTACTGGTCGGGGGCGGCGCCCTGCCGGCGGTCCGGGTGGACGTGAACCCCACGGTCCTGAACCACCTCGGACTGGGCCTCGAGGACGTACGCGCGGTCCTGGCGGGCGCGAACACCAACCGGCCCAAAGGCGAGATCTCCGGACCCCGATACACGCGCCCGATCACGACGACCGACCAGCTCTTCAAGGCGGAGGAGTACCGGCCCCTCATCGTCGCCTACCTGAACGGCGCTCCCGTCCGGCTCTCCGACGTCGCCTCGGTCGAGGATTCGGTCGAGGACATCCGGACGGCGGGCCTATCCAACGGCAAGAACTCGGTCCTCCTGATCATCTGGCGCCAGCCCGGGGCGAACATCATCGACACCGTGGACCACATCCGGGCCGCCCTGCCCCAGCTCAAGGCCGAGATTCCGACGGGGATCGCCCTCGACGTGGTCCTCGACCGGACGGTCACGATCCGCGACTCCGTGCGCGACGTCGAGTGGACGCTGGTCCTGTCGATCGGCCTGGTGATCATGGTCGTCTTCCTCTTCCTCAGGAGCGTCCGCACCACGATCATCCCCAGCGTCGCGGTCCCCGTCTCGCTGATCGGCACCTTCGGCGTCATGTACCTGGCCGGCTACAGCATCGACAACCTCTCGCTCATGGCGCTCACGATCGCCACGGGCTTCGTCGTGGACGACGCGATCGTGGTGGCGGAGAACATCACCCGCTACCTCGAGCAGGGAATGCCGCCGATGGAGGCCGCCCTCCGGGGCGCCCGCGAGATCGGATTCACCGTGATCTCGATGAGCCTCTCCCTGGTCGCCGTCTTCATCCCGATCCTCCTCATGGGCGGGATCGTGGGCCGGCTCTTCCGGGAATTCGCCGTGACGCTCTCGGTCGCCATCGCGGTGTCAATGGTGGTCTCCCTGACGACCACGCCGATGATGTGCGCCTGGCTGCTCCGGGGAAAAGGCGAGGAGCGTCACGGCCGGATCTACCGGGCGAGCGAAGCCGCCTTCAACGGGGTGCTCCGGTGGTACGACGCGACGCTCTCGGTCGTGCTCCGGCACCGGTTCCTCACCCTCGTGGCCACGCTTTCGACTCTCGTCCTGACGGTCTACCTCTACGTGAAAATTCCCAAGGGCTTCTTTCCCCAGCAGGACACGGGACGGGTGGTGGGCTCCATCGTGGCGGACCAGGACATCTCGTTCCTTTCGATGCGGCGACTGCTCGCCGATTTCTCCCGCACCGTGGGCCAGGATCCGGACGTCGAGGCCGCGATCGCGCTCATCGGCGGTTCGAGGGGATCCGGGAATACCGGGCTCATGTTCGCGACCCTGAAGCCCCTGGGGCAGCGCAAATTGAACGCCGACGCGATCATCGCACGGCTCCGGGGAAAAGTCTCCCGCATCACCGGCGGAAACCTCTACCTGCAGCCCGTGCAGGACCTCCGGATCGGCGGGCGTGTCAGCGCGGCACAGTACCAGTACACCCTGCAGGGGGACAATCTCGAGGACCTGGTCGAATGGTCCCCCAAGGTTCTGGCCAGGATGCGGGGGGTGGAAGGGCTGGTGGACGTCAACAGCGACCAGCAGAACAAGGGCCTCCAGGCGGGCCTCACCTACGATCGCACCACGGCCGCGCGGATGGGGCTCTCCTCCCAGGTGATCGACAACCTCCTCTACGACGCGTTCGGACAGCGCCAGGTCTCGACCATCTACGCGCCGCTCAACCAGTACCACGTCGTGATGGAGGTGGACCCGGGCCTGGGGAAGAATCCCGACGACCTCCGCAACATCTACGCCAAGGCCCCCAACGGGTCCCAGATCCCGCTGGCCTCCTTCACTAGGTTCACTCCATCGACCACCGCGCTGGCCGTCCCGCACTCCGGCCAGTTCCCGTCCGTGACCATCTCGTTCAATCTCCTGCAGGGGGTGGCCCTGGGCGATGCGGTGGGCAAGATCGAGCAGGCCGTCCACGAGATGGGGATACCGGCGACGATCCATGGGAGCTTCTCGGGGACGGCCCAGGCGTTCCAGGAATCGCTGGCCAACGAGCCGTTCCTGATCGCGGCGGCGCTCCTGGCGGTCTACATCGTGCTGGGGATGCTCTACGAAAGCCTGATCCACCCCATCACCATCCTCTCCACCCTTCCCTCCGCGGGGGTGGGCGCTCTCCTGGCGCTCCTCCTCTGCAGGATGGAGCTCAACGTCATGGGCCTCATCGGCATCGTGCTCCTGATCGGGATCGTGAAGAAGAACGCGATCATGATGATCGATTTCGCGATCGACACGGAGCGGAAGAATCACACCTCCCCGGAGAAGGCGATCTACGAAGCCTGCCTCCTCCGGTTCCGGCCCATCGTGATGACCACGATGGCCGCCCTCCTGGGGGGTCTTCCGCTGGCCCTGGGGACGGGCTCGGGCTCGGAACTCCGGCGTCCCCTCGGAATCGCGATCGTGGGGGGCCTCATCTTCAGCCAGGTCCTGACCCTCTATACCACGCCCGTGGTCTACCTCTACCTGGACCGTCTGAGACTCTGGCTCAAGCGCCTCCGGAGCCCGGGCCCGGTGGCGCCCGTTCCCCCGACTGGAGGAGGAGACACCCGATGAAGCCCCTCTGGCTGATCCTCGCGCTCGGCACCGCCTCCTGCGCGGTGGGCCCCGACTACTCGCGCCCCCCGGTCGAGACCCCGGCAGCCTACAAGAGCGCCACGGCGGAAGACGCCGGGACCCCCGTGATCGACCGCCGGTGGTGGACCCACTTCGGCGACCCCCGCCTGGGGGAACTCGAGGAGGAGGCCACCCGCGCCAACCCGGACCTTCTGGCCGCGATGTCGCGCATCACGGAGGCGAGGGCCACGGCGAGGATCACCGATGCCGCGTTCTTCCCCTCGCTCACGGCCAACCCCCTCGCCCAGAGAACCCGGACCTCCGCCAACTCGTTCAAGGGCGGGGGGCAGACGTTCAACGACTTCCAGCTTCCGCTGGATTTCGGCTACGAGCTCGACACGTGGGGGAAGATCCGGAGATCCTCCGAGGCCGCGCACGCCCAGGTGCAGGCCACCGAGGACGATTCGCAGGTCGTGCTTCAGACGATCCAGGCGGAGGTGGCGGAGGACTACTTCACGCTCCGCTCGCTCGACGCGCAAGCCGAGATCCTAAGAAAGACCGTGGAGGTCTATCGCCAGCAGCTCTCGCTCCTGGAAACGCAGTTCCAGGCGGGCCTCGTGGGCCGCATCACGGTGGTCCAGCAGGAGGCGCAGCTCTATTCCACGATGACCCAGGAGGTGGAGGTCCGCCGCCAGCGGGCGGACATGGAGCATGCCCTCGCGGTCCTGCTCGGGCGCCCTCCCGCCGACTTCTCCTTCGCCCCGTCGCCCCTGGATCTGGCGCCCCCCAAAATCCCGGCCGGAATCCCCTCGTGGCTCCTCCGGCGGCGACCCGACGTCTGCGAGGCGGAGCGCCTCCTGGCGTCCTCGAGTGCACAGATCGGGGTCGCGGTCGCCCAGCTCTACCCGGACCTCCGGATCACCGGAGTGCTCGGACTCGACAGCGTGGACCTCCGGCACCTCCTCGAATGGCAAAGCCGCATCTGGACGCTGGCGGCCGGAGCGGCCATCCCCCTCTTTGTCGGCGGCCAGCTGGAAGCGGGGGTCGACCTGGCAAAGGCGAAGTTCGAGGAGGCCCTCGCGAATTACCGGAGCCGGGTCCTTTCGGCGTTCCGGGACGTGGAGGACGCCCTGACCGACCTCCACCTCCGGTCGGAGGCCGCGGAGGCCCAGACGAAGGCCGTCGCTTCGTCCCAGGAATACCTCACGCTCTCAGAGCTCCAGTTCCGGCAGGGACTGGTGAACTACCTCCAGGTGACCGACGCGCAGCGCACGCTGCTCGTGAACGATCTTTCGGCCGCACAGCTCCTGAACGCGCGGTTGATTTCCGCGGTCCAGCTGATCAAGGCGTTGGGGGCGGGCTGGGAGGAGGAGGCCCCTCCCGATCTGGGAAAGCCGTAGGGGTCAGGCCCCTTCGCACCCCCAGAGATCCAGCCGACGGCGCCGGTCGAATCCCGGGATCTTCCGGTCGGCGTCGACATAGACGCCCTTCTCCTCGTCCGGGTTGTGTCCTTTCAGGAGGCCCCAGAGATCCTCGACCGCCTTCGCGGCCCCTGACCGCTATCGGCCCCGGATGCCCTCGGCGACCTCCGCGAGCTTCTCTTCTTGGAATGTGGAAAACATGTCGAGCACGCAGTTCGTCCCGAGTCTGGATGAGCCCGGAGACTCCGACCCTGGCGGCGCTCGGGGGCCCTTTCGCTTGGCCTTCTCCTCAGATCTCCCTTTTCGGCCGCCTCTTCGCCCCCTTGAGGGATTCCCTGCTGATCCGGACATATTCCTCAAGCCGACGGTCGGCGGCATCGAATGCGGCTCGGATCGCCCTGGGAAGGTCTTCGCCTCCCTGACGATTGATGGCAATCTCCGAGCCCGGGACCAAAAGGGAGATCCGCACCCGGAGGCGCTCCCGGAGCCGATGCTGACCCGGGCCGTCCACGGTGACCCGGCATGACTTCACCCGTTCGAAAAAGTGCGCAAATTTCTCGGTTCTCTCCCGGATGTGCTCGGCGAGGCTCTCCGGCAGCAACCGACTTCGGTCCATGATCCTGAGCGGAATGGGCATCCTGTCCTCCTCCCTACCTTCGGATCGGCTCCGGGAGCACGACCTTGACCCCGCCAATGGGTTCCTTCAAGACCTGGCGGACCTTTTCGGCGGCGACGGAGCCCGCCTCATCGGCCCCTTCGAGAGCCCCTTGAGCCACGGATGAGGCCATCTTGGCCCGATCCACGTTGGCTTCCTTGGCCCCTGCGATGGCTCCGAGAACGAGCCCCTTCGCCGAGGCCGCCAGGTCCCCCCCCAGCTGGGCCGTGTGTCGGATGACGGCCCGGGCGGTGTGCGAGAGCGTTTTCAGCGCCGCCTCCTCCCTTTCCCCGGTGCCGCGGAGCACGCCGACGACAATCGCCTTGGCACCCAAGACCAGATTGCTGCCCGCCCCGACGGCTTCGCGCACGGAATTCTGGACGACCCCGGAGACGGATTCGAGAAGATGCGCCACGTCCTTCCCGGTTTCCTTGGCCGCATGGGCGATCCCTTCGGAGACCGACTTCACCATCTTGGCAAACAGATCTCCAGCGCCCGGGGCGGCGCTTTCATGCTCGGCCTCAACGGGGTCCTTCCCGTTTCCAGCCTTCCTTCCCTCGATCATGGGCATCTCCTTATCCACGCAATCCGAACCTGGCATCCTGAACGCGGCACCTGTCTCTAGACAGGCCGCCCCAGCCTCTGGTGAAGAAAGCAAAGGAGGGGCCATGAGGATCGCCGTCTTCCGGGTTCCTGCACGGCTCGCCGGGAGAGAGAGGTCTTCAGGACGGGATCAAAACGATCGAGGCTGAGATCAACTTGATCGGAGTGAGTGCGGCCGGGGGGGCTCCCCCCGATTGGACCGTGTTTGGAGACCTTTTCACGGCCCGCACGGCGGATCAGGCCCTGGTGGGGAAACCATGGATCAATCTGATCTGGAGGGAGGCCCACCTCGAGCTTCTGGAGACATTTCCTCGAGAAAGGCCCGCGCGAACGCCCGGCCAATCGCGAGTTCCAGCATGTCCATCGTGAAAGGCTTTGAGAGGTATTCAACTCCGGGCCGGGGGGCCGCTGCCTCCCCCGAAGGGCCCCCTGAAAGCAGGATGACCGGAACCCGGGCTCCACGCGATCGAAGTTCGGAGACCACTTCACACCCGCTCAAGCCCTCCCGCTTCACATCGACGATGAGAAGCGAGGGGGGTTCGGCGCGGTACCGTGCAAGGATCTCCGACGATTGGCCTCCGCACACGTCCACCGGGTATCCGGCTCTCAAGAGCGCCTCGCCGACATATTTCCGAAAATGAGGATCTTCCGCCGCCACCAGGACGTGCCGGGTCCGGTGGGAGAGAAAGGGGTACGGCCTTGAATTCCCCATCACCGCTTCGCACCGGGAGTGGGTTCGCGACGGGCACGAAAGCGGTGGAGGCTCACGGTTCCAGCAAAGCAATTCGCGAGCCAGAGAAGTTTAAGCGCTGGCATGGCTCTTGCTCTCATCCTGTGAACCCGCGCGATGCCCTAGGGGGGAACTTTCCGAGGACATGACTTCATCTTTCCGAAAGGAGCTTCGATCCCCATGAATCTGGCCACCCTCTCGCTCAAGCACCGGGTTGCTCTGTGCCGGCGCGCCGCCAGGGCCGCCGCAGGTCGGCTCAGGATGCTCGCCGGGCGTGTAGACCCGGGGGATGAACCCCTTCGGCGACTCTTCGAGAACCTGGCTCGCGACGAAGAGAACCATTTCGAGGAGATGGGCCGGTTTGATAACGGAATCGAGGAGCCCGCCCCCGAGGCCATCGCAGAGGAGGATCTCGACCGGATGGTGGAACGGTTCATTCCGTCCCTGTCGATCACGTCCGGCGGAAGATACCTCGATCGCGAGGTGGGAACCTACCTGGCGGAATGCCTGCAGGAGGAATCCGCTTCTCTCTACCGCACGTTGGCGGACCAGGCGTCCGACGAGGAATCTCGCGACTTCTTCCTCCATTCGAAGGAGGCAGAGGAGTCCAAGATCAAATTCGTGCGGCAAGTCCTCCTCTGACCCGCCCACGGTGAGTCGGGTGATGGAGGCACGATCCGGAATCGATCCCCTCCGTGGCAAGCGGATTGCGCTCATGGAGATGGACGATTGGAAGATTCCCCAGCCCCAGCATGGCCGAAAGGCGAAGGAGTACGATGAGCTTTAGTGTGCCCTCCGGATGGAACCAGGATTCCGAGAAGTTGTACGTTCACACCAGTCATGTCCGCATCCAGCGGATGACCTATCGGTCGCACGAGAGCTGGATCCTGATCCCCCGCGGGACCGACGACCCCGTCCTCCAGTTCCCCCCGACGACGGAGGGACGGGACATGGCCTTCGCCGCGTTTGACACCGGCGCCTTTGCCCCCAGAGGGAAGCCCGCCCACGAGGAAGCCGGTTCGCCCCCGGAAGCCGCTAGGAAGCTCGGAGACGGCTAAGACGCGGCCGCGGGCTACGCAAGGTCGAACAGGAGGATCTCGGCCGGTTCCCGGGCGGTGAACGAAACGGAGGTTTCGTCGTCCAAGGCGGCTCCGTCTCCCGCGCGCAGCTCATGACCCCGCAGCACGATCCTGCCCTTGACGATCTGGAGCCACGCTCCTCGTCCCCGCCCCAGTTCGTGGATCAGGTGATGGCCGTCGAGAAGGACGGAGGAGTACATCCGCACGTCCTGGTCGATCCTGAGCGAGGCCTGCCTCCCGTCCGGAGAGACGACCAGCCGGAGGATCCCCTCCCGATCGGCAATAGGGAAGCGTTTCTGCTCCTGGACGGAGGCGCCCTCCCCGATCCCGGAGGTGATGCAGCTCTGGAAGACGTGCGCCGTGTAGATGATCGAATCGTTCAGGGCACGGTGTCGGACTCCGCCCCGGGCACTCGTGTGCTGAAACTCCCCCGCCTCCAGATGCCCGAACGTGCCGGAGTTGTCCTGGTGTACCAGGCTACCTTCCCGGACGTAGGTGATGATTTCAACATCCTCCGGGGCATGCGGGTAGAGGCCCATTTCGGGCGCCGGATTCTCCTCGTTGAGGGAGGTGAGCGCGTGAAATCCCCGACGGAGTGGATCCAGGCGATTCTCCGGATCGAACGTCATCCATGTGTCATGGACCCCGCTCCTCACGTGGCGGCGATCTTCCGACTTCAGCAGGGTGATCATACTTCTCCGTGCACTCGTCCCCTCCGGGGCACGCTCCCCGGACGGAGGGCCGCGTCTCGGGCGCCCCGGATGGGGCGCCCGGGGGGGCATTCGAGCAAAGGACGGGCCACGCGCATACTGAACCGGAACGGGCCCGGGCCATGGCCGATGACTTCTTTAGGTCCGGCGAGAGATCATCCTGATCTCTCGCCGGACTCGTTTTGATCTCGAAGCGCGGAAGCGGGGCACGAGTCGGAGGTGGGGCCGCTCTAGGAACCCGCGCCATCGCCCTGCGGCGGGGGCGCACGGCGGGCGAGCCAATTCGGGATCATTGTGATCATCGACGGCTCTTTGATGACGGTTCAACGATCAGGACTTGGTAGAGTGGACCCGCGAGAATCGAGGTGGCCGTGCGTGTCGAAGAACTGGACCTGAAGGAACTTCTCGAGCTGGATCCCGGGGGAGGGCTCGTCCGGTTCGCCGGTCATCGCGCGCTCATCTTCGACGCCGTGGCGCAGGGGCTCCTCCGGAAGGAGCTGATCGACACCTTTGGCGTCCGGGTGGCGCGGGGGATTCTGAGCCGTTTCGGTTACGTCCACGGGCGGCGCATGGCCGAGGCGATGCGCACCCAGTTCCAATGGGACAGCGACGACGATTGGCGGAGGGCCGGGGCGAGGATCTATGCCCTCCAGGGCCTCTTCATGCTGGAACCCAGCAGTTCGGCCCCCTCCCCCCCGGACGGCGAAACCTGGCGGGTTTCCTACGAGGCCGAGCAACACCTCCTTCACCTGGGCCAGGCCGACTACCCGGTCTGCTGGACCCTCTGCGGGCTCGCGAGCGGCTATCTGAGCGTCGCCGAGGGCCGGGAGATGGTGGCCCTCGAGGACCGGTGCATGGGCAAAGGAGACACGGCCTGTCACGTCAGCATCCGGCCCCTTGAGGAGTGGGGCACCGCGGCCGGAGATCAACTCTCGGTCTTCAAGAGGGAAGACATCGATTCCGCGCTTAAGGAGGTCGCCGAGACGCTCAAGCGCACGGAGCGCCAGCTCCGCGAGCGGATGCGGAAGCTGGCCCATGTCGCGAAAATCGAGGACGATCCCGCGGGGATCATCGCACGAAGTCCGGACATGCGCCGAGTCCTGGAGCTGGCCAAAACCATCGCCAAAGTGGACTCCACGGTGCTCATCACCGGGGAAAGCGGAACGGGGAAGGAACGAATCGCGCGATTCGTGCACGAGAACTCGGTGTGCGCGGACGGCCCCTTCGTGGCCGTCAATTGCGGCGCGATCAGCGAGACGCTCCTGGAAAGCGAGCTTTTCGGCCACGCCCGTGGGGCCTTCACCGGGGCCACGGTCGACCGGCCGGGCCTCTTCGAGGCGGCCAACGGGGGGACGCTCTTCCTGGATGAGGTGGGCGAGATCCCCCTTTCCATGCAGGTGAAGCTCCTTCGGGCCCTGCAGGAGCGGGAAGTGCGTCGCGTGGGAGAGAACAAGAGCCGCCCGATCAGCGCGCGCATCATTACGGCGACGAACAAGGATCTTGTCCCGGAGGTGGCCGCGAAGCGCTTCCGGGAGGACCTGTACTACCGCCTCAAGGTCATGGAGCTGGCCGTTCCGCCGCTCCGCCAGCGGAAGGAAGACATCCTCCCCCTGGCGCGCATCCTGCTCGCAGTGGCGGCGCTGCACATGAAACGACCGGTCGAGGGGTTCACCCCGCGGGTGGCCGACCGGCTCCTGGGCTATCCCTGGCCCGGCAACGTGCGCGAACTGGCCAACGTCATGGAACGCGCGGTCGCGGTGGCCACAAAGAACCGGGTGGATCAGGAGGATCTTCCTCCGGAGGTCCGGACCACGGCTCCCTCCCCGGTCCTGGAGGGATCCATCCGTCCCCTCGAGGCCATCGAAAGGGACTACATCCTCGCCATCCTGGATGCCAAGGGAGGCAACCGGAAGCAGGCGGCGAATTCGCTTGGAATCGGGGTGGCGACCCTACAGCGCAAACTGAGCTCCTATAAGCGGAATCCCCAGGGTTCGGGCGGCCTGCCAGAATAGCCTGACACGGGTGACATACAGCCCGAACTTTCCCGCTTGACCTCCGCTTCTGTACCCCCCAATCCATCCTCCGGGAAATCCGACCCGCGGTCGTCCGGTGGCACGATGATTGCTTATTTGACCCTAGATGAATGATTCAACGGGAGGCCTGAAGGGGAGTCCGGGTAACCCCAATGGGGTGAAGCGACTGACCCGGCGAGTGCCGCTGGTCGTAAAGGACACCCTCTCGGACGAAGTGCGGGTGACGGGGGACTTCACCGGTTGGGTGAGGGAAGGCATCCCGCTCAGCCATGACGGGGACGGCCTTTGGAGCACCGTGCTTACCCTCGAGCCCGGAGAACACCGGTACCGGCTTCTCGTCGATGGGGAGTGGAAAGACCGCGGGGAAGAAATCCGGCACGCGGTCCCTCCGTGCGGTTCGAAGCATTGCATTCTCAAGGTGGTGTAGTCTTCTGCGGCGCCGACATGAGCAGTTGTTCCACCAGCAGCCTCACGCTTGTCCCGGTGAGGCTGCTGGGGCGCCGCCTGGGTCGGCCGGTCCGTCCCCCCTTTCGGGCCGAACCAGGGCACGCCGACGGGACTCAGGCTCGTGATTTATGACCAAGAGCTGGTTCGCGTTCCCGGACACTCCGGTCCGAACACAGGAGTCGACGAGATCCTGGCGGAACGTCCTCCTTCCGCTGGACGGTTCGGATCTGTCCACCTGGGCCCTCGTCCGCGCGCGCCACATCCTGGAGCTGGAGGGAGTCTCCGTCACCCTCCTCCGCGTCATCGAATGCCGGGGCGACCGGGCGAATGATCTCGGGTACCAGCTCGACTCGCGCCACGGCGAGGCCCGGGATTCCCTGGCCAAGATCCGTCGCCTGCTCCTGTCGCGATCGGGGGCGGTGAGCGCCGAACTTCGATTCGGAGATCCGGCCACCGAGATTCTCCGTGAGACGACGGAAGGCAATCACGACCTGATCTTGATGAGCACGGTCGGCCGGCCTGGGCTCGGCCGATCCCTGATCGGCCCAGTGGCCCAGCGGGTCCTCCGGTCCTCCTCGGTCCCCCTCCTCCTCTTCCGCCCTCGCCTGGGGCCGGATGAGAACATGCCGCACCCCGAGGCGTTCGGAACCACGCGCTTCGAGCGCCTCCTCGTCATGCTCGACGGCTCAGAAGCGGCCGAGGAGATTCTTCCGGCGGCGGAGAGCATGGCCCGGACCTCCGGCTCGACGGTCCATCTATTTCGCGCCGTCTCCGGCGGATCCGCGGGACTCCCCGAACGGAACGAGGCGGAGGGGTACCTGACGTCTTGGGGACGCCGGCTTGCAACCCGGGGGATCCCCTCGGAGGTGAACATCGGAACCGGGGACCCCGCCGGGTCCGCGGTCGCCTTGATCCGAGAGAGAGGCATCGACTCGGTCGCGCTCATCACCCATGCCCGAAAGGGGTTCGCGCGCTCGGTGCACGGAAGCGTGTCGGAGGAGATCCTCCGGCAGGCCGACCTGCCGCTCTTGACCCTGTGCAGCCAAAGCCATCGGCTCCTCTCCCCCGCCCCGGCCCTGGAACACCGGCACGTGAGGATCGAATGACCATGAGCTGCAGAATCCTGGTCCCTCTCGACGGCTCGACGGCCGCCGAAGCGGCGATTCCCGAAGCCGAGAGGATCGCCGTCGGTGGAGCCGAGGTCTATTTTCTCCACGTGGTCCCGTCGCTTCCCCTGGCCCTGGGCGACACCTCCGCGGGCATGATGGAGAGCCACGATCAGGCGCTCTCCTATCTCGTCGATCTGCGCCGTAAATTCCCGGAGGTGGTCGGGCCGGACCTCATCCGGACGGGCGATCCGGCCGATGCCATCCTCCAGGTGGCGCTGGAGTTCGACGTGGATCTGATCGTGATGTGCACCCACGCCCGGACCGGCCTGGCGAAATGGTTCATGGGCAGCATAGCCCAGACCGTGATCCGGAGGGCCCAACTTCCCGTGATCGTCCATCGACCGGGCATTCCCCTCCCGCGCCGCATTCTCCGGCGAATCCTGGTACCCCTGGACGGCACCGAAGAGTCCTTCGCGATCCTGACCGCCGTGAAGCGCCTGGGTCTTCGGACCGGTGCCGAGATCGTCTTCCTCCATGTGGACGAACGGGCGCTCGCGGCGCCGGCACCGCGGGAGGCCCATACCGAATCGGGAACCCCGGTGGATCCCGAACATCGACTGCTGGGTGTGGCCGACCGGCTCGGCCATTCCGACCTTATCTACTGGCAGGTGATCGCCCAGGGGGACCCGGTGGACGAGATCCTCCGTCACGCAACGACGCTGGACGCGGATCTGATCGCCATGTCTACCCACGCCCGCAGCGGACAGGAGCGGGCGATCTTCGGAAGTGTGGCCCAGGAGGTCCTCGGACGCGCGGAGCGGGCCGTCCTTCTCCAGAAACCGGTCATCCAGGCGGCGGCCGCGGGACGCGGAAGGCCCTCATGAGCGGCGGATCGGCCACGGGCATGTCCCCGCGGGAACCCCAGTCGGGTCCCCGGGGGTACCCCAGGAGCATGCCTGTACCCTCCTCCTCGCTCTCCGATCCCATCCGAAGGAAGGGCACCCTCACATGCCTGGGTTTCCTGTGTGCCTTTCCGATGATCTTCCTCTCGCTTGCAACCAATCTCGGGGCGACGGGATGGGCCTTTCCTCCGGCCCCCCCCCCGTGGGAACTCGCGATCTCCTTCCTCATCAATCTCTGGGCGTGCATCCTCGCGGCCCTCTTCATCCGACTCATGTTCATTTGCCGGGAGACCCGGGAGATGGACCGGTTCGTCCCCGCCCTGGACGCTTCAAGCGCCGGGCGTGCCTCCGGGACCCTATTCACCCGACGACCCCCGTCCCTTCAGGCCGCCCGTTTCCGGGGCTTCCCAAGACCCTCGTGAGGATCCCATGATCGACCCGCTCGCGAGATTTCCGAGGACCATCGCCGCCCAGTTGAAGGTCCGCCCTATGGAATCCAGGGACGAGCCGGAGCTTCTCTCCTTCTTCAGGCGAATTCCCGTCGATGAACGGCAGCTCTTCAAGGACGATGTCACCCAGCTTTCGGTGATTCAAGGCTGGATCCGCAACCTGGACTACTCGAATATCCTTCCGCTCCTGGCGTTCGAGGGTCCGCGAATCGTGGCCGATGCGACCCTCCATCGCGACCGGAGAGGCTGGGCGCGCCATGTCGCGAAACTCCGGGTGACGCTCGATCCGGACTATCGGCGCCGCGGCTTGGCTCGCGCCCTGGTGCAGGAATTCGTCGACCTCGCCCTGCCCCTCAAGATCGCCATCCTCCAGGCGGAGATCCTGGACGTGCAGAAGGAGGCGCGGCAGCTCTTTGAAGACCTGGGCTTCCAGGGAGTGGCGACCTTGCCCCAGCATGCGATCGATCTGGCGGGTCGCGTGCATGACGTTCTGATCTACTCCCTGACGACGTTTCCGCCGGAGAAATTTGCCCCCGAAGCCAGCCTGGCGGAAGTCGATGCGGACGTAGGGGGGGGATGAGGCCATGGCATGGCGAGGTGGGCCCCGGAATCATCTTCTTCCGTTCCGACCCTCGATTCAGAATCCCGTGGCACGGCGATTGCGCACCCTACCTGAGATGAATGACACCCGGGTGGAGCTCCGGAGACCCGCCGGCATCCGCTCCAAGGCCTTGAGGAAAGGCCTTCATGGCGGGGTCGGGCCGGATGACAGGCGGCCCAGGGTCCCGTGTCTCCAGGGGTACGACGGCTCGCGTGCCGCCGGAAGCCCTGTCTTGGACGTGATGCCCGTGTTGGGGTGAATTCAATGGAACTCCTGAAAGCGGCCGACGTTGCGCGGATCTACCAGCGGACCGATGAACTTGAACTTCATCGTGACTGGGTGGTGATCCCTCTGCGGTGTGCGGAGCCCGGCATGGAACTGGAGATGGTGCTTCCCGACGGGAGAATCCTCCTCCGACCGCCCGGCCGGACCACGTTTGAGCCCTGGCTCCAGGATCTTCCGGCCCGCTTCGCGGATATCGATCTTTCCCGGACACCCCGCCGATCGGTGGCGGACCCCAGCCAGTCTCTCACCGGAATGAACGGTTCGCGGTCCGTCGGTACCCGCGGATATCTCGAACATCAGCCCAATCTCAACGAGTGCGTCGATAGTTCCGTTCCCAGGCCCGCAAATGATGGAGGTTTATCCCATGGAATCGCTCAGGCCCCTGCACGACAGGGTGATGGTGGAACGCAACGAGGCGGAAAAGAAGACGGCGGGGGGGATTGTCCTCCCGGACAACGCCAAGGAAAAGCCCAAGCAAGGGACCGTGATCGCCGTGGGCTCCGGCCGGTTGCTTGAAAACGGGGAGGTCAAGGCCCTCGACGTGAAGAAGGACGACCGCGTCCTGTTCGACGCGTACGCGGGCTCCGAAGTCAAGCTGAACGGCAAGGAGTACCTCATTCTGACCGAAAAGGAAATCCTCGCGGTCATCGACCGCTAGGAACGAAAAGGAGAGACTATGGCAGCCAAGAGAATCGCCTTCGACCAGGAAGCGCGCGAGGCCATCCGCCGCGGCGTGAGGCAGCTCGCCCGCGCCGTGAAAATCACCCTCGGCCCCCGGGGGCGAGCGGTGCTCATCGAGAAGAAGTGGGGTGCCCCCATCGTCTCCGTCGATGGAGTCACCGTCGCCAAGGAGATCGAACTCACGGACCCCTTCGAGAACATGGGCGCCCAGATGGTGAAGGAGGTCGCCTCCAAGACCAACGACGTCGCCGGCGATGGAACCACGACCGCGACCGTGCTGGCCGAGGCGATCTACGAGGAAGGCCTCAAGAACGTCACGTCGGGGGCCGACCCCATCGCGCTCAAGCGCGGGATCGACAAGGCCGTCGACGCCGTCGTCGCCGAACTCAAGCGGCTCTCCAAGCCCGTGCGGCTTGATGACATCTCCGAGGTCCGGAATGTGGGCACGATCGCCGCGGGCGGCGACGAGGACACCGGCAAGATGCTGGCCGAGGCGATGCAGAAAGTCGGGAAAGACGGCGTGATCACCGTCGAAGAAGGCAAGGGCCTTGAAACCTATGTGGAGTGGGTCGAGGGAATGCAGTTCGACAAGGGCTATCTCTCTCCCTACTTCGTCACCGAGCCCGAGGAGATGAAGGCCACTCTCAAGGACTGCTACATCCTGATCCATGAGAAGAAGATCTCTTCGGTGAAGGACATGATCCCGCTCCTGGAGAAGGTCGCCAAGAGCGGAAAGCCGCTTCTCATCGTCAGCGAAGACATCGAAGGCGACGCCCTGTCCACCCTGGTCGTGAACAAGCTCCGGGGCACGCTCAACGTCTGCGCCGTGAAGGCGCCCGGATACGGCGACCGCCGCAAGGCACTCATGGAGGACCTCGCCGTCCTGACCGGCGGCAAGGCCATCTTCGAGGACCTCGGGGTCGAGCTCGAGAAGGTCGACCTCACGATGCTCGGCCGCGCGAAGAAGATCGTGGTCGAGAAGGAGAACACGACCATCATTGAAGGCGCCGGCGACACGAAGGCGATCCAGGGCCGCATCGGGCAGATCAAGAAGGAGATGGAAACCACGACCTCCGATTACGACAAGGAGAAGCTCCAGGAACGTCTTGCGAAACTGGCCGGCGGCGTCGCGCAAATCCAGGTCTGCGCCGCGACCGAGGTCGAGATGAAGGAGCGGAAGCTCCGCGTCGAGGACGCTCTCCACGCGACGCGCGCGGCGGTCGAGGAGGGGATCCTCCCGGGCGGAGGCGTCGCGCTCATCCGCGCCGCCAGGGCGCTCGACAAGATCAAGACGGCCACCGACGACGAAAAGACCGGGGTCGACATCATCCGGCGCGCCGTCGAGGCGCCGATCAAGCAGATCGCGAGCAACTCAGGGGCGGAAGGCGCGATCGTGATCGAAAAGGTCAACGACTCGAAGGACATCAATTTCGGCTTCAACGCCGAGACGCTGGAGTACGGCGACATGATGAAGTTCGGCGTGATCGACCCGACAAAGGTCGTCCGAAGCGCGCTCCAGAACGCAGCGAGCGTGGCCTCACTCCTCCTGACGACGGACGCCATCATCAGCGAAATCCCCGAGAAGAAGCCCGCTTCCAGCGCCGGAGCCGGCGGCATGGGGGATGACATGTAGGCCGGAACCCGGGCTTCAGGTCAAGGCGCTCCCGAAAGGGGATCCCGAAGAAGTTGGGATTCCCCTCAGGGAGCAGCCCTCCTG
>Ga0222749_10000922_pt1 | contig 16124 bp, 11 predicted proteins | sample IncBWH2Mmetat_FD_197234 | JGI IMG/M metagenome (GOLD analysis project Ga0222749, IMG submission 197234) | Metatranscriptome of lab incubated forest soil microbial communities from Barre Woods Harvard Forest LTER site, Petersham... | ecosystem: Environmental > Terrestrial > Soil > Temperate... | reverse complement strand
CGCGCGGTTGGCGACGACGGTGGGAAAGGGCACCATGCGGATCGCGTCGTAGTCATCGGGGCACCACTTCTCGCAAGCCATGCAACCGATGCAGGTATCGAGGTTGACCGTGCACACGCTCAGCTCGGGAGCGGCCGGGTCGGGGGTGAGGGTGATGCAGTCCGGCACCGGGCAGACCGCCACGCAGTACTCACAGCCGCGGCCGAAGCACCGCTCGGGATCGATGATGGCCAGCATCTTGGGGTCCCGCTTGCGGGCACTCGTCGCCTGCGGCTGCGGTACGGGCAGGCGGTCGTAGTCCTTGGGGAGCTTCCCGGCGGGCGGCGCGGGCATTTGGGTTCCTCCTGACTGTTCCCGACCCAGTATACCTCAACCGATCCCGGCGAGCCGGCTTTGACGACCCGCCGCCTTCGTGGTTGAATTGCCCCTTGTTGCCTTGGCCTGGTAGCTCAGTTGGTAGAGCAGCGGACTGAAAATCCGCGTGTCGGCGGTTCAATTCCGTCCCAGGCCACCAAGCCCAAGACTGTAGGATCACACCGGCCTCTGCTTCTCCGGCGGCTCGTCCAGACGCTCTGACTTGTCTACTTTTCGCGGAGTCCGGGCTGGAGCGGAAGCCCACGGAGCATTGCTTGGCTACTGTATAGACATAGTCTATACTAACGTTCATGAAGGGTACTAGAGCGAAGCTGTTTCAGAATGGTGGCAGTCAAGCAGTTCGTCTGCCGAAAGAGTGTCGGTTCCCTGCACAAAGGGAGGTTGTGGTGCGGCGGGAAGGCCGGCGTGTGATTCTCGAGCCCACGGATGAGTGGAGCGACGACTTCCGGGCTTGTCTGGGAGGTTGGTCGCAAGAAATTCCGCGCCCGGTGCAGCGACAGCTGCGTGATGTTCGGAACCCCTTCGCCTGATGCGGCGATACATGCTCGACACAGACACGGTGAGCTTCGCTCTCCGTGGCCAGGGACGGGTGGCCTCACGGATACTCGACCATCGACCCTCGGAGCTGTGCATCAGCTCTATCACCCTCGCGGAGCTGCGTTTCGGCGCCGAAGCCAAGCGATCGCGGAAGCTCCATCGCCTTATTGACACGTTTGCGCAAGCAGTGGCGGTGGTTCCGTTCGACCACCTTGCTGCGGACCGATTTGCGGCCGTGGCAGCCTCCCTCGCGCAACGCGGTGAGCCCATTGGGACATTCGACACCCTGATGGCAGCTCATGCGCTGTCGCTTGAGGTTACGTTCGTGACGAACAACCTGAAGCATTTCAAGCGCGTCGTGGGGCTCAAGTCGGAGAGTTGGGTCTGAAACAGCGCCGCCGAACCATGGACCCAAGAAAGCGGGGGTGGTGTCGCGGGCGTCAGTTAGGAACAGGCTTGTTTGCGTTGGTCTACTTGTCTACTACTTGCCTAGAACCCTCGGTCAAGAAGCGGGACTATCGGTCACACGGTGTCGTGACGAATCCGCGCAACCTGCTGGAATGGTGACCGATGGTGACCGATCATCCCTTTTCGTCTTCCTCGATTCTGGTGCCGGAAGGGACTGAAAATCCGCGTGTCGGCGGTTCAATTCCGTCCCAGGCCACCAAGTTACGAGCCAACACCAACGGGATAGCGAAAGGACAGCATTCTGGCTATAATCTGGCCAGATGCCGTTCGAGATCGTCTTGGCCCCTCACGCCATCGAGGGCTTGAAGGCCCTTAGGGCTGACATCCAGTCGAGTGTCCGGGACGCAATCGAGCTGCACCTGCGCCACGAGCCGACGAAGCCGAGCAAGAGCCGCATCAAGCGTTTGCGCGGCATCGACCGGCCACAGTACCGGCTCAGAGTGAATGAGATTAGGGTGTTCTATGATGTCACGGAGACAGCGGTCGAAGTCCTCGCCATCATCCCGAAAGAGCAAGCTGACGCCTGGCTCGCAGAAGAGGCTAGCCCAGCCTCGCCGGGTGGCCCTGGCAAAGGTCAAGGATGATCTTTCGAGGTACCTTAAGCTTGCTGCGGATCAGGAGATCCTGATTACTCGTCACGGCAGGCCTGCGGGAGTCCTGATCGGGTTCGAGACCGAGGATGACTGGTTTGAGTACCGACTCGAGAATCACCCGGAGTTCCTCCGTCGAGTTGGCGAGGCGCGCGCGGCGATCCGCGCTGGTTTAGGGACTCGTCTCGAGGATCTCCCGCGGTAGAAGAGCCAGCGGGCGAGCAGCCAGACAGGAGTGGATGGGACTCAAACCGCCCACCTCGGTGACCCGACTTGGGTCAGCCTACTTGTCTACTACTTGTCTATAACCATCGGTCAAGAAGGGGGACTATCGGTCAGAGGACGTCGTAACGCACCCAGGCAACCTGCTGATATGGTGACCGATGGTGAGCGATCAGCCCTTGTCGTCCTCCTCTTTTTTCTCACCGGGAGGGACTGAAAATCCGCGTGTCGGCGGTCCAAGTCCCTCCCAAGCCACCAAGCCATCAGGGCCGGTTGGCCGACTTTCCGTCAACTCTGCACCAGCGGGTGGTGGACGCCGCTGCCGCGGCGGGGAACAGCGGTGCTGGACGTGCCTGCTGCGGCGGCCTGGCCGTAGTCCCAGCGCTGACCATCCTTTTGTTTGAACTCTTGGTAGAGACGCGCCTTGTCCGTCCATACGTTGCGTCGCTAGGGCAGAACGATGATTTTGCCCAGCATTCCCAAGCCGTCGTGCAGGGCACACTTGTAATCGTAGACGCCCGGCTGAGTGAAGGTCACTCGGAAGCGGGTCACGCCCAGCGGGGCCTGTGGGAGGCCGATGCGGTCTTGCGGCGCCGCGGTAATAAAACCGGAGTGTACAACGTCGGATGGCGAGCTGATGATGGCGTGGCGGGCTCCATCCACGTCCAGGGTGACGTTGCCAGAGGGCGGAATCAGGTTGGCAGGCTCGGGGCCAAAGGTAATGGTGTGGTTCGTTACCGCTTCTGCGCTCGTCCATTCCACTGTCTCATCAGCATGAATCACTTTGGTGGCGTCCATGAAGCGCATGACGGAGGCGGTTTCAGAGCCTCCGCCGGTGCCTATGATCTTGCCTGCGCCGGCGGCTACTGCGTTGCCTTTCGGGTGGACGTGCGCGGAGGCGCGCGCGTCGGAGAGCAGATCGGCGCGCTGGCGGTTAGCCAGTTGATCATAGAAGGCTTGGTCGTGGGGTAAGGGCTCCGAAAGCGCGAGGACATGGATGGCGGCTGTCATATCGGGGTGAGCGAGGCAAACCAGCTTGAAATTGCCGGGGACAGGGAAAACAACCGTGTAAGTCTGCCCGTTCAACAGCACGCCGCTGTTTACACACGCGGTGCCGTCAAAGACGGATGAATCTGGGGTGGCACCGGGACATCCCACCTGGCGGGACGGACGCACCTGCGCTGGCATCAGAAAAGTGACGGTGTGGATCTCGTCAGTGGCGAACGTCCCGGTAACGCTGTCGCCCGGGTGGATCCAGATCTCATTGGGCAAAAAGGCAAGCGCCTGGTGGGCCTTGTCGCCGTTCTGCGCGCCGACCTGCAGAGTCCAGTTGTCAGCCCAAGCTGAGAGCGGGAAGACCAGCGCCAACAGCGCTAGCCCAGTGCGAAGGGTGTGCGGGAGTTTCTTGGCCATGGTTGTTCTCCATTCTCATTCCGCCGCTGCCATCGGCAGGGGCACGCGGCAATAAGTCCGAGAAGCCCAGACTCCTTGTTCCAGATCTTCTCCCTGATGGCCCATTAATGGCCGGACCTACTTCCATTCGCAATGCAGAGCGTCTCAAGAGCAGATAAAGATTGCCTGTATCTGCAAATGGCTGCTGCTCCGTTGTTTCTGGGGTCATCTGCAGGCATCATAAGGAACCTCGCTCAGGGCCAGCTTGGGGGTGGCTACGGCCCAACAATTCCATTTCGGCGATTTCACGCTGGATCAGTCCCGCTATCGGCTCCAACGGGGTGCACACCTCCTGCGCCTGGAAAAAATCCCGATGGAGTTGCTCATCTTGTTGATCCAACGGCGTGGGGAGTTGGTGTCTCGCGAGGAGATCGCCCAATACCTTTGGGGCAAGGACGTCTTCCTAGATGTTGACCACGGCATTAACACCGCTATCCGCAAGATCCGCGTGGTGCTGCGGGACGATCCTGAGAAGCCTCGTTTCGTTGAAACCGTGGTCGGCAAGGGATACCGGTTCGCCGCCCCGACCATCTTCAACAATGGCGATTCCAACCCGGCGGCTCTGGCCGAGTTGAGCGTAGAGGTACAGGCGCTCGCATCGCCACCTCAGGTAGCTTCGCGCCCTGCGCCTCTACCCACGGAAGAGCGAGGCATTTCTATTGGTCCGAAGGTGCTGCTCGGGGGAGCAGCCCTGCTCGCACTCCTCACCCTCGCTTTGCTGCTGAACCGCGGCCGCGCCAAGGGCACGAGGCCACCGGCCATCAGGTCCCTTGCGGTACTGCCCCTGAAGAATCTCTCTGGCGACCCAACACAGGAATACCTTGCTGACGGGATGACCGAGGCTCTGATCGGACGCCTCTCCAGGATCCAAGATCTGCGCGTCATTTCCCGCACGTCGGTGATGCACTTCAAGGACACACAGCTCTCGGTGCCAGAAATTGCCAGAACGCTCCGGGTGGATGCCATCGTCGAAGGGTCGGTAATGCGAGAGGGCAGCCGGATTCGCGTCCATGCCCAGTTGATTCGCGGCTCGACGGACGACCACTTCTGGTCGGAAGCCTACGATCGCGAGGTTCGGGACATGCTTGCCCTCCAGAGCGACGTGGCGCAATCCATCGCCGGAAAGGTCGAGGTTACGATCACTGGAAAGGAACGCGCCACGTTAACCGCAGTCCGATTCGTCTCCCCTGAAGTGTACGAGAGCTACCTTAAAGGCCGGTTCGCCCTCCATAACAGAGGCAACACTAGAGCCGGCGTCGATGAAGGTATTGGTCATTTCCGGGAGGCGATAAAGAGAGACCCGGCGTTTGCACCGGCGTACCTGGGCCTTGCAAACGGGTACGCCGAACTCAGCACGGTTTTTATCGGCGCCGCTCCCGAAAGTTGGTGCCCGAAAGCAATCAGCGCCGCCCGAAGAGCGCTGGAACTCGATCCGGATCTTGCCGAAGCGCACGTCCTGCTTGCACAGATGCAGCAGAAACAATGGCAGTGGGAGGAGGCCGAGGCTGAATACCGGCGGGCCCTCGAATTGAACCCCGGCGACGCTGCTGCCCATGCTGGACTTGCTCAATGGCTGCTAACTCAGGGCCGCACGGGCGAGGCCCTGGTCTGGATCCAGCGTGGCCGCGAGCTCGATCCTCTGGCGGTTTCCGGCGCTAACGTCGCGTGGATCCTGTTCCACGCCCGCCGCTATGACGAGGCCATACACGAGTTGCGCAGCGTGCTGGCGGTAGATCCGGACGCTGCAACTGCCCTTTGGTATCTTGGATTCGTCTTCATTGCCGATGGAAAACCCGAGGAAGCCATCCCCGTCCTCGAGAGAGCCGTTTCTATCTCACAAGGTAGTCCGGGCATCATCGGTGTGCTTGTGAGCGCGTATGGGCATGCCGGCCGCCGTCTCGAGGCCCTTCGCCTCCTTGACGAACTGAAGCGACGCCGGCAGACAGCCTATGTCCCGGCTACTGCCCTGTTGAATGGTTATTTAGGGCTCGGCGAGAACGACCAGGCATTTGCCTGGTTGGAGCAGGCCTACAAGGAGCAATCAAATATTCTGCAATGGCTCAAAGTGCATCCGTTTTTTGATCCCCTGCGCAACGATCCACGTTTCCGCGACATGCTCCGACGCACGAACCTCAGCGGGTAGCGAAGGTCCAGGAGTTCAACGCTGCCTCGACCGGCCGCAGTGCCGGCTCAGGGTGAATGAGATTAGGGTCTTCCTGACCCCGCTCAGCCGGCTCCCTAAGGGTGCATAATCGGAGCAGGATGGCGGTGGCGTTGCGAAAGTCGGGCATCGGTTTCTTGGGAGACATCCCGTGGGGCACGCACTTCTGTCACTTCTTCGAGACGAAGGATGATCTGCTTGGGACCCTACTTCCCTACTTCAAGGCCGGGCTCGAAGGGGGCGAGTTCTGCCTCTGGCTCGTTACCGAGCCTACTACGACAACCAAGGCACGTGACGCGCTCAGACGGGCTGTGCCGGATCTGGAACGCTACCAAGCGGAAGGGAGCATAGAGATCCATCAACACCGGGAGTGGCTTCTGAACGCGTCCCCTTTGGACCTCGAGCTTATGATCAGTGCCTTCGACCAGAAGCTCGCTCAGGCCCTGGATAGAGGCTTCCCAGGGATGAGAGCAAATGGCAGCCCAGCTTGGGTGGACAGAAAGGATTGGCACGACTTCTCCGAGTTCGAGGAGATGCTAAACGAGCGGTTCGCCGACAAACGGATGCTCATGTCCTGCTCTTATCCTCTCGCCACCACCGGAGCCGCCGAGGTTTTGGACGTGGCGCGAACACACAATTTCGCTTTGGCCAAGCGAAACGGGAAGTGGGAGGTCGTGGAAACACCCGAGTTCCGGGAGGCGAAGGCGGACCTCAAGCGGCTGAACGAGGACCTCCAACGGCGCGTCGTCGAGCGGACCGCGCAGCTCGGAGCGGCCAACGAGCAGCTCAAGGCCCTTTCCCGGCGGCTCCTTACAGCACAAGAGGACGAGCGACGTCGACTGGCAGTCGAGCTACACGATGAGCTCGGCCAGGTCCTTACCGCCGTGAAGATCAACTTGGCATCCCTCGAGCGTCAGGCCGGAGCGGCGGCGGCCCCGGCCGACCTCAGGGACGCCATCTCCTCCGTCGACCAGGCAATGGAGAGAGTGCGGGACCTGGCATTGGACCTCAGACCCTCGATGCTCGACGACCTCGGGCTGCCCGCGGCCCTGCGATGGCTCGCGGACCGGTTCGAGCGGACCACGGGCATCGACGCCCACCTCTCGATGGATGAGGTTCCAGACCTCCCACCGGAGTTGGAGACTGCCTGCTTCCGGGTGGCTCAGGAGGCGCTGACAAACGTCGCCCGCCACGCGCAGGCTCGAAACGTTTGGATCGATTTGCACCTCGTCGAGGATGCACTCGACTTGAGGGTCCGCGATGATGGAGTCGGGTTTGACGCCCCCGCCGCGTACGCGCAGGCTCTGGGAGGGACCTCAATGGGCCTTCTCGGGATGCAGGACCGTGTTTCGCTGGCGGGTGGAGACTACGAAGTATCGACTCGCCCCGGAAGCGGGACGGAAGTTAAGGCGCGTCTCCCCCTGGGCGAGAAGGGCCCCCGGACGTCATGACGCCGATCCGAGTCCTCCTGGCCGACGACCACACGCTCGTCCGCGCGGAGTCCGGGGGTCTTCTTCACGGCCTCTAGGGCGTGGAGGTCGTGGGCGAGGCGGGCGACGGCCAGGAGGCGGCTGACCCAGGCCCTCCAACCGGAGTGCCTCAACAGGGTGAGAAAGCCGAGGCGGGGCGGATCGACCTCCGCCGAACATCTGATGCGCGGCCGACGTCGGGGGCCACAACTGGCGAATCATCGAGCAGGCTCGCATCCCCGGCTGGTCACCAAAGGAGGACGATGATGATCGACAACAGCCATTCCTCCGCAAGACGCCGCTTCCTCGGGGCCACGCTGGGTGCCGGGACGGGGCTCCTGGTCGGGTGGCGGACGGCGCCCGTCTCTGCCCTCGGCGCTAACGACCGCATCCGTATTGGCGTTATCGGCACCGGCGCCCGCGCGCGCAACCTCATGAAGAAGCTCAAGGAGCTGCCGGGCCAGGAGATGGTCGCGGTCTCCGATGTGTACGAGCCTCACATGCTGGAGGCCGCCGACATCGCGGGCGGCGCGGTGGTGAAGGCCCTCGACTACCGGCGCCTGCTCGACGACAAGAGCGTCCACGCGGTCCTCATCGGCGCTCCCGACCACTGGCACAAGACGATGACACTCGAGGCCGTCGCAGCGGGCAAGGACGTCTACGTCGAGAAGCCGGTCTCGCACTCCATCGAAGAGGGCGCCGCCATGGTCGCCGCCGTCGAGGCCTCTCGGCAGGTGGTGCAGACCGGCACCCAGCAGCGAAGCTGGGACCACTGGATCGTCGGCAAGCAGATCGTCGACTCCGGCAAGCTCGGCCGGGTCACCCTCGTGAACACATACTGGTACCAACTCCGGAGCACGCAGGCGCTGCCGCAGGTCGATGTGGCACGACTCAACTGGAGGCTGTGGCTCGGGTCGGCTCCGGATCAACCCTTCGACGCTGCCCGATTTCTCCAATGGCGGCACTTCAAGGACTTCGGGGGAGGCGTCTTGACCGATTTGCTGACTCATTGGATCGATGTGGTCCATTGGTACATGGGAGTTGACACACCGCTGAACGCGGTGACCACCGGGCGCAACTACCTCATGAAGACGTGGGAATGGCCCGACGCGGTGACGGCCACTCTAGAGTACCCGAAGGACTTCATGGTCACTCACACCGGGACCTACGGCAGCAGCATCGACGACGGAGGCCTCGAGTTCCGAGGCGAACAGGGCACGCTCAAGATCGACCGGGAGCGCCTGCTCGTATTCAGTGAGGCAAGCAAGAAGCCGGGCTCGTCGTTCACACCCGAGCCGGAGATACACATGCGCTCCATCGGTGACGGCTCCGTCAGCCATCTTCGCAACTGGCTCGACTGCATCCGCAGCCGCAAGGCGCCAAACGCTTCCATGCGCACCGGCCACCTGGCCGCGCGGGCGAGTCACATTGCAAATGCGGCTCTGGCCCTGGGAGCGCGCGTACGCATCGATGACACGACGGGGAAAGTGGAAAGGCTCTGAGAACCACATCGCGTCCTGCGGTTCCAAAGGAGTTCCGGCGGTGTGAAGAGGGCGGACACGCTCTTCCCTCGTTGGGCGAGAGCGGACGGCTCCTCTAAAGCTTGGCCCAAAGAAGGAGGGCATGCGGAGCACGTGAGCTAGTCCAGGACGATTCTGGCGGCTCTCGAAAGAATCCCAAACGGATCGGCTCCCGCCTTTTCTCTCCTGTCGTTCTAGGTATGGCCAATTGATGCGGCAGCACTTCGCCCGATGCACTTGCTCCATAGGGGTGGAGCTGGCGCCTCCCTTAAGGCGAGTGGGATGGCGGCAAGACAGCATTCTGGCTATGATCTGGCACATTCTTGGCTTATCTCCCGTGCGGTCGTGATGACACTTGTCGCCCTGCGGCTCGCCGGGGCGGGGAGCCACATGTCGGCTACGGGCGGACCGTACGCAGATTGGGATGTCCCCTCGGGCTGCCCCTGGGCTGGATAGCGGCATCATAGAATGCAACCAATGGAGATTCGTCAATGGCGAGTAGGCCTAGTCGGCGCGTTTGATGTCGACAGTTATGGCGATCGACTCTTCCCTCTCATCGCCGAGGCCGAGTTAACCCGGAGGCTCGACCGGGTCCAGCTCCACTGCTTCTCGTACGGCGTCAGGACACCGACCACGTGGCCCTATTCCGTTACCTCGATCACGGAATTGCCGAGGCTTGCCGCCAACCTTGACGGCCTCTTGGCCGACGGAGCCTCGTCGGTGCGGCTCGACAAACTGGTCGCCCCCGGCGGCGGGCCGCCCACCGCGCCCGCACACCATCCTCCTGGCGTCTGGCTCGCGCCAGCGCTGATCGCCCTTCAACACGGCATTCCTCTGCTCTGGAACGCGCCCGGCGTGCACTACGACGACTTCCCGGCGTGGGCCGATCCTTTGATGGAGCTGACCTTCTCGCAGAGTTCATATATCGCCGTCCGCGACAAGCCTTCGCGCAACGCCCTCGCGCGCTTCGTCGGCCCAGACCGCGTCACCCTCGTGCCCGACCCTACCTTCGGCGTCGGGCGCCTCCTTCCGGAGCGGCCCTCCTTGGAATTCGACCGCCTCCGCGATTCGTACGGGCTGGCGGGTCAATACATCGTCATCCAGGGCGTCCAGGGTATGGACTCCTGCTATCGCTTTCTAAAGCGGCACGCGCACCGCTTGAAGAGACTCCACTTTCTAACCTTGCCCATCGGGCCCATGAACGGCGACCACACGGCCCTCCTGGACGCCGACCTGACCGGGCTCGTTTGCCTGCCCACTCCGCCGCACCCGTTGTTGCTCGCAGAGATCATCCGGCGTGCGGCGGCAGTGATCGGCCCCAGCTACCACATGGCGATTACGGCGCTCACCGCTGGCGTCCCTGTCTTTACTCCCGCGAACCTCAGCGAGGGAGAGTTTGCGGGCCTCACGGACGTCGCGGGGATCTACTCCGTGCCGTCAGAGAATGATACGGATCCGAATTGCTTTCTCGAGCGGCTGGCGACGGCTGCGACCTCCCCGCGGTTGGGGGATGCGCTCGACCGGCTCAGCAAGCACTGGGACCAGATCGCGACCACTCTCTGGGCCGGCACTACGGACGCGCCGGTGGCCGTCGGGCAGTTTTGGCACGCCCTGCCGGCGCTGCTCGAGGATGCCGCCCGGCACCGCGACAGCGCCCTCGAGGCCTTGGATGCCCGGAGGGGGGCCATGGCCGCGCTGGAGACACAGCATGCGAGCAGGGAGCAGCGCATTGCCGAGTTGACCCGGCTGTTGGGCTTGGCGCGGGCAGAAATCGCGACGCGAGATCGCGAGATCGCGGGCTTTCTGCAGTCGAAATCATGGAAGGTCACCGCCCCCCTCCGCCTCGTCGGCAAGCGTCTGAGGGGCCGAAGACTTCATCGTGGGAAAGAGGATGCTTGACCTGACGCAGATCGCGCGGTGCACGCTGAACAGCGAACCCTATTCATGGGCGGCGATCAGGGGCTTGTTCGCATCCAAGGCGGCCGCGGCTCTCACCGCGACCTATCCGCTAGACCACTTCAAGACGGTGTCCGAACGCGACGCCAACAAGGAGTCTCGGTGCGAGACCCGTGCGCTGCTGCGGCTCGGAGAGGACACCGTCGCCCACGCCCAGGAGCTGACCGACGTTTGGCGGGAGCTGGCGCACGACCTGCTCTCGCCGGAGTATCGAACCGCGATGTCTTTGCTGACGGGATATGACCTCACCGCGGTGCCGATCGAGGTAAACCTACATCACTACGGACCGGGAGCCAGTCTCGGTCCGCACGTCGATCTTCCCTGCAAGCTAGTCACCCACATCCTGTACGTCAACCACACGTGGAGTCCGAAAGATGGGGGATGCCTGCGAATCCTGCGCTCCGGCAACCTGGACGACTTCGTCAGAGAGATCGTTCCCCTCATCTGGGAGTCTACCGTGCTCGTCCGGTCGGACCACTCGTGGCACGCCATCCAGCGGGTCACCGAGGGGTGCCGCAAGTCGCGGCGGACTGTGGAAGTGACGTTCTATCGACCACGATCGGTGAGCCCGATCTGGTCGCTCGTCGATGTGACGCCGCTCCATCGCTGCGAAGGCACCGACGCGGAGGATCCACGCCTAGAAGCGCGCTGGGCCGAACGGCTACGTCGCACGGTACTAGGGCGCCGAGCGGCAAAAACCCCGGCCCATATTGCTGCGCTCGGAGTTCCGTTCCGCACGGCCCGGGGAGGCCCAAACGCAGAGATAGTGGTTGAGGGTGTGTCCCCGACGATGTTTGCCGGGATGTCCTACCCGGTGGCCGTCAGCATCCGAAATACTGGCTCCGTGGCCTTTGATCCCGTGGGGCCGCGGGAGTATGCCTATCGGCTCGGCATTCGGGACCGAGGCGAGGAGATGGTGTGGGGCCCTGCCCGAGTCGAGCTTCCTTCCCCCCTCGCCCCAGGGGAGATGGTGACAGTACCGGTCATTTTGACCGCGCCCCCTGAGCCGGGGCTCTACGAGATGGAATGGAGGATGGTCCTAGAGAAGGTCGCTTGGTTTGGGAGCCAGTTAGCCCCGCTGCGGGTCGAGGTGAGCCCCCCTGGCGCAGAACTTCTCAGCCATGACGCGCCTCGGAAGATGGTCGCTGGTCACGAGTACGAGGGAAGCCTGCTTGTGCGGAATCCAAGCCGGCTCACGTGGAGTCCCGTCGGCCACCGCTGGCACGCCTTCCGCTTGGGCGTCATAGGTCCGGGCGAACGGGCATGGGGGATCGTTCGAGTCGATTTCGCGGAGCCGGTGGCGCCGGAGGAGACAGTCCTCGTGCGCTATGTAGTGCGGGCTCCCGCAAGTCCGGGCCGTTATCACCTTCAGTGGCGAATGCTTCAGGAAGGGGTTCTGTGGTTCGGGAGCCGCTCTGAGGACCTCATCGTGGAAGTGACGACGTCGAGCGCGCTATGGTCAGACGGTCGTGCCCGCGACCACTTCGATCCCTCCTCCTGGCGAGAGGCGACGAATGTGATTCGAGGGGACGTGGAAGAGGTCCTCTGCAGCCATTGGCGCCATGTATCGAACGCCATCGACGATGTCGACTGAACCGCGGAGGTTGAGCCTCGTTGTCTTGGCTTGGAATCACTGGGAGCTGACCCGGCGCTGCCTACAAAGCCTGGCCGAGACGGACCTGGCGGGGGCTGAGGTGGTCGTGGTCGACAACGGCTCGACCGATGAGACGCCCGCCGGCCTGGCCAGCCTCGGATGGGTACGCGTCGTCACCCTGCCCCGCAACCTCGGCTTTACGGGAGGCAACAACGCAGGCATCGCCGCTACTAGAGGCAGCGACGTCGTTCTCCTCAACAACGACCTCATCCTCACGCAGCGAGACTGGCTGTCGCGGCTGCGCCAGTGTGCCCAGGAGGACCCGACTATCGGGGTTGTTGGCTGCCGCTTGACTCTCCCGGACGGCCGGCTGCAGCACGCCGGGACCTACATGCTTCCCGACACCTTCTGGGGCCAACAGATCGGTTCCTTGCAGAAGGACGTCGGTCAGTTTCGCGCTTCTCGCGATGTCGAGGGGATCGTCTTTGCGTGTGCGTACCTGAAGCGCGAGGTGATCGAGAAGATCGGGGGACTCTCGCCGGAGTACGAGTCGTATTTCGAAGACACCGATTACTGCCTCCGGGCAAGGCAGGCCGGATTCCGGATCGTTGTCTGCGGCCAAGTGAGTCTCGTTCATGACGAACACGGATCGACCCGCGATGATGCGGGCACCTTCCACCGACTCTTTGCGCATGGCCGAGACACTTTCCGAAGGCGATGGTCGGCGTTGGAGCGCCGGTATCAGCACGGGCTCCTGTGGCAGTCGATCCTGAATTTCCCGACGGGATATGCGATGAGTTCTCGGGAGATTCTCCGCGCGCTGGAGGCAAACGGAGTTCGCGCCGTCTATCGCTACGTGTATGGGCCCGGGACCGCGTTCCCCGTTGCGGAGGTGGGGGAGACCGATGACTATCTGTTGGATCTGATCTCCCGTCGTGCGAGCCCACAGCCGCAAGCGGCGGTCGTATACGGACAGGCCGACGTGTTCGGAAAGAACCACGGACGGTACAAGGTCGGCTACACCATGCTTGAGGTCGACACCTTTCCGAAGCAGTGGGTAGACGAAGCCGAGAAGATGGACGAGGTGTGGGTTCCGACCGACTTTAATCGGGAGGGGTTCCTTCGTTCCGGGCTCACGCGCCCGATCCATGTCATCCCACTGGGTATCGACTCAAATTATTTCCACCCGGAGGGAGCCGCCTACAGGAATCCCGGGGGCGAGTTCGTATTCCTTGCCATCTTCGAGTGGGGAGCGCGGAAGGCCCCTGAGATACTGCTCCGCACCTTCAGCGAGGCCTTCGCAGCGGACGAGCCCGTCCGCCTGCTCGTGAAGATCATGAACCGGGATCCGAAGGTCTCCGTCAAGGAGGAGATCCGACGATTGGACCTCAAGGCGTCGGGGGGACGGATCTCGTACCTCTACAACGTGGAGATACCGCACTACCAGCTACCGGCGCTGTATCGATCGGCAGACTGCTACGTGAGCACCAGTCGGGGCGAGGGGTGGAATCTGCCGCTCTTGGAAGCCATGGCCACCGGATTGCCTTCGATCGCCACCGATTGGGGAGCCCACACCGCGTATGTCAGAGAGGGGATCGGCTTTCCGCTGCGCGTTCGTGGCACGATCCGGGTTGCCGGATGCGGCCCCTACTACGACGGATATCGCTGGGCCGATCCGGATCCGGAACATCTCCGGTATCTCTTGCGGTGGGTGTTCGAGCACCAGACGGAGGCGCGGAGGGTGGGCGCGGCCGCGGCCCAGGAGGTGGCCCGGAGATGGACCTGGCAGGCGACCGCCCAGGCCATCGTGAGGAGGCTGGAGGCGATCGGCGCCTAGTCTATGACCCCGTCCCGCCCGCACCCCCGGCCTGGTGCGGCCGCGCCGGGACGCGACCACTAGGTGGGCCTGGAGTACGTCGGGTTCAATCGCAGGGGGCGGGCCCACGAGTCGGGGCGGGGGGCTCGGTGTTGACCTTCCTTCACTTGTCCGCCCTGGAGATGGACGGCTTCCGGCGAGGACGGATGCGTTGAAGAGAGAGCTCAAGAAGCAGATCAAGCCGGACGAGCCTAATAGCTACAACTTGCGCGGAGCGACGCCTTTGGCCAGGAACCCGCCCGGGAGTTCTCCTGATCCAGGCCCGCGGGCCTGGGGTCTCCGCTGTACACAGTCCAATTGACGATCTCACCCCAAGATGTGATGCCTCCGGTGGCTGGGACCGCTCCACCAGCCGCCGCCCTAGGGAGGCGGGGACAGGGATCTGGCGACGCTCGCACCTGCCTCCTGCTGGGACTCTGCTGCCTGCTGATCTACAACGCAAACCTACGCTCGATCGGCACCGGCGACACGCTCCCTGCGCGCTACCTGCCGTTCGGTATCTGGCGGTACGGCAGCTTACTGCTCGACCCCATCCAAGACGTGACGATCGAGGGCCATTCCAACCCCTATTGGATCGTAAATGCCCGTTCGGGTCACTCGGTGTCGTTGTACCCAGTGGTGCTCCCCCTGCTCGTTGCGCCCCTCTACCTCCCGGCGGTCGGATACCTCCACCTCCAGGGTTGGACGGATTGGCGCCTGCGGCAGGTGGCGACGGTAATGGAGAAGCTGACCTCCTCCCTGCTGGCCGCCTCGGCGGCGGCTCTCCTCTATCTGCTCCTGCGCCGGCGAGCCCCGCCCGCGGACGCTTTGCTGCTCGCGCTCGCCTTCGCTTTCGGAACCAATACCTGGATGATCGGCAGCCAGGCCCTCTGGCAGCACGGGCTCGCCGAGCTGCTGTTGGTCCTCGCCCTCCTCCTGCTCACGGGCCCCTGCACATCCTCCCGTGCCGTGGCGCTGGGGGTAGTTTGCGGACTCCTCGCCGGAAACCGTCCGCCCGACGCCCTCCTCGCCGCGGCACTCGGACTTTATGGGCTGCGCTGGGCGCGGCGGCGGGTGGCCGTGCTGGTGGCGGGGGCGGCGGTGCCGGTCGGCCTGGTGTTGGGGTACAACGTCGCGGCGGCGGGCAGTCTCCTCGGCGCCTACGCGCTACCCCCGCGTGACGCCTTCTTCCACCATGGGCTGCTGAACGGAGTCGCGGGGCTGTTGTTCAGCCCGACCCGCGGCCTGTTCGTATTCTCGCCCTTCCTGTTCCTCCTTCCCGTCGCTCTGCGACATGGGCTCCGCGACCGCAGCACTCGCACCTTGACTCTTGCACTTGGCGCGGCCGCGCTTGCCCAAGTCTTGTTCTACGCGAAGGCCGATTGGCGAGCCGGCTATTCGTGGGGTCCCCGCTGGCTCACGGACCTCCTGCCGTTCTTGGTGTGGCTGCTCCCGCCTGGACTGGCCGCCCTGCGCGGGGCCAGTCGCCTGGCCTTCGGGTTAGCGACCTGCGCCTCGATGGCAATTCAGGCGGTGGGGGCTTTCTGGTACATGGGTGCGAGCGACGTGGCGATCTTCTCTGCCCCGGCAGGCCGCGGGGAGATGTTGGCGGCCTGGGATCCCAGGAACACTCCATTTGTCGCGGAGCTCCGGCACGAACGAGCGCCATCTGATCCCGCTTTCACCCGGTGGAGCGGCCTCTCGGTGCGGGGGAGCATCGATCGCGTCACCGTCAAAGGGCGTCAGGGCGAGCTCGTGGGCGCCGGCACGCCCCTCTCCCTCAAGGGCTGGGCGCTAGCCGACGGCCGCTCTCCCGCCGCCGTGGAGGTCACGCTGGATGGCCATCTGCGCGGGTTGACCCAGACGTTCTTTGATCGGCCCGATGTCAGGGCCGCCCTCCACGTTGCTAGCCCGACGGGCTGGCG
>Ga0222749_10000921_pt1 | contig 16141 bp, 15 predicted proteins | sample IncBWH2Mmetat_FD_197234 | JGI IMG/M metagenome (GOLD analysis project Ga0222749, IMG submission 197234) | Metatranscriptome of lab incubated forest soil microbial communities from Barre Woods Harvard Forest LTER site, Petersham... | ecosystem: Environmental > Terrestrial > Soil > Temperate... | reverse complement strand
GCGGCCGCCGCGGCCCCGCTCGTCTACCTCACCGCCTGGCGCCTCATCATCTCCCGAGGGCGCCTGAAGCCGTCGGAGGACGTCCTCATCTGGAGCGCCGGAGCGGGGGTCGGGACGGCCTGCCTGCAGCTGGCGAAGCGGACAGGCGCCCGGGTCATCGCGACCGCGTCGACCGACCCGAAGGCGGCGCGGCTTGCCGAGCTCGGCGCCGACATCGTCCTCAACCACGCGCGGGAGGATGTCCCGAGGCGCATCCGGGAGATCACCCAAAAGCGCGGGGTCGATCTCGTCGTCGACTACATCGGGAAGGAGACCTGGACGAGGAGCCTGGCCTGCATGAGGCGCGGCGGCCGCCTCGTCACCTGCGGCGCGACGTCGGGTCACGATCCCGCGGAGGACCTCCGGCACGTCTTCTACCGCCAGCTCGAGATCATCGGATGCACGATGGGCAATGACAAGGAGCTCGAAGACGTGCTCCGCCTCGTCTTCCGGGGGGACGTGAAGCCCGTCATCGACAGCGTCCTCCCGATGAAAGACGGGGCCGAGGCGCACCGGCGGTTGGAAAGCCGGCTCGCCTTTGGTAAGATCATCCTGAGGCCATGAATCCACAAGACAGCGAACGGTTCAAAGCAGACTATCACAAGTTCGCGGACCGTCAGGTGGACGACCGGACGGAGGGGGAGGCGATGGCCCGGCTCCGCCTCTCGCTCTTCGTTGCGGCGCTCGGCCCGGCCTCCCTGATCCTGATCAAAGTGCTCAAGTATTCGGCCTCCCCGCTCATCCGGACGTTCATCATCGGCACGATTCCGGTTTCGCTCATTCTCCTGGCGATCAACTTCGCCCGGCTTCCGGCCAAGACCAAGGGCTCCGTCCCCGCCATCACCGTCCTCCTCATGACGCTGGTGGCGGCGGGCGTGACCTATCCCCTGTTCCGAGCGCTTTTGACGGCAACTCCCTGAACGGCGTCGTAAAATACCCGTAGGCAGGAGGACCCCGACGGGAGTGACCGCATGATGCACATGGAACCGAGCGTGGTCCTGAAGTACTTCGACCCCCTCGACGTCTTCGTCAAGGTCCGCCGGTTCACGACCGACGAGATCTCCAGGCTTCTGGCCAGCCCCCGGATCACCGACCGCCGGAGCTACGTGGGCCTCGTCCTGAACGCCTGCGTCCTCTCCCTGACGCCCCGCCACCTGGAGCACGAGGATGCGCTCTATTCGCTTTGCGTGGCCGTCAACCCTTCGCTCGATATCCACAAGGTCACGCTCTCCGCGGCCGAGGAGGCCAGCGCGATCCATCTCCTGGACGGGCCCTCCGATCCCGCGCCCCGGGACTACCGGCGCCTCCGGGACCTCGAGTCGGAGCTCTCCCGGCGGGTGGTCGGTCAGGAGGCCGCGATTTCGAGCGTCTCGCGCGCCGTCCGGAAGGCGATGACCGGGCTCCGCGACCCGGCGCGCCCGATCGCCACCTTCTTCTTCGTCGGGCAGACGGGGGTCGGCAAGACCGAGCTCGCCAAAGCGCTCACCCTCTGCCTCTTTGGAGACGTGGCGCGCATGGTCCGGGTCGACGGGTCCGAGTACGCCCTCCCGCACGAGTACGCCAAGCTGATCGGCGCGCCCCCGGGCTACATCGGCCACGACCACCCGGGCGTCCTCTCCGAGGTCGGGCGCCGCCCCGGACCCATCACGATCCTCTTCGACGAGATCGAAAAGAGCGACCCCAAGGTCCACAACCTGCTCCTCCAGGTGATGGACGAGGGGTTCCTCGCCGACAACAAGGGGGAGCGGCTCTCCTTTGGCAACACGGTCATCATCTTCACCTCCAACGTCGGCACCGAGGAGGCCGAGCAGCTCCGCCACCGGATCGGATTCCGGAAGCCCGAGGCGGGGAGGTCCGAGCTGCTCGAGGAGTTCGCCCGGGCCCTCAAGGCGAACTTCCGGCCCGAGTTCGTCAACCGGCTGACCGACGTCGTCTTCTTCAACCCGATCGGCCTCCAGGAATGCGAGCGGATCGCGGAAATCTTCCTCGAGGAGGCACGGCGGCACGCGGCGGGCGTGCCCATCACGGTCCGCTTTGAAAAGTCCGTGCCCCGCTTTCTTGCGGAGAAAAGCTTCAAGCCCGAATACGGCGCCCGAGAACTCCGCCGCACCGTCGAGACGGAGGTCGAAGGGGCGCTTTCCGACCTGCTCGTGGACGGCCGCCTCCAGGAGGGGGACCGGGTCACCGTCAAGGTGTCGCGCGACCGGCTCCTCTTCCACCGCAACTGATCCGCCCCGGACGGCCCCGCGATTCCCGCGAGTTCCTCGGTTCTGCTCTAGAAGGGAGGTCCCCCCGCGCAAAAACTGCTCTGGGCCATCGTGCCGGCGTGCATCCCCTTCGGGCCTCCCGCCATGATGCGGGTCGCCGGATCGGCCCGGACGGGGGCCTCCTCCCTTGAAGGCGCGGGCGTCTTCATGCTGGCGGCGGGGCTCTGCGTGATGTTCCGGGAGATCCACCGTCAGAGTCGGGAGATCGAGGGGCTCATGCGGGACCTCGCCGCCCGGTCCTCCGGGCCGCACTGATTTCGAGATCGTCTCCCTCGGGCGCGGGGCCCCCCGGTCTAGTCTTCCTCTCCGCGGGCCCGCTTGACGCGCGGATCCGCCCCGAGATCTCGGAGCCGCTTGCGGATCCTTTCCCCCACCGGCACCCACGAGAACTGGACCGACGCGTCCCGGCAGCGGATCCAGGCATCCAGGTACTTCCGCTCCGCCATCGCGACCTCGACGCTCCCGAGGACCACGATCCCCTCCGCCTCGATCCTCCTGAGCCTGAGCCGCACGAACCGTTCCACGTCCGCCCCGTCCAGGAGCCCGAGCGAGACGAGCGAGGCATCCAGCCAGCGGCGCGATTCGATGAAGCGGTCGACCGCGCCCAGGTCGCCCTTGGGCATCGCCTTGGTGCCGAACCAATCGAGAGCCGCCCCCTCGTCCTCCGCCCGGGGGTCGAAACCGGTCCGCGCCAGGACGTCGACCCCCGCATTCGCCAGGGTCGAGGCGGCCTCCCTCCCGCGCCTGGCCGGTTCGCCCGATGGCCGGAGCACCACGTGGAACGGCGGCGCCTTCCCTTTCGGCTCGGGCGCCACGGTCAGGCCGAAGGCGGCGCACCCCGCGAAGAGCGACGGCTCCGCGACCGCCAGCGCCGCCGCGGCATCCGCGCCCAGATCGCGCCCCGATAGGAGGACGCGCTCCGGGTCGATCCGCAGCCTTGACTTCGCATCCTCCAGGCACGTCCGGACGAATCCCGCCTCGCGCTCGCGCCCCATCGCTTTTTGCTCGGGGGCGACCACGATGAACCCCCGGTCCCGCCACCGCTCGATCCCGTCGGAGGCCTTGCCGCCCCGTCCTTCAAGCTGGACGACCACCGGCCACGACTTCGTCTCGTCATAGAGCTTCGGCGTGTGGAGGAGATAGAAGGACTCGTGGTCCTTCATCTCGACCATGTCCTGGAGGCACCCCAGGAGAAGGAGGATCGTGGTCATCGGAGTCGTCTTCCTTTCTGGACGGACGGGGGCCGCCCTTCCCGTTCTATAATCTAGCTCATGGACCACCTCACCTGCGACCGATGCGGAAGCGGCCTCCTCCTCGACGCCCCCGTGCGTTACGAAGTAAGGATCGAAGTGGCCTCCGCGTACGATCCCCTCGAGCTGACGCGAGAGGACCTGGACCGGGCGGAGGAGGAGCTGAAGGCGCTTCTCGAAAAGCTCAAGGGATATTCCGCCCACCAGGCCCAGGATGAGGTCCACCGCGAGTTCCGCTTCGACCTATGCGCGACCTGCCAGAGGAAGTTCCTGGCCAACCCGCTGGCGCGTCCCGAATGAATTTGATAGCTTCCCCGCCATGAAAGAACTCGTCCTTATCCGCCACGGCGAGAGCGCCTGGAACCGGGAGAACCGGTTTACGGGGTGGGTCGACGTCGGCCTGAGCGAGAAGGGCCTGGCCGAGGCCCGGGCCGCAGGACAGGCGCTCCGGAAGGAGGGCTTCACGTTCGACGTCGCCTTCACGTCGGTCCTCCGCCGCGCGATCACGACGCTCTTTGGCGTCCTGGACGAGATGAATCTCCTGTGGATCCCGACCGAGAAACACTGGCGCCTCAACGAGCGCCACTACGGCGCGCTCCAAGGCCTGAACAAGGCCGAGACGGCCGCCCAGCACGGGGATGAGCAGGTCAAGGTCTGGCGGCGAAGCTTCGACGTCCCCCCGCCGCCGCTCGAGAGGTGGGACCCGGCCTGGCCCGGGAACGACGCGCGCTACAAGGCGGGCGAAATGCCGCGGGCCGAGTCGCTCAAGGACACGATCGCGAGAACCCTGCCCTACTGGGAGAAGTCGATCGCGCCGGAGCTCAGGGCCGGGAAGCGCGTCATCGTGGCCGCGCACGGAAACTCGCTCCGGGGCCTGATGAAGCACCTCGACCGGATCTCGGACCAGGACATCATTGATCTTGAGCTTCCCACGGGCGTCCCCGTCCACTATCAGCTGAACGACGACCTCACGCCCTCGAAACCGCGCCGCCTGATCGGGCGGGGATAAGGGGGGAGAGGCTCAAACAGGAGACATCGCAGGGTCCCGGGACCCGGGTGCTCACCCGGCGCCGGTGCCCTGGCGGGGCACCCCCGGTCGGACCTTCGGGACCCCGGTGCCCGGATCATCCCGCGCGGCCCCCCCCCGGAGCGGATTCGACTACGCGGCGCCGGCGAACTTCGCCCGCGAGCCGAGCTCCTCCTCGATCCGGAGCAGCTGGTTGTACTTCGCCATCCGGTCGGTGCGGCTGGCCGAGCCCGTCTTGATCATCCCGGTGTTCAGCGCCACGGCCAGGTCCGCGATCGTCGAATCCTCGGTCTCCCCCGACCGGTGGGACATCATCGCGCCGTACTTCGCCTCTTGCGCCATGAGGACGGCGTTCACCGTCTCGGTCAGCGTCCCGATCTGGTTCACCTTCACCAGGATCGCGTTGGCGAGCCCCTCCTTGATCCCCTTCCGGAGGATCTCCGTGTTCGTCACGAAGAGGTCGTCGCCCACGAGCTGGGTCTTCTTCCCGAGCCGAGCGGTCAGCCGCTTCCAGCCCTCCCAGTCGTTCTCGCCCAGGCCGTCCTCGATCGAGACGATCGGGTACTTCGAGCAGAGCTTCTCGTAGAGGGCCGCCATCTCGTCGCTGGACTTCTTCGAGCCGTCGCTCTTCTTGAAGACGTACGTCCCCTCCTTCCAGAGCTCGCTCGCCGCGACGTCGAGCGCGAGGTCGATCTTCCCCTGGTACCCGGCCTTCTCGACGGCCTCGACCAGCGTATCGAGGACCTCCTCGATCGACTTGAGATTGGGCGCGAATCCGCCCTCGTCGCCCACGTTCGTGGAATAGCCCTTCTTCTTCAGGATCGACTTGAGCGTGTGGAACGTCTCGACCCCCGCGCGGATCGACTCGCGGAAGGTAGGAAACCTCCGGGGCACGATCATGAACTCCTGGAAATCGATGGTGTTGTCGGCATGGGCTCCGCCGTTCACGACGTTCATGAACGGCACCGGGAGCGTCACACCCTTCCCGAACGAGAGGTATTCATAAAGGGGTTTCCCCTGGCCGTTGGCCGCCGAGCGCGCCACCGCCATCGAAACCCCGAGAAGCGCGTTCGCGCCCAGCTTCGACTTCGTCGGCGTCCCGTCCATCTCGATCAGGATCTCGTCGATCATCTTCTGGCCGGACGGGTCCATCCCCTTCAGGCGAGGGCCGATCACGTCGTTCACGTTCCGGACGGCGGTCAGGACACCCTTCCCGAGATAGCGCCCCTTGTCGCCGTCCCGGAGCTCGATCGCCTCGCGCTCGCCCGTCGATGCCCCCGAGGGGACCGCCGCCCGGCCCAGCACCCCGTCGGCCCACACGTCGACCTCGACCGTGGGGTTTCCGCGCGAATCGAGGATCTCCCGGGCCTTGACCGCCGTGATTTTCATGGGAATCTCCGTGAATGGAGCGGCTGTTCTAGCACGTCTCTTTAGGAGTGACAACGTTTATGTTGCCCGTCTGGGGATGGGGGGTATAATCCGACCTATGCGTCGCTTCCTGATCGCCGCCCTCGTGGTCGCCGCCGGGTGCTCCTCGCCCCCCACCAAAGAGGAGAAGGACCGCGCGGCCGTCGACGCCCCCTCCTCGGGCGTCAGCGAAGCGCCGGACTTCACGTTCCTCGACCGCTATTCGGGCCAGGTGGTCACCCTCACGGGCACGTTCGAGAGCGACCACGCCATCCACGGGATCATCGTCCTCAAGAGCGGGCTCCGAGTCACGATCCCCCACTTCGACCTCTTCGCCCGGGGCGACGACTGGCTGAAATACGTCGGCCACCGGTGCTCGGCCACGGGCGTCCTCCACACGTGGACGAAGGACCTGCCCGCCTACCACGGCGCGACGCTCCAGATCACGGACTTCTCCGGCTCGACCCGCGAATGACGTTCCGCAAAATCGACTACCTCGAGTGGGCCCGCACCCACATGGGGCGGGTCAAGGTCGATCTCGCCAAATCCAACATCAAGGCCGTCACCAAGGAGGAGCTCGGCCTCACCCTCGACCAGATCGAGCTGTCCTCGACCGACGACGACGGGGTCGTCGAGCTGCGCGACCTGATCGCCAAACGGTACGGCGTCCCGCGATCGGGAGTCCTCGTGACGGCCGGCGCGACGATGGGCATCTTCCTGGCCTGTTCTGCCGTCCTGAAGGCCGGCGACCAGGCGATCCTCGAATCCCCCAACTACGAGCCCCTCTACCGGGCCGCGGAGCACGCCGGGGCGGAGATCAAGATGCTGGAACGGCGATTCGAGCGCGGCTTCCAGTTCGACCTGGAGGTTCTGGAGCGGATGGTCGGGCGGAGCACCCGCGCCATCCTGATGACCAACACCCACAATCCCTCGGGCGCGGCCACCAGCCCCGAGAAGATGATGACGATCGGCCAGATCGCCCGGGACTATGGCGCGACCGTGATCTCAAGCGAGGTCTACCTCGACAACGCGTTCACCCCGGGACTCCGCCCCGCCGCGACCTTCGGCCCCAACATGGTATCGATCGGAAGCCTTTCCAAGGTCTACGGCCTGGGCGGCCTCCGCATCGGCTGGATCGTGGCGGGCGAACCCGTCCTCCGAAAAGCGCGCCAGATCCTCGACTACCTCGAGTGCGACCTGCCGGTGCCGAGCGAGCGGATCGCGACGGTCGCCCTCCGGAAGGCGCCCGAGCTTGTCCTGCGCTGCCAGCAGATCGCGACCCGGAACATCAAGATCGTCTCGGAGTGGGTCGCCCGGCGGGGGGACATCCAGTGGGTCGAGCCGCAGGGGGGAACGGTCTGCATGATCCGCCTCCCGGCCGGGGTCGACTCGCAGGCCCTTTCGAACCTGCTCCAGGAGAAGTACGCGACGCTCGTCGTGCCGGGCGAATTCTTCTACACCCGCGGCTTCATTCGAATCTCCTGCGGCATGGACGAGGAGATCCTGCGGCAGGGGCTCAAGAACGTGAGCAAGGCCATTGACCAGATGAAGGCGAGACGGCCCTAGCTCCACCCCCACGCGAGGCTCGACGGGCTCGCGGGCGGTCGTTAGAGTAGCCTTCCTCGAACGGGGCTGGATGGGCCAGCCCGCGACCTGGATCCAAAGGACGGACCTATGCGCTTCATCGCCGGCAAACCCAAGGGGGAGACCCTCGCCCAGTTCGCCTTCGAAGGGGACCAGGGGAGCCTGAAGGACGCCGCCCGGGACAACAACTTCTCCGGCAAGGAGAAGGAAGTCATGGTCGCCTATCCGGGCCGGCCCGCCCGACGCGTCCTGGTCGCGGGACTCGGGAAGAAGGACCGGCTCACGACCGAGAAGGTCCGCCGCGCCGCGGCATCGATCGCGCTTCGCGCACGCGCCCTCGATCTGGCGGAGATTTCCCTCGTCCCGCCACCCGGGAATCCGTCGGAGCACGCCCAGGCGGTCGTGGAGGGTATCGCCCTCGCGCTCTACGAGTACAAGCAATACAAATCGAAGAATCCGAAGCCCCTCAAGCTCTCGACCGTCCGCGTGGACGGCGACCCGGAGGCCGTCCGCCGGGGCGAGGTCTATGCCCGCGCCACGTGCCTGACCCGGAGCCTGGTGAACGATCCCCCGAGCATCTGCACGCCCCGTTACCTGGCCCAGGCCGCCCGGGGCGTCGCCCGAAACGGGATCGGCATCAAGGTGTTCGACGGGGCCCAGGTGAGGAAGATGGGGATGGGCGGGCTCCTGGGCGTCGCGATCGGGTCGGACGAGCCTCCGCGCTTCGTCCATCTCACCTACCGCGCGCCCGGCGCGAAGAAGACGATCGCGATCGTCGGCAAGGGGATCACGTTCGACTCGGGCGGACTCTGCATCAAGCCCGCCGACGGGATGCTCAACATGAAGGACGACATGTCGGGCGCGGGCGCGGTGATCGGGATCTTCTCCGCGCTCGCCGACCTCCGGCCGCGGGTGAACGTCCACGGCATCTTCGCCGCCACCGAGAACATGCCCGGCGGCTCCGCCTACAAGACCCGGGACGTCCTCCGGGCGATGAACGGGAAGACGATGGAGATCATCAACACGGACGCGGAAGGCCGCCTGATCCTGGCCGACGCGCTCTCCTACGCCTCGCGGCTCAAGCCCGACGAGATCATCGACATGGCGACCCTGACGGGCGCGTGCGTGGTCGCGCTCGGACCGGAAATCTCGGCGATCTTCACGAAAAGCGACAAGCTCCAAAAGGGCCTCCTCGCCGCCGCCCACGCCCAAGGCGAGAAACTCTGGCCCCTGCCCCTCGAGGACGACTACCTCGAGATGATCCGGAGCGACGTCGCCGACATGAAGAATTCGGGCGGCCGGTACGGGGGCGCCATCACGGCCGCGCTCTTCCTCCGGGAATTCGTGGACGAGGGGATCGCGTGGGCCCACCTGGACATCGCCGGCCCCGCGCTCGTCGAGAGCGACAAGCCCTACCGCCCCGCCGGCGGCACCGGCGTCATGGTGAGGACGCTGCTCCGATATCTCGAAGAGCAGTAGCCGTCGTGGGCCGCCCTATTCGTCGGGGTGTTCCGCGCGGTACGACGGCGAACGTCGGCAGTACTCCTTGAGGAGCCCGTTCAGGACGGGATTCGTGACGTCCTCTTCCCTCGTCAGGCGGGGCTCCAGGCTCGGGCTCCCGGGATGGCCCGAGAGCTCGTAGATCAGCTTCTCCTCGCCGTAGAAGAAAAGACCCATGGCGCAGCCGTGGCTGAAGATCTCCAGACTCCCGATCGGCACGTCGAACCCGCTGCCGTCCGGATAGAAATAGCGCGCCGTGGAGGGAGGGACCCGGCGACTCGACTGGCGGAGGATGCAGTCATAGAAGAGGTTGATCTCCTCGGGGGTCTGGACCACGAAATAGGGTTCGCCGTGATTCCGGTACTCGATCCGGACGATCGCCTCCCGGGGAGGCAGGTCCAACGTCGCCCCGATCTGTCCCGGGCCCGCCGTCTCGCGAACCTTCTTCCCGTCGATCATCCAGCAGGTCGCGGTGTATCCCTCCATTCCCGACCGCTTCGCCAGCCCGGCCTGGGCGAGTTCGTCGATCCGCTTCCGGTAGGCCTCGCGCCCCTCGGACGTCGAGCGCTCCGCCTCCGGCTCCGATTCCCCCGGCTTCTCCGAGCACCCGGCCACGAGGACCCACAGGAGGGCGACCGCCTGCTTCATGGGATATTGGACGCCGCCCGGCCTACTTCCGAGGCAGCGCCAGGAGCCGCTCGAAGAGCGCGAGGTACTTGGGCACCGCCGAATCGATCGAGTACTCGCGCTCCACGCTCAGGCGTGCGCGCGACCCGATCTCCCGGCGGAGCGCCGGCTCCTCGATCAGCTTCGAGAGCCGCTCCTCCCACTGGGCGAGCGTCCCGACGAGGTAACCGTTCCCGCCGTCCTTCAGATAGAGCCGATTGGCATTCACGTCGGAGGCCACGATGGGAAGGCCCGCCGCCAGGTACGCGAGCAGCTTCGTCGTGACCTTCCCGCGCGTCCAGGGGTCCTCGATGAGGGGGGCGACCGCGATGTCGAACGACCGGACGTCGTCGACCTCGTCCGAGAGGGCAAAAGGCTTGTGGACGAGGCGGACGCCGTCCATGGCGATCGTCTGCTCGCAGACGATCTTCACCTGCAGCCCCTCGTAGCGCCGGCAGAGGCGCGCGAGCGGGGCCTTGAGGACCTCCATCGAGTGGAGATTCGGGCTCGTCCCCATCCAGCCGATCGTGACCGCGCCGGTGCCCTCGCGGGCGGCCCGCGGCGCCCAGCGCGCCAGATCGATCACCGTCGGGAAGACATGCACCCGGTCGGGGTCTCCCGCCACCCGTCGGGCCACCGAAGCCAGATACTCGTTCGTCGTGGTCACCGCATCCGCCAGTCGGACGGTGCGACGGAAGCGCCGGTCGCGCGTCGGGGAGTCCTTCACCGTCCCCTCGTCGGTCTTTTTCAGCGTGACCATGTCGTCGAACTCAAAGACGAGGACCTTCGAGTTCTTCCGCAGGCGGTTGACGAGCAGCTTCGGAAGGAGGCGCTTCTGGAGCACCACGACGTCGAACTCCGCGGCCCGGCCCGCGAGCGAGAGCTTGGCGAGCATGCCCCCCGGCCACTCCTCCACCGTGCAGGCGAGTCCGCACTTCTCGAAGTGCGGCAGGAACTGGAGGATCCGCCACCGGGTGCTCGGATTGTCGCTCCGGCCCGTCAGGAAGAGGACTTTCACTCGAACGAGTATCCCAGCCTCCGCGCCCCAAGTCCAGTGGCCGGGGTCAGTCCTGGGGGATATTCCAGAGGGTGTACCAGGCGGCGTCGTGAAGGAGCGGCTTCCCCTCGGCCGACCGGACGCCGATGAGCTTGAACTCGTGGATGTTTCCGATCACCAGGCGGTCGATCACAATCCTCGCGCGGAGCCCGTCATCGCTCACCTTGACGGTCTTGACCACGGGGGTCGTCAGGTCCACCTCCGGGCTTCCGTAGGCGGCCTGGTAGATGTAGGTGAACGTCCGGGCCTTGTAGGAGGCCACGTTCTCGACGGTCGCCCGGTCGACGGGCCTGGTGAAGACGAACTCGAAGCCGTCGGGTTTCGCCCGCATCTCCTGCACCTCGAACGGGACCTTCCCGGTCCAGACGCAGCGCTCGATCGCGCCCTGGAGGTTCCCGCGGGAGCCCCATCCCCGGTTGGTCCCGCCCACGAACAGGGAACCGTCCGGGGTCATGAGTTCGGGCACGTTGCCGGAGCCCCACCCGCTCCGGAAGGCGAAGCAGGCACCCTGGAACCGGCCCTTCACCTTCTCCAGGAAGCACCGGTTCACCACGCTGAAGGACTGGTCGCTCACGAAGAGCTGCTTCTGGAAGGGGCCGAACTTTCCTCCCGTCGTGTCGCAGGCGATGCCGCTCGCCGAGTTCCCCAGGATCTGGTACGGGATCAGGATGGGCGGCGGGACATACTCCTTGATCCGCTCCGCCTCGATGTGGGAGCGGCTCCCGCTCTTGGGGACGAGGGGCGCCGGCCCCATGTTGGGAGCGAGCGGATACCATTTGTACGTATCGGGGTGGCCTTGGAACGAGCCCGGGATGAGGTGCTTGAGGCCGTTGGTCCCGTTCCAAACCCCCTGGTTGTCGCAGTAGAACATTTCGCCGTCGGCATCCGCGCCGACCCCCCCGGGGGAACGGATGCCGCTGGCGGTCGGGATCATCTTCCCCTCGGGCGTGATCCGCACGCACCAGCCGCGGAACGGGACATCGCTCGTGAACGACCCCGTCAGGCACAGCACGACCCAGAGGTTCCCCTCCCGGTCCGGCTTGGAGCAGAAGGCGTACTCGTGGTAATCGCCCGAGATCGCCCAGTCGTCGTTCACCGTCCGGAAGACGTCCGCCCGGCCGCGGCCGCTCGAATCCTTGAGGCGGGTCAGCTCGCAGCGCTGCATGCAGTAGAGCCAGCCGTCCCGGTAGGCCAGTCCGAGCACCTCGTGGAGGCCGCTCGCCCAGAGGCTGAACGTCGCGGCCTTCGGGTCCTTGTCGAAGGCGTGGTCGATCATCCAGATCTCGCCCCGCCGCGTCGAGACGGCGATCTTTCCGTCGGGCATCTGCTCGATCCCCCCCACTTCGAGGACCGCGCCCGCCGGCGGCGAGTAGCGGAGGATGGGGTAGTACTCGTCCTCGGCCTCCCGGTTGTACTGCGCCCAGGCCGTGGCGGAGGTCATCCCGAAGACGACCGTCAGCGCGAGTTTCTTCATCGGATCACCAGCTAAAAGTCTCGACCAGCCTCAGCCTCCCGTCCCGCAGCTTGAGGGGGACGAGCAGTTCCCAGCCCCCCCCGCTCTGCCGGACCGTCGGCGCGTCCCCCGCGGGGAGTCCGAACCGGAGCGTGAGGCCGTTTTCGAGTTTGAACCGGCCGTCGTCCTGCTTGTCGATCTTCCTCGACACCGCGGCGCGGAACCAGAGGTTCACCGGAGGCTCCTTGGATTCGAAGGTCATCGTCCGCTTGAAGGTCGGAGCGGGTTTCCCCTCCTGGGCTTCAAAGAAGTCCTTCACCTGGAGCGTTCCCTGGCGGTAGTCGAAGGCCGGGCGCTGCTTGGAGTCCAGGGTGTACCCCTCGAACTGATAGCCCGCCGCATGGCCCGTCTCCTTCGGCCAGGGCGCGGTCGAGTCCGCGAGCGACGCGAAGGGGGCGCCCTCGTGCATCGGGATCAGGTTGTCTCCGAGCGGCGCCTGGAACCCCGCACCGCGGTCGACCCAGTGCTTCGACGCGTCGATGAACTCGCCCTGCCAGAGGAGCGCGAGCCGCATCTGCTGGGCATCGAACGCGAGGTGCGCCCGCTCGGGATAGCCTACGCCGATCCCCCGGGGTCCGGCGCCCTGGATGAAGTTGCGGTAGATGATCGCCTCGCCCTTGGGCTCAAGGGGGATCGGCTGCGGTCCGATCCCGATGGGCGTCTGCGCCTTGTTCCCCTCGGAGAGGTATTCCCAGAGGGCCTCGACCTGTTTCTGGGTATCCCCGTCCAGGACGGTCTTGAGGACGCTCTTCCCCTCGGGCCAGTACGTCGGCATCCGCGTGCCCGGCCGAAGCCCCGGCGGATCGAGCAGGTAGCGGCCAAACCAGTCGCGATTGAGCCGCTGGGCCATGTGGACCAGGTCCATCCCCTGGATGCCGAGCGACTTGTGGCCCCCGAACCCATGGCAGGTGATGCAGGAGAGGCCCTTTGAGCCGACCAGCTGCCGGCCCGCCTTGATCAGGTCCGGATCCCGCGGAGGCGCGGACGCCGCGGGGGATGGGAGGGTCTTCTCCAGATCATCGGCGAGGCTGAGGCTCGCGGCTCCAAAGACGGGCATCCGCGTCTGCATGTAGGGCCGGACTTTTGTTCCGCTGCCAAGGAGGCTCTTGATCCACTCCGGCCGGAGCTTGATCCCCGCATCGTTCAGATGCGGCGGGATTCGGCCCTCGTCGCCCATATCCTCGCCCGTCGTGACGAAGTAGGGATTGCGGCCCGGCTCCGGTCCGCCTTTCCCGCCGCGCACGTGGCAGGCGAAGCAGTTCAGCGCGACCATCGTCCGCTGGGCCCGCTCGGCCGCGGTCGGCTTTGCCTGGGGATCGAGCCTCGCGAGCGCCGCGGCGATCGCCTCCGACTGCTTCCGATTGAGCGAGTACTGGGCGGCCTTGCACGTCCCTTCCTTGAGCTGGGAGAGCGGCTTGCCGAGGACGGGCGGGTCCTTCGCCTCCACCGGGTGGCAGGAGACGCAGCCCCTCAGGAAGGCCTCGCGGCCCCGCTTCGCGAGGTCGGGGTCGACGACGAACCCGGGCCCCGCCGCCCCGGCGCCCTCTTTCGCCAGGTGCCGGCCGTCCGCCCGGTGGCTGAGCGCCGAACCCGGAATCTGTCCCGGGGCGAATCCGGGACCCTGCCAGGAAACCGTCAGCTCCGCGCCGCCTCCGGCCTGGATGAATCCGACCGTCACGGCGTGCTTTCCCTTCCTCAGGGCGATCGTTCCGCTCGCCGACTGCGGACCGTGGATCCCGTCGTTGTTCACGACGATCGTCGTCCCGAGCAGAAGGAGGCTGCCGTCGTCGGAATGGGTCGTGAAGGTGTAGGTCCCGTCCTGGGGGACCTCGAGGTAGCCCCGGAACCGGACCCCGTAGTTCTCCTCGCGCTTGGCGACTCCGATGTCGAAACGGTCCACCATCCCGGTGCTGTAGGGTTTGGCGGAGTCGAAGTCGGGGACCTTGCCCCATTGCCCCTCGAAGCACTCATAGATGAGACCTGCCCGGGTCCCGCCCGGATCGTCGGCATCGCGGGGGGGGAGCCCGATCGCAAACGTTGCGAGCGACATCGCCTCCTGGGGCGTCAGGTTCAGCTTCGGCATCCGCCCCGAGGGACGCCATTTGAGGGGATCCAGGAGAAACTGGTAGAGCGCGTGCGCGCTCGCGTATTTCTCCTTGAGGACGCCGCGAGGAATGACCGCCTTGTCCGCCGAGAGGTCGGCCTTGGGATCGAGGGGAGCGTGACAGGCCGCGCAGCCCGAGCGGTTGAAGAGATCCTTCGCTTTTGCCGGATCGCCTCCGATCGGAGTCGAGGAGGCGGCCGGGGACGACCGGAGCGACATGAGATAGTGGACGAGCGGAGGGATGTCCTCCGCGGCGACCGCGGATTTCGGCATGGTCGCGCCCGGCTTCACCCCCTGGGGATCGGCGATCCACTTCGCCATCCACTCGGGACGGAGCCGGGAACCGGCATCCGCGAGGAGCGGGGCCTTCTTCACCAGGAGTTGCGTCGCGATCCCAGCCTCCGCCGGGTGGCAGTTCGTGCATCCCAGCTCGCCCAGGAGAAGCCTTCCGCCCTCGACCGGGTCCTCACCGCCGAACCGCTCGAACCCCGCAACGAGGGGCCGGGGCTCCTCCAGCTTCGGCTCCTGAGCCAGGGCCCACAGGAGGGTGGCGGCGGCATGCATCATGAGCTCGATCCCCAGTCCAGAAGGCCATATCCCACATCCCACCCTACGTTACATTGGCCCCCCGCGCCTCGGTCGCGCCTGGAATTGGGATGATTCCGGAAGGGTCGAATGCCGGGACGTCCGAGGCTCGAGGTTCCGATTCCCGTCCGACTCGCCGAGTTCCCGCCTACGCCGATCCGGGATCCAGGCAGGGCACCGCCTTTCGCGGCAGACCGACGGCCTTCGGAAGAAGGAGTCTCCCCAGGAGGCGGCACCACGCACGGCGGACGGGCCCGGGCCGCGCCTCAGGGTACAGGGGCTCGAAGACGACCCGCGTCCGGGGGGGGAGCATCGGGAGGATCGACTCCGGGTCGCTCGAAACGCCGATCATTTCCCCGATCCGGAGGATGTGGCGCGCATGCCTGGGCACGTTCCGGGTGAACGCGGCCTGCTCCTCCTCGATCCCGCGCGCGAACTCCTCCATGAGGGTCCGCTGGTCCGAGAACGGGAAGCCCATCAGGCGGTAGGTCTTGGACATGTAGGAGAGGTGCAGCTGTTTCTCACCGTCGGTGAGCGGCGCACATTGCTTCTCGACGTTCTCGAGCAGGCTGAACCCGAAGTACGACTCCATCCACTGAGGGATCCGCGCGTGCTCGTGCCGCCCTTGGATGGCTTTCAGCAATTCCCGGACTTTTGGATCTGAGATTCCGCCGGTCGGCTTGAGACCCGAATCGGTGACGTCGCGGATGAAGAGGTCGGTCCTATAAAACGATGTCGCCATCGACCGGAGCGATCGGAACCGCGGCGGGTAGTTGGTGTCATGGGTCGTGATGAAGTCTCTAAGGAGGAAGAAGTTGAGATAGGCCCCGATGCCAGGCCGGTAGCCGCAGCGGAACCAAAGGCGGCTGACGAGATCGAGCTCGGCTGAAAACGCGGCTCCGAGCATCGGGGGGTCGAACCGCCCCAGGGGCGGGTCAAACCGGCCATAGGCTTCAAGGTAGGGTTTCGTCATGGGTATCCAGGGATGAAGGCTAGCAAACTTCGCGCGGCTGGGGAATGCATCTCGGTGGACACCTTGGGCGGGACCCGGTACGGTGGGGGGACCGGGGGGATCGGATCCAGGTCCGCCGGTTTCCGGGGCCACTCGGGGAGCCTTCCCGCGTAACGTTCGAAGCGCTGCT
>Ga0222749_10000917_pt1 | contig 16184 bp, 15 predicted proteins | sample IncBWH2Mmetat_FD_197234 | JGI IMG/M metagenome (GOLD analysis project Ga0222749, IMG submission 197234) | Metatranscriptome of lab incubated forest soil microbial communities from Barre Woods Harvard Forest LTER site, Petersham... | ecosystem: Environmental > Terrestrial > Soil > Temperate... | reverse complement strand
GGCCGTCACCTTCATACCAATTGTCTTATCCACTGTCCGGTTGTCGCAGATCAAAAGGTGGGTGTGGCCCTCGGTTCTGTTGGCATTGGGCAATGCGGTTTTTGTGGTGGCGGGCAATACATTCCCAAGCCCGACCCTGACCGGAGTTCGATGGGCATTTCTCGCTGCCTTCTTCGGGCTCACGGCCGCAGGTCTTTTCTCGTATCTCAGGAATTCTCGTTCGGTCGCTCAGGCGGAGCTCTACACTGCGGTCAACATCTACTTATTGCTTGGGTTGCTGTGGGCGGCGATTTATCTAGCGATCGATGCTTTCTCTCCGGGTTCAATCCAGGTTGGAAATCGCTCAGCCGACCGTCAGACCGAGCTGCTTTATTTCAGCCTGATAACGCTCTCTACTGTCGGATACGGCGATATCGTGCCGCTCAGCGGAATGGCCCGCATACTAACGGCACTGGAAGGAGTGACGGGGGTTCTCTACATAGCGACTACAGTGGCGGTTTTGGTAGGCAGGTTCAGGAGCGAATCTTGGGAGTGATTGCGCTGGATCGAGAACCGCGAAATTTATGACAACTACAAACCAGGCGTCTTCGGATGCGTCGATGAACAATCCAGCGGTCGGCCCAAAAAGTCTTGTCGTTGTAGGCGCGACTGGAATGGTCGGTGGCTACGTTCTTCGCTACGCGCTCGACGACTCAGACGTGAAAAGCGTTACGTCAATTGGGCGCAAGAAACTTGGCATCTGCCACCCCAAGCTCAAAGAGGTCTTGCATCAAAACTTCGCAGACTGTTCCCCGCTCGCAGACGTACTCTCAAAGCAGGATGCGGTGGTCTATTGCCTGGGGACGTACACCGGGTCGGTATCGGACGACCAACTGCGTGTCATAACCGCCGACTACTCGATCGAGTTCGCGCGAGTGTTTCGTGCTAGCAGTCCTGACGCCGCGTTCTCGTTCTTGAGCGGGAGTGGCGCAGACCCGACAGGACGAAGCCGGCTGGCCTTCGCTCGCTATAAGGGCCAGGCGGAGAAGGCATTGCTCGCGGCTGGCTTCCCGCACGTTTATCTTTTCCGGCCCGCGTATATCTACCCCGTCGAGCCGCGGAACGATCCGAACTTCAGCTACCGGTTGTTGCGCACCGTCTATCCGGTATTCCGAGTGCTGTTTCCTAACCAGGTCATTCGCGCCGATGACTTGGCCCGGGCAATGGTGGATGTTGTGCTTCGACAAACACGGGAGCGCCAAGGCGTCGTCTTCGAGAACCGAGACATCCGAGCCATGGTCGAGTCGCGAACTCCCGTAACGAATCGCGTTGCCTGATCGACCGGCGCTTCGACAAGGTAGCGGCGTGAATTACTAAGGGAGGCAAAGGGAGGCAATAGGTGAAAAGAATCCTGATCGTGGGCGCCGGGTTTGCAGGGCTTGCGTCTGCAAATCTAGAACCTCAAGTCATTGAAGCGACACCGTGAGAGGGGGTACGCGTCCCGGGCCTCTGTCGCAACAAGGCAGAGAAGCCTCAGCCTCAGTAAAGTTGTCTCTCATGCATGACATTTTGTTGAACCTATCTTTCAATCTTGGAACGGAAATCGGAATCGACGGAGTTTTACCGTGATTCGAGGCGCGGGAATCCGTATGAAGTGATCGCTTATGCGCCAGCGAACCTGAAACCAACTATCGTCCAACAGCGAAAACCGTCCCAGAACCCCGCTCGCATTCGAGTCAGTGCCTGACGGATCAATCGACGCTCTGCTACAATTCATTGACAGGGCAGGGACAGCTGCTCTGGGTTGGTGATTGCCTGCATCACAGTTTTGGACGGCGGTTAGCTCGGTGTCTATGGTGTCCGGAATTTGGTTCTGTGGGGTTGACATGGGCGACGCTGTCGAAACGCTTGAACCTGAGGAAAGCCAGTAAATACGCGGGTTTCCAATAACGGTAAGAAAACAAAGAGGGGACGTAGTTCAGTTGGTTAGAACGCTGCCCTGTCACGGCAGAGGCCGCGGGTTCGAGTCCCGTCGTCCCCGCCAATTCTTTCAAGCAGTTGCAAGGAATTGGCAATTTGCGTCATGGTCCAATTTGGTCCAGTTAGGCCAGTGCTTCTCCTTTTTTGAGTACCATCCGAACCAGTTTGCTTTGTGCCAGCCGTTTGTTCGGCATACCCGCCTGAGCCGTAAAGATCCAGCGTAATGCGACTGTTCGCATGACGTAGAAGTTCCTGTACCACCTTCACTTCCTCGTTGTTCTGAGTGAGCAAAGTTGTGTACGTGTGACGGAAGGTGTGGAACCCGACCCGCTTTTGGATCTTCGCCGCCTCCACTGCCCCGGTGACTCCAAGAATTTGGGAGTCACCTGGAGCATCAGCGCCACGTGCAATTCCGGAGAGGTGCTGCCTGCTTGTTATGGAGCGTTTGGTCAGGCGTCAGCAACCACCGCCAACTATGTTTCTCCAAACGGAGGCGTGGGAGTCGGAGTAACCATCACCGCCACTAGCGTGGCCGACATCACCAAATCCGCGAGCGTTACATTCACAATCGCCACAGGACCGCCGCCGGACTTCTTTTTGACGGCACAGTCCCCTACTATAACTGCACAGCCCGGGCAGAATGCGCTTGACTCGTTAACGATTGGTTCAGGACCCAATTTCGTAGGTACGGTTCAGCTTTCCTGTGTTCTCACCGGACCATCCCCACTGCCTGCTTGCACTCTGATTAGCCCTTGTGACCTAACCGGCGGTGATACGTGTACTCCGGTGCTCGAAGTCGACCTGCCCGCTTCTAAGCCAACGTCGAACATTTACACCGCGACCGTCACCGGCACTTCGGGTGCGGACCAACACGTCGTTCAGGTGACTGTAACGGTTGCGCCGGACTTCACGCTCACGCCGGCTTCAACCTCGCTGACTATCCAGCCTGGAGGGCAAGGGACAGATGTCATCACCCTTGCCGGCGTAAATGGCCCCTTCGGGAGCGCAATTCAGCTTACGTGTGTTGTTTCTGGCCCTTCGCCGCCGCCGACCTGCGCGTTCTCTCCAACATCCGTGACCCCCGGCTCCAGTTCGGTCACTTCGGCGCTGGCTGTAACTGCGGCGGCTGCCGCAGCACGATTAGTGCGAGATGGTTCGCAAGTCCAGAACTTGGCTTATGCACTGTGGCTCCCGCTGATGTTTGGGATCGTCATGGCTGGAAGGTCGAGCGCGCAGCGGAGCGGCCAATGGATTTACTGCGGCATCCTCCTGCTGCTCTTCTTGCTGCTGCCTGCGTGCGGAGGGGGCAACAATACTAGTGGACCACCACCGCCGCCAACGAATTACACGGTGGCCATCACGGGCACGTCGGGATCGACCGGGCACTCCGCGCTGGTAATGGTTACGGTTCAATAATGGCAAGGTCCGAGACTAGGCGATGCCGCTACTGCTGCAACCCCACGCGTCGGAGGAACTCACCGAAGCGCGGGTCAGAGCGCAGAGAAGCCAACCCCGGGTCAGTTTTTGAAATAGATAGTTGGGTCGCCGGTCGCCAGATCGCGATGCTGCGAATATTGTTCCAACCAATAAAATGCGCGATCTTTGTCGTTCAACGTTGCGAATCCCTGCGCCGCCAAACCTGGGTAGTAAGCCTGTTTGCGAGCCGCGAGATATTCCAACTCCTTCGCCCACTGCCTCAGCGCTCCCTGATATCCGGAATGCGCGTACGCTTGCTGAAGTCGCGCGCTCGGTGATCAGCATCTCGGCTGAAGTAAAGCCTTTGGCAAATACATGGGCCTTGCAGTCGGCGGGAATCAATGCCCTGGAGTTGAATGAACCCGAGGAATTGGTTGCGAGCTTAAGGACTTGACCTGTGGCAATATTCCTGATCGTGACTTCGGACCCGCTGATGAGAGCGCCGATGGGATCAATTACCGTTCCTACAATGCTGCCGGTGCCGACGGTCGTCTGGGAAGGCAAGAGACAGTCCACGTCACCATCATGAAGAGAAGCAATACATGAATAAGCGCACGCGATGAGACGATGGCAGTCATGACACAGGCTATTGCTGCAGGGCGAGGCGGTGGAGTAGATCCACAAATCTGGGATCGGAGCGGAGGGATACGAGCATCGGATCGGACTTGATAAAGTCCACGTCTGCTCCAGGAGTAACCACATCCCGGTGGAGGTACGCCTGTTCCAGCCAGTGAAAGGAACGATTCTGATCTCCCAAGATGGCGTACACCTCCGCCAAGTTCACAGGCATTGACAGCCTCTTGGTCGCATCAAGAAATTCCAACTGCTTGGCGTACTCTTGCATCGCCCCCGAGTACCCCGAACTTGCGAAGGCACGATGGAGATTGGCTGCCACCTCCGGGAGTCCGTACAGCACCATGGCCTGCTCTAATTCCTGGATCGATTCCTGCCGCATCCCTTTCTTGGCGTACAGCATATAAAGCAAGTGATGGGAGAACCCGTCGTCGGGATGAGTTCCGAGCAGCATCTTGGCAATCGCAATGGAATGGTCGTACTCTCCTTGCAGAAACAAGATCCACGACAAATGATCGTTGCTCGGGTCGAGTTCTTGTGCCATCTGACATTCTTTTCTGGCTTCGTCCAAGCGTCCATCGATGCCAAGGAATTTGCAGAACTCGTCATGGGCATAAGCGTTGTTGGGATTGAGCGCGACGGCCTTCTGGTAGTCTGCCTCCGCTCCCGGCCAATCACGAACGATGGATTTGCTAAAAGCCAGAATCGCCCAGGCATCCGAAAAGCCCGGGGCCAAAGCCACGGCTCGCTCTGCCGCGTTTCGCATGATCGTGGTGTCTTGATTGGAAGCGTAAAAACGATTCGAGTACGCGATGGCGATTCCCACGTAAGCCGGAGCGAAATTTGGATCGGCATCGATCGCCTGCTGGAAATAATCAACGGCTGTCTTGTTCTCCTCGTCTCCAGAACCCCTGCTGTATTTGTGCAGGTGATAATTCGCTTGAAGATAGGCTTCAAACGCCTTTGGGGTTGCCGGCCGAGGCTGTTCCAGCGTTATCTGGCCTGGCGTTCCGAGCCGTGTTTGAATCTGGCGCGCAATCTCTTGTGTCACGTCGCGTTCGAGCGTGAAAACGTTACCCATATCACCCTCGAAGCTATTTGCCCAAATGTGTTTGTCGGACGGGCCGTAGATAAGCTGTGCAGTGATGCGCACGCGATCGCCGGATCGCTGCACCGTTCCTTCTACGATGCCGTCCACACCCAGCTCGCGCGCAATTTCCGGGAGTGACTTCTTGGTTTGCTTGTACTGCAAGGAAGAAGTGCGCGAGATTACTTTCAGACTGCCGATCTGCGCCAGATCGGTGATTAGCGCATCCGTCATTCCGTCGGAGAAATATTCCTGAGCAGGATCGGCTGAGAGGTTTTGCAGAGGTAGCACCGCGATCGAACGAATCTGGGGAGTCGTGCCGCCTGAGAACCGAGGCCAGATTTTCCCAACACTGATTCCCGCGGCGATCACTAGCACTATCCCAAAAGCGACCGCCAAACTATTTTGCAAGGTTCGACGAGAGGCGCGTGCGGGAATCTGTTCCGCCAATATCGATGATGATTGGGCTGACGAGGCGGCGGTTTCGCTCGCACTCACCGGTGCAATGAACCGGTATCCCCGCCGTGAGAGTGTTTCGATGAATCGGGGACTCTCGGCCGAGTCGCCCAGGGCTTCCCGCAGCTTTTTGATCGCGTTGTAAACGCCGCGGTCGAAATCCACGAACGTGTCAGACGGCCAGATGCGCCGCTGCAGGTCTTCCCGGGTTACCACTGTACCGGGATGCTCCAAGAGAATCTGCAGAACCTGGAAGGGCTGGTCTTGAAGGCGCACCTTCAGCCCCTGCTTGCGCAGTTCCCGGCTGTTCGCATCGAGATCGAAGACACCGAAGCGCACGAGCGTGCGAGATGGAGGAAGGTCATTCACGTGGCCCCAACATCCCTAACGTGCTCGAAAGTGTATCACGGAAAAGTGTAGGCAACGCGCTAAACCCCGCGCTGACAAGCAATTAGCCGAATCAAGACAAGATCAATAGGGAACACATGCAGTGCATTGACCTTCTTGGCGTACTGGAGCAAAAACGACGAGTCCGCACCCGCATAGAGGTGGGTGAGGAGCCAAGCGCGGAATGGAACGATTGTCGGTTTCCAAACAAAACCTCCCAAGAACTAAGGAGAACACTATGAAACGGATAGTTGGTGGGCTGATCGTACTCTGCACGCTGGGCCTTTCCATAACCGCTCATGCGCAAACCATCACCGTGTTCGACGCCCCTGGCGCTGGCGCAGGCCCCGGCCAGGGTACGTTGGGCCTCGCGGTCAACCCGGCGGGAACAATCACGGGAGCCTTCATCGACTCCAACAATGTGTGGCACGGCTTCCTGCGCACTCCGTCTGGTGCCTTAACCACCTTTGACGCTCCAGGCGCGGGCACAGGTCCTGGCCAAGGTACCACCCCATGGAGCATCAACCCAGCAGGGCAGATCGCAGGCCAGTACATTGACGCGAACGGCGTGTATCACGGCTTCCTGCGCTTTGCCAACGGCACTCTTACGACGTACGATCCGCCCGGTGAGGGCACGGGTTCTGGCCAAGGTGGCTACGGAGAGAGCATCAACCCGGCAGGGGAAATTACGGGCGAGTTCTCGGACGCGAGCAGTGTGTCGCACGGCTTCATTCGTTTACCCGACGGCACGATGACCGTAATCGACGTTCCCGCCGCGGGCACAGGGCCCGGCCAGGGCACGTTCGTCGCAACGGTCTCGGGCATTACCTCGGCGGGAGAGATCACGGGATACTTTTTTGACGGCAGCACCGCGGCCCACGGGTACGTGCGCGCTCCCGACGGCACGATCACCACTTTCGACGCTCCTGGTGCGGGCACAGGCTCCCATGAGGGCACATACGTTGGAAGCATCAACCCAAGGGGGCAGGTCACATGCTTCTACCTAGATGCGAGCGATGTGTATCACGGGTACCTGCGCGCGGCTGACGGCACCATCACTACTTTCGACGCTCCTGGCGCAGGTACAGGCGCATTCCAAGGCACCCAAGCCGCGAACATCAACCTGGCGGGGATGATCACCGGCAACTACGTGGACGCGAGCGCTGTGAATCACGGTTTCCTGCGCGCTCCAGGCGGCGCCTTGACAACCTTCGACGCTCCGGGCGCAGGCACGGGACCAGGGCAAGGAACCATTCCCTTCAGCAACAACCCGGCGGGGGCAATCGCCGGATTCGATATTGACGCTAACGGTGTTTTGCATGGCTTCCTGCGGACCCATGAAGGCAACGATATGAAGTAAGCCCGTTCCAGAAGAATGAAGTCGTTCAAAAGCTTTAGGAACAGCAGCGAAGATGGAATGGCTATGATTTCACAGCATGGCGGATTCGGATTAGCCCTGTGTCTGACGGTCCTCTCGGCGGCGCCGGGCCGGGCGCAGACAGTGGCTGCTACCGTGACGGTCGGCACTTCTCCGCAGGCAGTGGCCGTCAACACCGTAACCAACAAGATCTATATCGCGAATTATGTGAGTGGAAATGTCACAACCATTGACGGCTCAACAAACTCTACGACGACCGTATCGGCAGGGCTGCGTCCCGTAGCTGTGGCAGTGAATGAAGGTACGAACAAGATTTATGTTGCCAATCACGGTGACGCTCTGCAGTTCGGTGGCGACCCAGGCAGCGTTACTGTTATTGATGGTGCTACCGGTTCGACTACGACCGTGATTGATCCGAATGCTGCGGTTCCTAATGCCGTGGCTGTAAATTCGACTACGAACAAGATATATGTGGCGAACTTTTTGAGCAGCAACATTACCGTCATTGACGGCAATTCGAACGCGACCACAACAATCACCGATCCCAACGCGGCGAATCTGACCGTCTATGCCGTCGCCGTGAACGAGACGGCCAACAAGATCTATGTCGCTAACAACGACATCGACCGGCCCGTGGCCAATCCGGGAAGCATTACGGTTGTGGATGGTGCCATAAACTCAATCACCAACGTAACTGATCCCAACGCAAATACGCCCAACTCGATAGCCGTGAACCCCGTGACCAACAAGATTTATATAACAAACGTAGGAAATGGGACGGGGCCGGGGAGCGTAACTCTGATTGATGGCGCGACCAACTCCACGACGAACATCACTGATGCCAATTTATGGCCTGGAATTGACAGCCGGGGATTTTCAGTGGCTGTGAATTCAGTGACGAACAAGGTCTATGTGGCGGATGAAAAAGATTCGGCCCTAAAGAGCCACGTCACTGTTATTGACGGGGGATCTAATTCCGTTACAACAATCACGGATCCCAACGCGATCGCATCGGTAGCGGTGGCGGTGGATTCGAACACGAATACCATCTACATAGTCAATGGAGGATGCCTGCTCCTGAGCGGCTGCAACGACCCGGGCAGCGTCACGGTCATTGACGGCGCTACTGATTCGTTCTCCCCACTCACCGACCCTAAGGCAAACGCCCCTCTGGCTGTTGCCTTCAACCCTGTGACCAATACCATCTACACGGCAAACACGGTTAGTGGCAACGTCACAGTGATCAACGGTTCGGCGGGCACCTCGAATTTGACGCTCTCCGTGAACCTTGCCGGCAACGGGAGGGGAACAGTCACGAGTAATCCTCCGGGAATCGAGTGCGGGGGTTCTTGTTCAGCAAGCTTTGCTCCGGGGACTTCGGTGACGCTAATGGTTGCTCCGATGTCGACTTCAAATTTTACCGGTTGGGGCGGAGCCTGCTCCGGCACAGGCACGTGCATTGTGACCATGAACGCCGATGTTTCAGTGACTGCAAACTTCACCTCTGAGGATTTCTCGCTCAATCCAGCATCCGTGGCATTGACGTTGCAACCGGGGACGCAAGGCACGGATGTGATAGCGATCGCCGGAGTGAACGGGGCATTTGGGGGCGCTGTTCAGCTTTCTTGCTTGGTCACCGGACCAGCCCCAACGCCGACCTGCGCACTTTCTCCTACATCCTTGACGCCGGGAACTAATTCCGCCAATTCGACACTGACGATCAGCGATGCGGCCATGTCGACGAGATTGGCGCACCAGGCCGGAAGATTGCAGTATGCACTCTGGCTGCCACTGATCTTCGGGATCACACTCGCAGCGGCACTCAAAAGGCAAAGGCGCTATTGCAGTGTCTGTTTTTCGTTGTTGTCTTTCGTGTTGCTACAGGCGGCATGCAGCGGCCCGCATGGAATGTCACCGACGAATTACAAGGTGGCTGTGACTGGCGCTTCGGGTTCAATCGAGCACACGACGCAAGTGACAGTCACAATCCAGTGAACGCGAGTGACTTTATCAGAGCTTCTTCGAATGACTTGGGCGGTGCGTTATGAATTCAAGAAAACGCATGATGCTGTTTCGATTCCTGCCGTCCGTTTTTCTGGCTGCAGGCAACTTCGGATGTGGTGGTTCTTCCAATATCCAGACGCTCCCGCCGCCCTCCCAGATTTCCGTAACACTATCGCCGGCGGTCGCCACCGTCAAACCGAATTCCACCGCAAAACTCACCGCCACCGTAAGCGGTAATGCCAGCAACAGCGGAATCACGTGGACTATATCTTGCTCTGCAACCCAATGCGGATCGATTACACCTCTAACGACACCGAGCGGAGCAGCTGCAACCTACACCGCCCCCGCCACAGTGCCCGCAAATATAAACATTACTGTTACGGCCACGTCAGTTGCCGACAAGTCAAAGGCAAGCTCAGCGACTGTCATTCCCGTTGGCTCGATTCCAGGATACGACGTTGGTGTGGATTACCATGCTTACGGGACCGACATCGACACAACCGGTTTCCTCGCTATCTACAATCAGCCGCAGGTGCGCCAGGCGGTGCAAGCGCAGGTGCAGGGCATGGCTGACCGCGGCGCAACATTCCTTCACACAAGTATTTGGGTTGCAAAATCTCCCGGCACAAATTGCTGCTCGACGGCGCAGGTTACTTTCCCACCGACTGATCAGGAAATGGCCAACCTCCGGGCGTATGTTCAGGACGTAGCTGCTGTACTCGGGGCCCAAGGAACCCGACTGCAGCTGGATCTCGCACTCATGTGGCTGGGAGCCGCCGATTTCACGATTGGATCTCCAGCTACTGGCCTCGGTTCCCCTGCCATCTCCGCTGCTGATTTCACTTCCCGCGTTCAGAGCACCATCGACACCGTTCTGGCTCGGGTAAGCGACGTGACTCGTCCTGACGGTGTCCGCGTCGTGGACACCATCTTTTTCGCTCCCGAAGTATTGATCCCCGGGCCGGGCGAGACCGACGGAAACCCTAACGAGGGATGGTTCTTTACAACCAGTTACCCGTACTTCGTGTCGGCCGTTTCCGCCAAAGGGATCCGGCCAAGTGTTTACTTCTGGGCTGATGGCAATGAGACCGATGTGGACGACAGCACCTACGTTGACTCGCTTTACCCGATTCTCAACGGCCGCCGCTCGATGTTTTGGGTCTACCGCAGCATGAAATTCATGGCTGACAATGGACTTCCGCTGCCTTCGCGAATCGATTTCTCTTGTTACCTCGACTCCACAAGTGCAACCTACGATCAACTGCTCCAGCATGTTCTGGACGATGCTGATGCCACGCTTCCTTCGCTTGGTGCCCCACGCTTATATGGTCCGGCTGAGACGTATTACTTGGCGGACATGAACTTGCGGCTCCAATATGGTCAAGCATTTGCGACTCAAGCAGTGCAGAACCCGCGCCTGCAGCGCGTCAGCTTCTGGACCACACCTGGGGGAGGGCCAAACAACGAGGAGCACAATTCCGCTTATCCATTCACCATTGAGGACTTTTTGCCGACGCCGCCACCCTGAGGTGCGTGAAGTAAGCCAGCAGGGTGGAACAACAGCCACACTCCGACGAATTCCACGGATAACCGATACAGGGGCTTCCGGTACGCTCCAGCACACGAACCAAGTGGCAGTCAGGGTTCAGTAGGTTGCGCACGAATAACGTCTCGGTCATCGATAACGACACCATTTCCGTCGTCGCCAACGTGGCGGTGGGCAACGGGTCGGGGGGTGTCGCGTTTCACAAAGAGCATGCGTCTTCGGGTAGTGGACGATGCTGGCGAAACGCAACAAGAGTCTTGAACCGAGAGAACTCTTGAAGTGGCGCAAGCGCGTGTGTCAACAAAATAGGCCGCGCAAGAAATCGAGCCATGGCAGTTCTAATTGTATGTGCCCTTATGCAACTGGTGAGGCCATGACGAATGCACGACTAGCAGTCTGCTTGGTCGCGTTCACCTTGGCGCTGGTGGTTTGCGACAAAGCCGATGCTCAGAAGGTTGACTCCTACTCATCCACTTCCCAGCAACACATTCTGTCGCTCAACTTCTCGAACAATGGGCAACAGTTGGTCGCTAGCGTGGGTCAACAAATAGAAATCACGCTCGGAACAATCGGTGGGCCGCAATACGGCAAACCGGAAGTTTCCTCCGCTGCTATCCGGCTTGAGTGCGTGGCGTTAGCCCTGCCGGTGACTCCGGGAGGACCGACGTTGACATATATTTTCGAGGCGGCGGCTGAAGGGCAGGCACAGGTCAAAGTTCCAATTATCAACTCAGTCAACCCTGACTGGACTAAACAGCACACCTTTTCCGCTACGATTCATGTTGGACCCGCTTCGGGCAATCCGCGCAAACCACATGCGTTCCTAACGCCGGACCAGTTAAACACCGAGCCATGGAAGGGTGAGTGGACGAATCTGAACAACGCGCAGGAAACCTTCAAGCCGTCGCTACCGAGGCTCACGGGGGTCGAAGTAGAACTCGTGGTCGCGAACCCTGGCCCCGCCAGTGGCGAGGTCACGATGGCGTTGATGAATGCAGAGGGAGAAAATTTGGCGGATGTATCGAAAACCGTGACGGTCGCCGACTGCAACCACGTTCTCTTCCTTCTTCCCAAGGGCGGTGCACGAGTTTTGCCAGGGCAGGTTTATAGCATCGCACTGAATGGTGGTGGCGGCGTCTTCGGCTGGAAATACGTCAAGGACGGCTACGCAAACGGTGCTGCGTCAATGAACGGTAAACCCCTTTCAGCAGAGACTCGCAGCACGTTTCTGTTTCGGACGTTCGGTGCGAATTGAGCATACTGCGACCGCGAATTACGCGGCTTGGGTAATCGTAATCGGCCTCGCGGTCTTCGGGATTCTGATTCTTGGGATTTGCTAGCATGTTCGCAGATCACCCAAGCCGCTTGACAAAGATCATGGTCCATTAACAGTCCACGAGTTGTTTCCGAGTCTCACTAAAACGTTTCTAGAGTGCCATCCGTGTCGCGTAGTTTCAGTTAGTTACGAGCAAATGCTGCCCTGTCACGGCAGAGGCCGCGGGTTCGAGTCCCGTCGTCCCCGCCAATTCTTTTCAGTAGGTTGGAAGGAATGGCACCCAAAAGTCCAACCCACAATTTCACCCACGCCGTCATTGGACGGTTTCCTTTTCGAATCCCACCGCGTCAATGAATTTGTTTTGAGCGGCGATCATCTCGTCGAGGTCTTCGTCCGCATACAGATCGAGCGTGGTCTGAATCCGCGAATCACCCAAGATGCCTTGCGCAGTCTTCGGGTTCTCCTTCGCCTTGTTCGCCAGCCAGTTAGACAGACTGTGTCGAAGGTTGTCTAGACCCCAGCCATGCCCGTCCGGGATAACAACCCCGGCTTTCTTCGCTGCTCGCCGCAAATGAACGCGACAGAATACCCGAAGCACAGATCGGCACCTTGCCGCTTCCTTTCATCGACGGAAAGACGAAGTCCGTGCCCGTGTCTACTGGTAAACGCTTTGAACCATGCTGGTTGCAGAAGCGCGCGCAGTTGGTGAAACCGCCAACGGGTGCCGAGAGCGCGCTCCCTTGGAAGCGAAGATCCCACCTACGCGGCAGAGTCCGCCGTGCCAGGGGCTTCGTTCTGACGGGCAACTCTTACCTAATCGCAAAGAAAGGGGGCTCCTGCTCCATAGGACTCTCCATCCGAGCTTTCTCTTCAGCGCGTTCTACCTCGGTTTTCCTGGGGGTTGACGTTGTTGCACCCGTTGCTGCTGTTGGACGTGTTTCTGCTGCATTTGCTGCGTCTGTTGTTGGTGTCGCTGCTCCATCTGCTGCTTTTGAGCTTGGCTGGCGTTCTGACCCTCCATTTTCTGGTGTTCTTGATTCTGCTTCTGCTGAAGTTTCTGCCGCTCTTGCTCCTGCTTTGCGAACATTTTGTCCTGCTGCTGCTGGTATTTTTGATCGCGGTTGGTGTCCCCCGTGTTAGGCGGAGCAGGGCGCTGAAACTTCGGAAGATCATTGGGATGCACTGCCGGAGAACCGTTTCCACTTCGCGGCTGGCTGCCGCCACGGTTCGCTGGAGCGTGATAGGGCCCTCCCGCTTCCTTAGCCGCGACGACCGCCCCGCCACGAAACTCTGCCGGGCGTGCAGTAGCCGCGACGGGCGGTTTCCCGTGATTGGCGCTGGCCCGAAGGTCAGAATTCGAACGCGCAGCCTGCATGTGCTGGGATTGCAGGGGCACCGGTGCGATGTGGCGGTCATGTTCGGCGATCCGATCCTCCGACCGCGGCCGGGCTTCGATGCCGCCAGGACCGCCGTTGTAACTGACGTGATTGACAGTAACGTTGTTGTTTACTACGGTTTCGTTGTAGACGTTATGAACATTGACGACGTTGATGTTGGTTACCGACCGGTTGTAGAAGAAGTGGTCGTGGTCCCAGCGTCCGCCCTCGAAGCCGACGCCGAAATAACCAAAGCCATACACGACTCCACCGTAGAAGCCCACATGCGGCCCCCAGTATCCTTCATGGAAAAGAAAGACGCCGTCGCTCCAACCCCACCACGGCGGTGTCCACAGGTAGCCAACTTCGGGAGCCAGCACCCAGGTGCCCGGCACCCAGTAGTAGTCGCCGTCATCGTCGTCCCATGCCCAGTAGCCCGGAGTCCAGATATAACCGTCGCCGGGGCAAATAGGCTGCTCGTAGACGGGGAGCGGCGGCGGGCCGAATGCGACCGAAATGCTAACTTGAGCAAGCACAGTGGTTGGTGCGGTCAGCACAAAAAGAGCGAGCAGCAAGGTAAAGAAGAAGGCAATTTTGCGCATTGTCTAACCTCTTGGATTTCGTGAGTTTTATTGGTTCACCCTTAGCAACATCAACGTCCCGCTTTCCAGTTTCACATTGTTCTTCTCCGAACTGATCACCGAGCCCTGCGGTTCATCTCCTGGAGTTGACAATCTCAGGTCCGGGGATCCCACGATTCCCTGGGTATTTGCCGTGATGGACCGGCGCTCGTGGTTCCCGGTGGAGGCGCTAGCTGGCGGCTCGCCGCCGGCTGGAAGTGAGCCCGGCACCGGTGACGCCGCTCCGGTTCCCATTCCGCCGGATCGCCCGCCTTGTGGCAAGCCGCCGGGACTCGGCGCTGCAGTCGGCGGGACCGCGCCTTCGTCGTCACCGTTGTTGGCCGCATTCACGGTCTGCGGTGCCACGATCGCCTGAATCGACATGGGCAACGACACATCGGTGCCGTCTTTCATTACGGCGTGGTCGAAGGTAATGCCGACCTGCGACTCCTTCTGCTCTTTGGTGCGCGCCTGAGCTTCGGTAACGTGCCCAACCACCTTGGTATCTCGGGGCACAAGGAGCTCGCCGTTCTGTGCCGTCAAGTCTTGCGTGATCCTCGCCTCAATGGCGTCACCCGGCTTTGCCTTCCTGGCGTCGACAGTTCTTGTCAACCGGACTGGAATCACGCTACCCGGCGCAATGTGTGGAGCAGAGTCGCTTGATGGCGCCGACTGAGTCTGATTCTGTTGTGCCTGTGGCGCCTGATTGGATGAAGGGGGTGCCGTCTCCTGCGCCAGAGAGAGCCCGCAGAACACCACTCCAGCAAAGATTTCCGCGAAGAGTTTCCTCATAGCAACGTCTCCTTCCGGTAAATACCGATTGCGTCTGGCCTCTGCCATCACGTCAACGGGACGCCTCTGCCGTTGCCGAATGCTCGATGGGCTTCATGACCACCACCTGGTAGCGCCGCTTCTTATGATCGCCGTCGGGGATTCTCATCACCATGACGTCCTTGGAAATCCTGAACTCGCCTTCCTTTCCAACCGGCAGGATGACCGGATGCTTATGATTGAGAGGACGAATGTGGTACTCCATATCGTCGGTGCGGAGCATATACTGCGGACATAACTTCTCGTCGGAATCGATGTGTGTGGCACCAACCGAACCAAACACGCTGCCCAGTCCGTTCAAGCCGCGCTCTTTGGCTCCGCAGGGGACGGCCTCCATCTTCTCGATCATCGCTCGGTCGTCATGCTTCTTGTCTCGCCCAAACACCGGGACCGCAAGCAGTAAAGCGAACACCGTGGTCGCCAGCTTTCGAATCATATGATCCTCCCTAAGTCTGATCAGTGGAGCTGCTTGCGCGGCCACGAGGGGGCTGGCAGAAGGCCCCCGCCGCACCGCTGTTGCAACCCGCCTTACTTCTTTGGTTCGACCCCTGCCTTGGGTATGCCTTTCGCCTTTTCAAACTGTTGAGCGGATGTCACGAAGGACTGTGGGTTCTCGCTCAATTCCTCATGCACCTTGGGATTAGCCTTCAAGTAGTCCCGCAATGCTGGATGGTTCTCCAGATATTCCTCGTTGGTCGCGAGCGACGGGTTCTTCGAGAGGTCGCCGGCGACGTTGTTGTGCCCTTCGAGGAATTCGTGGAAGCTCGCGAGCTCGCCGTGGGTCACGTCGCGATCACCGTGAACCCCGGAATCTTCGCGGCGGTCAAACCTCCGTTCTTGACGCATGAAGGCGTCGGGGTTTTCTTTGTACTCTTCCCGCAATTCGGGATGTTCCGCCAGGAATTGCTGTAATGCGGGATGGCCCTCCACAAACTCCTTGTTGTTGACCAGCGATGGATTCTTGTGCAGTTGTTCGGCGATCTCCGGATGATTGTCCATAAAGCGATCCATGTTGGCCAATTCACCGCGGGTCAGATCGTGATCGCGCCTATCTTCACGCTGGTCAAACCGCTGTTCAGCGTGCATGAACGCGCTAGGATTCTCCTTAAACTCCTCTCGCAGTTCGGGATGCTGCGCCAGGAATTGCTGCAACGCGGGATGGTTCTCAACGAACTCCTTGTTGTTGACCAGCGATGGATTTTTGTGCAGCTGCTC
>Ga0222749_10000914_pt1 | contig 16263 bp, 13 predicted proteins | sample IncBWH2Mmetat_FD_197234 | JGI IMG/M metagenome (GOLD analysis project Ga0222749, IMG submission 197234) | Metatranscriptome of lab incubated forest soil microbial communities from Barre Woods Harvard Forest LTER site, Petersham... | ecosystem: Environmental > Terrestrial > Soil > Temperate... | reverse complement strand
GGGCCGCCAGAAGCATCCGCGCGTACCGGGGATGGAGGGGAAAGGCGAGCATGCGGCGGCCCAGTCCGGTGATCCGCCCCCGGTCGAGCGCTCCCAGGTCCTGGAGGAGCTCCAGGGCGTGGGCCAGCGATCTCTCGTCGGGCGCTTCCAGCCAGCGGAACGCCCCCAGATCGTCGACCCCCGCGTCCTTCAGCGTGAGCGCGACTTCGGAGAGGTCGAGCCTCTTCACCTCCGGCGCCTCCCGTGCCGCGCGCGTCTCGCGCTCGCTCCAGAGGCGGATGCACGTCCCGGGCGCCGTGCGGCCCGCTCGGCCGGCCCGCTGGTCGGCCGACGCACGGCTGATCTTCTCGATGAGGAGGGTGTTGATCCCCCGGTAGGGATCGTACCGCGGGATCCGCGCGAGGCCGCTGTCGATCACGAGTCGGACCCCGTCGATCGTGAGCGAGGTCTCGGCGACGTTCGTCGCGACGACGACCTTCCGCTCCCGGTAGCGGGCGACCGCGGCATCCTGGTCGCGAGGCGACAGCTCCCCGTGGAGGGGAAGGAGGAGGACCCCCCTTGATTCCGGCCGCGCGCGGATGGCCTCGATCGTGCGCGAAATCTCGTATCCCCCGGGCATGAAGATGAGCGTGTCGCCCCCGCCGTCCCATCCCGCGAATGCGTCGGCCGCCTGCTCCCAGAGGGGGCGGTCCTCCGCCGGGCCGGCGTACCGGATCGTGACGGGGAAGACCCGGCCCTCCGAGACCAGGCGCGCGCAGGGCTTGAGGTAGGTCTCCAGGAGGTCCCCGTCCAGGGTGGCGGACATGACGGCCACAAGCAGGTCGGCCCGCGACCGCTCCTGGAGGTCAAGGGAGCGGGCGAGCGTGATGTCCCCGTAGAGGTGGCGCTCGTGGAACTCGTCGAAAAGAACGGCGGCGACGCCCCGGAGGGAAGGGTCCTGGATCATGCGCCGGAGGAGGATGCCCTCGGTCACGAAGAGGATCTGGGTCCGGGGGCCCGAGACGTTCTCGAGCCGGACGTGATAGCCGACCTCGCCGCCGAGAGGGACGCCCAGCTCCTCCGCGACCCGCGCCGCCAGAAGGCGCGCCGCGATCCTCCGGGGCTGGAGGATGACGACCTGCCCCGTTTCGAGAAGCCCGTGCTTCTTCAGCATCTGGGGGACCTGGGTCGACTTGCCCGAACCCGTCGGCGCGGACAGGAGAAGACGCCGCGTCTCCTTGAGCCGCGAGACGATCTCGGCCTCGAGGTCGTAGATGGGGAGCCGGTCGGCCATGGGCGCTCATCCTACTCTTGACTTTTCCCCCGGCGAAGCCATAATCACGGGCCGTGAGAAAACTCCCCTTCGCCGGAACGACCGACTCCCGCTGTCCGTGTACCCCGGGAGCCGACGGCGGGGACGCTCACGTCGCCTAGGTCGCACGCCATCCCCCCCTCCAGGCTCCCTCCCCCGCGATAGCTTTAGAATCGGATTTGGAAGGGATCGGTCACGGCTATGAAAGTGAGTATGCTCCTCGGGCTCCTCGCGCTTGTCGCGGGATGCGGCCGTTCCGAGCCGGCCCCGCTCGTCCTCTTGAACGTCTCGTACGACCCGACCCGCGAGCTCTATCGCGAGGTGGCCGAGAAGTTCGCCCGAGACTACCGGGCCCGGACCGGCCGGGCGATCGAGGTGAGGAGCTCCCACGGCGGTTCCGGCGCGCAGGCGCGGGCGGTCCTGGGAGGTCTTAAGGCGGATCTCGTCACTCTCGCGCTCGCCTCCGACATCGACGTCCTGGCGGAGAAGGGATTCGTGGCGGCCGACTGGGCGGCCCTGCAGCCGAACAACGCCTGCCCCTACACCTCGACCATCGTCTTTCTGGTCCGGAAGGGGAATCCAAAGAGGATCCGGGGATGGGACGACCTCGTGCGGGAGGACGTCGGCGTGATCACCCCCAACCCGAAGACCTCGGGGGGCGCCCGGTGGAACTTCCTGGCCGCCTGGGGCCATGTCTGGCTCGGGGGCGGGACCGAGGAGCAGGCCACCGACTTCATCCGCCGACTCTTCAAACGGGTCCCGGTGCTCGACACCGGCGCGCGCGGCTCGACCACCACGTTCGTCCAGAAGGAGATGGGCGACGTCCTCCTCGCCTGGGAGAGCGAGGCGATCCTCGCGATCAAGGAGACCGGGCCCGGGAAGATCGAGATCGTCTATCCCGACGAATCCATCCTCGCCGAGCCACCGGTCGCGTTGGTCGACAGGAACGTCGATGCCAACGGGACGCGAAAGCCGGCCGAGGAGTTCCTCCGGTACCTCTACTCGGAGGAGGCGCAGGAGCTGATCGCCCGATCGGGCTACCGTCCGGCCAGCCCGGGAGTACTCGAGAGGCACCGGACGGAGCTTCCGCCCATCCGAAGGCTCTTCACGGTCAAGGAGGTGGCGGGCTCCTGGAAGGAGGCCCAGAAGAAGTTCTTCTCCGAGGGCGGCGTGTTCGACCGGATCACCGGGCCGAAGCCATGATCAAGGGCCGCGCGCTGCCGGGGTTCAAGCTGACGATGGGCGCCACGCTGGCGTGGCTGGGGCTCATCGTGCTCCTTCCCCTCTCGAGTCTCTTCTTCACGGCCCATTCGCTCTCGGGCCCCGAATTCTGGCGGATCGTCTCGAGCCCCCGCGCGACGGCCGCCTACCGGCTGACGTTCGGCGCCTCGCTCCTGGCGGCGCTGATCAACGGGGGGGTCGGGCTCCTGATCGCCTGGGTCCTGGTCCGGTACAAGTTTCCCGGGAAGAACCTGGTGAACGGGCTGATCGACATCCCCTTTGCGCTGCCGACGGCTGTGGCGGGCCTGACCTACTCCTCGCTCTACAGCGACCACGGATGGCTCGGCCGGTTCCTCGCGCCCCTGGGGATCAAGGCGGTCTACAGTCCGCTCGCCGTCCTCATCGTCCTCATCTTCATTTCGCTCCCCTTCGTCGTCCGCTCGATCCAGCCGGTGCTGGAGGACCTGGGGACCGAGCCCGAGGAGGCCGCCCAGAGCCTGGGGGCGAGCCGCTGGCAGACGTTCCGCTGGGTCATCCTTCCGGCGCTCCTCCCGGCGCTCCTGACCGGGATCGCGCTCGCCTTTGCCCGGGCGGTCGGGGAGTACGGATCGGTGGTCTTCGTCTCGGGAAACATCCCCTTCAGGACGGAAATCGCGTCGATCCTCGTCGTGAACCAGCTTCAGGAATTTGAATTCGGGAGGGCGGCCGCCATCGCGATCGTCCTCCTCTTCGCCTCGTTTGCGATCAACGGCCTGATCAACCTCCTCTCCCGGTGGAGCCGCCGCCATGAGTAGCCGGGGGAATGAAGCGCCCTGGTGGGTCCGGCACCTGCTTCTCCTGTGGGCGCTGGTGTTCGTCGTCGTGCTGCTCGTGATGCCGATGCTGAACGTCCTCTACGAGGCGTTCCTGAAGGGGCCCTCGGCCTATGCCTCGGCCCTGGCGGACAGGGATACCCTCCACGCGATCTTCCTGACCGGCACGGTCGCCCTGATCTCGGTCGCCGTGAACACGGTCTTCGGGGTCGCCGCGGCCTGGGCGGTCGGGAAGTACCAGTTCCCGGGGAAGTCCCTCCTCATCACGCTGATCGACCTCCCGTTCTCCGTCTCGCCGGTCATCTCGGGGCTCGTCTTTGTCCTTTCCATCGGGGCGCAGTCGAAGCTGGGACAGTGGCTGGGGGACCGGCACATCCAGGTCCTCTATGCGCTCCCGGGCATCGCGCTGGCGACGGTCTTCGTGACCTTCCCCTTCGTCGCGCGCGAAGTGCTGCCGGTCATGGAGGCGGTGGGGAACGAGGAGGAGGAGGCGGCGCTCACGCTCGGCGCGTCGCCCTGGCAGACGTTCCGGATGATCACGCTTCCCAACATCAAGTGGGGGGTGATCTACGGCGTCCTCCTCTGCACCGCCCGGGCGATCGGCGAGTTCGGCGCGGTCAACGTCGTTTCCGGCGGCTTTGAGGGGGTGACGGACACGATGAGTCTCCGCATCGAAAGGCTCTACCAGGGGTATCAGTCCCAGGCGGCCTTCGCGATCGCGTCGCTCTTCCTCCTCCTGGCGTTCGTCACGCTGGGGATCAAGGGGATCATCGAAAGGCGGCTCAAGGCCACGATCAAGGAGGCGGTCCGCGGGACCGGCGCTCCGTGAGCATCGACATCAGGAACCTGACCAAGCGCTTCGGGAAGCACGTCGCGGTGGACGGCGTCACGATCACGGTGCCCTCGGGCGAGCTCGTGGCGCTCCTGGGGCCCTCGCGGTGCGGGAAGACGACGCTCCTCCGGGTCATCGCCGGCCTCGAGGACCCGGACGCGGGGACGGTCCTCATGAACGGCGAGGACGTCACCCACACGCCGGCCCGCCTTCGCGGCGTGGGGTTCGTCTTCCAGCACTACGCGCTCTTCAAGCACATGACCGTGCTTGAAAACATCGGCTTTTCCATGCGGGTCCGGGGCAGGCCCAAGGAGGAGATCGAGGCCGTCGCGAACGAGCTCCTGAACCTGATCCGGCTGGAGGGCTTCGGAGCCCGGTATCCCTCCCAGCTCTCGGGCGGCCAGCGTCAGCGGGTCGCGCTCGCCCGGGCGCTCGCGGCCAAACCGAACGTCCTCCTCCTGGACGAGCCCTTCGGGGCCCTCGACGCGAAGGTCCGGCAGGAGCTCCGCCAGTGGCTCCGGCGGCTTCACGACGAGATCTCGGTGACCAGCGTCTTCGTCACCCACGACCAGGAGGAGGCGCTCGAGGTGGCCGACCGGATCGTGGTCATGAACCGTGGAAAGGTCGAGCAGGAGGGGACCCCGGAAGAGCTCTTCGAGCGCCCGAAGACCCCGTTCGTCATGAGCTTCCTCGGGGAGGTGAACGTCTTCCACGGCCGGGCCGAGAGCGGGAAGGCGATCGTGGCGGGGACGGAGACGGAGTTTCCGGACCATCCGCACGGGGAGGCGACCGCCGTCCGCGGCTTCGCGCGGCCCCACGAGCTCGACATCGACCGCACCCCGCGCGAGGAGCGGAGCCTGGCCGCCACGGTGCGGCACGTGAATGCGGCCGGGGCGACCGTGAAGGTGGAGCTCCTGCTCAAGGACCAGCAGACGACGGTCCAGGCCCATCTGAGCCGCGAGCGGTACCAGGAGCTCAAGCTCCAGCCGGGGGAGGCCGTCTATGTCGTTCCCCGACAGCTCCGCATCTTCGTCGACGACGAGGACGAACCCAAAGGTTAGAATCGAGGAGACCATGACGGCGAAGCCTTCGGCCTACCGGTTCGGCGATTTCATCACGGATCTCGAGATGATCACGTCCATCGAGACCATGGACGAGGAGAAGATCCGGAAGATCCACCGGAAGATGCGCCTCCTCCTGTCGGGGGAGGACTTTCTCCCCGACGCCGCGAAGAAAACGGATCCGAAGCAGTACGCCCGGCACCTCCTCCACGAGGACCCGAAGAAGCGGTTCATCGTGGTGAGTCTCGTGTGGGGTCCCCGGCAGGGGACGCCGATCCACGACCACTCGACCTGGGGCGTGGCCGGGATCCTGGCCAACGAGCTCCGCATCGTGAATTACGACCGGCTCGACGACGGCAAGCGCCCCGGCCAGGCCGACCTCCGCGAGGCGAGCTCGATCACGGCGCCGACCGGGACGGTGATCTACGTCCTGCCTCCCAATGACGAGATCCACCTGCTCGAGAACCCGACCGATGCGGTGACGATCACGCTCCACGTCTACGGCAAGCAGATCACCGAGTGCAACCGGTACGATATGGCCGCGAAGACCTACCTGCCGTGGAAGCTCTCGTACGATACCGTGGACCTGAAATGAGGGACCCGGATTCGGTCCTGGCATTCCGGATCCGGAAGGTGGAGTTGCGCCCCAGGTTCAGGGCGTCGATCCTTCGAGGGGCCGGACGGCTCTCCTCCTGGTGTCGGTGTACGCAGGAAGCCGAGGGCAGGGATTTCTCCGCCGCCTCTGAACGCTGATCCGGTCCCCTTCAGACCCGCGAACGGAGTCCTCCCGCCCGCCGGCTTCCTCCCCCCCACAGCCTGTCTCTGTTTTCCAAGCGGACCGGTGAAGAAGGGATGACCCATGACTCGCCTCCCCAGTCTCTCGATCGCGGCCTTGCTGTCGATGTCCGCCGTGGCCGCGGCCGTCCAGGAATCCCGGCTCCCCGTGATTCCGGCGGACGGCCAGGACAGGCCGGACGGCCCTCAGAAACCGAAGTCGCCGACTCCCACCCCCGTGGATCCGTCCCAGCGGGAGCCGGGAACCGAGCCGGAAATCAAGGTGTCCCTCCGGGACGGCCTCCACTTCAAGAGCGCCGACGGGAACTTCGACATCATCATCGGCGGCTATGTCGGGATCCACTACCGGGTGACGGCGGATCGACCCGCCGAGGACCCGAGCGCCCCCGCCGCGACCCTCCGCTCCTCTCCGGACACCTGGTATGTCCGCCAGGCCCGGCCCGAGATCTCGGGGTTCATCTACAAGGACTTCGACTTCCGGGTCCAGCTGGATTTCCCCACGGGACCCGCCGCGATCGACGGGACGCTCCAGGACTGCTATGCCGGCTGGAGATACTTTCCGGAATTCTCCCTCCGGGTGGGCCAATTCAAGGAGCCCTTCGGACAGGAGCAGACCACCCCCGACCGCTTCCTGGATTTTGATGAGCGGTCGGAAGGCGACCGGTTTACCCCCCAGCGCGACCTGGGAGTCGAGGTCTTCGGGACGGTGGGGGGCGGCTTCGTCACCTATGAGCTCGGGTGGTTCAACGGACAGGGGCGAGCGGTCGTGGACACGAACAAGGGCAAGGAGGAGGCCGGCCGGCTGCGGTTCCAGCCGTTCGCCTCCCAGGACGAGGGATTCCTCCTCAAGTCCCTCCGGTTCGGGGTCGCCGGCACGCTTTCCTCCAACGAGAAGTCCCCGATCTCGGCGTTCAGCTCCAATTCGGCCTACCTCAACATCGCCTACCTGGTGACCGCTGCTCCCGCCACCACCACGCTCGATGGCGAGCGCACGCGGCGGGGGGCCGAGGTTTCATGGGCCTACGGGCCCTGGGGGATGCGGGGGGAGGCGTGGCGCCGGACCGATAGGGTGGACACGGCACTGCTGGACCACCAGAAGGTCGTGGCGAACGCCTGGAGCGGGGAAGTCACCTGGCTCGTGACCGGCGACCCGAAACCCGTCGAAGGGCGGGTCCTCCCGCTGCACCCCTTCGATCCCAGGACCGGCGACTGGGGGGCCTTCGAACTGGCCGCCCGGGTGGATCGGGTCACCCTGAGCAACAACATCTTCGCCCTGGCGGGCGCCCCGTCGACCCAGAATGCCGACTCCGTCACCGGCTACTCGGTCGGTGTGAACTGGTACCTCACCCGGAACATCCGGATCTCGCCGGATGTCTTCTGGGAGGTGTTCGATGACCCGGTGACGTTCGCGAACGGCCGGAAGGACGCCCATCTGTTCGGAGGCATTCTTCGGTTTCAGCTGGAGTTCTAGCCCGGGTCGCGCCGGAAGCCGGCCGGGGCTCTCCGGTTTCATCTGTAACGGCGCGAGGCGGCGTCCGTTCAGAGGAGGGGACCATGAGCGGACAGTCGTTGTTCAACTCGTAGAGGAGTCGCTATGCACGGCACTTCATGGTGTCTTTTGCTGGTTCTGACCTTGCTGCCGGGGGCCATCGGGATGCTGCCCGCACAGGAAGCGAAGGACCGGGAGATGGTATCGGAAACGCTGCCGACCCTGAAACTGGTGCGGATTCCCGCGGAAGGGAAGACCTTCACGATGGGATCGCCAAAGGGAGAATACGGCGTGATTAATGACGAGACCGAGCACCAGGTTTCGTTGAGCGCGGATTATTACTTGGGGGTCACGACTGTGACGCGGGGCCAATTCGCGGCGTTCGTGAAGGACGACGACTACCGGACCGACGCGGAAAAGGGACCCGGCGGCACTGCTTGGGAGGCCGACCCAAAGGACTGGATCCGAGACAAGAAGTACAGCTGGCGCAATACGGGCTATGAGCAAACGGATGAACATCCGGTGGCGAACGTGAGTTGGAACGATGCGGTGGAGTTCTGCAAGTGGCTGAGCAGGAAAGACAGGGTGGAGTATCGACTACCGACGGAAGCGGAGTGGGAGTTTGCGTGCCGCGCGGGGAGCAAGACGCGGTTCAGCTTTGGGAACGACGGGGAAGAGATCGCCCATTACGCGAACGTGGCTGACGCGAAGTTTCGCGAGGTCACGGGCCTGACCTGGGGCATCAAGAAGAACGACGGCTATGCGTTCGCGGCCCCGGTGGGACGGTTTCAAGCGAACGCTTTCGGGATCCGGGATATGCACGGGAATGTGATGCAATTCTGCTCGGATGTGTATGCCGATTACCCCAAAGAACCGGTTACCGATCCACAAGGGCCGCCCGCCAAGAATGACTCGCTGCGGGTACTCCGCGGCGGTTGCTGGCGCAACGAACCGGCCTACTGCAGGTCGGCGAGCCGCTACAAGGCCCCCCCGAACGGTGGCGGCGTCAGCGGTGGCTTCCGCATTGCGGTCACACATCGCGGTTCCAAGCTTCACCGATGAAGGTCGCGCTCCCTTTGGTACCGCGGAGAGGGAACGGAACAAGTCGGGTGTGTCGACGAAGGTCTCGGAGCGGCAATCTGGGCCCGTGATCCCGCGATCGGGTTTATTGATTCTTCAGGACGATCTCTTCGATCACGTTGGCGACGTGCTTGCAATGATTGCAGGCGGTTTCCATGTCCTCGTAAATATCCTTCCACTTGATCACGTGGGTGGGGTCTTTCGACGATTCAAAGAGCCCGGCAAGCGCCAGCTCGGAAGCCCGGTCCGCTTCCTTCTCCACCGCGGCGATCTCCCGACACTTTGCCAGGATCGCCCTGCTGTTGCTCATGTTACGCATCAGCGGCATCGTCTCAACGATGAGGGCGGTCGCGCGCAATAGATGTCCGGCCAGTACCTTGGCGTTTTCTTCGGGACGATCGATCCGGTACAACACAATGCGGATGGCCGACTCATCAATCATGTCGACGATATCATCCAGGCGGCTCGCCAAATCCTGAATGTCCTCGCGATCGATCGAGGTAATGAAAGTCTTGTTGAGCCGTTCCATCAATTCGTGAGTCAGGCGATCTCCGACGTGCTCGAGGTCCTTGATCTTCCGAGCCCTCTCGGGGAGTTTGTCGAACTTTGAGAGGAAGTCCGCGAGTGCAACCGCCGCTTCGTGGTTGTTGGCAGCGGCCTGTTCGAAGAACTTGTGGAACTCCTTGTCATTCGGGGCGAATAGGATCATAGGTTCCGGCCCGCAAATGACAGGCGGGCGACCGGGAATTCAGGGACGATCTCATCCAAGCGACCCCGGCGAGAGCCTTTCAATGCCTCCGGCCTGGGGATTCCCATTGCATGGGGATGGCTCATGTCTCTTGCAATTGTGCCATGTTTAGCCCAATTACACCCGAACATCGTTCTGGATGTCGGATCCGGGCGGAGGAGCGGGCGGAGGTGGTACACCCGAACCCGACTCTGGGAGGGTCGCAGGGTCCGACTCTTGACATCACCCCACGACATGCCCGAGTCGCGCCCGTCCGGATCTGAGGGAGGCCGGGGGGCGATCCCCCGGGGGCCCGCCCGGCCGGCGGACGGCGGCCCGCCCGTCTCGAGCCGGGCTCCGGCCGGGCGGACCTGGGTCGTGAGATCGCGGAGGGGACGGAGCTCCAGCGCCGGACTCGCGCCGCTCAAGTGAAGTCCCCTGGTCTTCCTTTGACCGGGGGGGCTACTTGCGACCGAAGAACTTTCGGAACAGACGGACGATGAAGGTCTTCGGAGGCGGACGTTCGTGCGAGGTCGGAGGCGACATCCGTCCGGTCTTTCCGGACGGATGATCACGCTTAACGGCAGGCGCAGCCGAGACGGATCCGGGATTGCGAGCGACGAGTGGAGGCGTTTCGGGTTGCGGAGCCGGCTGGGGGGAAGGCGCTTTCCCAAGGGCTTTCGCGGCTTCGTCCACGGAAGGAGCCGTCCTGAAGAAGCCAGTAACACCCATGGTGTCAAAAATAATCTTCACTTTCGGCTGCAGCCCCACCAGGGTTACCGCCGTCCGACCCTGGCCGAGAGACTCTGAAAGATTGATGAGGTACGAAAGTCCCGTGGAGTTCACGTACTTCACATCGGCCAGATTTAGGACGAAGCGCTTTACGCCACGGTTCTGGAGGCTCTGGATCGCCGTCTTGAACGCTCCCACACTGCGGGCGTCCAGGGGTCCGCTCAGGGAGATCCGGGACGCATCGGCGACACCTGCGATTGCCCGCACGTCGATCGCGAGTCCGCATTCCATGGGTTCATCCTACCGAGGAGGAGCCATAGATTGAAGCCCAGGTTCCGGATCTTCCGTTTGCCGGACCTGGGCAGGCCGTCCAAATTTTGCGAGGCGAACATCCGGCAGATCGAGAGGACGGGGTTCATTGAGATTCCCCCCATCGAAGCATCTCCGCCAGGCGGTCCGCCGGCACCGCCTGTTCGCGTCCCCCGTCGCGGCCTGCCTGGTAGGGCCCCGGAGCCAGGCTCAGCGGCGGCGGAGGGGGAGCCGGGGAGGGAGGGACGGCGGCTGGGGGGCCCCGGGGGGTTCCCCGATTCCGCCGGGTCAGGGCGCGATCTCGACGGTCAGGTCGAACCGCTCCCCGTACCGGCGGCCGTCGAGCGTCGCGTCGAAGGCGACGATCTGGACTCCCGGCTTGAGGTCGGCCGCGGCCCTGAGAAAGAGGGGGAAGGCCCGCCTGGATTCGGCGGGAAGCTCGCCCTGGAGCACGGGGGGCTCCGGGGAGAGCCCCGGCGGCGCGTGGATCTCGATCCGGTGTGCCTGCGGGCCCGCGCGGAAATTCCGGACGTGGACGGCGACCTCGACCCTTTCGCCCGGCTTCACCTTCACCCGGTAGGGCTCCGCGCGGACCCAGAAGGGATCGAACCAGAGCCGGTAGTCGTCTTCCGAGCTCAGCGTCCGGAATGCGTCGCGCATCGCGTAGGACCATTGCCGGTAGCGCTCGATGAAGGCCCCGGGGCTCGGCATCACGTACGAGTGGCCGCCCATCAGGAGGTCCGGCTTGAGCCTCGAGAGATACTCCGCACCGTAGATGTAGCCTTCCTCCAGGATTCCGCTGTTCCGTGCGACGACCGCCTCGTGGCCGGTGTGGCGCGGGTCGTCCGGATCGCCGAAGATGTTGTCGCCCGTGAAGACGACCCGCTTCCCGTCGATCATCCCCGTGAGGGCGAGCGCGAACTCCGTCTGCCCGGGCATCCAGTCGATCGTGAACCGGTACCCCTCCCACTCGAAGCTCTCGCCAGGCTTGAAGAGGCGGTCGAACTTGACCCCCTGGATCGGCGCGCCGTCGAACATCTGGCCGTAGGCCTGGATCGACGCGCAGTAGTCGAATCGTTCAGGGTGCTCGCACATCGGGCCCATCTTGTCGATCGCCCAGATCCGGGTGCCGTATTTCTTCCGGAGATAGGGCGCCTGGAGGAAATGGTCGCCGTGCATGTGGCTGATCACGACCGCGTCGATCGATCGGAGGCCCATGCGCTCCTTCATGAGCGCGATCGTCTCGTCCAGGAACTTCTCTTCGAGAAGCCCGCAGTCCGAAAGGAGCGCGCGTCCGCTATCGGACACGATCATGCTCAGGTTCGGGTAGAAATTCGGGCCGCGGAATTTGTAAAGGTGGGGAAGGACCTGCCAGACATGCGGAACCGGGGAGGGCCGCGAGAGCTTGTCCTGCGTGGCGCCGGAGAAGGTGTTCACGTCGTAGCCGCGGATATAGAGCTTTTCCAGGCGCCGGAGCTTCTCCTGGTATTCTCCCAGCATCCTCGCCCCTTCCCGGGTCGGCGGGCCGTGGGAGGGGAGGAGCCACTCGGGATCGAAGCCCTGGACGAGACCCGCGGAATTCGTGAGCGCATAGATCCCCGCGGCGAACCCGTAGTCCCACTCGGTGTCGAACCACGTGTCCATCGTGGCGCCCGCGCAGACCAGGTCGCCCGTGAACGCGAGCCAGCGGCCCCCTTCCCGGAGGAAGTAGGACATCGAGCCCGGGCTGTTCCCCCGGGTGTCCAGGCACCAGAGCTCCCGACCGTGCCAGGAGAACGTCTCCATCCTTCTTAGCTTCCGGTCGATCTTGATGGGCTCGATCGGCGGCCGGACATAGCTTGCCCCGTGGACCGTGTAGGGGTCCCCCAGCTTCACGTTCATGCGTCGGAAGCTCGAAGGGTTCTCGAAGAGCGGAGCCTCGACCTCGGGCGCGGCGACCTGGACGCCCGTCCCCTTGAGCCGCGGGGCGCCCTGGCACTGCTCCCGGTGGTGGTGGGTGAAGAGGACCCATTCGACCCGCTTGACCCCGATTTCCCCCAGGTGGTCCAGGACGCTCCCGTCGCCCAGATCGATGAGGATCGCCGACTCGCCGTCCCGGAGCACGTGGACGTTGCACGTGTCGGTCCAGGTGAAAACCTCGGGGTGGCGCCCCGGGTCGGGCTGATGAAAACCGCCAAGGGTTGGGGGGGGCGGAGCGGGGGGCGGTCCCGGCTCGGTCGAGCATCCCAGCGCGAACAGCACGACCCACCGCAGCGCGCGATTCATCTCCATCTCCCTTCCGGCCCCGCTCTATACCGTACCATCCTTGGGGGTTCACGATGGGTATCTTGGTCCTCTTTCTCGTCCTCCAGGACGCGGATCTCGCGTCGAAGCTCCGCGAGCTCGATCCCAGGATCCTTCCGGAACCCGAGCCGCGCATGACCGGCCGCGACGCGGGCACCCGGATCCGGGAGGCCAACCGGCGAGAGACCGAGGCCTGGGGCCGGATCCAGTCGCGCGCCGACTGGGAGAGGTTCCGGGACGCCCGGATCCAGGCGCTCCGGGACTCGCTTGGCTCCGATGAGCCCGTTCCGAAGGATCTGAAGGTCCAGGTCACGAAGACGCTCGAGGGGCCCGGCCACAGGATCGAGAACCTCGTCTTCGAGAGCCGCCCCGGGCTTCTCGTCACCGCCAATCTGTACGTTCCCGAGCCCGCCCGGGCGTCGATGCCCGGGATCCTGGTCATTCACAGCCACCACAATCCGAAGACCCAGGGCGAGCTTCAGGACATGGGCGTGACCTGGGCCCGGCAGGGCTGCCTCGTCCTGGTCATGGACCAGCTGGGCCACGGCGAGAGGCGGCAGCACCCGTTCGCCGACGCGTCGAGCTATCCCGCCCCCTACCGGGTCACGCGGCAGGACTACTTCCACCGGTACATGACGTCGCTCGAGCTCTACCTCGCCGGCGAGAGCCTGGTCGGGTGGATGGCCTGGGATCTCATGAGGGGGGTCGATCTCCTCCTGGCGCGGCCCGGGATCGACAAGGCGCGGATCATCCTGCTCGGATCGGTCGCCGGCGGGGGCGACCCGGCGGGCGTCACGGCGGCGATCGATTCGCGGATCGCGGCGGCGGTCCCCTTCAACTTCGGGGGCCCCCAGCCCGAGACGACCTTCCCGCTTCCGGCCGACGCCGAGAGCTCGTTCAACTACGCGGGCGGAGGGAGCTGGGAGTCGACCCGGAACCTCAGGCTCTCCGCCCGCGACGGCTTCCTCCCGTGGGTGATCGTCGGAAGCGTCGCGCCACGGGGGCTGGTGTACGGGCACGAATTTGCATGGGACATGGACCACGATCCGGTCTGGAGTCGGTTCGAGAAGATCTACTCGTTCTACGGGGCGGCGGACCATCTGGCCTGGACGAAGGGCCGGGGGAGCGTCAAGGGCCAGCCCCCTGAGGCGTCGCACTGCAACAACATCGGACCCGTCCAGCGTAAGGGGATTTACGAGGCGTTCCACCGCTGGTTCGACCTCCCCGAGCCGGGAAACGATCTCCAGGAGCACCGGAGCGCGGCGGATCTCGCCTGCCTGCCTCCCGGAATGAAGCTGCATCTCATCCACGAGATCCTGAGGGACCGGCAGGGGAAATTCAGCCGCGAGGCGTGGTTAAAGATCCTGGGCGGGGTCGATCCGTCCTCCGACCCGAAGGTCTCCTCCCTTGAGCCGGTCCATGTGGGCGGCGTGGCGGTCGAGCGACTGAAGCTCGAGGTCGACCCGGGGGTCGTCGTCCCGGCCCTGGTCCTCGTCCCTCCGCATGCCGGGGACGCGCGGCTCCCGGTTGTCGTCGCGTTCGCACAGGCCGGGAAGCACGAGTTCCTGAAGAAGCGGGCCGAGGAGATCTCCACGCTCCTCAGGGGGGGCGCGATCGTCTGCCTCCCCGACCTGCGGGGGACGGGCGAGACGCGGTCCGGTTCATCGCGCGGCCGGTCGAGCGAGGCGACGGACATCTCGGCGACGGAGTTCATGCTGGGGCGGACGATGGTCGGCCTCCGAGTGCGCGACCTCCGGTCGGTGCTTCGGGTCCTGAGAATCCGCGGCGACGTGGATGGGAAACGGATCGCGCTCTGGGGCGACTCGTTCGCGGAGCCCAATCCGCCCGACCGCCGGTTTGCGGTGCCCTTGGAGCTCGACGACTCGCCGCGCCTCGCGGAGCCGATGGGCGGCCTGGTGTCGCTCCTCGGGGCGCTCTATGAGGAGGAGGTGCGGGCGGTCCATGTCCGGGGAGGGCTGGCGAGCTACCGATCGATCCTGGAGAGCCCGTTCGTCTATGTCCCGCACGATGCGATCGTGCCTGGGGCGCTGTTGGCCGGCGATCTCGACGGGGTCGTCCGGGCGCTCGCGCCCAGGGCGATTCGCCAGGAGGCGCAGGTCGACGGCCTCAACCGCCGGGTGGGGCGGGAAGAGGTGGCCGGCCCGGGGTGGCTTCTGGAGGCGCTCCGGGGGGGTTGAGCGGGGCGAACTTTTCACCGGGGAAACATCGAATGTTGTATTAGATATCGTCCATTCTACGTTCTTATCCTGAATCACCATGGAGGGTATGCGGATGAAGAGGTTTGGAGCGGTCCTCGCGGTCCTGGGTGTCGTGTCCCTGGTCGCCATGCGGCCGCCGGACGTCAAGGTGGAGATCAAGGGCCTGCACCTGTGCTGCGGCGGCTGCGGCGGCGCGGCGACCGGCGCGATCAACGGCGCGGGAGGCAAGGAGGCCAAGGCGGACAACGCCTCCGGGACAATCACGTTCAGCGCCTCCAACGAGAAAAACGCCCAAAAGGCGCTCGACGCCCTGGCCAAGGCGGGCTTTTACGGCGACACCGGCAACAAACAGCTCTGCATCAAGGACGACAGCGGCATCGTCGTGAATCCCAAGAAGCCGGCCCCCAAGGTCACGATGCTGACGTTCACCGGCGTCCACAATTGCTGCGGCGGCTGCGCCAAGGGCATCAAGGCGGCGCTGGCCAAGTGCGAGGGCTACGAGTCCGACGACGTCAAGGACAAGGAAGGCAAGTTCACGGTCAAGGGCAACTTTGAGGCGGCGGCGATGGTCAAGGCCCTCAACGACGGCGGCTACCACGGGGCGATCGGAAAGTAGAAAGCAGGCTTCGAAAGCAATCCCAAGGGGCCCCGTGCGGCCGACGCGCGGGGCCCCTTTCACTTTTTCCGGAGGGCGGCCTGATGATCGTCCTGGCGGCCCTGGCGATTCTCATGGCGGGGCAGGACCCGGGGATCGAGCCTACGAAGGACACGCTCGACATGGTGAAGGCGAACCTGGCGAAGAAGGACGCGGTGCTGGTCGACGTGCGGGAGAAGGGCGAATGGGAGGCGGGCCACCTGGAGATCGCCATCTTCCTTCCCCTGAGCTGGCTCAGGGCTGAAAGAGATGGCGGGACGTTCGGCGAGAAGCTGGGCGAGAAACTCCCGGCCAAGAAGATCCTCTACCTCCACTGCCGCTCGGGCGCCCGAGCGCTGACCGCCGCGGGCCTCCTGAAGAAGGCGGGCTACGAGGTCCGCCCGCTCAAGCCCGGCTTCGAGGAGCTCAAGAAGTCGGGTCTAGCCGAAGCCAAGACGGAAAAGTAGTCCGGTCGCCGCATCAGTACGGATATTTTTGCCCCGGCGTCGGAAAGAGCGTCGGCCATGCGGCGATGAGGAAGGCCGTCCCCACCGGCACGGCGACGAGGAGCGCGCGGACCAGCGCCCCCGCCCAGGGCCGCCGATCCGCCAGGACACCGGCTTCACCGATCAGGAGGGAGAAGGGAGCGGCGGCGAGAAGGACGGCGGGCAAGGCCGGTAGGTCCGAGTAGAAATACCCCAGGACCAGGAGAGCGCCGTTCCAGGCGGCGAGGGTCGCGGCCGGACCATGGGCGAGGCGGAGTCCCGGCTTGATCCAG
>Ga0222749_10000913_pt1 | contig 16279 bp, 12 predicted proteins | sample IncBWH2Mmetat_FD_197234 | JGI IMG/M metagenome (GOLD analysis project Ga0222749, IMG submission 197234) | Metatranscriptome of lab incubated forest soil microbial communities from Barre Woods Harvard Forest LTER site, Petersham... | ecosystem: Environmental > Terrestrial > Soil > Temperate... | reverse complement strand
CTCTTCCCGGAGCTGCGCAAGGACGTGGCCGATCTCCTCGTAGATGGTCTCCATGGGAGCGCGCGTGGTCATCACCCGGGGGAGGATCTGCTGGAGGATGACCCCCAGGATCCCGCTCAGCGTCACCAGGCCGAGCAGGAGGAGGAGGACGAGGGTGAGCGCGCCGCCCGTCCGGAAACCGGCGTGGAAGAGCGCGAGGGGGACCGTGAGGAGCCCGAGCCAGAGGTGGCCGCGCATCCAGTGCTCCGGGCGGCCCACCCTCCAGGAGGGGACCCGGCGCCGGGCGCCCAGGAGGCCCGCGAAGAGCATGAGGGCGAAAGCCGCGAGACCGAGCCAGAGCCCGATCGTGCTTCCACCGCTGGGGCCGTTGGGCGACCGGAGGTGGTACGGGACATAGACCGCGGTCGAGACGGCCGTGAGCCCCGCGGTCGCGAGGACCCACCGCTTATGTCGGGCGTCGAGCAGCATGGGCCTTGGGCGCGGCGGCGATCCGGGAGGTGAAGAACTCCTGCGGCTCCACCCGGATCGCGGCGCTGTGGGGGCACGCGTAGACGCAGCTCGGCTCGCTCGCCCCGCTGCAGAGGTCGCAGGTGACGGCCTTGGACTTCATCTCCGCCTTCTTCCGGCCGGGGTTCTCGGGGTCGTCCACTTCGGTCTCGACCGGGTGCATGTTGATGTTCCCGTAGGGGCACTGCCGCGCGCAGAGGCCGCAGCCGATGCACCAGTCCTCGATGACGATCTCGAGGGAGTCCTGGCGGTGGATCGAGCCGACGGGACAGCCCACCAGGCAGAGCGGATCGGCGCACGACCGGCACGAGGTCGGGACCAGGTACTGGTCGAACCGGATCCCCTCCCGGACGAGGCGCGTGATCCCGTCGTGGGAGTCGGCGCACGCCCGGACGCAGTCGTCGCACCGGGTGCAGCTCTCCAGGTCGATGAGAAGCAAGTTCTGCGCTTGCATGAGCCCGTTCTCGAGCATCTCCTCGAGGGGGAGGGCGGCGCTCGCGGCGGCCTTTTCCGTGTCGGCCTGGACGCGGTGGAGGTCCTTTTCCATCGCGCTCTTGACGCGGATCGAGGTGTCCATGAGCGTGACGATGTCCTCCTTCCGGATCTTCACCAGCTCGACGTGGTCGACCGCCGAGCACGTGGCCGAGCGGATGCCGGAGCTCAGGATTCCGGCCGCGCCGAAGTAGTCGCCCCGGTGGAGGTACCGCATCACCAGGTCGCCGCCGGGGAAGCCCTGGGTCACCTTCACGAATCCGAGGCGTACCAGGAAGGCCGCGTCCGCGGGGTCTCCCTGCTTGATGATGACCTGGCCGGGCTCGAAGCTCAGGAACTCCACCTTCTGGCAGAGATCGTCGATCCGCTGGTCGCTCAGGTCCTGGAAGATCGGCATGCTCCGGAGGTGGGTCCGGACGGACCGGCGGCGGTAGTCCGTGTCGAGCTTTTCCTTGAACGCCTTGGACCGCTTGCCCAGGAGGAGGAGGATCGTGCGGAGCATCTCGAGCATCTCGCAGTCCTCGGTCGCCCGGACGGTGGCGGAACGGGGGTAGAAGTTCAGGCAGGTCATCTCGCCGAAGAGGTCGCCCGCCCCCATCTGCGCGATGGGGCGCTCCGCGTCGAGGTCGACGGGCGCGTCGATCGGGATGAGCTTCCGCGCGCGGGCGCCCTGGCGGGGGTCCTGGGGGTCGCCCAGGAGGAGAGAATTGAACCGGCGTACCCAGCGGCGGAACCCGGTCTGGGGCTTTCCCGACTTGACGTGGGCGATTGGCGAGCCGATGTAGACCTCGACGGCCCCCTTGAGGATGAAGAAGGCCGTCGACCCGTACTCACCTTCGCGGCAGATGATCTCGCCCTTCTTGAAGCGCCGGAGGACGACGGCCCCGGGATACTTATCGAGCGAGGCCGGCTGGATCTCCGCGAACGGGGCGTACTTCACGAGCTGTTCGGCGGTGAGCGACTCGCCGTGGCCGAGCTGGATCTGGGTGATCGCCTTTTGCGGCGAGGCGGGCGCGTTCATTTGTGCCCACGTTACCCGACTCGACCCGGGGCGTGTCAACCGTTTTTTCCGGGATCATCCCCAAGGCCGCCGGAATGAGGCGGGCGGTGATCGCGCGCAGATCGAGCTCGCGCCGCCCCCGACGGTCGCCCCGCCACCAAGGGCCATCCGGGCCGCGCCTTCCTGGAGGCTAAACCACCCCACGGCGGTTCCCTTTTCCCCTCCGGGCGCACTCGGCGGGTTCGGGGGCCGACTTCCGGAAATCGGCGACCGTGAACCCGCGCATCGCGGAGCGGGCGCGCTCGCTGGCCTCCCGGCACAGGGGCGAGAGGGCGCAGGACTCCCGGAAGGCGCAGGCGTCGAAGCGGCTCGTGCAGGAAGCGGCCGGGGAATCGGCGTCTTCCAGGAGCTCCGCGACCTCCCAGATGCTGATCGTCCCGGCGACGCGGTTGAGGGTGTAGCCGCGGCCGGAGCGGCCCCGGATGAGGCCCGCGGAGCGGAGCTTGCGGAGGATGGGCCGGAGAGCGCCATGAGGGATCCGGCCGCGGCGGGCGATCTCCCCGGCGCTCGTCATCCGCTCGCGAGTCGCGAGATAATGAAGCGCGTACAGGCCCCACACGGTCTCCCTGGCCAGGTCAAGCATCGATGTGGGGAAAGCAAAGCCGATGCCATGTGCGCGCCCTCCGGGGCGGGCCGCGGGAGGCGGAAATATCCGCTATTCTCCGCTCCTCCTCAGGATCTCCTCGCGCAGGGCGAGCCCGGCGAAGACGGCCGTGATCACGCCCAGGATAACGAAGCTTGCAACCGTGGGGAACATGGGATCTCCCTACCCATGGGGTTTCAGGGGATGTCGTCCGCCGGGGCAGGGCGGGGCGAAGGGGTCGAGTCCGGGGAACAGGGGCCGGGGGAACGCCTTCAGGCACGGGGTGAGGACGGTGTCGAGGGCGGCGAGCTGCCCGGCGAGGTCGAAGAGATGGATTCCTTCATCGAGGCTCAGGGCGAATTCGGGCGCGGACTCGACGAAATATCCGCGTCGCCGGAGGAGGTCGCGGAAGTCGGGGAGGAGGCCGCCGGTCCGGGCCACGACCCCCCTGGGCTCCCAGCGCGCCGAGGCGAGCCCACAACCCTGGGCGACGGCGGCGGCGTCTCCGGTCTCCATGGGGCGGATCGTTTCTCGGGTGCGGGCAGACCAGTCCTGCAGGACGGAAGGAAGGAAGCAAGAGCCAGGCCAGCGGGACCGGGGAGGGGGAGGCGCCTTCGAACGCGGAATCTTCCCGTCTTGCCGCGAACTAATCACGGTCCGGTTCTGGTAGAATGGCGCGACTGACAAGATCAAACTGGGTCCGGACGCCGCTTTGCCTGGTCCTTGCGCTCGCCGCCTGCAAGCCGGGCCCTCCTCCCCCGACCTCGAGCCCGAGCTGCGAGGTCTCCTTTTCCCCGCACGGGGGATGCACCGAGGCGGTCGTCGCGGAGATCGGGAGGGCCCGCGCGTCCGTTCTCGTGCAGGCCTACTCGTTCACCTCGACGCCGATCGCGAAGGCGCTTGTGGACGCCCACCAGCGCGGGGTCCGGATCGAGGTCATCCTCGACAAGAGCCAGCGGGGTGAGAAATATTCATCCGCCGACTTCGTGGCGCATGCGGGGATCCCGACTCGGATCGACGCCCGGCACGCCATCGCGCACAACAAGGTGATGATCGTCGACGGCCAGACCGTGATCACCGGATCCTTCAATTTCACAAAGGCGGCGGAGGAGCAGAACGCCGAGAATCTGCTCGTCATCCGGGATGCCGCGCTCGCGGAGCGGTACGCGGCCAACTGGAAGGCGCACCTGGACCACTCGGAGCGTTACGCCGGCCGGGGGGAGGAATCCGACGCGCCGCTTCCAAGGTCGCGCCCCGACGACCGGCCGCGCTGACGGGGCTTCATCCGGCCCGGTCCCCCCTCGTCCGGCGGGGGCTACGGGCCCAAGGGGCCGCGGACGAAGACGTCGTTGATGCCGTTCGTGTCGTTGGCGACGAGATTGTCGCCGAGCGAGTGCCACACGATCCACAGGCCATCCGCCGAGATGGAGGGCAGCTGGGGATTCTTGTTGTCCGTCTGGCCCGAGATGTTCACCGAGATCGTCTGCGACGTCCCGGTCAGCATGTCGAAATAGGCCACCTGCTGGCTGGTATTGACGTAGCAGTGTCTCAGCCCGTCGGAGGACATGGACGGGAAGGCGCCGTTGTAGTCGGAGGTCACCAGGACGGTGACTCCCCCCGTCCGATCGCGACGCATGAGGGAGAAGTTCGGGTTGACCAGCCCCCAGTTGCTGGCGGTCGGCACGAAGGAAACGTATCGGCCGTCGAAGGAGAGGGCCGGATTGCGGGCCCCGAAATTGGCCTTTTCCACCATCGAGTTCCCCGGGTTCACGGCCAAGTCGACCAGCTCGACCGTGAGCGTACTCATCGTGCAGAGGTACACGTCCTCAATCGTGTCGGTATCCCCGGACGCCACCAGATCATTGGCCGCGGTCTCGAACGCGACGACCGACCCGTCGCCGGAAATGGTCGCATAGGGGCAGGACGTGTTGCACCCCTGGGTGTTCGAGGCGAGCGTATGGGAGGCCAGCTTGATGATGTCCCCCGCGGGCATCGAGAGATCGGTGACGTAGACCTGGGGAGTGGCGGGGATGTTCGGAGCGTAGGGAGGGGCCGGGTAGTTCTGGATGGTGTAGGTCGTCCCCCCTCCCACCTGCGACTGCACGTTGGTCGCCGCGGACAGCCAGACGACAAATCGGCCGTCAAAGGAGAGCTTCGGGTTCGTGCAGTCGGCGTTCATTCCCGGGTTTCCGTTCAGGGTCGCGTTCGCGAACGTCTGGTTCACCCGGTCGTAGACCCAGATGTTGTGGAAGGTGCTGGAAAACTGCACCCCCGAGATGTAGTTGCCGGCCGACTCAAACGCCACGAAACGACCATCTCCGGAGATGCACGGATTGAAATTGTCCTGGGTGAAGGCCGCGAATCTCTGCACCCGGGTGCTGATCGGGATGAAGGTGATGTTCTCAAGGAGCCCGGTCAGCCGGTCCTTGACGATGATGTTCCTGAAGCCGTTGTCATCGTCCACCACGAACTGGCTGGAGGTTGATTCGAACGCGACATAGCGGCCATCGCCGGAGATCGAGGGGTTGATCATCCCGTCCGAAAAGCGGTTGGCGGTCGTAGGCGCGGTCACCTGGTCGCCATTCGAATCGACCGAGACGCGCACCGTCAACTCGGAGAGCACGTCCCCCTGTCCGATGTTGGTCGTGCAGCACGGGAGAAGGAGGGCCGCGACGCACAGCGCCAGGGCGCTCCGGAGGGTCAATCCGCCTCTTCTAGAACTCATAGTTGAATCCCAGGGCGACGTTGAAGGAGTCGGCTCCCACGTCGGCGCCGACGTCAACCGATCTTAGTTTACCCGCATCCGACTGCCAGGAGATGCCGATTCCCATCGTGGCGATGTTGAAGGTGGAGCCCTTCGTGTCCACGACGAGCTTGAAGTTGCTGGTCATGGGGAGGTCGTTCTTGTCGCCCCAGGGCGCCTCGAACCGGCGGAACCCGGCGCGCGGATAGAGGTCGAATCCCTCACTCTTGAGAATCTCGGTGCGATATTCGAATCCCACGGAGTAGTTGATCGCGTCCCGGAACGTCTTCTGGCCCGGGAAGGTGGGGGCGTCGGCCGTGGCCTTCCAGTTGATCCACTGAAGGTCGGTCGTGGCCCGGAGCGGGGCCCCGGGGAAGAGGTAGAAGGTGAAGCCCGCGTTCAGCTGCTGGGGCATGTTGAAGGCCGGATCGATCTCCGGATTGACGCTGAAGTTCCATTTGACGGCGCTCTGGTAGGCGAGTCCGAAGTTCATCTTGAAGGATTCGGTATTGTCATAGAGCCCGACGAGAAGCCCGCCCCCGTACGCGATGGCGGTCGAGGTGCCCGACGCGGTGGTGGTGGTCGAGGTGAAGGCCCACTTCTCGTAGCCGGCGTCCAGTCCGACCCCCAGCGACACGTGGGTGAAGAAGCCCTCCGGCTGGATCCGGTAGTCCTTGGCGAGGGCAATCCGGAACCGGTTGAAGGACTGGTCCACATTGCTGTTGGGGTTGGAGGTTTTCTGGAAGGGGTCGTCCAGGCGGTCGAACGAATAGTTGAGGTGATAGGGTCGCGCGTAGCAGAGGCCCAGCGCCATCCCTGAATCCGGCTGGCCGAGATGGAAGACGAAGCCCAGATACGAAGGGATGAAGGCCGGATCGACAAACGTGGTTTCCGCGGGGGCGGAGAAGACGAGCGTGTTGCTGGACGGCAATTTGTCCTGGTGGAGGGGGTAGGTGACATAAGTCTGGTAGGCGATCGCGCCCGAGGTAGGCTGCGTGGAAATCCCGGCAGGATTGAGCCAGACGGAGACGGGATCGTCCTCGAAGGCGGTATAGCTGCCCCCCATCGCCTTCGTCCGCGCGCCCAGCTGCTGGTCTTGACCCCAGGCGGCCGTGGCCACTGCAAGAAGTCCTAGAACGGTGGCTGGAACCTTCATGCCCTCTCCCTCATGCGTGGGCCGATTCTAGTGAGAACCGCGGGAACGCGTAAAGCCTTTTCATCTTTTCATCCGGCCCGTCCGGGGGGCATTCCCCGATCGGCGGACCCCCCTTCGGAATGGACCCGGCGGGAAATGGAGCCGTCGACCTCCGGCCCGGGAAATGCGCTCGGGGGAGCCCAAACAGCGAATTCACGCGAGATCTGGGGATGCACGGAATCGAAGCCAACGTAGAAGAACCGTGATTGGGAGACGATCGTCACCGCCCCGTCACCAACCACAGACGCGGATGATTTCCAGTGAGCCCCTTACCCACCCCGCTTGACTGCCGGATCGGGCGGGGGGCGATCAGGGCGGGCTGGCCAGCCCGGCGATCCCGGGGTCCATCGCCGGCCCCACCCGGGAGCTCGCCCCGAGTGCCGCGGGCCGACGGGCGATGGCGTCGACCGAAACCTGGAGGTACCCACGGCGCGCGAATGAACGCCGCGCCCCAGCGACGGGGGTCGACCGGGGAGCGTCGGCGGGCGCGCCTTTTTTTCTTGGAATTGCTTGACATACATACCGATGGTATGTTAAATACATACCGTTGGTATGTTGGATAGCACGGTTCAGGTGAGGAGAAGACGCCATGCCCAAGTACGTGATCGAGCGCGAGATTCCGGGGGCGGGGAAGATGACGCCGTCTGAGCTCAAGGCCATCTCGGAGAAATCGGTCGGGGTCCTGATGGAGCTTGGACCCAAGATCCAGTGGCTTAGCAGCTACGTCTCCGACGACAAGGTCTACTGCATCTACAATGCGCCGAATGTCGCACTCATCAAGAAGCACGCCGAGTGCGGCGGCTTCCCGGCAAACCGGATCTCGCAGGTCCGGGCGATCATCGATCCGACCACGGCCGAAGCCTGAACCGGCATTCCCCCCCCGGGTAGGGAGTCCCCCCAAGGGGCGTCGCGCGGCCAGGGGGGGGTGCCGGGGCATGGTCAACCGTCCGCGATCGCGCCGTCACAGGATGCTCCTCAAGATGAAGAAATGAACAACCGAGGACTTCCTGCCTCGATCGAGCGCAAGGACGAACGCTTCGTCTCCAATGAACTCTCGCGGCTCAGTTGGGGATATGGCGCGTGGGGACTCTAAAGGTTTGCCTTACCACCTTAAGGAACGCCTCCTGGACCTCTCCAAGATTCGTGCGCCGGTAAACGATCCCCCACTCCACAGTCGGCCGGGGAGGGCGCAAAGTTATATAAACCACCCCCTTCTGGGGATTGTCTCGCGCGCAATCCGGGACCAAACAGACGCCGATCCCGGCGGCCACCGCGACGACCAGGCTGTTCAGGGGAAAGGTCTCGAGGATGGTGTTGAGCCTCGCTCCTGCAGCCTTGAAATATCCGAGGATGGTGTCATACATCTCGGGGTTGATATGTCTGGGCCACATCACCATGGGGACCCCGTCGAGCGATTTGAACGAGACGGCGTTCCTGGCCGCCAGCGGATCGGCCGCAGGGACCGCGAGGACCATGGGTTCCTCCAGGATTGTTTCGATGTCGAGGTTGGAGGCCGAAATGGGGAGGCCGATGAACAGAAAGTCGACCTGGCTGTTCCGAACCGCCGAAAGGGGATGCGGGGGCATGATCATCCGGAGCCGGACCTCCACCTTGGGATACCGTCTTCGAAAGGCTTGAACCGCCCGTGGTACAATTCGAGGGGCCGCGCTCGAGAGGTAGCCGATCTCGAGAATTCCCAAATCGCCGCGCCCAATGCTCTGCGCCTCCGAGAGGGAGCGGTCGACCTGGCTCAGGATCTCTCGGGCATGCCTTAGAAAAGAGGCTCCCGCCGGAGTGAGCCGGACTTCCCGCTTCGTGCGCCACAGCAGTTTCGCGCCCACCTCGATCTCCAGCTGTCGGATCTGCTTGCTGAGCGACGGCTGGGAAATCATGAGGCGCGCGGCAGCGCGGCCGAAGTGGAGTTCCTCTGCAATGGCGATGAAGTACCTCTGATGTCGTAGCTCCACCGCACTCCTCCCCACGATGACGGCTCCCAGGCAGACGGATGAGCAACGGTCGCCGCTCATGCCTCCTGGCTATTAATCATATCGCAATAATGTATTGGACACCTGTTTCATTTCCTCCGTACACTTCACCGAGCCCATAGGGCGCAGGGGTGAATTCGCGCCCGATGGTCTTCGGCCGGGGTTGGATTGAGTATGGGGTGTCGATGGCCGAGCCGCTCCGCATCCTCTTCGTCGAGGATTCTCCCTTCGATGTCGAGCTCGAAGAGCGTGAACTCAGGAATGCCGGGCTCGCTTTTCACTCGCGTCGTGTAGAGACCAAGCCAGATCTGATCGAAGCCCTAAGCCAGTTCAATCCCGGATTGATTATTTCGGACTACACCTTGCCCACGATGAACGGCCTTTCTGCCCTCGAGATAGCCCGAAAAATGGTGCCCGATACTCCTTTCATCTTCGTCTCGGGGACGATCGGCGAGGAGCGAGCCGTTGAAAGCCTGAAGAAAGGCGCGATGGACTATGTGGTGAAGGATCGCCTGGGTGGACTCATCTTCGCCGTCCAGCGGGCGCTCAAGGAAGCCCAGGAGCTGGCGGATGAACGCCGGAGAAGGTCCTCTCCGGGATCAGGAGCCGATCCTGCCGAGCGAGAGAGGGAGCGACTGGAACTGCGCCTGAGCGAGGAGCGATTCCTGGCCGTCGTTCGAGCGGCCAGCGAAATGATCTACGAATGGGACATCGAGCACGGGACCGTGGAATTGCGTGGCAACATCGATCCCAAAACGGAATACGACCCTTCAGCGTTGCGAAGGTCCCACCAGACGTGGGAGGCGATGCTTCACCCCGAAGACCGTCCGCGCGTCCTGGACGCCGTGCGAAGGCACCTGGAGGGCGGCGCGCCATTTAACGAGGAATATCGCATCGTTCGAAAGGACGGGTCGGTCAGGCACTGGATCGACCGCGGCTCCCTCCTTCCGGAATACCGAGGACTGCCGCGGAAATGGGTCGGAGTCGTTACGGACTTCACCGAGTACCGGCGGAGCGAGCGGGTGAAGGAGGAGTTCGTCTCGACCATCAGTCATGAACTTCGAACCCCACTGACTTCCATCCGCGGAGCCCTGGGGCTGATCAACGCGGGAACGCTTGGCCAATTCCCCGAGAAGGCAAAGCCCCTCCTGGTGATGGCCCAGAAGAATTGTGATCGCCTTGTGCGCGTCATCGATGAGCTATTGGACCTGCGAAGCCTTGAATCCGGAACGCTGGAGTTAAAGCTGACGGAGATCTCCGGTGCGAAGCTGCTCGGGCAAGTTGTGGAAGCGCTGCGTGAACCGGCGACGGCCCAGGGAGTGAATCTCAAGGTGGCCGCCGAAGAGCAAGATGTTCGGATCAGGACAGACCCGCAGCGGGTCGCCCAGGTCCTGAGCCATCTCCTCTCGAACGCCATCAAGTTTTCTCCCAAGGCCGGGACGGTCGTCGTCTCCTTGACCAGGCAGGGCGATTTCGCCCGAATCTCGGTGTCCGATCAAGGTCCGGGGATCCCTGATGAATTCCGCGATCGGATGTTCCAAAGATTTTCACAAGCTGATTCGTCCGCGACGCGCGCCGCTCAAGGCACGGGCCTGGGTCTAAGCATCTCGAAGCAAGTGATCGAGGCGATGGCCGGAAGCATCGGGTTTGAGAGCGTCGTCGGAAAAGGATCGACCTTCCACGTTCTGCTCCCCGTCTCCATGAATCGGATGAAGATCCTCATCGTGGATGACCACGAGACGGTTCGCCGGTTCCTAGGGAGGGTCCTCAAGGACCACGGATTCGACGTGGTCTCCATCGACGACGGTGCACAGGCCGTGCGGGCGGCGGGCGCGGAGCATCCCGATCTCATCCTGATGGATCTGGAAATGCCCAAGATGAGCGGCGAGGAGGCCATTCGGGCGCTCAAGGCCGACCCGGCGACGAGTTCCATTCCGGTGATCGTCCTGACCGCTCTTTCCACGCCCGAAGCGGTGGCCACGGCCATCCGGGCGGGGGCGCGGGATTTCGTGGTCAAGGCCGACGTCAGGATCGACGAGTTCATCGCGCGAGTGAGGAAAGGCCTTTCGGCGGACAAGCCCGGGGCCAAGGTCTTGTCCGAACCCCCGGGTGCCCAGGGCGCCTCGGCGAAGGAATCGGGCCCCCGCCGAAAAGGTCCCGGCCGGTCGATCCTGAGCCGCGAGCGAGTGGAGGCCCACCTCCGCGACTCGGTGGAGCTCAAGGCGCTCCCGTTCGTGGCGGCGGAGGTGCTCAAGATCGCCTCCACGCCGAATGCCGATGTGGGCCAGCTCTCCCAAACCCTCGCCCGGGATCCCGCGCTTTCCGCCACGATCCTCCAGCTCTCGAACTCCGCCTTCTTCACGGCCCAGACTCGCGTTCAGGGCCTGAATCAGGCCATCATGCGGCTTGGACTCCCACGTGTGGGCGAAATCGTGACGGCGATCAAACTGATCGAGGAATTCCGCGGGGGTGGAAGGAAGAGCGGGATCGACCGCCTGGAGATGTGGCTCCACGCCTTGGCCGTTGCCGTGCTCGCGCGTGACCTGGCCTCGGCGGGAAAGCAGCCGCCCGGCGTGGTGGAAGGCGCGTTCCTCGCGGGCCTCCTCCACGACCTCGGCCAGGCGTACCTTGCGGATCACTTTCCTGCCCCTTATGGAAAGGTGCTGGCGCTGGCCTCGAAGCAGGGGGTGCCCCTTCACGAGGTCGAACGCGACGTCTGCGGGATCGACCACGCGGAGGTCGCGGAGCGGATCCTGTCGAAATGGAAATTGCACCCGGACCTGATCGACGCGGTGGCGCAGCACGCCGGGGTCGCCGACTCTGCTGGACTCCGCCCGATCGTCTGGCTCGCCAACATCCTGGCGCGCACGGCGCGGATCGGGACGGACGGGGACCAGACGATTGACCTGGTGCCCGACGATCTCGTCGTGCGAATGGGCCTGGATGGCGATCGCGTGGAGCACGTGCTGGCCGGAGCCGAGGACCAGGTCCGACAACTGTCAGAGATCCTCCTCCTCCATCCGCATGGAGCCACGCCGGCGACGTCGCCCCCCCTGCCGCTCCGGGAACACATCCAGGCCGCCGTGGTCGTCCAGACACCGAGGCTCGTCGACCCCCTGGAATTGCTTCTCAAGAATTGCCGCTGGAACGTACGTCGGGTCTCGGCTCTTGGGGAGGTTGCGGGCGATCCGGCGGTCCAGGCCCTCCTGGTCCGGCCGCGCACCTCCGAATGGCTGCGCGAGCAGCTGGATCAGGCGGCCGACGAGGGAGCCAAAGAGCTCAAGGGTCGACGTCCCCTGGTGATCTGCGCGGAGGGTGCATTTCCACGCGAGTTGAAAGGACTGCTTCGTTCTCTGGGTGGCGAAGCGGTGGGCCCCCCGCTCTCCATTTCAAGGCTAATCCAACGGCTCGAAAATGCGGGAGATCGCCGGTGAATCACCCTTGGGGGCAAGGAGGTCCCGTCCTTGGTCCTCGTGATGAATACAGAGGTGCCCAGCGGGCGAATGGAATCGGATGGGGAAGCGGTTCTGCAAATCGACCCCTGCGTTCTAAATTTCATTCGACCCGTCCATCTTGCTCGGAACCCAACTATAATGAAGGATGACCTTGGATTCCAGTTACGACCGGGGATTGGAAGGGCATCCAAGAAGCGGGAGGCGGAGGTTTCCCTGCTGCACCCGGTCCCTACCGAGCCCTGTGCGAGGCACACCCCGTGGGGGGCCGGCGACAGAGGCCACCTTAGGGCGTTCCGGATGGCCGATCGCTCTTCCTCCGTCGCTCTGGATGGCTGATCTGGAGGTGTTTCCGACACGAGGCGGCAAGGAGTAGAACGAACCGAGAGGGAGTCATGAATACCGAACTCAAAGTCCTGTTTATCGAAGATTGCCTGGAGGATGCGGAACTCGAAGAAGTCCAGCTGCGGAAGGCAGGGTATGCCATTCGCTCCGAGAGGGCGGAGACCCGCGAGGGAATCATTCGGGCCCTTGGGGATTTCGACCCCCACCTCGTCGTTTCAGACTACTCCTTGCCCCAGATGAACGGGCTCGACGCGCTCAAGATCGTTCGGGAACTCAAGCCGAACATCCCGTTCATTTTCGTTTCGGGAACCATCGGCGAAGAGCGCGCCATCGAGAGCCTAAGGAGCGGCGCCACCGACTACGTCGTCAAAGACCGCCCCGCAAGCTTTGTTTCGAAGGTCAAGCGCGCCCTGGCCGAGCAGGAGGAGCGCGCTCAGCGTCGAGTCCTCGAGGAACAGTATCGGCAGGCGCAAAAATTGGAGGCGATCGGCCGCCTGACGGGAGGCGTAGCTCACGACTTCAACAACATGCTCACGGTGATCAACGGGTTTACGGAGCTTGTCCTGGCCCGGATGGGACAGACCCACCCCATGAAGGGCGACCTCGAGGAGGTCCTGGCCGCCGGCCGCCGGGCCTCCGGGCTCACCCGGCAGCTCCTGGCGTTCAGCCGAAAGCAAGTGACCCAGCCCACGCTTCTCGACCTGAACGCGCTCGTCAACAACCTTCAGAAGATGCTCGGACGTCTCCTCGGGGAAGACATCCATCTGGCCATTCATCAGGAACCCGCTCTCTACCGGGTCGTGGCCGACGCCGGTCATATCGAGCAGGTCCTCATGAACCTGGTGGTGAACGCCCGGGATGCCATGCCTGACGGCGGAAGGATCACGATCGAAACCGGCAACGTCGATCTCTCGGAGAACGACCCGGAACGGCCTCCCGAAGCCAAACCGGGAAGCCACGTGCTCCTTCTGGTCAACGACACGGGAACGGGGATGACACCGGAGGTGCGGTCGCATCTGTTCGAACCCTTCTTCACCACAAAGGAAGTGGGGAGGGGGACGGGCCTTGGGCTGTCGACCGTGCACGGCATCGTGGCCCAATCCGGGGGTGCCATCCGGGTGGAGAGCGAAGTCGGCGAGGGCACCACGTTCAGGATCTATCTACCCAAGGCGCCTACGAACGCGGCACCTGCGGAACTTCACAAACCTGCGCCGGCGGCTCGGCAGGGCACCGAGACCGTGCTGGTCGCTGAAGACCAGGAAAGCGTGCGAAAGCTGGTTCGTGCGATCCTGGAGGGAAGCGGGTACCGTGTCCTCACGGCCCAGGGAGGACCCGAGGCGCTCAAGATCTGTGAAGACCACGAAGAGCCGATCAAGTTGCTCATCACGGATCTGGTCATGCGCTCCATGAATGGGGCCGAATTGGCGCGGCTCGTCCGGCGACTGCATCCCGAAACCAGGGTGCTCTTCATGTCCGGCTACACCGACCGTGGGGTGAAGGAAGAGGGACTCCTCGGGAAAGGAGCCGCCTTTCTCCACAAACCGTTCACCCTCGAGGATCTCAAGCTCAAGGTCCGGGAAACCCTGGAGGCGCCTTGAAGGAAGGGCATGTGCTGGTCGTGGATGACGAGGCCATGAACAGGACGCTGGTCCGCCGCGTTCTGGAGCCTCAAGGATATTCGGTGACGGAGGCCTCCGACGGCGAGGAAGCACTGACATCCGTCGCGAAAAATGCACCCGACGTCGTGCTCTTGGATCTCCAGATGCCGCGGCTGGACGGCTATGGAGTGCTCAAGCGTCTCAAACAGGATGCCAAGACGCGGCTCATCCCCGTCATCATGCTCACCTCGCTGGATCAATTGTCCAGCAAGGTGAAAGCGGTGGAGGTGGGAGCCGACGACTACCTCACCAAGCCTTTCAATGTCGAGGAGCTCTCGGCTCGAGTCAAGTCCCTCGTCTCGCTTAAACGGTACACCGACGAATTGGAGCACGCCTCGCAGGTTCTCCACTCGATCGCCGTGGTGGTCGAGGAGCGCGACGCCTACACGGGAGACCACTGCGCCCGGGTCGGTCTCTTGGCCACCCTGACCGCCCAATCACTCGGCTTGGGCCAGGAAGAACTGAGACTCTTGAGCCTCGGAGGATCCTACCACGACTTGGGAAAGATCGCGATTCCGGACGGCATCCTCCGAAAACCGGGGAAGCTTACTCCGGAAGAGTTCGAGACGATGAAGAGGCACGCCGCGCTTGGAGCCGACATCCTGAAGCCGATGCGGACCATGGCTCGCGTCATCGACCTCGTCCGTCACCACCACGAGAAACTGGATGGCTCGGGTTATCCGGACCGCCTTCCCGGAAGGGACATCCCGGCGACGGTGCGCATTCTGAGCGTGACCGACATATACGACGCGCTCGCCACTAAGCGACCCTACAAGGACGCCCTGCCCCACGAGACCTGCATGAAGATCCTTCGTGACGAAGCAGCCAAGGGCTGGTGGGACCGGGAGGTCGTCGAGGCGCTGGGCGGGGTGGTGATCCAGCAGGGATTGGCGGAAAGGTGACGAGGATCGAGGGAGTCACGTTGTCTCCGGAGGCGATGTGTTTCAGGATTCGGCCGCTTCTCTTGATTCATGGCCAGACCCGTCCTCTGACTTGAGGCCGCTCGCCGTGCGCACTTCAGCCCCTGATTCCCCCGGCATGAATCCAGCGATTCGCTGCCGGTAATCCCCCTTCGGTCGTGAGGATGCTCGCCTGGATGGAGGAGCCTCGATGAGATACGTCGCCAAGATTTCACTGGTCACGATCCTGGCCTCGATCCTGGGGCTGGCGGCCCTGTTCCTCGTCCAACTCCGCTTCGCCACCCTGTACCAGGAACACGACCGCGAATTTGGCGGCCTCCTTCGCCAGGTCGATCTGGCCCGTACGATCCAGGTGGACTTCAAGAAGCAGGTCCAGGAGTGGAAGGACATCCTCCTCCGGGGGCACGATTCGGGTGACCTCGAAAAATACACCGCCGCTTTCTTCGCTCGAGAAAGGGACGTCCGAAAGGATGTCGCCACCCTGGACCGGCTTCTGACCGACAAAGCGGCTCGTGACATGCTCGCAGAGTTTTCTGCCTCCCATGCTGCGATGGGCGACTCCTATCGGGCGGCGCTGGATGTTTTCAAGAGCACCCGGGATCCGAGACCCGTGGATCGACTGGTCCGGGGGCAAGACCGGATTCCCACGGACCGGATCGACGCCATCGTGGCCAGCATTGCGTCCGAGTCGGAGAAGTGGCAGGCGATGGCCAGCAACAATCTCCTCACCCAGCAGAGGAGGATCCGGTGGCTCTCGGTCGCCTTTTTCGTCGGGCTGCTCGCGGTGGCGCTCTATCTAGCCATGCGATTCACCTCTCCGATCGCCAGACTCTCGAAGCTGGTCCGCTACATCAGCCAACACAGGAACTTCGGGGTGAGGGCGGAATGCACCGGAGACGACGAGGTCTCCCGGCTGGTTAGCGGATTCAACGGGCTGCTGGACGAGGTCCAGACCGGTCAAGCCGAGCTCCAGAAGAACCTGGACGGGCTTGCCGAGAGGGAGGAACAGCTTCGCGCCCTCACGAACTCCGTTTCGGATGGAATCGTCTCCGCGGACGCCTCCGGTCGCATTGCCTCTTGGAATCGTGGAGCCGAGACGATCTTCGGCTATTCCGCGGAAGAAGCAGTGGGGCAGCCCCTCGGTATCGTGGCCCAGCAGGGTTCCGCCTGGACGCTCACGAGTGCCCTGGGCCAAGCTCCGGAGTCCGGGGCTCCGGAAGGGGTGTCTACGAAGCTGGAGATCGTCGGAAGGAGGAAGGATGGGACCTCCGTTCCCCTCGAGGCTTCGGTGGCCACCTGGAAGAGGGGTGGGCTTTCGTATTCCGGAAGCATCCTGACG
>Ga0222749_10000912_pt1 | contig 16279 bp, 19 predicted proteins | sample IncBWH2Mmetat_FD_197234 | JGI IMG/M metagenome (GOLD analysis project Ga0222749, IMG submission 197234) | Metatranscriptome of lab incubated forest soil microbial communities from Barre Woods Harvard Forest LTER site, Petersham... | ecosystem: Environmental > Terrestrial > Soil > Temperate... | reverse complement strand
GGGGGCGAGCACGGCAGGATCGAGCAGGGAAATCAAATCCTGTACATGCATCGCAATCTTTGGAGCGGCATAGGTGGAGCGCCGCGAGGTGGAGATATCGTGGTCTACTCCACGCTCCGCTTTTATCTGCCCTAGCTTTTTCGGGGGCCAAGGCGCTGGAAGGAAAGAAAAATGGCTTGGCGCGGACGGGATTCTACATCCAGGAAACTAGGCTTTTGATGCTGAGGCGTTTGACATTGACGACGAGGAATGGCGCACTCCCAACGGGGGGCAGTCAGGCATGGGCATCATGGCCGTTAGTCGTGAACTCTGCTCGAACGGCTACAGCTGCAGTGGTTTCGTTGATCGTCGCGCGACTATTCCGCTTGCCAGAGGCTTATTGGGCGCCGATCACGACTTTGGTGATTACACAATCATCGCTCGGTGCCGCTCTCTCTGTGTCCTGCGAGCGGTTCATGGGAACGGTGCTTGGCGCAGCAGTTGGGGCGATCGTAGGCAGTTCCTTCGGACCGAATATGCTTATCTTCGGTGCCAGCGTTTTTGTCCTGGGACTCCTGAGCGCCGCTGCAAACTCGAATCGGAATGCATTCCGATTCGCAGGCGTGACGCTTGCCGTTGTGCAGCTTGTACCGCGGGTGGGATCTCCATGGCGCATCGCGTTTCATCGATTCGCAGAAGTGTGTATAGGCCTTGTGGTGGCACTGATATTGTCAGTGGTATGGCCAGAACAGGAGGAAGTGCGTTGAAGCAGGACGTAGAGGTAGGTGTTTTGTGAAAATAATGCAAGTAAACAATGCAAAGGCCGTTGGGAGGCCGCGCGTGAGCTGGGCATAGCAGTTGTGGTGGGCGCATCGGAGAGGGAAGGTTTGCACATATTCCTCAACGCGGATCACACACACACACTTGAAAAAGCGGAGCAGGTCTTATGCGAGGTGCAGTTTACTCACAGGTGTGAGCGGCGGTCGGTCGATCGGCTGGAACTAATTCAACACAGAGCGTGATTCAATGGACTCGGCATCAGCCTCCTTGCCTGCGCGTACTTCAGCTCAGCCACTTGCACTGAATGAAAAAGCGACCTTGAATGAAATGGTATCCGATCAAGATCGGGCCGGGGAAGTACGGCATCTTTGACACCTTTGCGAACGAAGGGGGCCGCAATGCCCACTTGACTGGCGAGATCGCGAAGGCGTTGACGGCGCGGGCCAGCGAATTATTTGCGGTTCCTCCGCAGGTGGAAAGGTGGAGGTCCTTGCAAACACACTCTTAAAAGGCTGAGTCCGAGGTTCAGGGAACCCTATGAGCCGCATACGGAAAAGGGTCTTTGCTATTTGCGACTCCCGTTTACGGTTTGCCGCCGACTCGGGCGGATAACGGGCAATTCGGAGTAATCCACTCTGACGAAAAACGCGCTGCTCGTCGAAGTAGCGCCGAACAGCCGATTGGAAAGCTCTCCTTGTGGTCATCAGTTTCCAGTTCTCCAACGTGGTTGCACAATAGTTGCACAGATGGTCCCAAACAGGGATGTTTTGCACCGAATCAGGGCATCTCATCCGACTATAAGTTGCTGATTCCGAACACGAGGCTGTGAAACGAGGAATTTGCTAAACCGTTGCAACGGTGAAAACTGCGGGCGAGGTAAGCTCGAATGCACCGCAAAATCTGGGAATGCACAGCAAGGAGACTAAGATCACATCATCGCAGTTGACGAACGCCGCCTGAAACGCCTGCTCTCCGAATATATTCGCTACTACCACGAGGATCGCACGCATCTGGGACTCGGGAAGGGAACACCAGCGGCAGAACTCGCACTATAGCTTCAGGTCACGTCCTCTCTCATGAGCGACTGGGAGGGCTGCACCACCGGTACGATCAGGCCGCCTAATCCGAACCAACGTAGGGTCGCGAAAACGTCCGGGTTCCATCATCCTTATCTGTCTACAGGTACACCGCGCGGGGGTTCCCCCGGTGAGAATCTTGGCGCTCGGGGGATGAAGGGAACCCCGATGGGGCATCGGCCGCGACAGGAATCGCGCTATCCTCAGTACGTATAGAATTTTGGCGAAGTTCAGGGCGGTAGGTTCTGCGCCTCGGCTTTAGGTAATGCTGCAAGCTTGTTCCGTTTGTTCCAGTTGGCTGGGATGGATGGCTGCAACGCATAGAGGGCACAAGTCTTATTTGAGTACTTGTCGTTTCGATCCCCACCGCCCCTACCAAACTTCTTTCATATCAATACCTTAAGCGATTGATTTTGTTCCATTCGGAACATTTGTTCCAATTGAACGTTCGGCAATCCGCTCCATCGAATTACGTTGCGACTGAGGGATAACGTGTGCGTAGACTTTGAGCGTCGTTCTCACGTCTGCATGCCGCATCTGGGCCTGCAAAACGGTGATAGGTTCGCTCTCCGCTAACTCCGTTGCTAGACCGTGCCGAAAAGCGTGTAAACCTACGTTTTCGTCAGGGATTCCCAGCTTGCGGAGGATTGGCTTCAGTCCTGACCGCACGACGTTGTTTCTAGAATAGGCGAAGCCTTCCTTGCGCGGGGCAGGGAACAGCAATTTGCCTGGATTTTCTATCCAATGATGCTTGAGATAATTCCGCAGTAAGGCTTCCAGACTCGATGGCATCGGAAGCATGGCCACGGACTTTTTTGTTTTTGGTTGACGAACGACCCTGGTTCGGTCATCCGCCGATTTGTTCACCCGAATTGTCTTTCGCTCGAAATGCAAATCAGGCACCGTCAAGGCCAGCAGTTCGCCCGCTCTTGCCCCCATTAACGAAGCAAGAGCAAACATCGTTTTGTAAGGCTCTGCAGCGGCACGGACAATCTGGTTAACCTGTTCGCTCGTAAAGTACGGACGCTCTGGCGTCTCGGCCGCCCGCAGCGTCAAATCCCTGAACGAGACCATTTCGGTTCTCATCCCGGACCTCTTCGCGTAACGCAAGACTGCAAAAACTGTCTCCAAGACGTTGACGATAGTCTTCGGAGACAAGTTGTTTTGCAGACTGGTAGCGAATCGCTGCAAGGCTCGAACGTCCAATGCGTGCGTAGCTGATTTTGCGAAGGCGGGCAAAATGTGGATTCGGAGGTAGCTTTCCCGCTGCCGCACCGTTGCCGGTGACAGCTGCGGCGCTACATCTTTCTTCCACGCATCAACCGCATCTCGGAATGTCTCGCCCTTTATGGGGGACGGAACACTGCCTCTACGCCTGTTGACGTTCGCCATGAACAAATCGTGCTCTCGGCGAGCGGCACGTTCCGACATGGCGCTGAGGTCACCAATCAGCTGACGAGTACGCTCAGTGGTAATCGTCCTGTCCGATTTCTCAACGTCCCTGTAGAACAACGTGTACGCTTTGCCGTTTTGCACTTGAAAACTACCTTTTTGATACCGCCTCTTAGGCACTGGGCCTCTTTTCCGGCCTGTGCCCTCGTGCGTTGCGGCGCCAATAATAGCAGGTGCGACGTCCTTTCCATCCAGCATAAAAGACCAACCCTTCCAACCTCTCAGTTGGGTGAATTGGCGCTTTTTAATGCGCTGAGTTTGCCGGGCTTGGCTCGTTCCGCCCGGCTCTCTTCGACGTTTCCGCTCTGAACGCTGTCGTTGATCGGGATTCTCCACGCCTAATGAGCGGACGCGCGGCTTCCGAGTCAACAACCACATGGCTCCCTTGGAACCAAGACTTGGCGGACAATTGCATCCGACGTATTTGTTTTCTCCTTCGGTAATTCGGAGAACACAACTTTTTTCGACTTAATGCTCTTACATTCCGGAGGTGACGCCGGTGTGGGCCAGTCACGGTGCCCAGCTTGCCAAAATTGAATTGCCAGGTCATCGGATCCGAACCGATCAAGGGCCCTAGGGGCGGGTGCGTCCCGCCACCTCCCGGGGGGTACCATTTTGAGGTGATACCGCTGCGTCAATTCTTACTCGCCCGAAAATCCACAGATTAGCCGGCATTGGGACGCGAAAAATACTCCGGATCACCTTTGTTGCGCTGGCGTTGAACGAATACAAGAAGGCTTCTTGTCAGGTGGTTTCGTTCATTACTTTCTTTTTGACAACGCATCATGATTATAGTAAAGTGGCGTTAGGAGATTGAATCATGAAGGCACTGACGCATCAAGAGGTTCTCAAGGTCCTCAAAGTCGCCGCTGAAAGCAAACGCAATCTGGCGATGATTCTTCTCGGCTACAAACACGGCATGCGTGCGTCAGAGGTTTGCCGCCTTGAATTGAAGGACTTAGACCTCAAGAACGGCGAGGTCACAATCCGCCGCTTGAAGGGCAGCCTGAAGACGACTCAGCCTCTCGCCGAGATCCAAGGTCAACCGTTACTGTCTGAGAAGCGGGTCCTGCGAGCCTGGCTTGAGGAGCGCGGCAATCATCCGTCGCGATTCGTATTCGTTTCTCAGAAGAGCGGGCAAGTCCATCGATCCCAGTTTTATCGTGCATTCGCCGACATCGCAGAACGCGCCGGCTTGCCGAAGGATAAGCGCCATCCACATTGTTTGAAGCACGCACTCGGATATTCCCTGGTCGAGGCTAACGTCAATCTAGCCATCATCAAGCAAGCCCTAGGTCATAAGAGCATCGCCTCCACCGCCGTTTATACGACGCCCACCGACGAGACCGCAGGCAAGGCAGTCACGGCCGCGTTGGCCAGTCTGTTCTAACCGTCTCCCTCCAACCTCCCGGATCCAGCCCGGTGCAAATCGGGTTCTTTTTGTGCCCTCCAGGAAATGCATCAAAATAGCAATTCTGATGAGTAATCACCGAAATTAGCTCCGTAAGTCGTTGTTTCCTGGATAGTCAGAAAAGGTCAATCCGCGAAGTAATGTTGCGTTTCGGGGCTCGGGAGATCACTGTGGCCCAGGCCAAATCTGGACCGGCCAACGCCACGTCCCACAGATCTCGGCCGGTTCCCTTGGCAGGCGGTTCCCAGACCGCACTGCGGTCTGTTTGCCGCCCTTGCCCGTGATCGTCGCTCAGGGGCCGGGAAGCCGCTGAGAGACGATTTTGGGTCGCGTTTGCGGCCACAAACGTCACATGGCTGTCACGCTTGCTGTCACGGCCGCTGTCACGCACAAGTGCCATGAGCTCTTACGGGAGTAACTGCCGTATTGTTAGTATCTTCCGCCGATTATTGTCACTGACAATTGGGCCAAGTCACGAGAAATAAAAAATCTCATTAGAAAATGGCGTTTTCTAGGAAATTACCTGGTTCAGGCAGCCAGGCATGCGATGCAAAAATTCACTTGCTTCAGCAAAAAGTTGAAGCAAGTGCAGCACCCTCTTTTAAACTCCGACAGCGATCAAAATTCACTTGCTGCCACTCACTTGCTTCATATAAGCAGGATCATCATCTATTTAATTGTGTTGCATATTTGAAGCAAGTGAATTTGAGAGGGGTTAAGTCCTGTAGGTTCTGTGGCTCCACTTGCTTCAGCTTTTTGCAACACCTCCCCTTTTTTCCACTCCAAAATTCGAGATCTCAGATCGAGTTGACAGCAAGTGGATTCACGCTTACCCGAGCCACCAGCTGTCAACTGTGTTCCCCTGGCGCTAGTCGTACGCCAGAGGGAGGAACTTCTTGTACTTCTGTCCGTTCGCCTTCCGGATTTCGACCTCAACCAGGTGAACCCGGTAATGCGTCATCCACGCCTTCTCGAAGAGATGTTCCTCGTTGTCGCGGTATGCGTTGGTCAAGGTTTCATAGTCGCGGCGACTCAGCGCCACCTCCGACTCTGCCATCCCTGACTCTAGTTGCTTCTTCATCCGGTTGGTGATGTCTTTAATCTTCCCAAGGTAGAAGCCGACCTTATCTGGGACCTCGCTCCGGAAGCAGACCTTGCGGATAATCAGTTGACGCTGGAATAACTGAAGGGCGATGTCCATATCGTCGGCTTCGACCTGTTTCAAGCCGCGCCCGAATGTCGCCATATAGGCATCCAACATTACGTTCTTCTTCCAGCGTGCCTTCGTCCGAACCTCTTTCGGCTGGGAATCCCAGAAACTATTGAATGCGTCCTTGGCATCTTGGCTCATGGTCATCACGCCGGAGTAGTCAAGCTCGTTCAGTTCCTTCAGGAGATTGTAAGCGTCGGCGACGTGGATAGGCGGCAACTCGCCAGCTTCGACTGGCACTCCATACTCAGGATAGAGCCTGTCGTACATACCGAGCTTGGTACGGCCGGCAAACGCCTTCATATAGGTATCACCGTCCTGTCCGCAGATGAACATCGCCAACCGAGCATCGTCTTTCGTCTTCCGCTTCTTCGCCAGCATGCGCGAAATCGTCGTCGAATCAGCTAGCTCTATCATGGTGTCGAGAATGGCCGGGTTTCGAGTCGCCGTTGCCTTGTTGCCTAGACCTTCGACCTCATCGACGTAGCTGATGACGGGCTGGTTTTCAGGCGGGTCGAAGAAGCACTCCTTCAAACCTGCACCAGAATCCGCCGAATTAATAACCTTGATGTCGCACCCACTCGAACTCCCATTCAGGAGTCCCTGGGCGTTCAAGATTTGCATCATACGGCGCCACGCCTCGCCCTTGCCGCTTCCTGTCTCACCGATAACGGCACCATAGTAGCGTGGCTCTACGTCAAGGTTTTCAAACTTCACCTTGCCTGCCATCTTCGCGCCGACCACGACCTTCGCAGCTAAGAACGCAAACTGAGGAGTCATCGTCGTGCCGCGTGTAATCACATCGACGAACTTCTTGTAGATGCCCGTCACCCAGTGTGGCTGGAAAGCAGGAATCGTATCCACGGAGAATTCGTCCACGATTTCGACTTTAGACTGCGCGCCGGCGGGCTCGTTAATGGCTGGAATCGATGACGTGGAAACCGGAACCCCGCTGAAATTGATAGTTTCATCTCTTCCGACTGGGTAGCGACAAACCGACTTCGCAATCTTTTCGCACATTTCCCTGTAATCGCTACCGTAATTCTCGCAGCGCTTTTCGCAGACTTCGATTAGAGCATTAGCGATGGCATTCTCTTCCAGGCCGTCGTGACGAAGTTTCCCGGCAATTCGGGTCAATTCTGTATCGTGCGAGCCCCGCGGAATCTTCTCGCCTTTGATGGTCGGCGAGGGTCTACGCTCCGGGCGGAGTCGGTCAATCAACCCTTCCGGGATAGCAGCAATCGCCGCCTGAACCGCAACAGAGTAAACAGCGCCAGTCGGGTGACCCGAGAACGGCGACAAGACGTAGCCACCCACCGACTTGATTTCACCAACGTGAACACCGTTGAAGTGCATGTCACCCTGCTTCGATAGACCTTGCAGGTAAACGTGAGTGCCCCGACTGGTGTTGACCTGGAGCGTCTTTGGCAATTCAAGTTCAACTGGGGGGTTCCCGTTATCGAAATCGAGCACGGTCAAGTTGCTGCGGCCTAGGTCGATGCCGATGTTGGCGTTGGGACTTATCGTCCACCACTCGCGAATCTGGTTCGGGTCATTCGAGGATGAGTTGAATCCGTTTGGTGCCAGCGCACCGTCAGGCGTCTTGGACCTTTCGCCCAGAGGGAACACGTACCAGCCCTTCTCAAGGCAACGGAGCGCAACCGCCATAAGCTGAGACTGAGCCGGCAGCAAACATTGCGCCAAAGGGCTGGTCGAAATCTGTTGTTGCAGCTGAGTATTAAGGTCGCTCACAGAGCACCCCCTGCAACAGGCTCAACAATGACCGCATTAACCGCCTGCGGCAGCTTTCCGTTACAGAACGCAGGAGCAACATCGAAGTAGACGGTCGAACCCAACGCCGGGTACTCTGGCCCTTCAACGACGTTCGTAGTGTGTAGGAAATATGCTTCGTGGCGTGTCACCACAACCGTGCCGAAACCCTTCAAAGGGTGCCAACTCTTCAAGACTCCTTGCTTTGTTTTACTCATAAAACCACCTATGTATCTAAAGTAGGCCCGGCGTTGCCGAGTCCTTCACCACCTTTCGTTTTGGCTGTAACCCTTTGATCGCCTGAACTTCGAAGGCTTGACGGGTATGAACGCCAACTTCAAACTAATGTTGATACGGAACAATTTCTACAGCGCCGAGTCCATTCTTGCAGTCGACCGAGAACACCTTCGGTAGACTGCCCTTTCCTTGTTGCTTGACGACATGTCTCTTGCCACAGAGCGGACACTTGAAGGTGCACCTGGCATACCAACCCTCGGAGTATTCGCCCCAACTAATCGCGCCTTCAACTTGCATGATTACAATCCGTGACCTCTCGGTCGTCAATTTGAATATTCTTTTCGTTACTCTCTGGTGCAGCTTCCAGCTTCTTGACGCCCATGGCTGCGGCCAACTCGGGGAATTCCTCGACGAAGTCGTACGGGCAGAGATTGACGACAAGACCTCGCACCGCCTCAGAACGAATTTGGAAATGTGACAGGTTGTTCGGAGCCTCCCAGACACCGCCAACTTTGCCAACATTCCGTTCCGCCATTTCTTCATCGAACTCGGTGCAGCCGATGGTCGAATGTCCCGAAGGGTTCTCAAGAATCGAACCGTCCTTCAAGCGCCACACCTTGATTTCCCAATAGTGCTGGCAGTGGTATCCGGTGCGTTCCTCGACGATGATGGAGTCCATATATCTCTCCATCGTCTCTTTGATGATTTGCAGCTCCCAGTTCCTATTGCGGAACCACTGGCCATCGGCGTCGGGCACGCCATTGACGATGCGCTTCGGCCACCATGTCCTGATAAGCTTCGATTCTTGTTTCTGTTTTTGCTTGAAGTCTATGGCTCCTTGTGCGTGCTCTGGTTTGTCGGGATGGACAATCAGCATGGGGCTGAAGCTAGCGGCCGGGGACTCGAGTAATTGAAAGAACTCTTTGAGGGGAGCTGCCGCGCTAGGGGTTACGATGACATCGAAATCTTGCTGTGCAAGCTGGACAACGCGAACGGTCTTGCTTAATTCGTCGGCGCGTTCACCAGCGGGATGGATGATGAAGGACTCCTCGGTAGCCAGCGCCTCTGCTAACTGCTGCTTCGCCTTCGGGGAAATCTCCATGGTATAAACATACGGTCTCAACTGCTTTGCTCGAATTGACATAGTTCTTCTCCTGCGCCTTCGCGCTCCGCGCGGCCTTGGCTGGCCCGGTCGGTCACCGCTTTATTCCAGAGATTCTGAGGATTCCCCGAGGAAAACCCCCATTTGCTAACCCTGCCTCGCGTAGCCGCGACTTGCCTAGCCGCGCCCCGCCCTGCCGAGCCCGGCCCAACGGGTACTGCTAAAGGGACTTGAACCCTTTCACGGTCAATGAAGACCATGCCCGAAATTCAAAATTTGATAAGTCGATCAGGAAGGAGAGCTGGCGGGAGGGTTTTCAGCCGCGCCCGTCGGCGAGCTTCCTGATTTTGTGAAATAAGTCACAGCGTCTCCTTTCAATTTCCGGCACCGCCGCCAATTCTCAGATTAGCTAGTGTTGTGGTTGCCCTCTACTAATAGCGGAAAAGATGACCTCGGCAGGAGTCACGTCATCCAAGTCGTTGATAGTAATGCCCCTATGGGACATTATCAGGACCCCGTCATAAGCCTCGTCGATTCGCTTGACACACTCCTCGATGAGCGACTTGGTGGCCTTCTTGCCGAGCCTTTTGGCCTTGGCATCTTGTCTGGCATTGTCGATAGCCTTGCGTCGTGCCTTCTGCCGTTCTTTATTGAACGCTGTGACCGCATCTGCAATAGGGGCATCGAGCGGAGCCAAAATCTTCAAGGTGCCACGATTGTTTAATACAACTGTACAGGCATAATGTCCGATTGCCTTTTGCCAGTCAGATTCTGGGATGCAGTCGAGTGGAGCTTTGAAATCTTTAGCCCTAGCGAGCCATTTCGCTGCGGTGTTGGGGTCTTTGTCGATATCCAATTCTTCGATGGACCGGCCGCTAAACAGGACTTGATACAGCGCAACGAGCGCAGGGAACTTCGGATGATTGCGAATCTCGGCTTCGCGTTCCGGCGTCCACATTCCAATGGGGGTAAATCCCTCCGGCACCCACTGGACGGCGGTCCAGCCCTCTTCATTCAAGATAGCGCGGAACCACGGGAACCAATGCTTGCGCTCCTGATGGTCATTGGGGCGGTCACCTTGAGTCTTGCGCATGCCTTCATTGGTGATATGGTCTCCGCCACGGTCGAATCCTGCGTTGCCACCCTCATCATCACTCCAGATGCCATTATCGTAATCAGTGCTTCGATTCGTGTCGGCGGAGTCGTTCGTGCCTAAGGAGCGGTATTCATATTTTTCTTCCCCTAACCGTTGTCTCTCGGCCAAGTCACCTTCGTGCTTCATGGCACGTTCATAAGCTTCGTCGCTCTCCCACTTCTTGATGCCAAAATTTTGCGAGATTACGGAAGTCAGTTCCGCAGGCATCTTCAGTGCCTTGAGGTCATCGTTCCATTCGTCCTGCAGCTCGGATGACCAGTGTGTTTCATAATCTGCACTTCGCTCGTAGACCTGCTGCAACTGCCTGACAGTATCCTCTGATGTCTTGCTCTCGCTTTTGATGTCTTCGCGAGTGCTACCGAAGTTCACGAGAGGCGGCACCTGACAGCGCAACAGAGGAGGAACGTCGCACAAGTTAGCCTTGTCATTGATGTGATGGAAGCGCAGATGATTTTCGTCGCCGTGTAGGCCAATTGTGTGCCACACAACGCCAGTCCGAGATGCCGGACGAATCAAATTATTCGTTTGTTTAATCGTGACGCGGCTTGGCACGTTGCGGATGCCCGGAAATTGCACGCTCAGGTCTGGCTTGAGAGCTTCCTCGAAGTGCATATAGGTCGGGACTCGGACTGACGACGCCGGTGCACACAAAAAAGACGTTTGGCCTTGATGAACCGTGTACTCCCTGTGGAGGGGCTCTAGCAGACGAGCGTCCTTGAATGAGACCGACGCGAGGGGCGGTTCAAGAATGAACGGCTCGACGCCGGGTATGAGAGCAGTTTGACTCATAATCATCTCCTCGTGGTTCTCCTGCTTCCCGCCGACGCGCACACAAATGCGTCAGTCAGATCAATTCAAATGTTCTGGATTCAAAGCTCCGGTGATTTTTGCCCCGGTGGCCGCATCTGGCTCGGGATTGAGCCGCCTCTGCCTGATGAAATCAGGCTCGGGAACCAACGTGGAACCTTTCGGTCCTCGTCTGGCTGTCAGCAGACTGCGTTGACACTCTGGATGCTTAAACTACTCTTGAGACTTTCTATGCTCGGTTACTTCTGGGTTGCAGCTTTCGCCTTCGGTACCACCTCCTTTGTGCTTTCACTGTTGAAATCTCGTTCGAAATCGCGATCAAGTTGCTTCCCGTTCAGATACTCAGTGAGAACCTGACGCAAAAGCTTCGTGCGACTGGATCTCTGCACCTTGACCTCATGCTCCAGTTGCTTAAACAACTCGGGTGGCAGCCGGAGTATGAAGTCTTTTGTGATTTCCTTAACCATTTCACAAAAATGATATCATAAATGATATCTCATGTCAAGACTTTTCTTTAGACTGTCTCGGCCGCCATCCCGGCCTTGTCTGAAGCCCGGGCCGCTGCATCCCTCTATCCTTATATTGCGATCATTTGTGATCAGAGAGTAGTACCCAAAAACTTTCGTACCGTTGTCAGAACTCCTCAGTTGACGTATTCTTTTCGCGTATCAAGAGTGGCAGCAGAGTTTGCTGCCCGGCAACCGAGCCAGAGACAAGGTCACGGTGCCAGCCTCCAGAATCTTGGAGGGATGCGGCCTAGTAGGGGCAAAAACCCACCTTTAGCAGCCATTTCCCTTTAAAAGCTTCTGGCGACTCTCGATAACAACTATCTTTCGGAGAGAGAAATGATTATTGAGAACGCTGTACGGCAGAATGTCTACGAACAAATCTTGAAAACGGCTAATAAAAGGTTAGAGCAGGCGATTCCCGGCCCTGAAGGTGCGTACACGAATCTGTCGTTGGGAAGAGTTTTGAATTTATTGTTTTTCCTCAGGGGCGAATGGGGTTCCATTGGAGACTTTTGGACAACGCATCAGGCCCTTCGAGCACTTGTCGGCGATGATTTACTGTGGGCCGAACCTCAGAAATCGTCGCCTGCTCCCGCTGAATTGATCCAGTAGCGAGCATTCAGGCTCCGCAGCACGTTCCTGATCTTCAATAATTCCCAAAGTGTGTGCACAAAATCCCGAAGGAGGATCAAATGAACTCAGTTAATGAAACGAGGCAAGAAGTACAAGCGGTCAGACGTATCGATTTCATAGTCCGCGACGAAGGAACGATTTGGCTTTTCACTCCCTTGACTCCTGCCGCGTTTGAATTCCTCGCAGACCATATTCAATCTGACGCCCACTACTTCGGGCAGTCGCTCGCCGTCGAGCATCGCTTCGTCTATGACCTGCTGATTGGTCTTCGCGAACACGGGCTTAAGGCAGTGCGCCAATGAGCATTTCCGAAATCATTAAACGCCTCCAAGAGGACCGTGTCATCGCGGAGCGACAACGCCGTCAAGTGCGCATCGAAGCCGAATTCGCGAAAGCGAGAACGATTGAGCGCAGACTTTTCGGATGCCCGGCGTCAACGGACCCAAAACTGTATGGACGCCGGAAAGGCGACGTCGTGGTGGAAGTCATAATGAAGACTCCAAAGAAGCTCGTGCCGCTGGCGAAACAAGCTGCACCGTTGCTGGACGAAATAAAAGCGACGGGCATGCCGCACCGTCGCAATCACGACGCGGCATGCTGGGACATCGGTGATGCCCCTGAAGTTTCGGAGACGGACCTGCCGAAGCTCCTAGAGAGCTGCGAAGAGGCACTCGGCTTCAAGAAGCCGGACGAACTGAAGCTCGACATTAAAAGGGAGGAGCCGTCGATCTGGACGCGGCCACTCCGCATCGGAAAACGTGCGCGATGAGAAAAACAACAGGAAATCGTTTGCTAGATTGGATGCTCAACAATCTCCCGCCAGAACGCATCACGCTTCGCGATTACGTCGCGCTGAACTTTTGCGGCGACTTGACTGTCGAGGAAGTGTTGCGCGATGGTGAGCTGGCAGCAGATTTGCCGAAGGAGCTGTTTCGCATCACGCCCGGAAGCGAGGCGATTCAGTGAGACGGGCGCGCATCATCGTCAACGGAGTCGAGCGGAGTCGTCTTTGTGCCACGCAGACCGACGCTATTCGCTGGATTGAGAACTCCGGCATGAGACCGAGCCTGGGTGATGAGTTTATCGGCATATTCAACGAGGACCGGGATGACATACGCGGAACACAGGCAGAACGAGAGAAAACACAGGAAGCAGCGCTTTGCTGCACTTAGCGCAGAACAACAGCGCGTCGAGTGGGAAAAGCGGATGCGCTGGTTGTGGCGGCACTTCCTCGATCTCCCATCGTGGCACGTCAATATCACCGCCGGATGCCCGGTCTGTCAGCAGGGCGTTCGGTTGAGAGCACACAGCTGGCCTGCATATTTCAGCTGCGTTTGCGGAACGAACGTGGTTCTGGATCGGTGGTTGCCAGATGACATCGAACGTGTCGCAACAATGTCGCCCCGGGCGCTTGCCCGGTTTGCTGAAACGCACCCCGGATCCGTCGACCAGTTTGGTTATCCCCCCGCAGAACGGCTACGGGATTTGAAGGACGGAGAGTTCGAATGACATCAAGAGCGGCTTAGAAGAAAGTGATTTTGGTGTCGTATGATTCCGTGCGCGGAGCTAGGGGCGGGTCACAAACTAGTTGATGCTTCCACGTTTCTTTGGTGCATATTTCTCCAGGAATTTTCTGAAGCGTTCGAGATTGTACGTCTCTCCTTCCTCCAACTCGCTGGTGTCTTCGGAGCGAATGAGTTTCCCCTTTGAATCCACAATGAAGATGTGCGGGACACCATCAATCCGTGGAAAATGCGACAGGAATTCCGAATTTGTGTGCCCTTCACTCACATCAGCCTTTAAGAGAACATAGTTCCGGTCTCGCAGGGCGAGCAGATCAGGATTCTCTTCATAGAATGAATCCATGATATGGCACCACAGGCACCACTCTCCGCCAATTTCTATGAGAACATTCCGCTGGGTCTTCTTCGCTTCTTCAGTGGCTGCAGCAAGATCTTCGAAAGCATCACGATTGGGGTCGAACTTGGTCGGCGATGTGTATGTGCGTTGTGCCGGTGTCGCAAGGACGCTCAGATTTGCCGTTTTTGCTGAGATAAGCCCTTTGAGCAAAAGGATGGAAAACAGAAGGAGAAGAGACATAAGTTAACTCCAGGCTCCCGCACGGATGGCCTTGCAAACGATCTCAGGCCAATCTAAACTCTTTGCCTACTTTTGTGGCGTCCCCATCAATGGGACTTCGTAAATTTGGAGCTGCGTTCCGCTGAGAACGGCAAATTTTGTACCATCGGGCGACAGAGCGTCGCCAGCCTCCCACTCACGCTGTGGGTGCACGAAAAATAGAAGATCAGGGCGGTCTGACTCATAGATAAGATAATTTGGACCTTTTGCGAGGGGATGACCGTCAAATGTCGCGCTCTTCTCCTCCCCAAACGCTCTCACAGCCACTCGCTGACCGTTAAGTGATTCCGTGATATCAAATCCGTTCCGCACTCCTGTGCCAATCTTGGACCATGTCGGCTGTGCATCGTGCGTATATACGGCTACGCCTTCGGAACCTAGCAGTGCAACCCGTTGCTGGTCCAAAATGGAGGCCCGCAGTGTAAATGAACTGTTCCGGCAAAGTGATGGCTCACACGCAATCGTTGGGCCCGCGACCGCCGGTATTGCGTGCAGGGACTTTCCAACCACAATATAAAACCCGCTGTCGAATGGCACCACAGTGTTGCGTGGATCAAAATCTAGACCGCTCGGTGGGGCAGGTTCAGAGCGCAGCGATTGAAAGCCGTCCACATCTAACCAAGAATACGCAATTCCCATCGGTGATTCATGTCGCAGGAAAAGCCGTTTTCCCCCGGGCAGCACCCTAACGGACCAATACCCGCCGTCCGCTGGAACTTCAAAGCTCTGAGACGGAAGGAAATCGGACGAATAAAGCTGCAGCTCTCCGTTCGCGTGAACAATGAAACGCCCATTGCTCGCCGGAAGTATCCTGCCCTCCGTATCCGCAAGATTACTATTTCTTTTGCGCTTGTGCGTTAGCCAGTCTTGACGAAATCTAATCGAGCCAGTTTTAGTGTCGATAAACACCCCGGTCAGAAACAAGGGGTCTTCCCAACGAGGCTCGGATTTCGAGCCGCGGGTCCAAGAAACTACCACTGTATCGTTGGAGATGAAACTGACTTGAACGTGAGGGTCTTGGGATTCCAAAAACTGGGCGTCCCTGGCTATAGAGATTCCTTTGTCCAGCTTCTCCCAGTCTTGCTGGGTTAGGGGAATAAATCCAAGGGTTCTGATATCCAATGTGAGCGAAGGCACCGGTGGGTTTTGCTTGTGATCTGCCTTGCATCCGAGCGAGAAAACGAACAAAACGGAAAAGCTGAGAAAAGTTCTAGCTACTTTCATGTCATATTGCCGCCATTTCGCTCAGCCAAGGGCTCCTTCGGAATCGAATCGAACCTGCAAGTGATGTACAGCACAGAATAAGCTCATTTTTTGCCATTGCCTGGGATGTTCCCGCCGAGTAAAAAGTCAATGATAACACCATAGTTCGAAATCATCAGGTTGTACTCCTGGGGATAAAAATCTACGTATAGGTATGCAAAACCGAAGAGATTAAATAGCAAATCTGGGCAGGGCCTTGGCGTCCCCTCAAGACTCTGCAAGCGATCCTGCACCTCGGGACTTTGAAACTCACTACTGAAACTATGCCCCTTGGCAACAGAGGGGCCAAGGTTCGCGCCGCTTGCGCGAGTAAAAAACGTCGCGATAAAGTCTTTGATACCGCTTCCATGAAAGGTCTGCGTGCTACCGACTTGACTGAGTGAACCACCCGGGCCCAGTCCAGGTGAGAGATACGTAATGCTAGCGATGTTGCTTTTCGATATCTCACCTGACTGGATGCCACTACTGAGTGTTTGGGCTCCTCCGCTAAAAGCCAGCACATCAACCCCCCCGGGTTCATTGGAGTACTGGCCTAAAAAGTCCGCAAGACCTTGCGTTCCAGAATTTGGGCCAAACAAGCTCTGGGCAAAAACACTACCGATTGAAGCAAGAAGCCCTTTGCCGTCGTAGGGGTATTTAGTTCGAGTCCAAGACTCGTTCGCGGTGCAGTTCTCGTTCGTTGTCCGAGTCCGACCATCTCTCTCAGAATTGCGAGCGAGCGCTGACATCGGCTCCGATACTACCTTCAGAGTGCT
>Ga0222749_10000901_pt1 | contig 16397 bp, 16 predicted proteins | sample IncBWH2Mmetat_FD_197234 | JGI IMG/M metagenome (GOLD analysis project Ga0222749, IMG submission 197234) | Metatranscriptome of lab incubated forest soil microbial communities from Barre Woods Harvard Forest LTER site, Petersham... | ecosystem: Environmental > Terrestrial > Soil > Temperate... | reverse complement strand
GCACTGCCGCAATCTTGTATCCGAACCCCGCCATGATCAGGACGCTCGTGATCAGCGTCAAGGTGGGCGGGACGCTCGGGCCGAGCCGCGCCAGCTCCCGGCCGACGTCGGCGATATTGAGCGTGCCCGTCAGCCCGTAGAGGAACGTCATGCCGTAGATCATGAACCCGCTCGCCGCCGCGCCGTAGATGATGTACTTGAGGGACGCCTCGGCACTCTTCCGGTTCTTCCGGAGGAGGCCCGCCAGGATGTAGCTCGTGATGGAGACGAATTCCAGGGAGAGGTACATGAGCAGGAGGTCGTTCGCGCTCGACATGAGGAGCATGCCGAACGTGCACGACAGGAGCAATGCGAAGAACTCTCCCTTCCCCGATTGCCAGCCGCGAATCGCCGGGATCGAGAGGATCCCCGACAGGAACGCCGCCCCGATAAAGGTGAGCTTGAAGAACGACGAAAGGCCGTCGACCGCGTAGGCCCGCGAGTAGACCGCCTGCGCGGGGACGCTGAGCAGCTTGAACGCCTGGATCCCCGCCAGCGCGAGGCCCAGGAGCGCCAGCAGGCCGGCGGTCTTCTTCAACCGCGTCAGATCCGCCACGATGACGACCAGAATCGCCCCCGCCAGAAGCAGCTCCGGCAGGGTGACGCGCAGGCCGTCCAGGATCGCGTGACTGTTCATCGTTCTATTTCACGGGCCACGGGAAATCCATCGAGGCGGAGAGCCTCCGCATCGCAGGATCGATAATGTCCAGGTAGAGCCCGGGCGCGAGGCCGAGGATCACCGTAATGATGGCCAGCGGCCAGACGCAGAACTTCTCGAGCAGGTCCATATCCTTCAGGTTCTCGTACTTCGGGTTGAGCGGGCCCTGGAAGACCTTCTGGTAGCTCCAGAGGAAATAGCCCGCGCCGAGGACCACCCCGGCCACCGAGACCGAGGTCAGGATCTTGAAGAAGTCGGAGCTGTTCCAGGACCACCACGGATCCTGGGGGGGGCCGAATTTGAACATGTACCCCGATCCGCCCTGGAACGCGCCGGTGAAGGAGAGGAACTCGCTCACGAAGCCGGCCAGCGTCGGCAGACCGAGCGACGCCATGAACGCGAGCGCCGTCAGCGATCCATAGTGCGGCATCACCTGCCAGAGCCCGCCAAAGCCGTCGATGTTCCGATGGTGTGCCCGGTCGTAGATCACGCCGACCAGGAGGAAGAGCATGCCCGTGATGCATCCGTGGTTCCACATCTGGAAGAGGCAGCCGTTGAGCCCCGCCGGCGTCGCGGCGGCCAGGCCGATCAGGCAGAACCCCATGTGGGCGACGGACGAGTACGCGATCATTTTTTTGAGGTCGCGCTCGACCGTCCGCTCTCCCGTCTGCGCGTTCACGCGCGGTACGCCGCGGATCTGGGCCATCGCGCACATCGAACCGTAGATGATGTTGATCACGCCGAAGATCATCATGAAGGGCGTGAACCACAGGGCCGCCTCGTGGAGAATCGGGTAACTGATCCGCATCAGGCCGTACGTCCCCATTTTCAGCAGCACGCCCGCCAGGATGACCGAGATCGGGGTCGGCGCCTCGACGTGCGCATCGGGCAGCCAGGTGTGGAAGGGGAACACCGGCACCTTGATGGCGAACCCGACGTAGAGCCCGAGGAACGCCGCGCGCCACCAGCCCTGGGTGAACGCCTTGGGCCCCTTCTCCGCGAGCACAGTCAGGTCGAACGTATGGGGCTCGACCGTGAAGTACATGGCGATCATGACCACGAGCATGAGCACGCTGCCCGCCAGCGTATAGAGGAAGAACTTGATCGCCGCATATTCGCGCCGCGGCCCGCCCCAGATCCCGATCAGGAAGTACATCGGGAGAAGCATCACTTCCCAAAAGACGTAGAACAGGAAGAAGTCCATCGACTCGAACACGCCCATCATCCCCGCCTCAAGGAGGAGGAAGAGCGCGAAGTACCCCTTGATCCCCTTGTTGTTGTGCCAGTGCTCGATCCCCCAGGACGCCAGCACGCAGATGAACGAGAGGATGCCCGTCAGGAGCACCATCGTCACCGAGAGGCCGTCGACCCCGAGGAAGTACTGGATGTTGTAGGACCTGATCCAGGAGAACTGCTCCTTGAACTGGAGCTCCGGGTCCGCGGGATGGAACCCCTTCACGACCACGATCGAAGCGGCCAGGGCGACCAGCGAGGCGAGCGCCGCCACCCACTTTGTCGCCTGGTTCGCCCCCTTCGGAAGGAAGGCGATCACGAGCGCTCCCGCGATGGGGGCCCAGATCGTTACCGACAGCAGACCGAAATGCTCCATCGTCACTTACCCCCGAAGACCCTGTGGTAGAGATCGGGCCACGTTAGGAACAGGCAGAATGCGGCGATCACGAAAAGTCCGCCCACCAGGGCGAATGTCAGGTAGTCCTTGATGTTTCCGGTCTGGAGACGTCGGATCTTCCGGCCCGCCGCCTGGGTCGCATTGGCCGACGCATTCACCGCCGCGTCGACCACCTCGTTGTCGAAATACCCGGCGCCTTTCGAAGCGGTCGAGGCGCATCGGGCCGCCCCGTTCACCGTGCCGTCGACGATCTCGTTGTCGAAACGCCCCGCCACCTCGTTCAGGTTGAGGAGCGTCCGGACCACGGTCGCGTCGTAGAGTTCGTCCACGCGATATTTGTCGAGGACGAGGTCGTAGAGTTCATGGTGCTTCTCGGCGAAATCCTTCGCGGGCACGCCGCTCCGGCTGCTGTAGACGTAGACCGCCCCCCCGATCCCGGCCAGCGCCACGGCCGTGGAGAGCAGCATGAATCCCCACTCCAACCCGTGCGACTCCTCGTGCCCTTCCTTCTTCTCCTTCACCGGCTCCCCGCCCTTCGTCTCGTGCGGGCCCTCGAAGACGGGCTCCAGCCACTTGCCGAAGGCGTCGCCGTGCGGCCACCAGTGGGGCATCCCCAGGAATCCCACAAGGCACGATCCGGCGGCCAGGACGACGAGCGCCACCAGCATCGAGGTCGGCGACTCGTGCGGCTCGCCCGGATGACCATGCCCGGCCGCGTGGCCGGCATCATGGCCGTGGCCCGCGTCGTGCGGCGCGGCATGGGCGTCCTCCGGTCCGTGGGAGGAAGGGCCGTGCTTTCCGACCTTGCCCAGATCGAGGACCGACTCGTCGGTCGGAAGATTGTGCGCGGGGCTGGACTCGTCCTGGCCCCGCCCGGCATCATGCTCCCTTTTCTTCTCCTCCTCCTCGTCCATCCAGTCGGGGAGGTTGACCCCTCCGCCCGAGAACGAGGAGGCCTGGGCCCACATGGCACGGCCATGGAAGGTCTTGATCACGAGACGGGTCATGTAGAACGCCGTGCAGAGGGCCGCAGCCACGCCGACCAGCCAGAGGACCCACCCCGGGAACAGGAGCGCGTGGGTGCTGAAGGTCTTCCAGAGGATCTCATCCTTCGAGAAGAATCCCGCGAACGGAGGGATGCCCGCGATCGCGAGCGTGGCCAGCCCGAAGGTGACCCAGGTCACGGGCATCTTCGATTTCAGCGCCCCCATCTTCCGGATGTCCTGCTCGTGGCCCATCCCGTGGATCACGGATCCGGAGCCAAGGAACAGGCAGGCTTTGAAGAACGCGTGCGTGAAAAGGTGGAACACGCCCGCCGCGAAGGCCCCGACGCCCACGCCCATGAACATGAATCCAAGCTGCGAGACCGTCGAGTACGCGAGCACCTTCTTGATGTCGTTCTGCGCCATGCCGATCGTCCCCGCGAAAAGCGCGGTGATCGCGCCGACCGTGGCGACGACCGTCATTGCGGTGGGCGTCATCACGTAGAGGAAATTCATGCGGGCGATCATGTAGACGCCCGCCGTGACCATGGTCGCCGCGTGGATGAGCGCGCTGACCGGCGTGGGTCCCGCCATCGCGTCGGGCAACCACGTGTAGAGGGGCAGCTGGGCGCTCTTCCCCGTCGCCCCGATGAACATCATGATCCCAATGAACGTCGCCCCGCCCGTGGAAAGCGCCTGAGGATGCTCGTGGATCGCCCTCTTGATCCCTTCGAAATCAACCGTCCAGACCCCGGTCTTCGTGCCGATGGCGACGAAGAGCGCCAAGACGCCGATGGTGAAGGCGAGGTCGCCGATCCGATTGACGATGAACGCCTTCATGCCGGCGATCGCATTCTCCTTCTTCTCGTACCAGAAGCCGATCAGGAGGTACGAGCAGAGGCCCACACCCTCCCATCCAACGAACATGAGGATGAGGCTCGAGGCCATGACGAGGACGAGCATGAACGCGGTGAACAGGTTGAGGTAGGAGAAATACCTCGCGTACCTCTTCTCCTCGGCCATGTAGCCGACCGAGTAGACGTGAATGAAGAAGGCGATGTTCGTGACGACCAGGATCATGATGCACGTCAGCTGGTCGACGACCAGCTTGTGGTTGACGATAACGCCGAGATTCCCCGTCGGCTGGCCGTCGGTGCCCATGATGTGAATCCACGCCCCCAGGCTCCCCTCGATCGCATGGCCTAGTTCCTTCACCTGAAAGAAGGCCACCCACGAAAGCGCCGCGCTCACCAGGACGACACCGCAGGAGATGAAGCTGATCACCGGCTTGGGAAGGCTCCGCGTCCCGATGAAGACCTGGAAGAGGAACCCGATCGCTGGGAGGATGGGGATCAGCCAGAGCCACTTCATGTTGTCAGCCGGGGCCGCGTGGGACTCCATGTGCCCCTGCACCATCGACGCCATCAGGACGAGGCTGGATTGAATCATCTAATCCTTCATCTGGTCCGCCTGATCCACGTCGACCCTGCCAAAATTCTGATAAATTCCGATGATGATCGCGAGCGCCACCGCGGCTTCCGCCGCCGCGAGCAGGAGCACAAAGATGACAAACACGTTGCCGTGGATCCCACCAATCCGGGTGTACTGCGAGAAAGCCACAAAGTTGATATTCGCCGCGTTGAGCACCAGCTCGACGCCCATCAGGATCGAGACCGCGTTCTTCCGCGTCAAGATCGTGTAGACCCCCGCGCAAAAGAGGATCGCGGATAGGACGAGCATATGCTCGAGGGGATGGTCGGTGAATTTCACTCCTTCACCTCCTTCCGAGCGAGGAAGGCGGCCCCGACTAGCGCGGCCAGGAGGAGCATCGAAACGGCTTCGAAGGCGAGGAGGTACGGATCTGCCAGAGCCAGGGCGATCGGCTCTGTGACGCCCTTGTGAACCACGAAATTCGGATCTCCCTTGGGACCTATCCACGGGCTCTCGCCTTCGGCGCCCACGAGCTTGACCTTCCAGTCGTAGGCGGCCTCCCTGAGGCCTTTCAGGCGCACGTGCGTCGTCTCCGTTTTCTCGGGGGTGGCGGCGAACTCCAGACTCTTCGGCTCCGCCACCGTCTTCCTGGCCTCCTCCTGCGCCAGGCGAACCTTTTCCGGACTCAACGTCGCATCCGGCGCCTTCTTCGTCTCGAGCGATTCCTTCACCTTCCCGGGATTCTCGACCGCACGGACCACGATGCGAAGAAGGCCGGCTCTGCGATCCTCGGGGATCGTCACGCCCACCACGACCTCGTTCTCGAACGTCGAGCCGCCGTTGGCGAGCCCTGTCTTTCCATCCGCCTGGTACTGGACAAACGCATAGGGGCCCTCCCGCATCGTTTCGGGGGCGCGCCCGGCGTCCCACTTGTTCGGGCCGGGCTGGGGAAGTGGGAGGATGATGACGACGAGCGCGAAGAGGAGGCAGAGGACCGCGCAGAACGCGGCGGGTCCGGGCGTCGATTCATTTGAGACATTGACGTCGGTGATCCGGTGGGTGAGCATGACGGCGAAGATGATGAGGACGAGGATGCCGCCCACGTAGATCAACACCTGCGCCGCCGCGATGAAATCCGCCTTCATCAGCGCGTAGAGGGCCGCCGCAGAAAAGAGGACCGCGAGGAGCGCGAAGGCCGACCGCACGATGTTCCGGCTCGCCGCAACGCCGAGCGCGCCGGCGACCGCGGCGACCGCGAAGACGTAGAAGAGGAGGTTGACGACCATCTCGGAGGAGGTCATCCGGGCCCTCCGCCGCCGAAGAGCGCCGAAATCCTCGCCCACCATTGGGGCGTCATCGTGAGGAAGCCGATCGCCAGCAGATTGAGGAACGCGAGCGGCGTAAGCTTCTTCCAGCAGAGGTCCATCAACTGGTCGACCCGGTACCGAGGGAGCGTCCAGCGGAGCCACATCATGACGAAGAGCAGCGCGAAGATCTTCGCGCTGAACCAGAACGCTCCTCCCGCGAATTTCACGATCGCGGGGCTGTCACTGTCCAGGAAATGGTCCCCCGGTGCCCCTCCCTTCAGGTGGATCACCGCGGCCAGAACCCCGATCCCGCCGCCGATCATCGATCCCACGAAGGCGTCGAATCCGCGACGCTTGAGCGCGTACCCGAAGCCGCCGCCCACGGCGGCGCCCACGATCAGGTAGAGGTACGACGGGATCGTCGGCACCGGCGGGTTCCACCCGCCCAGGAAGAACGTGGTCGCGATCGCCGAGACGACGAACATGTTGGCGTACTCGGCGAGGAAGAAGAAACTGAAGCGCATGCCCGAGTATTCGGTGTGGTAGCCGGCGACGAGCTCCGACTCGGCCTCGGGGATGTCAAAGGGAGTCCGATTGGTCTCCGCGAGCGCGGCGATGTAGTAGATGAGGAAGGCGAGGATCGTGAAGGGGGGGAACCGGTTGATGCCCCACGACCAGAGGCCACCGTTGGTGTCCTTGAAAACCCCCCAGAGGAACCCCTTCTCCTGAGCGTAACAGATCTCCTGCATGTCGAGCGTGCCGTAGATGAGCAGCATGCTCAGCAGCGTGAGGCCGATCGGGACCTCGTACGAGACGATCTGGGCCGCGGAGCGCATCGCGCCAAAGAGGGCCCATTTCGAACCGCTCGCCCAACCGGCCATCAGGATGCCGATCACGACGGCGCTCGAGACCGCCAGGAGGTAGAGGATACCGATGTTGAAGGAGGCGGGCGACCAGCCCGGTGCGAAGGGAAGCGCGACCCAGCAGGCGAACGATCCGGCAAAGACCACGTAGGGCGACAGGCGGAAGAGAAAATGGTCCGTATCCTTCGCGATGATGTCTTCCTTGATCATGAGCTTGAGCGCGTCGGCAAGCCACTGGAGGATGCCGTGCGGTCCAACTCGATAGGGCCCGACGCGCGCCTGCATGTGGGCCGCGATTTTCCGCTCGATGAGCGTCGAGAGACCGGCGTAAACCGCGATCAGGTTGATGAGCGCACCGCCCACTACCAGGATGCCCAGGAAGGCCACGAAGGTGCCGCCGTTTCGAACGTCCTCCCACAGCTTGAGCGGCTCGAAGTTCATGCTATTTCAGGGGAATTCCCTGGTATTCGTCGGGGAATTCGTAATCCTTCCTGAGCGGATACCCCGGCCAGTCTTCCGGCAGGAGGATGCGCCGGAGGTCCGGGTGGTTGTCGAAGCGGATGCCGTACATGTCGTAGGCCTCGCGCTCGTGCCAGTCGGCGGTCTTCCAGATGGAGCTGACGCTCTCGACCGCCGGATCCTCGCGTCCGACGTTCACCTTGAGCACGGCCTTGTGGTTCTTCGGAATCGAATAGAGATGGTAGACGACCCAGAGATCCTTCGCATCGTCGGTTCCCGAGACGCACGAAAGGAGGTCGAAGGCCGTCTCGGAATCGGACTTGAGCCACCTGCAAACGGGAAGGAGCATCTCCTTCTTCACGACGCAATATGGGTCGCCCGGGCACTCCACGACGGCGGCCACCCCGTCGGGGAATTTCTCCTTGATCTTTTCGTACACCTGCTTAAGGGAGAGCGACATTGGATTCAGAGGTCCGATTCTCGGGGTTCGTTGTGGACCTCGCCCAGGCTGCGGAGCCACTCCAGGTCCCCCTTCACCCAGACGTACGCGAATCCCACGACGAGAATGCCGACGAACAGGAGGATCTCCGCGAAGGCCAGAAGCCCCAGCTTCTTAAAGACGACGGCCCAGGGGAAGAGGACCGCGATTTCCACGTCGAAGATGAGGAAGATTAGCGCAATGATGTAGAAGCGGACGTTGAACTGGATCCAGGCCGAGCCGATCGCCTCTTCACCGCACTCATAGGTGGTGAGCTTTTCCGGGGTCGGCCGGTGGGGCCGGAGGATCCGGCCGATGGTGAGCGAGCCGAAGATGAACCCGATCGAAATGACGATGTAGACGAGAACGTTGGCAAAGTCGAAATACATGGGTGTTCGCGGGAATATACCAAAGGGGTCGTGGGGCGTGCAACAAATTGGCGGGCTGCAGCCCCCCGGATGCGATAGGGCGGCGGCGCTCTCCCGGGCCCTTCCGCACGACCGCGATCTCCGTTGACATTTCATCCATGAGCCACTACCTTAAGCCCCTCGATTCTCCGGGACGGCGGACGAGATGATGAAGCAGTGGGCCCTGTCGGCGGTCCTCCTGGTCGTTGCGGGTTGCGAATCGGGGCCGAAGGTGGTGACCCCGGCCCAGCCGTCGGGCCAGGCGATCCAGCCGGATCTGCCGTCCCCGGAGGGGTTCGTCTCGACGGAGAACGCCGTGAACGCGAACCCCACCGGGGCCTGGCGGGTCGTTAACCAGGCGCTTGAGGGCAAGAACCGGCGGATCGAGGGTGCGGCGGCCTTCTATCGGGAGGCATGGCCCAGACACGGCTGGACGCTGGAGGACACCAAAGGCGACGCGACGAACGGGCCCCTCATGCTCGTCTTCTCGAACAAGGTCGAGCGGGCCCGCGTCGAGATCCAGGACACGACGCGCGAGATGACCGTGATCAAGCTCCACGTGGAGAAGAAGGACTAGGATGGCGGTAAAGGAGACGAACGCGGCGAAGGGCGCGGCGCCCGCATCGGTCGGCGATCGGGCCTCCGCGTGGATGAGCCGCGTCAACGAATTTGGCGAGCGCCACGCCACGGCGATCATTGCGATCTCGACCGTCCTCACCATCCTGACCGTGACCCTCTTCGCAACCTACTTCTACAGGCGCGCGCAGAACGAGCGGGCCGAGCAGGAGTTGGGGGAGGCGACCAGCGTCCAAACGCTCCGCGAGCTCAAGGCGAAGTATGGATCCACTCCCGCCGCCCCGCGCATCCTCTACCGCCTCGCAAACCAGCTGTACGAGGAGGGGAAGCTCGAGGAGGCGAAGAAGGAATACGGCGAATTCCAGACCGCCCACCCGAACGACCCTCTCAAGGAGCGCGTGACCGCGGCCCTCCGGTCGCTCGAGACCAATCTGAAGTTTCAGCAGGACGACCGCGAGCGGAAGCTGAAGGAGCCCAAGCTCCAGACCCACCCGCGCCTGCTGGGCGAGGCGAAGGACCCGCGTCTCCAATTCGGCCCCTCCGCCCAGCCGCGCCCGACGGTAGAACTCGAGGTCGGTGCGGGGACGTCAAAGGTGATCCTGGAGCTATTCGAAGATGAGGCGCCGAAATCGGTTGCCGCGTTCCTCAAGTGGGTCGATGACAAGCACTTCGACGGGATCAAGCTCGACGTAGTCAACTCAGACGAGCGCCTGGCAACTTTGCCGAAGCCCGCCGATTCCGTGCCCTACGAGTCGACGCCTCGCCCCGCGGACATGTATTCGCTGCTCATGGTGAGGAAAGAGGGCGCGGCCGAGAACTTGGGTGGCCAGTTCCAGGTGCTGCTCAAAGACCTGCCCGACCTGAAGGAGGCGACGATCTTCGGTCTGGTGAAAGAAGGCGGCCAGATTCTCAAGGCGCTGAAGAAGGACGACATCATCAAGACCGCAAAGGTGCTGACCCGGCGGGGTGAGGCGAAAGCCCCCACGCCCAATCCAAAGCCCCAGTAGGCCTCCCCCTCTACAGAGCCAAGAGGAACGGGGTCGAGCCTCCCGCTCCCGGGGGAATCGGAGCCCAACCCGCCCCTCCTCCGGCGCGAGTCATTTCTCCTCGATCCCCAACGCCCGCTTCACTTCGGGCACGATCGATGGCTTCGCCTCACCCAGCTCCATGAACTCGACGATCCGGGTCATCACGACGGGCGGCTGGCCCTGGGCCACGTCTGCCGAAACGACAAGCTCGCTCTCGACCGACATCTTCACCAGATGGCCTCCCGCGGTCTCGACAAAGAGCAGGACGGATGTCCTGGACGCCTTCCAGTCGATCACCTTCTCAAGCTGGTCCAGGTTTCCTCCGCCGGCCCGGAGGAGCCCCTTCAGCCCGTCCCCATCCAGCGAGCCCCGCACCACCCGGCACTTGGCCTTCCGCACCTCCGCGTCCTTCTCGCGCTTGGGCGTCAGAAGGCTTTCGACCACGTAGGCGACAAGCTCGTGCGGAGGCTTGAGTTGGTCGGCCGCCTCGTGAAGCTTCGGATCGTCCTCCGGCTTCGCCCAGCCCTTGGGCCCGCGAACCATGGCCCGATCACCCTTCTTGACCACCTCGAGGACTCCCGTGCGCGCGGTGAGGAGATCGGGAGCGACGAACTCTCCCGCGCCAGCCTGCTTCCCCGCTCGCCCTTTGACCAGCGTCTGGAGTTCCCATTGGTAAAAATATGAGGAGGCGGAGGCGGTTTTCTCGTACGCCCTCTTGAGCTCGTCCTTCTCCTCGCCGCCGGGAGCGACAAGGGCGAGGAGGGCGATGATCGCGGTTTTCATCTCCATTGATAGTAGACGGCGACCGATACGATCCGCAATGCGATTTCGTCACCCGCGAGGTTCCAGCGCCTCTTCCACCGGCGGCACGACTCTTCGGCCACCGGAACGTACGACCCGACCGATGCCGCCCCCCGGCGGGCCGGTCGGAGGTCCTCGGGGTTGGGGAGGTAATTAAGCGGGCCCCACGGCGCGGATAGGGAGGGTGTGGCCCGTGAGGCCACAGTGGGACGCGCCATGGGGCCCCGTCACCACGCTCTTCCCGAAGAGCGCGCTGACGAATCCCCAAGCTGGTTCTCCAGAACCTTCCGCACCATCCCGACGCTCGTGCCGATCCCCACGAAGTCGAGTTCCGCCTTTCCGTCGTACTTCCCGGCGCTCAGAATCAGGCCCACTGGGATCCCCTTGATCCCCCACTCCACACTGACGCCCGCGACCATGTCCGCCTTCCCGGATACCCATCTCGACAGGGGCTCCACTGAAACGCGCACCCAAGTGTCTCCCAGCGAGACCCGCTTCTCCAGCCCTCGGTACCAGAGATAGCCCGCCACGAGGGGCGGCAGCACGGCGAAGTCGGCGCCCTGCCATTCGCCAATGTGGAAGGCATCATTCTGGATCCGCTCCTCACCCTGGAACTTGTACTTCGAGAGATAGGTCTTGCGCGCCGCGTCCCAAAGGACCTTTCCCTGATCCCGGAGAAGCCCCCGCACGTCCACGTCCGCCGTGCCGTTCTCCACGCCCACCGTGTCGAATTCCGAATCGCCGAACCGGGAGAGGTAACGCTCCTCCCGATCGAGCCACGTGGACGCGAATTCCGAAAAGATGCGACCCTCGCGATTCCCTATTTGGAAATCGAAGATCCGACCCGTGATGCCGCCAGACGACTCCCCGCGGACAGAGTAGGTGTCCGAACGGGGCAGAAGTCCGAGCACGCACCGCAGGGCGCCGTCAAGGAGGGCCTCAGGTCCTCGGAGGAGCGCGTCCCCAAAATCCCCCAGGGGATCGGCAGCCCCCGAGCGGTAGAAGCGTTCGACCAGCTCGGGGGTCAGGGAAAGCTCGAGCGAAATCCGCTCAATCGGGGGACGGGGCGCTGGAGGCTCGGGAACGACCGGCCAGGCGAGCGGGAGGATCGGCGTCGGTTCCGGACCGGCCATCGTCACCGGCAGGCTCCAAGGCACGGTTCCCGCATCGGCGATCGGTCCGGATTCCTGGGCCGGTTCGAGCTCAGGGTCGGCCAGAAAGATCGCGCCAGAATCCTCGGCCACCTCGCGGCCGCTGCCAAAGAACAGTCGCTCAATGGCCCTGAGGCGCTTTTCCAGCCGGCGTTTGCTGCGTCCGATGAAATCGGTCCGGCGATCGGGGTCGGAATCGGCGTCTGCCGGGGTGAAGGCTCCTTGCAGCAAGACATTCCCGGCGACGACCACCGCGCCGAAGAACGCGCCAAGCCGCACCAGCGGGAACCAGAACCTGTGCCTGCGGGGGCCCATACAGCGGCCCTTACTACGTTGCCGCCGGCGCGCCTCGCCCTGCGCACCGGCCCCTTAGCCCTGACGGAGACGCCCCGCGCCTCCACTCCAATTATCCGCCGATCCTTGCGGGAAAGCAAGGCGCTCTGATGATTAAGACGTCCCTCCCCTCACGTTCATTCCAGGCATTCACGGATACCCCGAGTGAATCAAGGGGGAATTGCCGTCCGGGCGTACGCGGGAACTCGTCCTCCTCTTGGGACACCCGGGACCGCGGGAGACCTGATCGGGTGGGTACCCATGGCGGGAGAGGGGGCCCGGCATCGGGCTGTTCTCCCGCGGATTCCATCCGCCCCCCGAGTCCGCTCGTCCGGGTCCCCTTCGAGCGGGAAACGGAAGAAGGTCGAGACCCTTCACCCGTCCCTCTCCCCAGGGATCTCGGGTCGTTCCCGAGGTTTGGCGATCGCCCCCACCCACCCCGTCATTGACCACGCGGAGCCCCGGGTGTATGCTCCCGGAACCGGTGAGCCCCCGCTATTCACGTCAGGAAAAGGAATGAACAGCAACAGCAGCAACAGCAACAACAACCATGAGTCTTCCATCGCCGTTTTCATTGATTTTGAGAACTTCGCGCTCGGCTTCGAACGCTCCCGCAAGAAGTTTGATATCCAGAAGGTCCTCGAGCGCATGCTCGAGAAGGGGAAGATCATCGTCAAGCGGGCATATGCCGACTGGACGCGCTACCGCGAGTACAAGCAGCCGCTTCACGAGGCCGCCATTGAACTGATCGAGGTCCCCAAGCGCTCCACCGCGGGCAAGAACTCGGCGGACATCCGAATGTGCGTCGACGCGATCGACCTGGCCCACTCGAAATCCCATATTGACACCTTCGCGCTCCTCACCGGCGACAGCGACTTCTCCCCGCTCGTTTCCAAGCTCAAGGAAAACGGGAAGAGGGTCATCGGCCTGGGAATGAAGGATTCCACCTCGGCCCTGCTCGTCGACAACTGCGACGAGTTCGTCTACTACGAGGACCTGGAGCGTTCCGGAACGGCCAAGGCTCCGGAAATCGGCCCCGACGTTCCACCGCTGAAGAAGGAGGCGTTCCAGATGATCGTGGACACGATCCTGGCCCTCAAGCGCGAGAACCGGGACACGCTCTACTCGTCGATGATCAAGGACACGCTCAAGAGGAAAAAACCCCAGTTCGACGAATCCTACCACGGCTACCGGACCTTCCAGGACCTGCTGGAGGACATGGAGCGGCAAGGCGTGCTGACCTTGATGACGGATCCGCGAAGCGGTACTTTTGTGGTGACGGGCTTCGGGAAGAAGAAGTGAGGAGGGGAGATTCCGGGGCGGTCAGCTGATCAGCCTTCGGTGTGCCAGCTGGAGACTCCCAGGAACGCCCGACAGGTCGGGCAGTAGTAAATCTTCTCCCTCACGTAGATGGTGACCTCCACTTCGGTCATCCGGATCGTTTCCCAGCTAAGCTCCTCGCGGCAGTAGGGACAGATGAATCCGCCGGTCTCCCCTCCCACCACACGGTTGCGGACCTTCTCCGCCACCCTCCTGGCGGCGGACCCGCCGGGGACGGCCCCGGAGCAGCCGGCGCACACGTCGCCCGGCCCCGTGAGCGCCGCCCCGCACAGCTGGCAACCCTTCTTCTTCGCCTTCCGAACCGCCATCGAGGAGCGGATTCTAAGGGCCGGACGTGGAAAACGCGAGACGTATCTGCCGGGACGGTACGAAGGCGCCTCTTTGATCCGGATCAGGAAGACGAAAGGGCCCGTGCGCCGGGGTCGGCAAATTTGTACTTGACAGATTGTAAAGTGTGAAGTATATAGGCCTATAGTCGCATCGGTTTTTTGGAGAGAGGAGAGGGAATATGGCAGACATCCGTCCCACCGGCAGCGAAACGCTCATCGGTTCCGACGTTTCGATCAAGGGCGAAATGTCGTTCGAAGGCTCCATGCGCATCGAGGGCAAGATCGAGGGCAAGATCACGACCAAGGGCAAGCTTGCCCTGGGCAAAGGCGCACAGATCACCGCCGACGTCACTGTCGGGCAGGTCGTGGTCGAGGGCACGTTCAAGGGGAATGTCGTCGCCACCGAGCGCATTGAGTTGTCCTCCAGTGCGCACGTCCTGGGCGACGTCCGCGCTCCCAAACTGGTGATCGCCGAAGGCGCCACCTTCGTGGGCAACTGCCACGTCGCGCCCGATGCACTCAAGGACATTAAGCCCAGCGAATTCGTCGTGCCCGTGGCCGCAACCCCGATCCGGAAGTAACCGCAGGGCGCGATGTCCAAAGAGGCCCCGAGGCGTCTCATTTTCTGCCCGCGCTGCGACGCGCGGCAGGAGGTTTCGAAGGCGACCAAGTCGACTTCGTGCCCGGGATGCCACCGGAACATCTCCACGCAGGACGTGGAGATTAACGAGTACTGCGCCAGGATCGAGATGTACACGGCTGGGCTCGTGATGGTGGGAAAGAAGGGTACGCTGATCGCCGAGGTGCGCGCCGAGAACATTTTGGTCAGGGGAGAGATCAAGGGCCCGGTGACCTGTCGCGGTCCAGTGGCCATCGAGAAAGGCGGCAGGATCTTCGGCAATGTGACCTGCCCCACCCTGGAGATTTCCGACGGGGCGCAGATTATCGGGATGGTCGTCACGGGCCCCCGGGCGGGCGAACTCCTGGCCGAGATCGAGGCGGCCATCCCCGCGGCAGGCGGTAAGCCAGCCGCGATCCCCGCATGAGCTGAACTTTCCCGAGGCCCGGCTCCCGGATCCCTCCGGGAGCCGGGCCCTGTTTTTTCCGGATCCCGCGCACGGCCCCCTCCGAGCCCACCCTCCGGGATATGAAGGGGACCTCCAGGGTGGAAGGTAGGAGGATCCCCACCCCTCCGGCGTTTCTCGCGAACAAAGTGATCAGGCCTCCCCTCCCACGCCGCCCCGGTCGTCGCCCGGAGCCTGTTCCGCCCCGGCTCCGGCCGCCGGGTGCGGAACGCATGTTCCCCTGCCGCGTGACCGCGCCACCTGTGCGACCTCATCACCCACGGCCGGGATCCTGGCCGCGATCATCGCGGGGGTTCTCTAGGTTGGAACCGTTCTGGCCCTGGGAAGTGCCCGGTCCCGGCTCGTCGAGGGCGCTGCAACTCCTCGACCTCGTGTAGCCCTCCCCAGTCTCTCAGGACCGGATCATTCCCGGGTGAGGTGCCCGCGCCTGGGAATCCAACCGCGGGGCATCCGGGAAGGGAAGTCGATCCGGGCTCACTTCTTCATCAGGCCTGAAACGAAGCCATCAAGCGCCTTCGTCGCCGGGTCGTCGGCCACGCCGAGGTTGTCATTGAGCTTCGTGTGGTTTGTGTCTTTGGCGCCAAAGGCGATGACGGGGATTTCTGCTTCCTTGAGGACCGACGCCAGTCGCTTCGCCTGGGCCGTGGTGTCGGGATGGTCGGCGACGTACAGGATCAGGAAGGGAGGAATCCCCTTCCCCTTGGCCACATGCGTCACGGCCGAGTAGTCCCGGTGTTTCTCCGGATCATTGCCGAATTTCTCGCGATGCCCGAACTTCGCCTGCGGCTCGCCGTGCACCCGGCGGCGGGTTTCGGCGGTTTCGATGATCGCAGGTACGTCATACGTGTCGCCGTCGACGGGCACGCACCCCTTGAGGGCCGAGAAAGGCACCCCTTCGGCCTTGAGGTAGCGCTCGTCGATGCAGAGGAGCGCGGCGAGTTGCGCCCCGGCGGAATGCCCCATGACGAAAATGCGGCTGGGATCGCCGCCGTGTTCGCCAATGTGCTTGTATACCCAGCCCAGGGATTTCGCGACGTCGCGGAAGATGGTTTCCATCTCCACCTGGGGGAGCAGGCGGTAGTTCGTGGAGACGAACACGAATCCCCGCTCCTCGAATGCCTTCGGCTTCTCCTGCACGCTCGACTTGTCCCCGGACTGCCATCCGCCGCCGTGAATCCAAAAGACCACGGGGAGGTTCTTCGCGTCCTTGGGGGCATAGATGTCGAGCACCTGACGTTCGACCGCCGGAGTGGCGTACGGGATGTCGCGAGTCAGGTCTTGAGTCCTGGCGGAAGACCCGATCTCGAACGTGACCAGGAGAGCAACGAGGATTTTCATGGCGGTGCTCCCGGGATTAGGAGAATGATGGATCGTATGGGAATCATCGCACCCTGTCGAACGATTTCGAGGGAGAGGATTCGCTTTGCAAACGAGTCGAGCCGAATGAATCAGGGCGGGGGGGGGCACGAGAGGCCACTGCATACGAGCGGAGAGCCTT
>Ga0222749_10000896_pt1 | contig 16445 bp, 10 predicted proteins | sample IncBWH2Mmetat_FD_197234 | JGI IMG/M metagenome (GOLD analysis project Ga0222749, IMG submission 197234) | Metatranscriptome of lab incubated forest soil microbial communities from Barre Woods Harvard Forest LTER site, Petersham... | ecosystem: Environmental > Terrestrial > Soil > Temperate... | reverse complement strand
CGCAGTACGTCGCGCTCGACTTGGCGGTGTACGACAGGAACTACAACACACTCTACCTGGTCGAGTGCGTGGCCCTGGTGTTGGTGCTTGGGATTGCTGCCTCAGGGGCGTCGACCGGCTGGAAGATGGTGTACCTCAATCTGATGGCGGCGACTGCGTTGTACGCAGTGGACTCAGGGGCAATCAACTTGTCAATCACCAGCGGGGAATACCAGACCGGAGGTTTCTACGACATTCCGCTGGTGGCTGCGGCGAGTTGGATGGCGGCAACCGTCTTGACTGCCCGCCAGGCCAACCTCACTAGCGTACCGCCCTCGAAATGGCAGTGGGGCAGCCGTATGGTCCCGCGCCTGGCGGTGCTGGCCATACTTTCGTTGCCGGCTCTGGGTCTGTGGACGGTTTTTCTCGACAAGTCTCCCTCCGCCTCGCGGGCGTTTCGACTGTCAACCGTGCTGGCGGCAATGGTAGTGTTGGGAGCTTTCGTTTTCCTGCGCCAATACTTTCAGGACCAGGCGCTCATGACCCTGCTGCAGGAGTCGCGCCGTGGATACGAGAACCAGAAACGTCTGCAGACCCAGCTGGTGCAGAAGGAGAAGCTGGCGACCCTGGGCAACCTGGTGGCGGGCGCGGCCAACGAGATCAACCATCCTCTGACGGCCATCACGAATTACTCCGAGCAGCTCTGGGCCAAGGAGCGCCTCTCCGACGAACAGAATCAGCTGGTCCGCAAGATTGTCAACCAGGCCCACCGCACTCGCGATCTGGTCACCGACCTTTTGCGCTTTGCCCAGCAGTCGCCGGGAGAAAAAATCCTGATCGACCTTAGCGTGCTGCTGCAGCGTGCCACCCAGATGCTGGAATTGCGGCACCCCGGCGGCAAGATCCGCGTGGCTCTGACCATTGCACCGAATTTTCCCCGTGTTCTGGGCAATGCCAACCAACTGTTTCAGGCGTTCGTTGAGATCATCGATAACGCCATGGACGCACTGGAAGAAGCCGGCGGCGGCTCACTCGAGGTCACTGCGCACCGCCTCGGCGACGAGGCCATGCTGCAATTCTCCGACACAGGCCCGGGAATTCGCGAGCCCGAGCGCGTTTTCGATCCCTTCTACACCACCAAGCCCGTCGGCAAAGGCACCGGCCTCGGCCTGAGCGCCGTTTACGGTGTCATCCAGGACCACAGCGGACAAATTTCCTGCCAGAACAAGCTGGAGGGCGGCGCGCTTTTCATCATCCGCATTCCGGCAGCCAGCGAAACGGCGGCCCAGGTCGCCGGCGCGGGCGGGGACTGAGCCCGCCAATTCCGCTTCCCTTCTCGCCTTCAACTTCCATCGCAGCCTTCCGCTCCTGCTACCATAAATTGCGATGCCCAGTGATCTGCTTCACAGTTCGGCGCGCGTGCTGGAGTTCGACCCTCTGCGCCAACTCCTGCGCGGATACGCCTCCTCCCCGCTCGGCCAGCGGCGCATTGCCGCGCTCGCGCCGTCGACCGACTGCGACTGGATCCAGACTCAACAGGAACTGACCAGTGAGATCCGCGAATTCCGGCGCGTGGGCGGACGTTTCGATTTCTCCGGCCTGATCGAAGTCGGCGAACTCGTCGACAAATCGCGCATCGCCGGAGCCGCGCTCGAGACCACAGAGATTCGCGACGTAATCCTGGTAGTCGATCGCGTCGCGGAATGGCGCGAGATCGCGCTGCATCCTCCGGCAAATATGAAGTCCGACTGGCACCGAGTCGGCGTCCTCTCTGAACAGATTGTCGATTTCACGGACTTCCTGCGGCAGTTCCGCAACAAGATCCAGCCCGACGGAACTCTCGACGACAAGGCTTCGCCGGAACTGGCGCGCATTCGCCGCGAGATCGAAAAACAGCGCCGCTCCATCCAGGAATCTCTGCGCGGCTACTTGCGGCGGCTGGCCGACGGCGGCACCGTGCAGGACGAACTCGTCACCATCCGCGGCGAACGCTTCGTTATTCCAGTGAAGGTCGAGCAGAAGCGCCGCGTGCAGGGTGTTGTGCATGGCGCGAGTTCCAGCGGCCAGACGGTCTTCGTCGAGCCCCTCGAGACCATCGAACAGAACAACGAATTGGTGCGCCTGCTGGAAGAAGAATTGGCGGAGATTCACCGCATCCTGATCGAGATGACCCAGCGCATCGGCGCGCAGTCCGAAGAGATTCTGGCTGCAGTAAGTGTGTTAGGCGAGTTGGAGTTGCAGTTCGCAAAAGCGAGATTCGCCGAAGACTACAACTGCGTAGCGGTAGCTCTGTGTGGGGACGGCCGCCTCGGCCATCCGCCGAGCCAAGCTCGGCTGCTATTGCACAATGCCAGGCACCCGCTGCTGGAACACAATCTGAAGTCAAAGGGAGTCGCCGTGGTCCCCGTCACCGTCGAACTCGAAGCGGCCCGCCGTCAGCTCATCATCACCGGCCCCAACACCGGCGGCAAAACGGTCACGCTCAAGACCGTAGGCTTGCTCGCTTTGATGGCGCAGTCGGGCCTCCCCGTTCCCGCCGACCGCGCCGAGCTTCCCGTGTTCGACGCCGTGCTCGCCGATATCGGCGACTACCAGTCGATTGAGCAAAATCTTTCCACCTTCTCGGCCCACGTTACTAACATTGATTTCATCTCGCGCACCGCGACCGCGCACTCGCTGGTCCTGCTCGATGAACTGGGCTCGGCCACCGATCCCGAAGAGGGCGCCGCTCTGGCCGTCGCGATTGCCAGCCACTTTGCCGGCATCGGTTGCCTGACGATCATCTCCACTCACCATACTTCGCTCAAGGTCTATGCCGCGAACACGCCCGGCGTGGTGAACGCGTCCGTCGGGTTCGACGAGGCCACACTACAGCCCACCTATGAATTGAAAGTCGGCGTACCCGGAGCATCCGCCGGCATCAACATCGCGCGCCGCCTGGGCCTGAATCCAACCATCATTGACAGCGCGCGATCGCGCCTCGGAACTCAGGCTCGCGACGTGGGGCAATTCCTCGACAAGCTGCACGCCGATCTGCGTGAAGCCGACAACGAACGCCTGCGCCTGAAGACGCGCGAGCAGGAACTGGAGCGCGAGAAAGCGCAGCTGGCCGCCGAGGGCCGCAAAGAACAGCAAGCCAAAATCCGCGAGATGGAGAAGAAGCTGGACAGCCTGCTGCGCGATTTCGAATATCATGCGCGCGAAGCCGTGAACGCCGTTCAGGATCGCGCCGCCGCCCAGAAGCTCTCGAAAGACGCTGAACGAAGAATCGCGAAGCTGCGCCGCGAGTTTCGTGAGCAGTTCGATTCGACGGTAGTAGCCCACTCCTCTGGCGCCGACAAAAATGATCCCCACGCGCAGCCCCAGCTGGTCAAACACGTTTCCGAAGGCGATACGGTGAAGTTGAAATCGACCGGGCGCGGGGCGCGCGTTGTGCGCAAGGTCGACGACAACCATTTCGAAGTGGAGATGGGCGCGATGAAAATGAAAATCGCCCGCGACGACATCGCAGAGGTGCTGGCCAGCGCCCAGGCGCAGACAGCGGATACTCCCGTGAAAGCCGCGCGCGCGCGGGGAATTTCCATCTCGCTCGAAAACGAAAGCGCAAACGTGCCCAGCGAAATCAACGTCATCGGCCAGACCGTGGACGAGGCCTCGCCGAAAGTCGAGAAGTTCGTGGACCGCGCTTTTCTGGCCGGCCTGCCGCGCGTCCGCGTCGTCCACGGCAGCGGCATGGGCATCCTGCGCAAAGCGCTGCGCCAGTTGCTCCAGCAGCATCCCCATGTTGCGTCAGTGGCCGAGGCTCCGCAGAATGAAGGTGGAGGCGGTGCGACTCTAGTGGAGCTGAAAGTCTAGCTTCCATCCGAAAGCCGAAAGCCGGCCTTCTTACCAGAGGATCTTCTTCCAATTCTCATCATAAAGAGCATCGCGGGCGGCGATGGCGATGGCCTTCTTGTCGGCAGCCGAGATGTCGTTCGAGACCACATTGTCGGCGTTAGCAGGATCGGCGACCACGGCCTGCTCAAATCGATGCGAAAGATAGCGGAGCACCGCCAGAACGTTTTCCGCCAGTTGCCCAAAACGCTCAGGCCCCAGGGCCCGCAGAACGGTCAGCTCCAGATACAGTGACGGAAAGTCCAGCGACATGCGCTCGCGCCAGATCTTGAACGCGCAAACCTCCTGCTGCCGTCCGGAATTCGCCAACAGATGTACATGCCGGGCAATGTCGGTATGGATGGCTTGGCCTGATCGCTTGTGGAACAACGTGTTGCCCGGAGTTTCATGATCGCGGCAGGCGGGAATCAGATCCACACTGACTCCACCGCTTTGCAATCGAATCGAAACGTCGCGCGTGTGCGGATGCAGATCCTGATCGCTCAGATATTTGAACAGGCTCCAGAAAATGTTTTTCATCTCCATGCCGGGCACCGGGCTGAGCGCGATCAAAACGTCCACGTGCGACGACAACGTGATCGCCGTGTTCTTGGCATAAGCGCCCGACAGCGTAAGCCCCAGCAGGTGTTCCTTTCCCCATTTTTTGATCAGGGGAAGCACCTCGTCAGCAGCTCGATGAGAAGCCGACTTCGTGTCCGGAATGATCCGGTATTTCTCCACGATCGAAGCGGCGTATTGGTCGGTAGTAATCACGAAAAAGATGGCCCTCAAAGGTTTCTATCGGCGAAATCACGGCCGAGTTGAGCTGCCGTTTGGACCTGCCGTGCAGCCAGCCGAAGGACAAATGGGTGCCCCACCCTTCTCGCGCATTTTGCGAGAGGGTAAGGACTTTGACCTCTCCAACCCTGTCACCGATCCAGCCGCAAAGCGGCGTAAGAATGCAGCCCATGGCGCAAGCCATGGGGGAACGTCAGCAGGAAATGAACAAGCCCCAGCGGGGCGAAAGACCGACTCTCGCCCGATCCTAGCCCCAGTGTCCGCGAGCCCAGCCGTGCGCTATACTTTTCGCGGGCAGATACCCACCAGGAGGCCCACCATGCAAGGCCGTGATGTCGTACCTCCCAGTTCGCACCCTCGTTGGCAACTCCTCACGGCCTGTCTTATGTTCTTCCTCGCACTGCTGAGCATGCTCGATGGATTTCGGTTCGAGTGGACGCCATGGTTCTGCTTCGGCCTGTATTGCCTTCTCGAACCCTATTTCCTGCGACGAAGAGGCGATACAGTGTGGGCAACCCTCAAGAAGCCGCAGGGAATCGCGGCCTTTGCATTGCTGGCCGCCGCGATCGTCGGAATGGGACGCAACATATATATGATCTTCGAGAAATATCGCTGAGGTAAGTTGTTGAACCTCACACAGGACCTGCTTTTCCTCCTCTCTCAACCGATAACCTCCACAATCCACAGCTTCTCCACAACAATCCGAATCCGCTATATTCCTATCAGCCCCTTTCTACCTCACAATTCCAACGGAGAACTCTGTTCCCTGATTGAATAACTAAAGATGGCGAACCCCGGCGATTTCGCGTACACCCTCAAGCAGCAGGCGGACATCGTCCGCATCATCGGCGACTACATCAAGCTGAAAAAGGCCGGGGCGCAAAACTATTCCGGACTCTGCCCGTTTCACGGCGAGAAAACGCCCTCGTTTTCCGTGCATGCCACGAAGCAGTTTTATTACTGTTTCGGCTGCCACGAGAAGGGCGACGTTTTCAGCTTCATCCAGAAAATCGAAAACATCACCTTCCCGGAAGCCGTGCGACTGGTGGCCCAGAAACTGGGCATTCCCCTGCCCAAAGCCAGCTACGCCACCGAGGGCGAAGCTAAGGATGCGCGCCTGCGCGGCCAGTTGCTCGACGTCCACGAACGCGCCGTGGCATTTTTCCAGGAGTGCCTGCGTCGTCCCGAAGGAGCGCGGGCGCGGGAATATCTCACCGGTCGCGGCTTGAATGAAGAAATGATCGCGCGCTTCCGCATCGGCTACGCGCCGGATTCCGGATTCCTCCTGCGCGACCGCCTGAAAGCAGAATTCAGCGAAGAGGCCCTGCGCGAGAGCGGATTGCTTTCGTGGAAGCAAGACGAAGCCCGGCTTCCGGCTTCCGGCGCTCGGCTTCCGCAAAACCCAGAGAACGCGGGCGCCCCATCCTTGTCCGTCCGCTCTTTGGACGGACAAGGCGAGGATTTTGATTCTCAAAAACACGAAGCCGAAAGCCGAAAGCCGGAAGCCGCTTCCATGTACTCCAAGTTCCGCAACCGCGTCATGTTCCCCATCTCCAGCGAGGCGGGGAAAGTCATCGCGTTCACCGGGCGCACGCTGGCTGCCGACGAAAAATCCGGCCCGAAATATCTGAACTCACCCGAAACGCCGATCTACTCCAAAGGCCGCGTGCTGTTCAATCTCGATCTCGCCAAGGAATGGATCAAGAAATTCGACTACGCCATCCTGGTCGAAGGCCAGATGGATTGCATCTCGGTTTATGCTGCCGGATTCCACAACGTCATCGCCAGCTCCGGCACGGCGTTCACCGAGCTGCAGGCTAAGCTGCTCGGACGCTTCAGCAAGAATGCGGTCGTGAACTTCGATCCCGACACCGCCGGAGCCAAGGCGACGGAACGTACGCTGGGCCTGCTGGTCGAAGAAGAATTCACCCTCAAGGTGCTCACGCTCGAACAGGGATTCGATCCCGATCTCTACATCCGCCGCAAAGGTAAAGAAGCCTACGGCGCCGCCCTCAAGAATTCGCAAAAGTATTTCGACTACCTGATCGAACGCGCGCGGGCGCACTTTCCCGTGCGCAGCGGCGAAGGCAAACAGAAGGCTGTGAACTTTCTGCTGCCCCACATTCAGCGCGTCCCCAGCCGCATCGTGCGTGACGAACTGGCACACGAAATCTCGCAGAAACTCAGCATCGACTCCGCGGTCTTGCGGCAGGAGTTGCGCCACGCGGCGGGAACGCGCGCCACGTCCGCTGTCAAAGCCCTGGCAGAGGCGCAGGTCACCGACGCCGAAAAAGTCCTGATTCGCGCCCTGGCCTCGGCGCGCCAAATGCAGTCCGGCGAGGAACATCTTTCCGCTCGCGACGGCGCCCGGGTTGATAAGTGGGTCAATAAAGAAGAAGAATTCGATCCCGCGCGCCAGGCGCAATACGTCCTGCAGAACGAAGGTCTGCATCGGGGGCTCGCGACCGAATCGCTGGCCGAGTCCCTGCTCAACGATTTCCTGCTAAATGCCGACCGCGAATCGGTCGATGTTCTCGAAGTGCCGGCCACCGAGACTGATCGCCGCCTGCTGGCCTCAATCCTCCTGAAGGAGGACGAAGAACTTACGGCCGAAGTCCTGGAAGCCTCGGTCCGCGCTTTGCGCCGCATTCACCTCCGCCGCCGTCAGGAGCAGGTCCAACAGGAACTCAAAAAGCCCGGCCTGGCTGCCGACAAAGAGCGCCTGCGGGAATTGCTCACCGAACTGGAGCGAATCAGCCGCGCATTGCGAGATCCCAGCCTGGCCGAAGACGGCCTCAAGAACGCCGGGAAAAAGAAAAGCGCTTGAAACAAAAAGGCTCTCGAAACCATCTAACTATTTAGGAGAATTGAAGATAGGGGCGGGTACAGGGATGCCAGGTGGGCAACCGATAGACGAGACAGAGCTTGTTTGCTAAAATCTATAGGTTTGTGCGATAGGCACAACCCCGCACCACCCAGATTCCCACCCTATAACGAACATATCACAAGCTCCTGTGGAGCGGAATTAAAGCAGTTAGAGGACACACCTTTTGGCTCTTGACGACAAGTTCGACGACATTAAAAAGCTGATCGATACGGGCAAAGAGAAGGGATATCTCACGTATGACCAGGTCAACGACCTCATACCGCATGACGTGCACAGTCCCGAAGACCTTGACGATCTGCTGACTACCATCGGTACGCAGGGAATCGACGTGCTGGAAGGCCCCAAGCTGCCTTCCGCCACGCTCGATAAGAAATTCGACGAATCCGAGGAAGGCGAGGACGTAGAGTTAGACCTCACCCCCGGAGCTCTGGAAAAAACAAATGATCCCGTCCGCATGTATCTGCGCGAGATGGGGACGGTGCCGCTGCTCACGCGCGAAGGCGAAGTAGAAATCGCGAAGCGTATCGAGCGCGGCCAAATCCGCGTGCTCAAAGCCCTGTCGCGGTCGCCCATCGTGATCCGCGAATTGCTGGCCATGGGCGAGGACCTGAAGAAGGGCGTGCGCTCGATCAAGGAAGTGGTCACCTTTGACGAGGAGGAAATCACCGACGAGATCCTGCAGAATCGCCTGAACGAGTTCACCGGCAAGATCGACGACATGGCCAAGCTGTACAAAAAGGCCGCGCTGCTCGAAGAGAAGTATCACGAAGTTTCGAAGACCAAGAAGCCGAAAGATCATCGGCGGGCGCGGCGCAAGCTGGCGCGCGGCATTGTCGCCACATCGCAGGCGGTGCGCAAGCTGGGATTCACCAACGCTGAGCGCAAGCGGCTGATCGAGCGCCTGAACAAGACGGTCGACGGCATGCGTTCGCTCGACCGCCAGACGCAGAACCTCGAGCGCAAGGCTGACGCCACTCGAAGCGAAGAGCAGAAGAAAGAATATCGCCGGCAGGCGCGTGCGATTCGCGGCGAAGTTGAAAAGCTGGAACTCGAAACCGGAGTGTCGTTTCCGGAGCTCAAGCGCACCCAGCGCGAGATCATCCAGGGCGACATGGACGCGGAGCAGGCCAAGCGAGAGCTGATTGAGGCCAACCTGCGTCTTGTGGTTTCGATCGCCAAGAAATATACGAACCGCGGACTGCAGTTCCTCGACCTGATTCAGGAAGGCAACATCGGCCTGATGAAGGCGGTCGACAAATTCGAATACCGCCGGGGCTACAAATTTTCGACGTACGCCACGTGGTGGATTCGCCAGGCCATTACCCGCGCGATTGCCGACCAGGCGCGTACCATCCGCATCCCGGTGCACATGATTGAAACGATCAACAAGCTGATCCGCACCTCGCGGCAGCTGGTGCAGGAACTGGGACGCGAACCGACCAGCGAAGAAATCGCCAAGCGCATGGACATTCCAGTCGCGAAAGTGCGGAAAGTCCTGAAGATCGCGCAGGAACCGATCTCGCTCGAAACGCCGATTGGCGAAGAGGAAGATTCGCATCTGGGAGACTTTATCGAAGACCGCGGCGTGGTTTCTCCGGCCGAGGCGGTGATCAACGTGAACCTCAAGGACCAGACGGGACAGGTCCTGCGCACGTTGACCCCGCGCGAAGAAAAAGTCATCAAGATGCGCTTCGGCCTCGAAGACGGCAGCGAGCACACGCTGGAAGAAGTCGGGCAGTCGTTCGCCGTCACACGAGAACGCATCCGCCAGATCGAAGCCAAGGCGCTGCGGAAGCTGCGGCATCCGTCGCGCTCGCGGAAGCTAAGGGCGTTTATGGATGGAGTCAGGGACTAGAACTTCATCGCCGCGGATTCACGCGGATGAACGCGGATCTTCTTAAGGCACGGCTTCGGCCGTGCCTTTTTCTTTCGGAAGCGTCCCAGATTGGAACAGAGCGGGAATAATCTGGGTTGCGATCACGATTTCGGATGGGTCCGGCCATAGAATTGGCATTCGCGGACTGCTGTTTTAGGAGGGTATTGCCAGTGGGTACTGGACGGCGTCTGCGAAACGTCGAGTGGTTTTGCAGCCACTAGGGTTCGACTCCCTTGCCCTCCTCGGGTCACTCGACACTAAAGTTCTGTTGCATTCAGGCTGAGTGCGGATTAGCATAGAGATGTTTCGCAGACGCCGTTTAGTATTTATGAAGCCCCGAGTGACTCTCGGGGCTTTTCCGTTGGGGGTCTGAACGATCATCAGTTTGCCGCCCATTCGTTCACCTGCGCTCCTGCAGAGATCAGAAGCTGTCGGAAGGCCTTGACGAGTTTCCGAAACGATCTGCAGCGGTCGTGGACAGTGCGGAGATTCAATCGGCTCGTAAGTGCGACCTGATCGCTAGTCTCCGAGTACGAAACATTCCAGATCATCTTTGATTCCAGACGTTCCTTCGCGCCCCGGATGCGCTCTGGATTGTCCTCTGAAACCGCGTCGGGACTGATCCCGTTCCGTCCCCTCAGGGACTCCATCGCGGCCAGAAACCATGCTTCGAACTCTCGGTCTGCCATCACAATCTCGCAGGGGATGGTGCGGGCTTCCTCGATAGACCACTTCGCTATCCTTGAAGCGTACGTCTTTGGGCAATCGTCGTCGCTGTCGAAAACTATCAGGACGCCAACGCAATCCGTTTCTGCTACCGCTAGCCGAACAGCCGTTCTAACCTGTGCTTCAGAATTGAAATGGCTCCGGTTCCACTTGATCGGACGTGCGATCTGAACCTCGTGTCCGCCCAACCCGTACTCGAATTGAATGCGTCGGAGCAGCTCTGGGACTGCAAGGACGTCACCGAAACCTTCAACTATTGGTTTGATCTTCATTAGCGTTTATTCGAATAGGCTGACCTGCCTCACGTCGAGGTGGTCGAAAAGTGGCCGTGCTTGCGGCTCTAACGAATTGGATCTCAGCAGTTCGCCCGCTCCCATGAGGTGGTCTCTTAGGGCCTTCAGTGAAAACTCGGATAGTCCGCTCACGCGCGTGACGCCGTCCTCCAGAACCACCATCCGAAGAGTGTCTTCGCGGACCCACTTGGCGTCTAAAACTTCCGGGCTGTGCGTAGTGATGACCACCTGCATTCGCCTGGCCGCATGGCGCAGGACATCCAGGATCACGCCGAGCGCAGCGGGGTGAATGCTTGCTTCCGGTTCTTCAATTACCATAATTGAGGGTCGTTGACGCTGGTAGACCGCGAGGATCAAACCCAATGCTCGGAGTGTCCCGTCTGACATGCTGAACGCGTCGAAGTCTAGGCGTTTGTTTTCGCCCCATTCCTGGAAGAACTTCAGAGAGAGTTGTCGGCCCTGCCTCACGCGGACGATCCGCTTAAGGCCGGGCGAAACCGTTGCCAGGATCTCGAAAATCCGCCGCCCGTCGTCCGGTGACTCCTCCAGAATCTCCGCTAATACGCTAGTTGCGTTCCTTCCATCGGACCTGAGGCTTGTCCCGATGTCGGGATCTTGCATGTTGCGGAGTTGCCCGGGGTCTATGGAGTAGACGCTCATCGCTTTCAAGAATTGCTGCAGGAAAACGAGCGGAAAGATTCCTCCGATTGCCTGGAGCAGTAACCCCGACGGGGAAACGAACCGGGGACTAAAACCTTTGAACCAGTCCATGTTCGTCTCGAATGCGTCTTCCTTTCGGTCGTACCACGAGGTATCGGACCGCCCTCGGATGAGGCATTGTTCTCTAACCACCTTGTATGAGTATCGGGAGAGCAGCTGCAATTCGAAGGCAAAATGGCCGGACTGTAGCTCCCCGTCTATCGCTGGTAGCTGCTCAAATTCCACGCGCATTCCGAGGGTCGGGTCGAGAGTCTCTTTGTCAGAGACTAGGAACCATCTCCCGACTTGCGGCCTTAGCCTTTCTCCCGGCCTCCTTGTGATGAGGCTGTGAATGCCTCCCCTCTTTTCGACGGCAGTCTGCAGCGGGAACTCAGTTATCTCGGAAAGAAAGGCGAAGGCGTCCGCCAAGTTGCTCTTGCCCGAGCCGTTCCAGCCAACGAAGAGGGTTGGATTTGAGAGCTCCACCCTCTCGGAGAGCACGCTGTGAAAGCGCTTGAAGACGATGGCTTTTAGTCGACCGGCCATAGCACGTGTAGCATAACACCAGTGTGTCCTGCTCTCGATATCGCGGCCGCGTCTTGTGGCTCTCGAGGGTGGGGTCCAAAGCTTTGGTTTCTCCGGTGCAGATGACGCGGTGAGTGCCCCACTCTTCGCGGACCTTGCGATGGTGAGAACCATGTAAGCATGCGTGATGGTGTCTACGCCGAGCGTGCGGAAGTTCTGTTCGCAGCATCGCTGCGCACCCTTAGCGAGAGGGCCCCCAGCGGCTAAAAAGCCGGACAATTTGTGGTGTCTTATTGGCACGACTGGAAGTCGTGCCCTTCCCGTTCGTGTCGCTGTCGGACAAGGGTCAGGGGCAGCGGACAGGAGTGTCCGCTCCACAAGAATCCCACTTGTCGCGCAGAGTGCGCTCGAGAAATGGGGCACTCTCGGTGATGGCATTACCCACTCAAGCCAAGATCGGGCTTGAATGGGCCACTGCCGATCTCGATAATCGCCGATTTCCGTCGAATTGACGAAATCTTGTCAAGGCCCCAAACCGGGCCATTTTTTCCTAATCCATTGATCTAGCTTGAGATATAAAGTTTGGAAAATGTCCGGTTTACCCCCTTCAAATTGATATTCTGGATATATAGAGCAATAACAGCGGCGCGGCCCTCTTTGGGCGTGCGCCGTTCGTGTTTTTGGGGAGCATTTCTTGGGGGAATTGGAGGTCCGGAACACCAGGTCCCTCCACGCGCGGGAGGATTGGCTGCGCGCCAATCCTCCGGCTTGGTCGGGAGGACAGAGTTGGGAGGCGGGACATGAGGAAGAGGAAGATCAAGATCATTAAGGATCCGAAGAAGCGGGGGGAGTGGGTGGAGACGGTGTTTGTGGCGCGGGCGACGGAGCACGGTCTGCCGGTGAGCAAGCCGTGGGGAGACTCGGAGAGTTATGACTATGTGGTGGGGCGGCCGGGACGGTTTGTCGGGGTGCAGGTGAAGTCGACGACCCACGAGAACGGGGGCGGGTACGTCTGCGTGATCCGGAAGCAGGGCAAGGCGTATACGCGGGGGTCGTTCGACTTCGTTGCGGCCTACGTGGTGCCGGAAGACGTTTGGTACATCATCCCGGTGAGGGACATCCGGGGCAGGGAATGCGTGAGCCTGTGCTCGAACTCGAAGCGCAACGAGAACGAGAAATACCGCGAAGCGTGGCATCTTTTGCGGGAGGCCGCGGAACCGGGGGAGGATGCGGAGGGTGCCGGCGATTCTGCCGAAATAGAATCTGGCGGGGGTGGCTCTGTGAGTGAATCGGCCGCGAGTGAACCAGGTACCCGCGCGCTGCCTGGGACTGGGTTGGCTCGGATGGAGGCGGCGGTGAATTACTTCCGACGGTATCTCGAAGGCCGTGGCATCCGTCCGCAGAAGGAGCGCGGGGATGGGTAGGGCTTGCAGGGGGAGATCGACCACTGGGGCTGTGAAGCCCATATTGTATGGCGCCTGTACGCGGCGCTGAAACCGCCGCTCTTCCACGGAAGTTCTCCATCATGAGCAGAAGGCTTCACGGCTTATAAGTTATTGAAAGCGCTGGAGCACGGAATCCGGTGGGAAATGTTTATTCTTAGTTTTCCTCGGTCTTCCACAGGGAAGTCTCATCGTCCACAGTTTCTGCACAAGGGGCCAAGGTTTTTGTGTTGCGGGGCGCGACAAACTGGCTGAGAGTGGGTTCAGCGAAACGTGAAGTTTCCTGAGCTTGCCGAATGATTGCGGCAGAGCCAGCGGCAGCCGGTGATTCTCGAGGGTGAATTGCCGGGGGACGATCCAGAAACGCGCGCAAGCGCGACGGGTTGCCCGGGCGTTGCGGCCTCCTCCCCCATCCTGCGACTGCTCTTTGGAGTAGGCAGCAGGGCAGGGCCGCTGGCCACCGCGGCGGTTGCTGATTCGTGATCGCAAGATCTTTTGATCGAGAGATCATGAACCGGCAACTGGCTTTGGCAAATGCGGCACTCCTTTCGAGCGCTGTCGGGCTGAAGCGGTCATTCCGCCGCCACGCGGTGATCAGGCAGAGCAGGAAACCACGAACGAATGCGGTCCGGTGGCTGGCCGGGCCGCATTCGATTTTTTGGGCCAAAAGCGGGGTCCAATCTGGTGCGGCGCACTACAGATTGTTACTTCCGTTACAGTAAGTTCGCCGCGGAGAACCGATAACATAGTCTCTATGGAAGCGGTGTTATCGCGAACGCGGCTGTGGCTGGTTGCGATCGGCTACGCGGGGGTTCTGGCCGTAGCGGCGGTTTTGATCGTTGCACGCTACATTCAGTACGTGACTCATCCCGCTGACGTGGCCGCTTACGGCGGCATGTACGCTGGCGGCGATTTAATGCTGGAGCTCTTCATCGCCGGAATGCTCCTGGTGGTGACCTTTTTCCTGGTGCTAGTGATTTACCAGTCGGAGCCGGCCTACACGATCTACTCAAAAGTTCTGCTGGGACTGAGTCTGACGGCCCCGCTGTCGGTCGGACTGATTAGTATTCCCGCGGTGAACCAGGGCATGAATGTGCTGGGTGAAGTGTGCATGTTTCGGCTGTTTGCGTCTCCGCTGGTGGTGTTCGGGATCGGCGCGAGCCGGTTGTTTGCTCGATTTCCCGGTCCGAAGAAACTGACCGTTTATGCGCTCCTGATCGAGGGGCTCACTCTGGTCGGGATGGGCGTTCTGCTGTTTTCCGGCCACGGCGGGTCCTAGGGCCGCGTTTCGTTTGGGCACAACTCCTTTTCGCCGCGGATCTCGCGGATCAAGACCCGATTCTTTCCGGGCTTGATCTTCGGTTTTTCTTCTCCTACACTCAAACTTATGGTCGCGGTTGGGGCGCTCGGCTTGCGCCTTCGCTTGGACGGGCGAGGCGCCCGTCGCCACATGGTGTGTGCTTGCGCCATAAATTTTTTATTTCGAGTGAGTTTTCCAGAGGATGCACTTCGCTTTCACAAGCTGAATCGCGGTAGGGTACGAGTTGCGGGTCAGAGTTCCTAAACGAGAAACATTTTGGCGACTTCCAATTACACGATTAGCACGCTTCCGGCGAACGTAGAGGCGGAGCGCTCGATTCTGGGCGCGATCCTGCTCGACAACTTCGCTTACAACCAGGCGGCCGAGCATTTGCGGATCGAGGATTTTTCGCTGGATTCGCACCGGCGGATTTATTCCCGGATGGTGGATCTGGCGGAATCCTCTCGGCCCATTGACATGATTACGCTGATCGAGGAGCTCGATCGGCACAAGGATCTGCAGCCGATCGGCGACGTGGCTTACGTGTCGAGCCTGGTCGATGGCGTGCCCGACCGGCCGAGCATTGAGCACTACGTCAAGATCGTGCGCGACAAGGCGATGCTGCGCGGGCTGATTTCCGCGGCCAGCACGGCGATTGCGCGGGCCAGCGATCAGTCCGATTTGGCCGAAGATGTGCTCAGCGATGCCGAGGCGGCCATCTTTCAGTTGTCGGAGAAGCGCATTGGGCGCGGCTTCATGGGGATCCAGGAAATCGTGCGCGAGTCGTTTGGGTCGGTCGATGCACTGCTGCAGCGCGGGCAGCGCATTACGGGACTGGCGACGCACTATACCGACTTGGACGAGATGACGTCGGGGTTGCAGCGTTCCGATCTGGTGATTATTGCGGCGCGGCCTTCGATGGGCAAGACGGCGTTTGTGATGAACATTGCGGAGAACGCGGCGATCGAAGATCAGCAGGTGGTGGGCGTCTTCTCGCTGGAAATGTCGCGCGAAGCGTTGCTGATGCGCCTGCTGTGTTCGCAGGCGCGGGTGGACGCGCACAAGATGCGCACCGGGTCGCTGTGGCAGGACGATACGAGGAAAGTGGTGCGGGCGATGGAGCAACTGGCGCACGCGCCGATTTTCATCGATGACACGCCGGGGATTTCGCTGAGCGAGATGCGGGCTAAGGCGCGGCGGCTGAAGCAGGCGCAGAACGGGCGGTTGGACCTGATCATCGTGGATTATTTGCAGTTGATGTCGGGCGGGGGAAAGCGGTTTGAGAATCGGACGCAGGAAGTTTCGGCGATTTCGCGCGGGCTGAAGGCGTTGGCAAAAGAGTTAACCGTCCCGGTAATCGCGCTGTCGCAGTTGAGCCGCGCTCCGGAGAGCCGGGGTGGAGATCATCGTCCGCAGCTGGCGGACTTGCGCGAGTCGGGATCGATCGAGCAGGATGCCGACCTGGTGATGTTTATTTTTCGCGAAGAAGTTTACAAGCAGGACGATCCGGAATTGCAGGGGAAGGCCGAGATCATTATTGCGAAACAGCGCAATGGGCCGATCGGAAAAGTGCGGATGGCGTTTTTGAAAAATAGCACGAGGTTTGAGTCGTTGGCCGAGGGCGGAGTGGGCGACGAGGAGTAGGAACTTCAGGCGCTGAAGCGCGATTGGGTGTTGACAAGATTAAGCGGCACGAGTGAAACTCGTGCCCTTCCCAAGAACAAGAGAATCGGGTGGCCCGGTACAGGAAACACTGTAGAGCTGTTCGGGTAAGTCTCGAGGGAACTTAGGGTTGCGGCGGGTAGAAAACGTGGTCAGCCTGTGGAAAAGATTGTGGAATTGAAAATCATGTTCGAAATCGGTGGCAGCGAGGACCGATCGGTCGGTTTCGGGAGGGCATTCTTCCCGCCGTTAAAGCTATGAGTAGTAACCAGTTATGCAATTCATGAAACATTAACATGACCCATGGCTACAAGCTGTCCGTTTTATTCCGGTTTTGAGATTTGCACATTTTGGGGTCTAGTACTTTCGTTTTCTGCCCGATTTT
>Ga0222749_10000895_pt1 | contig 16447 bp, 15 predicted proteins | sample IncBWH2Mmetat_FD_197234 | JGI IMG/M metagenome (GOLD analysis project Ga0222749, IMG submission 197234) | Metatranscriptome of lab incubated forest soil microbial communities from Barre Woods Harvard Forest LTER site, Petersham... | ecosystem: Environmental > Terrestrial > Soil > Temperate... | reverse complement strand
TCTAGCGGCGCGCGGACGGCCCCTCCCTCCGGGCGGGTCATCCCGGGCCTCGACTCTTCCCGGGGCGTCGCCGTCCACGGAACGGGGCTAAGGAGGGGAGGATGTCGGGATGCCCATGAAGACCGGGAACCCGGGTACCGGCGGTGACGGCTAAGGGGCCTCCGCCGGAGGGATCTTCTTGGTCTCCGCGTCGTCGCCTTCGGGTTCGTTGATCTCGGTGTGGTTGAGCAGCGGCTGAGGGGCGGCAAGGACGCGCTGGCACTTGGGGCAACGCACGTGCTTGCCGAGGAGATCCTCGTTCACCGCGAGCTTTTGGCCGCAGGGACAATAGATTTTGACGGGCATGTCCTTCTGATTAGAGACGCCCAACGCGCTTCCTTCCCGGCAGACTTCCCGCTCGCCTTGCCTGAATTATAACGCCTGATTCGGCTCAGGCGTGGACGATCGGCACCCGATCGCCCGAGCTCGGGTCGATTCGTGTCTGAAACCGGCCCGGGATGGCCGTGCCGCAGGAGACGCACCGGCCCTCTCGCAACGAAGCGGTCTCGACGGCGAATCCCCGCCGGCGGATCACCGCGGCGCCGCAGCCGTGGCAATACGTGTCCTCCCACGGATGGCCCGGGACGTTCCCGATGTAGACGTACTTGAGCCCTTCCTCGCGACCGATCTCGCAGAAGCGCTCGAGGGTCCTCAGGGGCGTGGACGGAAGGTGCGAGAGGTCGAGGTACGGATGAAAACGGGTCACGTGCCACGGGGTGAGCGGGCCCAGCGCCTCCCGAATCCACGAGGCGATCGCGCGGGCGGTCTTCTCGTCATCGTTGAGGGTCGGCGTCACGTTCGTCACGCACTCGACGTGCATTCCGTAGGTGTGGAGCGCGAGCTTGGTCATCTCGAGCACAGGCTCCCACTTCGCGAGCCCGGTGACCTTCTTGTACGCCTCCCGCGAGAACCCCTTCAGGTCAACCCTCCACGCGGTCAGGTGGGGCCCGATCAACTCCATGTGCTCGGGGGTCGCGTATCCGTTGGTCATGTAGGCGCTGTAGAGGCCGAGCTTCTTCGCCTCGATCATCGCCTCGAGCGTGTGCTCCAGCCAGATGGTCGGATCGTTGTAGGTCCAGCCGATTCCCTGGCAACCCCTGGACTTCGCCAGCCGTGCGCTCTCCGCGGGGGCCAGCTCCTCCATGTTCTGACCTTCCCGGTCGGGCGAATCGTGGGAGATCTCCCAATTCTGGCATCCGGGGCATCGGAAGTTGCAGCCCCGGGTCCCCATCGAGAGGATGCGCGAGCCGGGATAGAAGTGGTAGAGGGGCTTCTTCTCGATGGGGTCGATGCAGACCGAACTCGTCTGCCCGTAGAGAAGCGTGTAAAGCGTGCCCCCGTCGTTCAGTCGGGTCCGGCAGGCGCCCCGTCCCTTCTCGGGGATGACGCACCTCACGGCACAGACGTCGCACCGGACCTTCGAGTCCGCGAGCTTCTCGTAGAGGAGGCTTTCCTTCACCAATCCCATGATACTTCCACTCCGGAAGCCTGGCCACCCCCCTGAGGATTCCCCCCGGGGGAGGACCTGGAGGGGCCGGCGGTGATCCTGGAACGAGGAACCCCGGCAATAGGAGGGGGCTGGCCCCACTCGCCTCCCGGCCCCACCCCCTCCGGACGGACCCATGCCGCGCGCTCCCATCCTCGCTGCATCCCAGGGACGTCCCCCTCTCGTCCTGGGCCTATGAATTGACTCCACTGCGGCCTTATGCTAGAACAGGGCCATCCCGAGGGACTCCATGAGCCAGTGGACCAACGTCGCGATCTACTCGGCGGCGATGATTGGGCTCGGCGTCACCATTATCGGGCTCTCCCACCTGCTTGGCCCCCGAAAGCGCAAGCCCGGCAAGCTCGACGCCTATGAGTGCGGCGTCCCCCTCCTTTCCAGCACCCGGGAGCGGTTCAGCGTCCACTTCTACCTGGTCGCCATCCTGTTCATCCTCTTCGACATCGAAACGGTCTTCATGATCCCCTACTCGGTCCTCTACAAGAAGCTCGGTACCGCGGGATTGGTCGAAGTCGGTCTCTTTGCCGCGGTTCTCGTCTACGGCCTGGCCTACCTCTGGAAGCGGGGGGCGCTCGAATGGGACTAGAGACCATGCTTCCGGACGGGGTCCTGACGACCTCCGTCGAGAAGATCGTGAACTGGGGCCGCAAGAACTCCTTGTGGCCCATGCCGTTCGGCACGGCCTGCTGCGCGATCGAACTGATGGGGACGCTCTCGTCGCGATACGACATGGCACGGTTCGGAAGCGAGGTCATCCGGTTTTCGCCCCGCCAGGCGGACCTCATGATCGTCTCCGGCCGCATTTCGCTCAAAATGATGCCGGTCCTGCTCAAGATCTGGGAGCAGATGCCGGAGCCGAAATGGTGCATCTCGATGGGCGCCTGCGCTTCGTGCGGGGGCATTTTTGACAATTATGCGATGATCCAGGGGATCGACCGGTTCATCCCGGTGGACGTGTATATCCCCGGCTGCCCGCCCCGGCCCGAGAGCGTCATCGACGCCGTCATGGAGATCCAGAAGAAGGTCGACGGCGAGAAGCTCAAGCAACGAGCTTAGCGACCTACCTTCCCCTGACCCATGGACCCGATCGAAACCGTCAAGACGCAGTTCGCGGACCAGGTGCTCGGCATCCACGAGCACGCGGGCCAGAAGTACGTCCACGTCAGGCGGGACCGCATCCTGGACATCCTCAAGACCCTCCGGGACACCTGCGGTTTCGACATGCTGAGCGACCTCACTGCGGTCGACTACCTGAACCAGGGCATGCCCGAGCGATTCTGCATCGTCTACAACCTCTACTCGTTCAAGGACAACACCCGGACGCGCGTGAAGGCGTTCCTCCCCGAAGGCGACCCCGTGATCGACAGCGCCTCGGCGCTGTGGAAATCCGCCCCCTGGGCGGAGCGCGAGGTCTGGGACCTCTTCGGGATCTCGTTCAAGGGTCACCCCGGGCTCACGAGGCTGGTGCTCCCGGAAGCCTACGAAGGCCATCCGCTCCGCAAGGACTATCCTCTCACCGGGAAGGGCGAGCGGATGAATTTCCCGAGGTACGTCGAGTGAGCGACGAAGGACGCCGTCCCGCCATGGCGGTAGAGGAGGATCTGGTCGGCGATCTGGGCACGCGCCGGATGATCGTCAACTTCGGCCCCCAGCACCCCGCCACGCACGGGACGCTCCGGAACATCATCGAGCTCGACGGGGAACGGGTCGTCAAGCTGGTCCCCGAGATTGGGTACCTCCACTCGGGCTTCGAGAAGATCTCGGAGTACCGGACCTACAACCAGACGGTCGTCGTGACGGACCGGATGAACTACCTCTCGCCCCTCTGCAATAACATCGGGTTCTCGCTGGCGGTCGAGGAGATGATGGGGATCAAGGTGACGCCCCGGTGCGCGGCGATCAGGATCGCGCTGGCGGAGCTCTCGCGCATCGCCGACCACATCCTTTCGGTCGGCCTCCAGGCGATGGACCTGGGGGCGTTCACCGTCATGCTGTGGACGTTCATCGAGCGCGAGAAGCTGTACGACATCTTCGAAAACGTCACCGGGGCGCGACTCACGACCTCCTACACCCGGGTCGGGGGGCTCCTCCGCGACGTGCCCCCCGATTTCGAGGAGATGGCCCGCAAGTTCATGACGGGCTGCTCCAAGACGATCGACGAGATCGAGGACTGCCTCAACAACAACAGGATCTTCATCGACCGCACGAAGGGCGTCAGCCCGGTGCCGAAGGAAGTCGCGATCAGCTACGGCCTGACCGGTCCGCTTCTTCGTGCCGCCGGGGTTGCCTATGACCTCCGCCGGGCGCGCCCCTACCTGGGCTACGAGAACCTCCAGTTCGACGTGATTACGGAGGAGAACGGGGACTGCTGGAGCCGGTACCGCGTGCGGATCCGCGAGATGCGCGAGTCGCTTAGGATCGTCGACCAGGTCCTCAGGACGATGCCCCAGGGACCCATCTACGTCGACGACCCGCGCATCGTGATCCCACCCAAGGATGCGATCAATCATCCCGCCGGCGGCATGGAAGGCCTGATCTACCACTTCAAGAACATCATGATGGGGCACGGCATGTGCCCCCCGAAGGGGGAAGTCTACTCCTCCACCGAGGCGCCCAACGGCGAACTCGGGTTCTACCTGGTGAGTGACGGAACCCAGAGGCCGTGGCGCTGGCGCGTCCGGCCGCCCTCCCTTTACAATTATCAGGCCTTCCCCTACATGACCGAGGGCGGCCTCCTGAGCGACGTGGTCGCGGTCCTCTCGAGCATCAACATCATTGCGGGGGAACTCGACCGGTGAGCCGCGAATTCAACGACGCCACGAAGGCCGAGCTGGAAAGGACCTGCTCGCGCTATCCGAAGCGCGAAGCCGCCCTCCTGCCGGCCCTCCGGCTCCTCGAGCGCGAGTTCGGCTGCGTGGACGAGGAGGGGATGATCCACGTGGCGAAGCTGCTCGGGGTTTCGCCCGCCAAGGTCTTCGGAGTCTTCACGTTCTACACCCATTACCGGAGGCCCGACGACCGGAAGTACGTCGTCGAATACTGCTCCACCGTGCCCTGCGCGCTCCGGGGGAGCGAGAAGGTCCATGACCACCTGAAGGCCTGCCTCCGCCCGGACGACCCGATCACCCTGAAGAAGGTGGAGTGCCTGGCGAGCTGCGACACCGCGCCCTGCCTCCAGGTCAACGGAGACTACGTCGATTTCGTCACCCCCGAGATGTGCGGCCCCATGGTCGAGCAGATGCGGGCCGGGACGTGGAAGGCGCCGACCCCGGTCTACAAGGTCCCCAAGACAAAATACGAGCCGGTCCTGCTGAAGCACGTTCTCGAACCCGGGAGCGAATCCCTCGACCACTACCTCCGGCGCGGCGGCTACGAGACCTGGAAGAAGCTGTGGGAGACGAAGCCCGATCCGGAGAAGGTCGTGGTGGAGGAGGTCTTCAAGGCCGGCCTCCGCGGGCGGGGCGGGGCCGGCTTCCCGACGGGACAGAAGTGGAAGTTTCTCGCGAAGAACGACAAGCCGCGCTATCTCGTTGTGAACGCCGATGAGTCGGAGCCCGGCACCTTCAAGGACAAGATGCTCATCGACCGGGACCCGCATGCGATCCTGGAGGGGATCCTGATCTCCGCGTATGCCATCCGCTCGAAGACGGCGTACATCTACATCCGGGGCGAGTTCGTGAGCGGCGCCCGGACGCTCGAGAAGGCGATCCGGGAGGCGGAGTCGAAGGGCCTCTTCCAGGACATCTCGATCACCCTTCACCGCGGAGCGGGCGCCTACATCTGCGGCGAGGAGACGGGTCTCCTGTCGTCGCTCGAGGGCAACCGCGGTTATCCCAAGATCAAGCCGCCATTCCCGGCGGTCGAGGGCCTCTTCCGCTGTCCCACCATCGTGAACAACGTCGAGACCCTCGCGACCGTCACCCACATCATCAAGAACGGAGCCGACTGGTTCCGGAAGATGGGCACGGAAAAATCGCCCGGAATGAAGATCTTCTCCGTGTGCGGGCACGTGGAGCGGCCGGGGAACTACGAGATCCCCCTCGCCGTCCCGCTCAAGGAGCTCATCTTCGACCTGGCTGGAGGCGTCCGCGGCGGAAAGAAGCTGAAAGCGGTGGTTCCCGGGGGGCTCTCCGCTCCGGTCCTTACGGCGGCCGAGGTCCAGGGAGACCCGCCGATCCGGATGGACTTCGACTCCCTCGCCGCCGCGAAGACCATGCTCGGCTCCGGCGGCGTGATCGTGATGGACGAAGACACGTGCATGGTCGACGCCCTCTGGAACACCCTCCGCTTCTACCATCACGAATCCTGCGGGCAGTGCACGCCGTGCCGGGAGGGGACGGGCTGGATCGAGAAGATCTCCGCCAGGATGGAGCAGGGGCGCGGCCGGATGGAGGAGATCCCGAAGCTCGACGAGATCGCCTGGGGCATGTGCGGCCGCACCATCTGCGTGCTGGCCGACGCCGCGGCGCTACCCACCCGGAGCTTCGTCCAGAAGTTCAAGCCCGAGTTCGAGGCGCACGTGAGCGGCGGGAAATGCCCCTACAAGCATGGAACCGTCAAGGAGCTGGTCCATGCCTAAGATCAAGCTGAACGGCAGGGACCTGGAGGTCGACGGCAAGGACAAGCTGCTCAAGGTCTGCCTGGACCAGGGCGCATTTGTGCCGCATTACTGCTGGCATCCGGGCCTCCAACCCGCGGGCAACTGCCGCATGTGCCTGGTGAAAGTCTCGAATTCCAGGAAGCTCGAGGTCTCCTGCATGTACCCCGTCGCGGACAATCTCGAGGTCACGACCGAGGGACCCGAGGTCGACGCCGGCCGCAAGGCGGTCCTGGAATACATGCTCATCAACCACCCGCTCGACTGCCCGATCTGCGACAAGGCGGGGGAGTGCGACCTGCAGGACTACACCTACAAGTACCGCGGCGGCGTCTCGCGGTTCGACGAGGACAAGGAGATCAGGCACACGAAGGACCTCGGGCCCAACATCCGGATCTGGGGCAATCGGTGCATCGTCTGCACGCGCTGCGTCCGGTTCTGCGAGGAGGTCACCGGGACCGGCGAGCTTTCCGTCATCAACCGCGGGGACCGCTCCGTCGTCGACGTCTTTCCGGGCATTCCGATCGACAATCCCCTCTCGCTGAACGTGGTCGACATCTGTCCGGTAGGGGCGCTCATCGACAAGAATTTCATGTACCAGGCCCGGGTGTGGTTCACGAAGAAGACGGAGAGCATCTGCGCGTCGTGCAGCCGCGGGTGCAACATCGAGCTGACCACCATCGACAACGAGATCAAGAGGCTCCAGCCCCGGCCCAATGCCGAGGTGAACCAGCACTGGATGTGCGACGAGGGCCGCCTGAACCACCGCTACGTCCACAGCGAGCGGCGCCTGCTGAAGGGGACGGGCGCTCCCGCCGAAATCGCGGCGGAGGGAAAGCGCCTGAAATTCGCGGGGATCATCTCCACCTACAGCACGATCGAGGAGATGTGGCTTTTCAAGAAGCTGATGGAAACGCTCAAGGCGGAGGCCGTGGGCTTCCTCGGCTCCTCCCACGGAGAAAGGCAGAAGTTCCCCTCGGGATTCACGATTGAGCCCGACAAAACCCCCAACCGGGCGTATGCGTCGTGGCTCTTCGGGGAGGAAGCCGTCTCCGACGGTCATCTGGGGGTCCTGGACGCGCTCCGCGCGGGGAAGGTCCAAGGCCTCCTCGTGATGAACGGGATTCCGGACCTTTCGATGCCCTCCGACTTGGTCGAGGGGGCGCGGCAGGCGGAATTCGTCGCCGTGGCGGACATCCTGAGGAATCCGATCGAGGAGTTCGCCCACGTGATCATCCCGGCGACGACCTGGGCCGAGAAGGACGGGACGTTCATGAACGTGGATGGCCGCGTGCAGCGGGTCCGCCCGGCGGTCGAGCCCCCCGTCTCGGCGCGCCCGGAGATCCAGTGGCTCCAGGAGGCTCTCGCCGCCCTGGGCGCCCGATCTCAGGTGATTTCGGCCGAAGGGGTGTTCCGGGAGGCAATGTCCGGAATGGACTATTCGAAGGTCGGCTCGCTGGGCTCTAAGGCCAATGGCCACACAGCTCACTAGACTCCTGGAGATGCCGCTCGTCCAGGGGCTGATCAAGATCGGCTTCGTGATCGGCTTCTTCGTGCTCGCGCTCGTGCCGCTGATGGTCATCATCGAGCGGCGGCTCAGCGCCTGGATGCAGGGCCGCCTGGGCCCCAACCGCGTCGATCTCCCCTGGCTGGGGAGGCTGGGCGGAATCCTCCCGAGCGGCCTGGGCCACCCGCTCGCCGACGCGATCAAGCTCCTCTTCAAGGAGGAGATCATCCCCGAAGGGGCCGACAAGTTCCTCTTCTGCGCGGGGCCGCTCCTCGTCCTCATTCCGCCGGCTCTCGGGATGATCGTGATCCCCTTTGGGAACCAGATCGGCGATGCCCCGCTCCAGGTCGCGGATCTCGGGGTCGGCATCCTCTTCACCATGTCCGTGCTTTCGGTCGCGGTCTACGGCCTCGCCTTCGGAGGATGGGCGTCGAACAACAAGTACTCCCTCCTGGGCGGCCTCCGGGCGTCCGCCCAGCTCGTCTCCTACGAGCTGGCGCTCGGTCTTTCGATCATCGCGGCCGTCATGCTCACCGCGGCGACGAGCCCGGACGGATCCGGGACGATCAATCCCCGGATCATGGTCGACCTGCAGTCCCGGGGGATCCAGTACTGGAATGTCTTTGGGGGGGGGGACTGGCGCCTGGCGCCCTTCGGAATCCTGGGATTCATCCTCTTCTTCGTCTCGGCCCTCGCGGAGAACAACCGCCTCCCGTTCGACCTCCCGGAGTGCGAGGCGGAACTGGTGGGCGGCTACCACACCGAGTATTCCAGCATGAAGTTCTCCGTCTTCATGATGGGCGAGTACGTGGGGATGATTCTCATGAGCTCGCTCATGGTGACTTTCTTCCTGGGGGGCTGGTCGTTTCCGGGGATCACGGATCCGAAGAACCACGGCCTCTTCGCCGGCCTCCTTTCCGTCGCCGTGTTCGTCGCGAAGATCATGGCCATCCTCGTGTTCTACGTGGTCATCCGCTGGACCCTGCCCCGGTTCAAGTACAACCAGCTCATGAATCTCGGATGGAAACGGCTCGTGCCGCTCGCGCTGGCGAACGTCCTCGCGATCGCGGCGGTCGGAGTCCTCACGTCGTCGGGAGGTGGAAAGTGACGGCCGGACAGAAGCTCAAGTCGCTCTGGCTCAAGTTCCTGATCAAGCTCTACATCCCCGCGGCGATCAAGGGGATGAGCCGGACGCTGGCGCGGGTCTTCCGTCCGAAAGTGACGCTCTCGTATCCCGAGGAGGTCCACGTCCCGCGCAAGGGATATCGCGGAGAGCATCGCCTCAAGAAGGACGAGCTCGGGCGGATGAAGTGCGTGGCCTGCCTTATGTGCCAGACCGCCTGTCCGGCCGAGTGCATCCGGATCGACGCGGGACCGTCCCCCTGGCCGGACCGGGAAAAGATCCCGGTCGCCTTCACGATCGACATGCTCAAGTGCATCTACTGCGGCATGTGCGAGGAAGCCTGCCCGTGCGACGCGATCGAGCTGACGCCGACCTTCAACAAGGTCGCGCTGACCCGGGAGGAGAAGATCTACGACATCAACAAGCTGCTGAGCCGGTAGGGACGGGGGACAAAGAGGGCCTAGGGCGAGGGGAATGGCGATCGATCCGGTCTTCGCCGCGGCGGCGGGAGTCAGCGTCGTTGCGGGAATCGCGATGGTGACGCGGAGAAACCCCGTCTACAGCGCGATCATGATGCTCGTCTGTTTCCTCGCCCTCGCCGTGGTCTACCTCAAGCTCGACGCCCCCTTCCTGGCGGCCATGCACGTTCTCGTCTACACGGGCGCGATCCTCGTCCTTTTCCTCTTTGTGATCATGCTCCTGAACCTGAAGCCCGAGGAGATGGGCGCCGAGCTCCCGCTTCCGGCCCGCGGTCTGATCGCGCTCCTGTGCGCCGGAATGTTCGGGCTGGTCGTCCTCGTCCTCATGTCCGACCCGTCCATCCACGAGCCGCTCCCGAAAATGGACCCCAGACTGCTGGCCGACTTCGGGGGGATCGAACGGACGGGCCACTCCCTCTTCAACGAGTACGGCCTCCCCTTCGAGCTGATCTCCGTCCTCATCCTCGTGGCCATCTTCGGGGGCGTCGTCCTGGCGAAGAAAAAGCTATGATGGGGCACTACCTCGTCCTGAGCGCGGCCATGTTCTCGATCGGCGCCTACGGGGTCCTGGCGCGCCGGAACCTCCTCATCATCCTCATGTCGATCGAGCTGATGCTGAACGGGGTCAACATCGCGCTCTTGGCCTTCGCGCGGATGCACCCGGAGACCGGCACCCGCGGCCACGTGTTCGTCCTCATGGTCATGGGGGTCGCGGCCGCGGAGGTTTCGGTGGGCCTGGCCCTCCTGATCGCCGTCTTCCGGAACCGCCAGACCGTCGACACCGGCGACTTGAAGAGCCTCAAGGGATGAGCAGCTTCATGCTCTGGCTGATTCCGGTCCTGCCGCTGGCGGGGTTCCTCGTCAACGGCATCCTCCGCCCGCCGAAGATGGTCGCGGCGCTCGTCGGCTGCGCGGGGCCAATCGTCTCGTTCGTCCTCTCGCTCATCGCCTTCCAGGCGGCGCCCGTCGAACAGAACGTATTCGGGTGGATCACCGTCGTGGGGGAGAAGCTCCACATCCCGTTTGGGCTCCGGGTCGATCAACTCGCCGCGGTCATGCTCCTGGTCGTCACCGGGGTCGGATCGCTGATCCACATCTACTCGGTCAGCTACATGAACGACGACGAGGGATTCGCCCGCTTCTTCGCCTACCTCAACCTCTTCATGTTCTCGATGCTGGTCCTGGTCATGGGCGACTCGGTGGCGCTCATGTTCCTGGGCTGGGAGGGCGTCGGCCTCTGCTCGTACCTCCTGATCGGATTCTGGTACAAGGACCTCAAGAACGCCGACGCCGGCAAAAAGGCATTCATCACCAACCGAATCGGCGACTTCGGGTTCATCCTGGGGATCTTCTGCCTCTGGCAGATGTTCCACACGCTCGATTTCAAGGAGATGTCGGGCCATCACGCGATCGATGAGAAGTGGGCGACCGCCGCGGCATTCCTCCTCTTCGTGGGCGCGTGCGGGAAGAGCGCCCAGATCCCCCTCTACGTCTGGCTGCCTGACGCGATGGCCGGCCCGACGCCGGTGAGCGCCCTCATCCACGCGGCGACGATGGTGACGGCCGGCGTCTACATGATGGCCCGGATGAACTTCCTCTACGTCGCCGCGCCGGGAGTCCTCGAGCTCGTGGTCCTGATCGCCGCCCTGACGGCGTTCATGGCGGGCGTGATCGCGGTCGCCCAGAACGACATCAAGAAGGTGCTCGCCTATTCGACCGTCAGCCAGCTCGGGTTCATGTTCGCCGGCATCGCCGCCGCCGATTTCACCGCGGGGATTTTTCACGTCGTGACCCACGCGTTCTTCAAGGCGCTCCTCTTCCTGGGGGCCGGCGCGGTGATCCACACCCTCCACGGGGAACAGGACATCCGGAAGATGGGCGGGCTCGGGAGGAAGCTCCCCGCGCTTACCGCGGTCTTCGTGATCGGGGGACTCGCCCTCGCCGGCATGCCCGGGACCTCGGGGTTCTTCTCCAAGGACGCGATCCTGGCCGCCGTCTACCTGAAATCAGGGATCTACATGAGCTTCGCCGCGGCCTGGACGCTTCTCGTCGTGACCGCATCCCTCACGGCGTTCTACACCACCCGACTCGTGCTCCTGGTCTTCCTCGACCGCGAGGGCCATGACGCCGGCCACGAAGAGGCGCCGCACGAACTCCACAAGCCGGGCCTCCTCATGATGGGGCCGCTCGCCGTCCTCGCGGTCCTCTCGCTCGCGGCCGGGGTGTGGCTCAACGCCGACCATCGATTCGAGAAGTTCCTGGGCCCCGTGTGGGGGCATGAGGAAGTCCATCCGGCGCACGGGGGGCACGGCCTCGACGCCCACACGGTGAACGTCTACGTCTCGATCGGGGCGTTTGTCCTGGGCGCCGGGCTCTCGGCCGTTCTCTACGCCCGGTCCCATGGGCGCGAGGCGGTCCAGCGGTGGGTCGAAGGCCCGATGAAGGGCCTGCACAGGCTCGTCTCGAACAAATTCTATGTGGACGAGATCTACGAGGTCCTCGTGATTGCTCCCGTCAGGATGGGCGCGACGGTGGCCTGGTTCCTGATCGACCGCATCCTGATCGACGCGATCCTGGTCAACGGGACGGGCCGGCTCGTGTATGCCCTGGGCGGGATCGTCCGCCGTCCCCACACGGGATCGATCAACGTGGGGGCCGTTTCGTTCGTCCTGGGGGTCCTCGCGGTCCTTTCCTACCTAGCCATCCACTTCGAGGCATGGAAAATAGCTTTCCCCTTCTGAGCCTGATCACGTTCCTGCCCGCCGTCGCGGGGCTGGCCCTCGCGCCGGTCCGCGCGGAGCGCTCGGGGCTCGTCCGCTGGGGCGCGCTGGTGGTCTCGTTCGCGGTCGTCGTCCTCTCGGCCGTGGCGTGGGCCGGGTGCGACGGGACGCCCGCGATGAAGTTCCTCGAGGATCACGACTGGGTCAGGAAGTTCGACATCCACTACAAGGTGGGCCTCGACGGGATCAGCCTGGCCATGGTCGCGCTGACCGCGATCCTGATGCCGATGGCGATCGCCGCGTCGTGGAAGCAGTCCAACGGCTTCCTCGTGGCGCTCCTCTTCCTGGAGACGGGGATGCTGGGGGCGTTCGTGGCGCTGGATCTGTTCCTGTTCTACGTCTTCTGGGAGGCGATGCTCCTCCCGATGTACCTCTTGATCGGGATCTGGGGCGGTCCGCGGAGGATCTATGCGGCGGTCAAATTCATCGTCTACACGATCGCCGGCAGCGTCCTGATGCTGGCCGCGATCCTCTACTGCTACTCCAAGGCCGGGACGTTTGATGTCCTGGAACTCCAGCGGGTGCTCCCCCAGCTCGAGATCGTCCGTAACGCGGGCTCGTGGCTCTTCCTTGCCTTCGGCCTCTCGTTCGCGATCAAGGTCCCGATGTTCCCGTTCCACACGTGGCTCCCGGACGCGCACGTCGAGGCCCCCACGGCGGGGAGCGTGATTCTGGCGGGCGTCCTCCTGAAGATGGGAGCCTACGGATTCCTCCGGTTTGCGATCCCGTTCTTCCCGCAGGCGGCGCGCGAATTCACGCCGCTCGCGATCGCGCTCTCCGTGACCGGGATCGTCTACGGCTCCCTGATGTCGATGGCCCAGAGCGACATCAAGAAGCTGATCGCCTATTCGAGCGTCGCTCACCTTGGTTTCGTGATGCTCGGCATCTTCTCGGGGAGCCTCTCGGGGGCGCAGGGCGGCGTCCTCCAGATGGTCAACCACGGCCTTTCGACGGGCGCGCTCTTCCTCCTGGTCGGGATCATCTACGAGAAGACCCACCGCCGCGGGGTGGACGACTTCGGCGGCATGGCCAAAGTGATGCCCGTCTACGCGACGTTCTTCATGATCGTGACGCTCTCCTCGATCGGCCTGCCGGGGCTCAACGGGTTCGTCGGCGAGTTCCTCGTCCTCTTCGGGTCGTTCCAGGAGCACCGCGTCGCGACGGCGTTCGCCTCCCTCGGCGTGGTCCTGGGCGCGGTCTACATGCTGAAGCTCTACCGGGATGTCTTCTTCGGTCCGGTGACCATGCCCGAGCGCGAAAAGGCCGGCGACGTCGGCGGACGCGAGCTCGCGTACCTCCTCCCGATCACCGCGCTCATCGTCCTTCTGGGCATCCTCCCCAATCTCGTCCTCGCGAAGACGGAGGAGTCCGTCTCGAGGGTGGTCGACTTGCTCAACCCGAAGGTCCACCAGGCGGCGAACCATGAGCCTAAGTGAGCAGGACCTCCGCTCCATCCTGCCGGCGCTCGCGCTGATCGTGGGGGCGCTCGTGGCGGCGGGCGTGGATGTGTTCTTCAACCGCGACAAGCGCTCTTCGGCGTCGGAGTTCGTCAGCTACGCGGCGATCGTCGTCTCCCTGATCACGGTGGTCCTGCCGCTGCTCAAGACCGAAGGCGCGATCACCGGATTCCAGGAGGCGGTGACCCTGGACAGCCTCGCGCTTTTCCTGACGCTGGCCCTCCTCGCCGCGACCGGGCTCATGATCATCCTCTCGGCGGACTACCTGAAGGACCGCGGGGTCCCGCCCGGGGAGTTCCACGGCCTGGTCCTCTTCGGCGCGTCGGGGATGATCCTCCTGGTCCAGGCCCAGGAGCTCGTCACGTTTTTCATCTCGCTGGAGATCCTCTCGCTTTCGCTCTACGTCCTCTCGGGCCTCTTCCGGAAGGACCCCCGGTCGAACGAAGCGGCCGTGAAATACTTCGTGGCCGGCGCCTTCGCCACGGGGTTCCTCCTCTACGGCATGGCGTTCCTCTACGGCAGCACCCACTCCCTTCGGTTCGACGAGATCTCCCAGGTGGTGCGGTCCGCGCCGTCCCCCCTGGCGACCCTGGGGTTCTCCATGGTGGCCGTGGGCCTGGCGTTCAAGGTCGGCGCCGTGCCGTTCCACATGTGGGTGGCCGACGTGTACGAGGGCGCTCCCACCTCGGTCACGGCGTTCATGTCGGTCTCGGTGAAGGCCGCGGGATTCGGCGCCTTCGTGCGCCTCTTCCTCCGGACGGGGATGTCCCAGAGCGAGGTGTGGGGTACGGTTCTGGCGGGGTTGGCGCTCGCCACGATGATCGTCGGAAACCTGATGGCGCTCTCCCAGAGGAGCGTCAAGCGAATGCTCGCCTACTCCTCGGTGGCGCACACGGGATATGTGCTGGCGGCGCTCGCCTCGCTCCGGAAAGCCACCCCGATGGTCCGCGACGAGGCCTCGGCCGCGGCGGTCTTCTACCTCTTTGCCTACACGTTCATGACGCTCGGGGCGTTCGCCTTCGTCATCTGGGCGGGGAAGGGCGGTAAGGATGCCGAGGATCTGGACGACTACGCGGGCCTGGCCAAGAGGCGCCCCTGGGCCGCTCTCGCCATGACCGTCTTCATGATCTCCCTCTCGGGGATTCCCCCGGCGGCCGGTTTCTTCGCGAAGTTCATCGTCTTCAAGGCCGCGGTCGCGGCCCAGGAATACGGGCTCGTGATCGTCGGCGTGCTGAGTTCGGCGGTCTCGGTTTATTACTACCTCCGTGTCGCGGTCTACATGTACATGCATGAGCCGCCCGCGCCGACGGAGGAGACCCCGTCGCCCAATGTCGGGATGGTGGTGATCGTCTCCGCCCTCTTCACGCTTTACCTCGGGCTCATGCCCGGCCGCTTCCTCGAGCAGTCCTACCGGGCGATCAGCGGCCTGGTGGGGCGGTAGCACCCGGATCCGCCCAGGCCGGGGGGACCGGCCGCCGGGAGCTCCCGGGGGACTCGCCTCCTGGCTTGATTCCGGGGGCCGCCTCCTCCTTCACCAGGGAAGGGGCGCTCCCGCCAGCTCCGCCATCCGGGCATGGATCTCCAGCTGGCAGACCGGGCAATACCGGCTCTCGGCCGGAGTGTTGCCCAGGTAGCAGTGGTCCGAGGGAATGAAGAACTCCCCGTCCCGGCGGATCGGTGCCCCCAGGAGACCCGCCCCCACCAGGGGCATCCAGGGAACCGCCAAGTCCCTAAACAGGTTGGCCGCGGGGTTCCGGCTTCCGTCGGCGTATTCGTCTCCGAGCTTCGCGAAGGCGTGTCCGAATTCGTGGAGAAGCGAAGTCCCCTGGACGAAGGCATGGCACCCGCTCGTGTAGCCGAGAACGCCCTGGTCGAAGCTGGCGGGGTCCTTAAAATGAAGGAAGACCGTTCCCTCGAGGTCCCCGTAGGGGACGGGCTCCATCGGGTTCCCCGACGCATCAAAGGCGGTCGGGGCGGGGAAATCGTCGGCCTTCCGGAGGAAGAACCAGCCCCGGTAGCGATCGAGCGGAGAGGACCCGAAGAGAAGCATCCCGATCTCCCGGGGAGAGACGCCCGCGCCCGGCTCGAGGGTGATTCCGATTCGCCGTTTGGACGGATCAAAGGGGACCGGCGGACCCCCCGGCTCGAAAAAGGCCCGGCCATACGCCCTCCCGTATCGCGCGTCGTCCCGGGCCCGAATCCGGGTTCTGAGGATCCCCAGAGCGGCCGGCCGCTCCTCGACCGCCCGGATCACCGCGTCGCGCGTCGCCTCACCGCCCGCCGCGAAGATGGAGACGGCCAGGTCCGCCTGAGCCGCCGAGTCTCCCTCCTGGCGGAGAGCGGCCAGGAGGATCTCGACCGTCTCCCTGGACCTCATGCGAGCGAGGGCCGACGAAGCCGCCGACCGCACGCGGGGGGTGGGGTCCCGGAGCGCGTCGACGAGCGACCGGTACACCTCGGGACCGTGGAACGCGGGCAGGGCTTCGGCCGAACGCAGCCGGATGCTGTCATCCCCGTCGTTCCGGAGGGCGCCCAGAAGCGCCGCCTCCGCCCCATCTCCACCGAGGGCCGCCAGCGTGTCGATGATCACGTCCTTGAGGAAGGCGTGGGCGGGGCGGCCGAGCGCCGCGGCCAGCGCCGGCACGGAGTCCTGTCTCCCGAAAAGGCGCGCCAGTTCGGTCACCCCCGCGGAGACGAAGAGATCGCCGGCCAGCCACCCGTACATCGCCTCGAAGTCGCTCTCGAAGACGGGCGGCGCCTCCCGGCGAAGGAGATCGAGGCTCCGCCGGTCCCGCAGGACCCTCGCGCGGCCGAGGGCCGCGAGGAACGGCCGGAGGCGGTCGGGGGAAGCGGACCCGGGCGGCGGCGCGGCCGCGCGTCTCGGGGGGACTTCCTCCGGGGCGCGCACCGGGAGCGGCGGGATCTTGACCAGGGATCGGGGAGGCGGGGACGGGGCCCGAG
>Ga0222749_10000889_pt1 | contig 16603 bp, 17 predicted proteins | sample IncBWH2Mmetat_FD_197234 | JGI IMG/M metagenome (GOLD analysis project Ga0222749, IMG submission 197234) | Metatranscriptome of lab incubated forest soil microbial communities from Barre Woods Harvard Forest LTER site, Petersham... | ecosystem: Environmental > Terrestrial > Soil > Temperate... | reverse complement strand
TCCGTTCCCACTGCACGTCGGTGAGATCCGCCATGCCCTTGATTTGCTTCAAATCCGCCCGTGATTCAAGTGTTTATTCACGAGCAACGTTTATGAGATAGCTTCTCAGTTCTCAGTTCTCAGGTATTAGGTTTTAGTGTTAGCCGCCGACGGCGCAGGTCGATCCACCGTTTGCAGTGACCCCGGGAAAATCCTGTCATTCTCCTGCAGCATCGAATAGTGAAAATGTTCGAGGGGGCCCTCGTGAAGAACCTGCTTCCAGAAGCGGCGCGCCGTGCCGAAGTCTACCTTTCCAATGTCAACCGTCGACGTGTGGCACCCGCTCCCGAGGATGTCGCTCGGCTGGAGCATCTCGCGCAGCCACTGCCCGATGAGCCTACCGATCCCCGAGATGTGCTGGCATTGCTCGACGAGTACGGATCGCCGGCTACGGTGGCTTCGACCGGTGGCCGCTACTTCGGTTTTGTGACGGGCGGAACTCTCCCTGCCTCGCTGGCGGCGAACTGGCTGGCGGCGGCGTGGGATCAGAACTGCACTTTCCGCGTAATGTCGCCCGTCGGGTCGCGGGTGGAGGAGATTGCGTCGGACTGGCTGCGGGATATTTTCGGCCTACCGTCGCAGGCTGGATGCGGCTTTGTCACGGGCGCAACCATGGCGAATTTCGCGGGGCTTGTCGCGGCGCGTCACGCGCTCTTGGCCCGGGCGGGATGGAACGTGGAAGAGCAGGGGCTATTCGGGGCTCCAGAAATCAAGGTGGTAGTGGGAGCCGAAGTCCACATCTCGCTGTTGAAGGCGCTTTCGCTGGTGGGATTCGGAAAGGCGCGGGTCACGACGGTGCCTGCAGACGATCAAGGGCGAATGCGCGCGGACCTCCTGCCTGTTTTGGATGAGCGCACCGTGGTATGCACGCAAGCCGGCAACGTGAACAGCGGAGCCTTCGATCCTGCGGCCGAGATTTGCGCCCGCGCGCATCAGTCGGGGGCATGGGTACACGTGGACGGAGCGTTCGGCTTGTGGGCGGCTGCGGCTCCAGCGCGGCGACATCTGGCGGCCGGAGTGGCCGAGGCGGACTCGATTGCTACCGACTGCCACAAGTGGCTGAACGTTCCTTATGACTGCGGGTTGACATTCGTGCGCGACGCGGCCCACCTCAGAAATGCCATGACCTTCAACGCGCCGTATCTCCAGACCACCGGCTGGCGCGAGCCTTGGCAGTTCACGCCGGAAGCGTCACGCCGGGCGCGCGGCGTGGAGGTGTGGGCGGCATTGCGTTCTTTAGGACGCAAGGGCCTCGCCGAGATGATCGAGCGCAATTGCCGCCAGGCCGCTTGCTTTGCGGACGGGCTGCGGTCCGCGGGATTTGCGATTTTGAATGATGTCGTGCTGAACCAGGTGCTGGTATCGTTCGGCAGCGACGCGCAAACCCAGCGCGTGATCGAGGAAGTCCAGAAAGACGGCACGTGCTGGTGCGGGGGAACCCAGTGGCAGGGGCAGAGCGCGATGAGGATCAGCGTGTCTTCCTGGGCAACGAGCGATGACGACGTGCGGCAGAGCCTGGAGGCGATGGTGCGGATTGCGCGCGGCGTGCTGTCAAACCACTGATCGTTGCAGGCCAGCGTGGGCTGTTCTGAGATTTTGATTATCAGCGAGCCACGGCGGCTCGTGATGGAAATGCATTGCTCGGTCAGGAAAGATCCAAACGGCGGTGGGGTCCTTCGACTACGTTCGGCTGGCGCCTCACTGCGCTCAGGATGACAGGCGAATAAAGGCCGCGAATCCGGTTCGCCGGAGATGATCGGGGTGAAACTTCGGCGTTCACGACTCCAACTACTACGACTCTATCTACAGAGTAGAGCGTACTTTCGAGTACGCTTTGAGGTAGCAAATTGCGACCTCAAACACGTCTCGCCCGATTAGAATTTCCAGATCATGCCCAAAACCAGCCTGGCAGTCCCGGTTGAGTCTCGTATTCTGGTGCTCCGCGAACAGAGGGTTATTTTGGATACTGACCTCGCGGAGCTATACGGCGTTCCCGTAAAGCGCCTGAACGAGCAGGTTAAACGCAATCAGGAGCGGTTCCCCGCGGATTTCATGTTCCGGCTGAGTGCGGAAGAAAGCGAATCTTTGAGGTCGCAAAATGCGACCTCAAAAACTGGCCGAGGCGGCCGTCGTTACGCCCCCTACGCCTTTACCGAGCATGGGGCGATTATGGCGGCTACGGTGCTGAATTCCGAGCGGGCCGTGGAAATGAGCGTTTTCGTGGTGCGGGCTTTTGTGCGACTCCGCGAGATGCTGGCCACGAACCAGCAACTGGCGTCCAAAATTGACGAACTGGAGCAACGGCTGGATACGCATGATGCGTCCATCCAGGAGTTGATTGAGGCGATCCGCGAACTGATGGCGCCGGAGCCGGGTACAGGGCGAAAGATCGGGTTTCAGCTTCCGGCAGGGAAAACTTCATCCTGACAGCTTCCAAACGACCCTAATCTGAATCCACCTGCCAACGTGTAGCATCCATTTGACACGAGGACGTTGTTTCGTGTTTTGTTCGCCTTTCAGAGCAATTTTGTGGTAGAACTCGTGATGCCTCCGAGGAAGCCGGCGGCACGTCGGCGCTACAAGGGTACAGCCATGCGAAAAGCGATTTACCACTTGAAAAAATCAGATCCGATCCTCCGTGCCATCATTGAAAACGTCGGTCCGTTCCGCATGGAGTACGGCCAGCCCACGTTTCACAGTCTGGCCGAGTCCATCCTGTATCAGCAACTCAACGGCAAGGCGGCTGCCACGATCCTGAAGCGCTTCACGGAAGCAGCCGGCGATCCGCTCACCCCCGAGGGCATCCTCAAGCTCAGCGACGAACAATTGCGGGCAGTCGGGCTCTCCAAACAGAAGTCGTCATATCTGCGCGACCTCTCGGCAAAAACCCAATCCGGTTTGCTGAATTTCGAAAAATTGCTCGCGATGGAGGAGGCCGACGTCATCGAGCATCTCACACAGGTGAAGGGAGTGGGGGTGTGGACGGCTCACATGTTCCTGATATTCACGATGCGGCGGCCGGACGTGTTACCAACGGGTGATTACGGCATCCAGGTGGCCATGAAGAAGCACTATCACAAGCGCAAGCTGCCCAAGCCGAAAGATATGGAGAAGATTGCCAGGCCCTGGTCGCCTTACCGGTCGATTGCCTGCTGGTATCTGTGGCGGAGCATGGATATCAAGACCGTCTAGGCTGGGCTCTAGGCTCTAGGCTCTAGGCTCTAGGCTCTAGGCTCTAGGCTTTGGGCTTTGGGCTTTGGGCTTTGGGCTCTCGGATCTAGACGCCAGGCTCTGGCCAACCAGAGTTGTATCAGGCGCTTCGCCCCAGGGGCTAAAGCCCCAAGTTTTCCCGGCAAGTGACGGACGGCCTGAAGGCCGTCCCTTTCAAAGCACAACTCTCAAAGCAGCTATCATCTCAAAGCAGCTACCCTCTCAAAGCAGCTACCATCTCAAAGCAGCTACCAAAGGACACGTACTCAAAGCGCGCCGGAGACCCTTCCTCGCTGCAAAAGGCGCGAAGCCACGGCCAACATCGAACGCAAGCTCTGCGCTTCTCGTCCCAAAATTAACGAAAAGCCTCTCGAATACGCAGCAATCTTCGCTGCATGCGGGGCGTTCTGTGGTTAAATGGCACAGGTGGCGAACGAGCAGAAAATTCGCGTGTTGGTCGCCAAACCCGGGCTGGACGGGCATGACCGGGGGGCCAAGGTAATCGCCCGGGCGCTGCGGGACGCGGGGATGGAAGTCATTTATACCGGCTTGCGGCAGACCCCGGAAATGGTGGTCAGCGCGGCGCTGCAGGAAGACGTGGATGTTATCGGGCTGTCGATTCTTTCCGGGGCGCACAATGCCATCGTGCCGCGAGTCGCGGACCTTCTCAAGCAAAACAAGATGGATGACGTTCTCCTGTTGGTGGGCGGAATTATTCCCGACCAGGATATTGAAGGTCTGAAGAAGTCGGGCGTGGCGGCAATCTTTCAGCCCCACGGCCATGGACGACATCGTAAAGTTTATCCGCGAGCACGTGAAGCCGCGCGGTGTTCCGGCGGTTTAAGAAGTTCGAAGTAGCCAGTTAGAACGTAAGTACACTGCAGTACCGGTCCTCGAAAGCGATTTTCCCCAGGGTCCTTCCGAGAGCTCCAAGCGCATGATCGATCTGTCCGCAACTCGCTTGCGAGATATTCTCGCGCACACGATTGGCCCAACGCCTTGGTACTGGCAGACATTTCCGGCAATCACTTCTGTGGCCGGGCAGAGACTTGACTGGACATATCAGGGCGACGAAGGTCCGGTCGGATACGTGGTAACGCTCGGACTCGAGCAGGAGCCCGAGTTAGCGCGGCTGGCCCTGAATACGTATTGCCGGCCGTTCTTCGTGCCGCCGTCCTATCTGGGTATCTGGTGTCCGGAGGGACGAAGCATCCGGCTGGCCTGCTTCGATCCGGACACGCTGAAGGGATTTGAGCTGGCCGAGCTGGCGGGATGGTTCAAACAGTCGGGTGAGCGCATCTATTCCCATACGGCTCCCGTGGCGGAGTTTGAATTGCGGATCGAGCTGGCGCGGGGGACTCACAAGATTGACGTGCCGTCGAAGCTTGCGACGGTCGAAGAGGTGATTATTCCGACGAGCTACAAAGCGATGTTGAGTGACGATCCGGCATTCGCGCTCTTTGTCCTGTATCCGCATGCAGGGCTGGTTGAGGTGCTGCCGCAAAAATGGTTTACGGCGGCGCAGTATCGGGTGGGGCAGCAGTGGATCACGCGCGCAGCGCGCGATCCGGAGTCGCATCGGATTGTTGGCGAGTGCCATGGAGCAGGTACGTTCTTGCTAGACGAGGATGGTTGCCGGTTGGAACGGTGGTTGGACAAGGCAAGTAGTTAAGGGTATGGCCGAGATCGCAGGCTGGCGATTTGAGGGACAGACGTTGACGGGCAAACTCCAAAACGTCGCGCGAACGGTGGTGCTGGCACTGCTTTGCCTGCCTTTGCCGGCATCGGCTGGAGGAATCTTCGCGCCCTTTATTCTTCATCCCGTGCGCCGGGACATTCCTGCGGAGCAGATCGCGGAGGCAGACCGGTCGTTCGCGCAAGAACACGCCACTCGCGAAGACTTCGTGGTCACCGCCCAGGATGGCGTCGTGCTTCGTGGATGGAAGGTGCGAGCCGCTCATCCCAATGGCGATTGGGTCCTGCTGCTTCACGGGCGTTCGCAAAACCGGCTTTCGATGATCAGGTATGCGGGATTTCTGCTGGGGTCCGGCTACAACGTCGTGATGATGGATGCGCGGGCACACGGGGAAAGCGGCGGCACGATCGCGACCTATGGCCATGTGGAACGCTACGATGAGCGCTCGATCGTGGACGCATTGACGGCGGCGGAGCATCCGCAACACATCTTTGCCATGGGCGAATCGATGGGAGCGGCGGTGGCGCTGCAGTCAGCGGCGATCGATCCCCGGATCGAAGCGGTGATTGCCGAGGGTGCCTTCCGAAATCTACACGAGGTCTTTTTCGACTATGCCGGCTTACGCACGAGCGCGTTTCTCGGGAAAACATTTTTCCGTCCGGCGGCGATGCTGGCGGTGCATGAAACTGAGCACCAGGTAGGCTTCCGATTGGACGATGTGTCACCGGAAGCGTCCGTAGCCGCGCGGAGTTTTCCGGTTCTGCTCATCTCGGGGCTGAGGGATCACAACGTTCCCAAGCGGCATGCCGAGGCGATTTTTCTCGCCGCTTCCGGTCCTAAAGAATTGTGGCTGGTTCCCAAGGCTCGCCACCAGAAGGCTATGGAGACCGCGCCGGAGGAGTTTCAGAGCCGGGTCTTGCGGTTCTTCTCGCGCGCGCAGGTTGCGTCCAATTGAGCGCAGACGCGCGGGGGCATGCGCCCATTCACCTGACCACCAATGATCTGGGTACCCATGTTGAAATTCGTCTGGTGTCGAAGGACGAAACGAACCGCCTGACGCTGGCGTGTGTACGCGAACTTCACGATACCGTGCGTTCGCTACAGCGGGATCCCAAACCTCTCATCCTCACAGGCAATGGGAAGTTCTTCTCTGCCGGGGCTGAACTCAGTGAAATCCAGGAGATTGCGGGAAGCTCCGCAGTGGATTTTGCGCAGATGGGCCAGGATCTGATGAATGGAATCGCGCAGTTCCCTTCCCGCGTGTATGCAGCGATCCACGGATACTGCATGGGCGGGGGACTCGATTTGGCGCTGGCCTGTCATCGAAGGATCGCATCTGCGCATGCGGTTTTCGGACATCGCGGTGCGGCACTAGGTCTGGTGACCGGATGGGGAGGGACGCAACGGCTGCCGCGACTGGTGGGCAAGGGGCGAGCGCTTGCCATGCTGGTTGCGGCGGAAAAACTTCATGCCAGGGACGCGCTGGCGATCGGGTTGATTGATGCGATCGCAGACGATCCCGTGGCTGAGGCGGTGCGTCGAATCAGAAACGATGAGGATGCTGTGTCCACGGCTCATCCCGTGATGGAATCCTAAATAGACGTTTGGTTCGCCTTTTTTAGTCGCCCTGCCGATCGATTGCATCTCTGATGGAAGAAGCGTTGCCGGAGTTTGCGCCTGCGCGCTTGCGTGGTATACCGTAATCCGTTTGCATTCCTCGAACCATGGTAGACCGTAATCAAGTCTCGGAATCGACTGCTGCATCCACGCTCCTGCCTTCGAAGGTCGATCCCACATCGGCGCGCTTTGAAGCCAACATGCGTTTCATGGCCGACCTGGTCTCGCGGGTACGGAACGAAGAAGAAAAAATTCGCGAGGGCGGCGGGCCCAAGGCCATAGAGAGCCAGCACGCGAAGGGGAGACTGACAGCACGGGAACGCATTCATTTGCTGGTGGACCCGGGCAGCTTTTTCGAGTTGGGCACCTACGCCGCGTTCGGGATGTACGAAGAGTGGGGCGGTGCGCCTTCGGCGGGCGTGATCACGGGCCTGGCACGTATACATACACGGCTGGTGATGATCATTGCCAATGACGCGACGGTGAAAGCAGGCGCGTTCTTTCCGATGACTTCCAAGAAAGTGATCCGCGCGCAAAATATCGCGATCGACAATCGCGTGCCGACGATTTACCTGGTGGACTCGGCTGGAGTTTTCTTACCGCTGCAGGAGGATGTTTTTCCTGACACCGACGATTTTGGACGCGTGTTCCGCAACAACGCGGTCATGTCAGCCATGGGGATTCCGCAAATCGCAGCCATTATGGGTATGTGCGTGGCGGGCGGCGGATATCTGCCGGTGATGTGCGATCACGTGCTGATGACGGACGGCAGCGGCTTGTTTCTGGCTGGGCCCGCGCTGGTGCAGGCAGCGATCGGGCAGAAGTATTCCGCGGACGAACTGGGCGGCGCGGAGATGCACGCGGCCATCAGCGGGACGGTGGATTATCGCGAGCCGAATGACGAGGCTTGCGTGGCGCGCATTCGGGCGATCGTCGAGAAGTGGGGATATCGGCGGCAGTCGCCGTGGGATCGGCGAAAGCCCGAAGAACCCGCGCTCGCGGCCGAGGAAATTTATGGCATCTACGATTCTTCCCCGGCGCGGCCTTACGACATGAAGGAAGTGCTGGCTCGCGTGGTGGACGCGGGACGCTTTGACGAGTACAAGCCGGAGTACGGCAAGACGCTGATTTGCGGCTATGCGCGGATTGGCGGATTTGCGGTCGGCATTGTCGCCAACCAGAAACTGCACGCCCAGCAGGTGGACCATGAAGGCCACAAGCGGCTCGAATTCGGGGGCGTAATTTACACCGAGTCGGCGGAGAAGGCCGCGCGGTTCATTATGGACTGCAACCAGAACCTGATTCCGCTGGTATTCTTTCATGATGTGAACGGCTTCATGGTGGGCCGCGATGCGGAGTGGAGTGGCATCATCAAGGCGGGCGCGAAGATGGTGAATGCGGTCTCGAATTCTGTGGTTCCGAAGGTTACGGTGATTGTCGGCGGATCGTTTGGGGCTGGACATTATGCGATGTGCGGGAAGGCGTACGATCCGCGCTTCGTGTTCGCTTGGCCATCGGCAAAATACGCGGTTATGAGTGGCGACTCGGCAGCAGGAACTCTGGTGGAGATCAAGCTCAAGCAACTGGAGCGCAGCGGGAAGAAGCTGAGCGACGAAGAAAAGAAAGAACTATACGAATCCGTCAAGCAGACCTATGACGAGCAGAGCGACCCGCGGTATGGAGCGGCCCGGCTTTGGATCGACAGAATTATCGATCCAGTCGAGACGCGCGAAGCTATCGCGCAGGCGCTCGAGGCAGCGGCGCTGAATCCGGACGTGCCCGAGTTTAAAGTGGGCGTCTTACAGACGTGAAGCAATTTCTGATTTCAGATTTTAGATTGCAGATTTCAGATTTTTCCCGGTACTCACAGCAATCTGAAATCTGAAATCTTAATTTCGGCAGATGATATCAGCATCCATCAAACTGATCGAGTGCCCCCGCGATGCCTGGCAAGGCTTGCAGGGCCAGATCCCTGCCTACATCAAGACGGAGTATTTGAAAGCCCTGATCAGCGTGGGGTTCAAGCATATCGATGCGGTTTCGTTCGTGTCTCCCAAGGCGGTGCCGCAGATGGCGGATTCGGAGGAAGTTCTGAAGGAACTCGATCCTCCGGACGATGTCGAGATTATTGGGATCGTGGTCAACGAGCAAGGCGCGCAGCGTGCAGTTGCAACCGGCGCGGTCAGCACGCTCGGATTTCCTTATTCCATTTCGCCGACCTTTCTGCAGAGCAACCAGCGGCAGACGCTGGAGGAAGCGATCGAGGAATTGGAGAAGATTGGCAAGGTGGGTGGCGACGCGGGTCTCGATACCGTGGTTTACATTTCTATGGCGTTTGGAAATCCTTATGGAGATCTGTGGACCGTGGATGAGGTGGTGGAAGCGGTAGGTTTGCTCGAGACGGAGAGCATTCACGCGATATCGCTTGCCGACACCGTTGGGATGGCCACGCCGGAGCAGGTTCGTGAAGTGGTCTCGGCAGTAATCGGAAAGTATGACTACCTTGAGATCGGGGTCCACCTGCATAGCCGGCCGGAGCAGGCCGTCGATAAAGTGCTGGCGGCCTATGATGCCGGGTGCCGGCGATTTGATTCCGCGATTGGCGGGCTGGGGGGATGTCCCTTTGCGCAGGATGCGCTGGTCGGGAATATTCCGACCGAGAAAGTACTGGAGGCGCTTGGCCAGCGCGGAGTGCAGCCGCCCATCACGCGCTCGCTGGATTCTCTGCTGAAAGCGACCGCCGGGATCGCGGCGAAGTACACGAGTTCTTCCGCGGCAGACTGATGCGCATCACCGCGCCGTTCAAACAATCTCGAACCACTGTCATGACCGAAGATGGTGTGACGCCCAATACATCGGCCCTCTCCATGATTTGTCATCCTGAGCGCAGCGAAGGACCTGCCTTTTCCTATACGGCGCTACTACGTTTGCATTATGGCAAGTGAATCCAGAGTGCTCTACATCGGCATCACCAACGACATCCGGCGGCGAGTTTCGGAGCACAAGAGCAACATCAGCCCCGCCGCAAGCCGCTCGTGTTTGTCTGGCGCGGGTGCCCTCGCGCGTGTCCCGCTCGATAGAATTCTGCGGAGCTTCGCTCCGCTGGGCAGACGAGGGCGTCTGCCCCTACGTGATTCACGAGCAGATACCGTGTTCACCGCCTTGTATACTGCGAGAGTTTCAAGTACGTTGGCAACGCTATCGCGAGAGAGAAACACCTGAAAGGTTGGCTGCGCGAGAAGAAAGTCGCTTTGATTCGCGCTGCCAATCCGACTTGGAAGGATCTCAGCGAGGGCCGGTAAGACGGAAACAATGTGACCTGTTTCAAGGCCGATGCTAACACGACCGAAAAGCAAGTCCTTCGCTCCGGTCAGGATGACAAATCTTAGAGAGCTTGCGCCACAGAGAGCTTGCGTCAAAGTGCCGTACAACACCATACAACTCGCCTACGACGGTGGCATCGCTACCATCACGCTTAATCGTCCAGACAAGCGCAATGCCATCAGCTACGAGTTGATTGAAGATTTGCTGACGGCGTTGGCTGAGGTCGCGAAATCAACGGCCCGGCTGCTGATTCTGACTGGTTCGGGCAACGCGTTTTGTTCGGGCATGGACCTGGAGAATCTGAAAGTCCTGATTGGGCGCACGCCGGAACAGAATGTCGAAGATTCACAGGTCATGGCGCGGTTGTTTCGTACGCTCTTTGACTTCCCCAAGCCGACGATTGCGGCGGTGAACGGCGCGGCGGTCGCGGGCGGAACCGGTCTGGCGACGTTGTGCGATTTCACCTTGGCCGTGCCGGAGGCGAAGTTCGGATATACCGAAGTGCGCATCGGGTTTGTGCCGGCGATTGTTTCAACCTTCTTGTTGCGGCAGGTGGGAGAGAAAATCGCGCGCGATCTGCTGTTGACGGGCAGGCTCTTCGATGCGGCGGAGGCTTTGCGGATTGGGCTGATCAATGAGATTGTTGCAGCGGAAGGTTTGATGAATCGCGCACGGCAGTTAGCGACGCAGTTGATGGAGAACAGTCCGGCATCATTGCTCTACACCAAGCGGCTTTTGAGCGAGGCCGCGGGCGCGGACCTGGATGCGCAAATCGAAGCCGCGGTGCGCGAGAACGCGGCTATCCGGTCAACGGCGGATTTCCGCGAAGGGATCTCGTCGTTTCTGGAAAAACGGAAGCCCAAGTGGAGCTCGCCCGCATGAGCGAGACCCGGGCCGGGATTACGCGGCAGGGCACAGGACCGCGCTCGATTGTCAACGAGAGCCGCCTCCGTGTGCGATACGCCGAAACCGATCAGATGGGCGTCGTCTACCATGCCAACCACTTCATCTGGTTCGAAGTGGGCCGGGTGGAGTTGCTGCGGCAGATGGGATTCTCCTACAAAGAGATGGAGCAGCAGGACAACTGCTTCATTGCAGTGGTGGACGCACGCTGCCGCTACAAGGCGCCCGCGGCGTATGACGACGAGATCATCGTTAGGACGTGGTTGAAGAACATTCGCGAATCGGTGATTCATTTCGGTTACGAGTTGGTCAGAGTTGGGGATGGCGAGTTGCTGGCCGAGGGTGAGACCACGCACATCGTTGCCGACGCGCAAATGCGCAAGACGGTGTTGCCGGAGAAGTATCTGAAAGTGTTTCGGGAAGCGGCGGGAAGGTGAAAATCTGACGGATGGGACGTTGCTCTTGTACAGCTACTTCGCTGTCGCCCCTTGAAAGGGGCTTCGGTGTAATGGCTGGGTTTTCCCAGCGCTTACGCGCTGGGCTAATGAATGCCGCCGCTTCGCGGCTGGAGCGGGAAGTTCCTGCGATGTTACTTGACTATTGAAACTTAAAATCAAACTAGAGCTGAGAGCTGAGAGCTGAGAGCTGAGAGCTGAGAGCTGAGAGCTGAGAGCTGAGAGCTGAGAGCTGAGAGAACTGAGAACTGCCCTTGAACGCTTTACACATCAGCGGAAACGATCTGACGCTCGAAGACGTGCGCGCGGTCGCGTTCGAGCGGCGGCCGGTGTTGCTTGCGCCCGATGCGCGCGAACAGGTGAACGCTGCGCGTGACGTGGTCGATGCCTTGGTTGCCGACAATCAGGTTTCTTATGCCATAACGACCGGGGTTGGAAAGTTAAGCGATGTGCGTATCGCCGGTGATCAGATTCGCGAACTGCAGATTAACCTGGTGCGCTCACATGCGGTCGGAGTGGGCGAGCCGCTCTCGATCGCCGAAACGCGCGCCATGATGTTGCTGCGGGCGAATTCCCTTTCCAAGGGTTTTTCAGGCGTGCGGAGCGGCGTGGTCGATACGATTTGCGAACTACTGACGCGCGGCGTGACACCGTGGGTGCCCTCGCAAGGCAGCGTGGGAGCTTCGGGCGACCTCGCGCCGCTGGCACACTTGGCGTTGCTGCTGGTCGGCGAGGGCGAGTGTCACGACGGGAAAGGCGGCCGGACGGCAGGGGCGGTGGCCCTCAAGGCTGCGGGGATCAAGCCGCTGGTGTTGGAGGCGAAGGAAGCGGTTTCGCTGATTAATGGCACGCAGGCGATGCTGGCGGTGGGAACGCTTTCCCTGCTGGCGGCGGAGATTCTGGTCGATTCTGCAGACGTGATTGGAGCGATGGCTTGCGATGCGCTCAAGGGGACAGACGCTGCTTTCGATGAGCGGATTCACCGCGCTCGCCCGCACACCGGACAAATCGCGACCGCCGCCAATCTGCGCAAGTTGCTCGAAGGCAGCGCCATACGCGAATCGCATCGTGATTGCGGACGCGTGCAGGATGCTTACTCGCTGCGCTGCATGCCGCAGGTGCATGGCGCGGTGCGCGACACGCTGGCGCATTGCCGCTCGGTCTTTGAGACTGAGACGAATTCTGCCGTCGACAATCCACTGGTCTTTCGCGATCCGAAATCCCAAAACGAGGATGCCGACGTCATTTCGGGCGGGAATTTCCACGGCGAACCAGTAGCCTTTGCGCTCGATTTCCTGGGGATTGCCCTGAGTGCGCTGGCGGGCATCAGCGAGCGACGACTGGAGCGCATGGTGAATCCCGCGTTAAGTGAGGGGCTGCCGCCGTTTTTAGCTCCGGGTGCCGGACTGAATTCCGGCTTCATGATGCCGCAGGTGACGGCAGCGGCACTGGTCAGCGAGAACAAGGTGCTGGCGCATCCGGCATCCGTGGACTCCATTACGACTTCGGGGAATAAGGAAGACTTCGTCTCGATGGGCATGGGGGCCGCGATCAAGTTGAAGAAGATTGTGGAGAATACGCGGAACACAATGGCGATTGAGGCGATGGCCGCGGCGCAGGCGCTCGATCTGCTGGCGCCGTTGAAGACCTCGAAACGCCTGCAACGGGCCCATACGGCGATCCGGGCAGTTTCTCCTGCGCTGGAGAAAGATCGCGTGATGTATCAGGACTTCGCCCGGATTGCCGACGTGATCGCTGCCGGGAAACTGGCGGAGGCGCTGCGTTAGAAACATCTCACCACAGAGACACAGAGGCTCAGAGAAAAACTGAATCTGGGATCTGCGATAGCAGACCATGAGTGAGATCACCAGTCAACATCAACAGTGACTTGCTTCAAAGAAAGAAGCAGCGACGTTCATACTAAAGCTCGAAAATTTCTATTCTCATTGGCCCGACTTCGCTGCCCTGGTCCAGTTTTTCTCGGTGCCTCTGTGTCTCTGTGGTGAATTCGCTCTAGGCGGTTTTCGCCGCGCTTCCATCCAGCCCCAACTCCCCCGCAATTCCCCGCATAGCTTCGATACAGAAAGCGATGTGGGGCTCCAACTCGACGCCCAGGTCCGCCGCCCCGTTCACGATGTCCGCGCGGTTCACGCTTCTCGCGAAGGCTTTGTCTTTCATTTTCTTCTTCACCGACGAAGCTTCTACCTCGGCCAGCGACTTCCCCGGCTTTACCAGAGAGCACGCGGTGATGAATCCCGCCAACTCGTCGCAGGCGAACAAGGCCTTCTCCATGGGCGTGTCACGCGTCACGCCCGTGTACTCCGCATGGGACATGATGGCCTTGCGAATCTCCTCCGGCCAGCCGCGCTCTTTGAGGATTTCGTTCCCCTTATACGGATGATCTTCCAAGCTAGGATACTTGTCGTAATCGAAATCGTGCAGGAGGCCGACGATGCCCCAGAGGTCCTCGTCGCCTTCGTACTTGCGGGCGTAGGCGCGCATGCAAGCCTCGACCGCGAGGGCGTGCTTGCGCAAACTTTCTGATTGCGTGAACTCAGTTAGTAAACACCAGGCGGAAGCGCGATCATTCATGGGTTCGTACCTGTTTTCTCCTGTTTTTCGCGGGTTCGTTTTGGTTTCTGTAGATTCTATTTCTTGTTTCGTCCCAGAAATTCCTTGACATCCACAGGGCTTGTGCCCCAGATTACCTTCAAGTTTGGAGCCTGACCACCGGCTCCGCGGAGTGCCTCCGCTCTGGCAGCTCCCAAAACCTAGATGGCCACGACTCTTGCCCCGGTCGATTCAAGGGAAGTCGTTCGTTGCGACCACTGCCTGCTCGTTCAATTCCGTACAACTAATGACCTGTGCCGCCGCTGCCATGCTTCTTTAGACGAAGAAGAGCCTGAGATTGTAGCCCCAGCACCCATGCCGCCGGTAGCCCCGGTGCATACCGGACGTGGGCATTTGAATCTGGCCGCGTCGATCCGGGCACTGCGCCTGCGCAATGGCCTGAGCCAGCGACAGCTCGCGACCCGCATGTCCGTGCCGCGCACCTACGTGTCGAAAATCGAGAACGAGAAGGCCACGCCTACACTCTCATCACTCGAGCGGCTGGCGCGCGCACTCGAGGTCACCGTCCCCGATCTTCTGACTGGTGGCGAACGCAACCGCCAGGAAGAGATTCGGGAATTGGTGCAGGACCCGTTCGTGGCGGAGATGCTGCCGTTCCTTGCGCAACTGAACGGGATGCAGATGTCGAGCATTCTGGCGCAGGTGCGAGACCTGACGGTACGCCCGCGCAGGACGGCGTAACGAAAATTCTCTGCTGACTGGCGCTTGCGGTGCATCGTACATGCGCCAAGTTTGCGTACGCGGGTATCGGTGCCAGATTTTATCCGGGCAACCAGCCAACTGCAGCCGAGGTCTTCGGGCCTCGGCTTTTTTCTGCGTAGGCGATCGGTCGCAGGTACTGCGGGCGGCCGCATTTCCCTTAAGAATTTTTCGTCTCAGCCAGGAGAGCGGCAATTTCTGAGTTGGTCAGCACCGAGGCAATCGACCCCTTCATGTAACGCAGGGAGATTTCGTGGTGTTCACGATCATAGGAATCGACGCAATCGGCGGCAACAATCACGGGCCAGTCGCGCTGATAGGCATCGATTGCGGTGGTGCGGACGCAGGCATGGGTGTTGATACCGGCCAGCATGAGGCAATCCACACCTGCTCGTCTAAGGATGTCATCCAGAGTTGTTCCATAAAACGCGCTGTATCGCTTTTTGATGATCACTGACTCGGAGGGATCGACGTTCAGCTCGGGCGCGATTTCGCAACCACGCGTTCCCCGGATAGTGATCTGAATGTTCTTCGAGCGCATGTCGAGAAACGCGTCGCTGAGATCTTCGGCAAACTCCTGACGCACCCAGATCACCGGCCAGCCGTGCTCGCGCGCTCGGCTGGTCAGTTCGTTCACCGAGCGAATCAGAGACTCGCGGGCCGCCGGTTGCCAGCGGTCGAGGAAGTCATTGAGCATGTCGATAACGATCAGGGCAGGCTTCTTCACGAGACGAAGGTACCAGAATGTTGGGAGCCGGTAAGCCGCAAATCACGCTCAGGAGTTTTGGAATCGCGGAGTCTAATGCAGCAGGACGTTGAGCCAGTGCGCCAGCTGCACTTTCTGATTGCTTTGTGCGGTCGAGTCAGACGCTTCGTCGGTCAAGGCCGCTAATTGCTGGGCGAGGAGATGCACGGCGGTCTCGCGCGGAATGTAGGTTGTGTCGCTGGGAAGCACCAGTTCCCAACTATCGTCGTTCACGCGATGCAGGCTCCAGCGCTCGACTTCGACCTTCTTCCTCGGACGTTTGTCGGCGCCGGCAACGAGCACCGCGCCATGAACCGTGACCTGCGCCCATCCCTGGTCGCCCGCGATTTGGACCTTCTGAATATCCAGCCGGTCAAAAGCGACGAGCGCCGGATAGACGGCGAGGACATTGCGCGACTGGAGTGCTTGGCCGGCCGCTCGGAATTGCGGGTCTAGCGCCGCCTTCACCTGATCCCCAGTGGGCAGAGGCGAACGGATAGTGATCGTTGAAACTGGTGCCGCTGCCGGATGGAGGTCCGGACTGCTGAGGTCGTGGGCCTTGCTTTCCACCACACTTGAGGTGCGATTATCCTCGCCACCGGTATGAAAACCTGTCGGCTGCAGAGTTGCGGTGCGGCTGGCAGCGGTTTGTACGGGCGGCTGCGGCGTGCCTTTCACGTAACGAAAGAATCGTGGGCGACCACGCCCCTTCCAATAGGCGGAGTCGTAAGGCTGGACTCCAAAACCGGAACGCAGGGAACTGTAGAAGGTACGCTGCGCGGGATTGACGACCACGCCTGCGTGCCCAGGCCAAACAATCAGGTCGCCGGGCTGAGGCTGCGTCACTCGACGAAAATCCGGAGCGTGGCCGGCGAAGAGGTCTCGCGAAGTCTGGTACTGATATGGATAGCCGGCTTGGTCGTAAATCGCTTGCACCAGGTGAGAGCAATCCGAGCGACGTTCCGCTTTGTGACGGGATTCGAGCGCGGCGCCGAGAATCGCGAGGCCATCGTCGAGGTCCAGCAGGTTAGTTCCCAGAGTCGGCTGAGGTGCTTGCGCCAGGGAATCGTGGGATGGCATTTTTGCGGGCTGCGGGGTCTGCGCGCATACTCCGCACGAAACCGCCAGCAACAGCGTTGCTCCGACTAATCCCCGGAATTGCATCTCCCTTTTGTATCTTCCGTTTCCGCGGCCGCACAGGTCACTGTGGTGCACTGTGGGCTTCGCCAAGTCTCCTCAGTCCGATGCACCTTCGGGGCGAGAGTGTTGGCAACTCGAAAGTGA
>Ga0222749_10000888_pt1 | contig 16610 bp, 12 predicted proteins | sample IncBWH2Mmetat_FD_197234 | JGI IMG/M metagenome (GOLD analysis project Ga0222749, IMG submission 197234) | Metatranscriptome of lab incubated forest soil microbial communities from Barre Woods Harvard Forest LTER site, Petersham... | ecosystem: Environmental > Terrestrial > Soil > Temperate... | reverse complement strand
GGAGCCGACCGAGCCGGCGGCCGTGCTCGGCGTATGCCTCGAGCGTCTCCTCGTTGTGGATCGCGGTCAGCAGCCGCTCGTAGGTGATGTGCAGAAGCGCCATCCCGGGCGCCTCGTAGACGCCGCGGCTCTTCGCCTCGATGATCCGGTTCTCGATCTGGTCGGACATCCCCAGGCCATGCCGGCCCCCCAGGGCGTTCGCCTCGAGGACCAGATCCACCGCGTCGGCGAACTCCTGGCCGTTGAGCGTCGTCGGCACGCCCTCGTGGAAGCCGACGGTCACCGTCTCGGCCTTGACGGCCACCTCGTCGCGCCAGAAGGCGACGCCCATGATCGGCGCCACGATCTTGATCCCCTTGTTCAGGAACTCCAGGTCCTTCGCCTCGTGCGTGGCGCCCCAGATGTTGGAGTCCGTCGAGTAGGCCTTCTCCTTGCTCATCTTGTATTTCAGGCCCGCTTTTTCGAGGAGTTCCGACATTTCCTTGCGACCCCCGAGCTCCTGGATGAATTGCGCGTCGAGCCAGGGCTTGTAGATCTTCAGGGCCGGATTGACCATCAGGCCGTAGCGGTAGAACCGCTCGATGTCATTCCCCTTGTAGGTACTGCCGTCCCCCCAGATGTTGCAGCGGTCCTCCTTCATCGCCCCCACGAGCATGGTGCCCGTGACGGCCCGGCCCAGCGGGGTGGTGTTGAAGTAGGGAAGCCCGGCGGTCGTGATGTGGAAGGCCCCGCACTGGAGGGCGGCGAAGCCCTCGCGGACCAGCTGGCGCCGGCAGTCGATGAGGCGGGCCTTCGCGGCGCCGTACCCCGTCGCCCGCCGCGGGATGTCGTCGTAGTCGGGCTCGTCGGGCTGGCCGAGGTTGGCGGTGTAGCAGTAAGGAACGGCGCCCTTCTGGCGCATCCAGTAGATGGCCGCGCTCGTGTCGAGCCCGCCCGAAAAGGCGATCCCGACGGGCTCGCCGATCGGCAACGCCTGAAGGATCTTGCTCATGACCGCTCCTCGGCCTCCAAGTGGGGGGAGTATATCAAGGCGGGACCTGAAGTGAAATCCTGAGCCTCTCCCATAATATTCCCCCCCGGGGCTGCTATATATAAAGAAGCTCGATGCGCAATCTGCACCTTCCCTTGATCCTCCTCCTCCTGGGGTCGCCCCTCGAGACGGCGGGGGCCGCCCCCGCCGACGGCGAGGAATTCGACAAGGCCGTCCGTCCCTTCCTCGAGGCGAACTGCGTCCGCTGCCATGGCCCCGCGAAGCAGAAGGGGGAGTTCCGGGTCGACACTCTCCCGCGCGACTTCCTGAACGCGTCCGCCTCGGGCCGCTGGGGAGACGTGATCGAGCGTCTCAACACGGGGGAGATGCCCCCGAAAGGCGAGCCGAAGCCCAAGTCCGACGAATCGGCGCGCGTCGTGGAATGGCTGACCGCGCGCCTCAAGGAGGGCGAGGCGGCCCGCACCGCGAAACGCGAACGCGTCACCTTCCACAAACTCACCCGCGAGGAATACGCCGGCACCATCCACGACTTCCTGGGCGTCCGCTACGACGCCGCCGACCCGACCGGTCTCCCGGAGGACCCCAACTGGCACGGCTTTGAGCGGATCGGCTCCGTTCTCTCGCTCTCGCCCGCGCACGTCGAGAAGTACTTCGCGGCGGCCGAAGCGGTCCTGGCCGAGGCATTTCCCGAGAAGGCCCCGGATCGGAAGGTCACGCGCTGGACTCCCTGGGATTGCCGCGGCTGGAACAGGCAGAAGATGGAGGCACAGGGGCTCGCCGACCGGGTGCGCCTCGACCTCTGGCCGGGCATCCCCATCAACGGCCATCCGGGATCGGTCAAGGAGTTCCACGCCCACGCCACCGGGGAGTACCGGATCCGCGTCAAGCTGAGCGGACTCAAGCCGGCCGCCGGCCGCGCGCCGCGCCTGAGCGTCTACGCGGCGGACCTCGACCGCCTCCTGGGCGAGCAGGACGTCATGGCGGCCGAGGACAAGCCGACGGTCGTCGAGTTCACCGCCCATCTGCCCGCCGGAAAACACATGATTCGGATCTCGAACGAGGCGCCCGGTCCGGGGAACAACCTCGATCGCGGCGGGCGGCATGGAGGCAGGCCCTTCATCAGCATCAAGGACGGCCGCGAGCCCTGGCAATGGAAGATGACCGACGAGCAGGGCCTGCCCCTCTGGCCGTTCCTGATCGTGGACTGGGTGGAATGGGAGGGGCCCCTGTTGGATCCGGGGCCGACTCCCGCGCAGCGCGACTTCCTTCCGGCGGGGACCGGCCCCGAGCAGGCCCGCGAGATCCTCGCGCGCTTCGCCACCCGGGCGTTCCGCCGGCCCGCGCGTCCGGGGGAGGTCGATCGCCTGGTCTCCCTGGTCGAGCGCGAGCAGAAGAGCGGCGAGCCTTTCGCGGCCGCCCTCAAGACCGGCCTTCTCGCGGTGCTCTGCTCGAAGGACTTCTTCTACATGGTGGAAGGCGCCGCCGACCGCGACGGCGGCCGGATCAACCTCTGGGAGCTCGCCTCGCGGCTCTCTTATTTCCTTTGGAGCACGCTGCCGGACGCCCCGCTGCTCGAGGCGGCGAGGCAGGGATCCCTCGGCCGGCCCGAGGTCCTCCGTTCCCAGGTCCAGCGCATGCTGCACGACCCGCGGATCGAGCGTTTCGCCGCGGGCTTCCCGCGTCAGTGGCTCCGGCTCGGCAAGGTCGGCATGTTCCCCCCCGACAAGAAGCTCTATCCCGACTACGACGAGCACCTCCAGAAGAGCATGGTCGAGGAGACCACGGCCACCTTCCGGGAGGTTCTCCTGAAGAACCTGAGCCTCCGGGAATTCCTCGATTCGGACTGGACCATGCTCAACGCGCGGCTGGCGGAGCACTACGGTGTTTCCGGGGTGGATGGAGACGACTTCCGCCGCGTCTCTCTCGCCCCCGAGAGCCATCGCGGGGGGCTCCTCACCCAGGCTTCGATCCTGAGCCTGACCTCCGACGGCACGCGCCACCGCCCCGTCCACCGCGGCGTGTGGGTGATGGAGTCGATCCTCGGCCGCTCCCCGCCGCCGCCTCCGGCCAACGTGCCGCCCATCGAACCGACGCCGGCCAAGTCGCCGAAGGCCACCCTGCGCATGAAGCTCGATGCCCACAAGAGCGACCCGAACTGCGCCGCATGCCACCGGAAGATCGACCCCCTGGGCTTCGCGTTCGACGCCTTCGACGCGATCGGCCGCTGGCGCACGGTAGAGGTCGTCCGCGACGGCGCCGGCGACAACCCGAAGGTGGACCCCAGGGGCGAACTCCCCGACGGCCGCACGTTCGCCGACGCCGGGGAGTTCAAGAAGCTGCTCCTGGCGGACGTCGACAAGTTCAACGCGGCGTTCATCGAAAAACTGGCGACGTACGCGCTCCGCCGGGGCATGATGGTGGACGACCGCCCGGCGCTCTCGGAGCTGGCCCGGCGGAGCAAGGCCGGCGACTACCGGCTCGGGGCGATCGTTGAAGCGCTGGCGCTCTCGGAACTGTTCCAGAAGCGGTAAAGGAGAAGACCCGTGAGCAACATCCGGAGGCAGAACTGGCTCCTCGATCGCCGGCGATTCCTGCGCGGGGCGGGGGCGGCGGTCGCGCTCCCGCTTCTCGACTCCATGGCCCCGCTCCGGGCGCAGGCGCTCGCCGGGAAGCCCCGGCGCGCCGTCTTCGTCTACATCCCCAACGGCGTGAACGTTCTGACCTGGCAGATCACGAAGGCCGGATCGGATTACGTGTTCCCCGAGCCGATGAAGCCGCTCGAGAAGCACCGGGCGCTCATGACGCCGATCAGCGGGCTCCACCATCCCAACGGGATCGGCCAGGCCCACGTCTGCGCCGACACCTGGCTGACGGGGGCGAAGATCGGCCAGGACGGCGGCAGCTACAAGAACACCGTCTCCTGCGACCAGGTGATCGCCGAAGTCACCTCGCCGCAGACCCGCTTCGCCTCACTGGAGCTGTCGATCGCCTCCGGCGTCGGGCAGCCCAACAACTCCAACACCCTGTCCTTCTCGCCCGACGGCATCCCCCTTCCGGCGGAGGACAATCCCCGCACGGTCTTCCAGAGACTCTTCGGCGAGGAGCCGGGGGGCGTCGAGCAGCGCCGCCGAAAGCTCGACCGGCGCCGGAGCGTGCTCGACTCCGTGCTCGGCGACGCCCGGTCCCTCAAGTCCGCCCTTGGCGACGCCGACCGGGGCAAGCTCGACGAGTACCTCCATTCCGTGCGCGAGGTGGAGATCCGCGCCGAGCGTCTGGACGCCTGGCTCAACGTGCCGAAGCCCCAGGTCGACGCGTCGACCTCCGAGCGGGTGACCCGCAACGTCCCGCGCCAGCAGGCGGGCGAGTACTACCGGACGATGTACGACCTGATCGTGCTCGCGCTCCGCACGGACATGACCCGGGTGGTCAGCTACATGAGCGGAACCGAAGGCAACGGGCTTCCGCTCCCCGAGCTCGGCATCAGCCAGAGCCGCCACGAGCTCTCGCACCACAGCGGCGACCCGGAGATCATGGCGAGGCTGAGCCGGAGCGACGCCTTCCTCGCCCAGCAGTTCGCGTATTTCCTCGACCAGCTCCGGGCCGTGCGCGACGGCGAGGACGTTCTGCTCGACCGCACGATGGTGCTCTTCGGCAGCGGCATGAGCTACGGCCACAGCCATGGAAACGCCAACCTGCCCACGATCCTCGCGGGGGGAACGGGCCTGGGGTTCAAGCACGGCCGGCACATCGACTACAACCTGCCGATCATCAAGGCCTACGACTTGGCCAAGGCGGGCGAGCACTACAACCTCTGCCACAAGCCGGTCGACGGCAAGGCGCGCCTCAGCAACCTCCTTCTGACGATGATGCAGACGATGGAGGTCAAGGCCGAGAGGTTCGTCGACAGCCTGGGCGCGATCTCGGAGCTCGTGGCCTAGATGCGGGTCGTCCCTGCGATCCTTCTCCTCCTAGCCGCGGCCGACGATCCTCCCCCCTGGACCCAGGCCAAGCCCGGCGAGTTTCCGGCCGCGGGCACGGCCCGGGAGATCGCCGGCGAGCTGATCGGAGTGGACCCCGTCACCCGGACGGGGACCCTCCGTCCCGACCGAAACGATTCCCAGCGCACGGACGACTATGACATCGCCTTGCCCTTCTCGCTGCTCCCCTACTCGAAGACCATGGTCCACGGATCCTTCGCGGAGCTGCGCGACGTCCCCATTGGGACGCACCTGCACGGACAGTTTTTCGTGCAGGATGCCCCGGCGAAGAACCAGAGGCCCGTCTTCAACCGGGTGCTGCAGCTGGAGGACGATTTCAGCCACCTCACGCGGATGAAACGGGCCTGGCGCGTGGACTCGGTGGAAGCCGACAAGGGACGGCTCGTGGTCACGGGCATCGGGGCCGACGGCCAGGCCGACGCGAAGCCCACGACCTTCCAGATCGGCCCCGCGACGCGCGTGTGGAGGGGCCGGGGCCTGGCCAAGCTCGCGGACCTGGCCGCGGGCCAGCAGGTCCTGGCGAACCTGACCGTCTGCACGCTGAAAGGTCCCGGCCGTTGCACGGACCTCTGGCTCGACGACGAAAGCCGCGCCCTGGCCCGGGAGCAGCAGCTCGAGACGCACAAGCTGTTCCAGCGCGAGCACGGACTTGGCTGTTGGATCGAGGCCGTGGACAACCAGGCCGGGACGGTGACCGTCACTCTCTTCGACGCCGCCGATCCCGCGCTCCTCAAGGAGCTGCGCGTCAAGGAGCAGGTCGCGGCGGCCGTCGCGGAGGAGTCGCTCCGCACCTACGACCAGAACAACGACGTCCGGAGGGGCCCGGTGCTCGAGGTGAAGTCCGTTCCGCCCGTTCCTGGCAGCTCCGGCGTGCAGGTCATCTTCAAGCCGAACCCCCTTCTGGAAGGATACCGGCCCAAGCGTTTCCTTCGCCTCTTTGCGGGGGGCTGGCGCGTCGACGACCTTCCCCGGGAGGAGCGCCTCTACCGCTAGGCCTCCGCGCCACCTGGCTCGGCGACCGCTTCTGCCTCCCATCCATTTTCACTCCCCGTGCCTCCAGCCTTTCGCTGGTCCGCCGGACTTCCCTTCGATGAGCCTTGGCCAGGAGCTTGGACCTGCCCCGGCGCCCGGCCACCTCGGCGCGCGCCCGATTTCACGACGATGGGGAAGCGTCATCTGCGCGCCGGGCGTCACTTGGCCCATCGGGAGGCCCTCCTGGATGCAGCCCGGGTGACGTTCGGAGGGGAGGTCGGAGGGGGCCGTCACCAGGCGTCCCACGCCTTCACCCCCGGGAAGCCCCCGGCGGCGCCATTTCGCACGGGCAAGCACGCCGGGACGGGCCGGGTGGACTTCGAACCTCGGGGAGGGAATGGAGGCGGAGCCTGGACCTCCCAAGGTCTGGATCGCGTAAAACGCCGGCAAAGCCCCCCGGGGGCCTGAAAACCCGATGGCGGCGGGTCCCACATTTTGCCCCCGCACCCCTCGATTCCCGGTTCGAGACCGGGAGGGTCGACCGGGATCCGCCTGGGTGGATACGGGATGGAAAGCAGGTTGATGAACCAGAGTTGGGTGTAAAGATCTATAGTATCCGTCGTCCAAAGTCTCGGGCATAGGTGAGGGAACATGGTCGGGAAGATCCTTCGCGGGTACGAAATCACGGAGAAGATCCGCGACGGCAGTGTCGGGACGGTCTGGAAGGCCCGCAATCCGAAGGGGGAACTCGTCGCGATCAAGCAGATCTCGGCGAAGAACGCCCGCGTCCCCCACAAGCTCAAGGAGTTCGCGCGGGAGGCGGCCCTGACCCGGTCGCTCCGGCATCCTCAGATCATCCGGGTTCATGAATACATCAACGTGGAGCCCCAGCCCTTCTTCAGCATGGAGTACTTCGAAAGCGAGAGTCTGAAGTACACCATCGCGAGCCTGCCGGACCGGCTCCACAAGAAGGAGTTCTATGTCCTGCGGATGCTCGCCGAGGCCCTGGAATTCCTCCACGCCCAAGGCATCGTCCACAAGGACATCAAGCCCGAGAACGTTCTCGTGAGCGAAAGCGCCGAGGTGCGGCTGATCGACTTTTCACTCGCAAAAACCAAGTGGGACCGGATGCTTCAATTCGGAAAGAAGATCGAGGGGACGCCGCTCTACATGGCCCCCGAGCAGCTCCGGGGCGAAAAGTGCGACCCTCGGACGGACATCTACTCCTTCGGAACGCTGGCTTACGAGCTCTTGACCCGGAGCGCGCCCTTCATGGCCCCCGACCAGGACCAGATCATCCAAAAGCAGCTCAAGGAGCGGCCGGCCTCCTTGATGAGCCACGTCGCGACCATCTCCCCTGAGGTCAACGCGTTCATCTTCCAGATGCTGGAGAAGGATCCCGAGAAGCGCATCCCGGATATGAAGTTCGTCCTTAAGCACCTCTCGAACTGGGAGAACAAGAAAACCTCAGTCCGAATCAGGCAGGTGGCTCCGCTTCCGAAGGGGGAGGGGACCCCGAAGCCACCCAAGCCACCCAAAAGCTAGCGGGCGGGAAATCGGCCCGCTCCGCCCCCCCGGCGTCTCCCCGCCCCTGCCGGTTCCATCGAATCGATCAAGTCCTCCGATTTGGCCCCGCGGGACGGGGGCATTCGAGTACCATGGTGACTTCGCCCGCCCCTCGAAAGGAGTGCTCCATGTCCGATTCAGCGACGTTTGCCGGCCGCCTGAGGAAGGGGCTCGTCCGAATTGACGGGGAAGCCGCAGGGAGTCTTGACGCGGAAGCTCTGGCGGCACTCCGGCGCAGCCTGGAGCGAACGCTCGCACGGCTGGAACCGGGGCACGACGTCACGAATGCAACCTTCCGTTTTCAGCTTACCGGCGGAAGACCGCTGCTGTTCCAGGGGGAGGAGGCGCTCCCGCTCGAGCCCGACCGGCTCTCCCGGCTGCTCAATTCGATGGAGGTCGAGCTTTGCTCCGGAGAAAGCCTCGAGCTCGATGGCGAACTCACCGCCTGGCTGATCCGTCCCGAGGTCAACCTGGCAGACACGAACCTCCGGCATGCGGAGGAGTCCCTCCGGAATCTGAGATCGGTGCGGGAGCGGGATCACTCCGCGTTCCAGACGGCGGACTCGCTTAAGACCCGGCTCCGTTCGCGTCTCACCCAGCTGGTCAGCGCGCTTCAGGCCGCACAAAGAGACTCCGTCGCGAATTCCTGAGACCAAGTTCCACCCGGGTGAGGGATGATTATGGGGGGCGGAACCGGGCAGGATGTGGTAGACTGATCGTGGCGAAGAGAAAATGGCCAACTCAGACGACTCCCTCCGATCGACGCGCCTAGTCTTCTACAAGGAAGACATTGAAATCATCGGCAAGACCCTCAACACCTTCCTCAAGAACGCGAACGCCCGCTGCGCGCTCCTCGTGGACAAGGACGGCCACCTGGTGACGAAGGAAGGGGAATCCTCGACGTACGACATGGACACCATCTCCGCCCTCGTGGCGGGGTCCTTTGCGGCCACCAAGCAGATGGCGAAGCTCCTGGGCGAGGAGGAGTTCTCCATCATGTTCCATCAGGGCAAGAAGGACAACATCCAGCTATCGGTCGTCGGGGACCGCACGATTCTCGCGGTCATCTTCGACGACCGGACCACGCTGGGCATGGTCCGACTCTACGCCAGCCAGGTCTCCTCGAAGCTGGCGCAGGTCTTCCAGGGGATCGCCGAACGGAAAAGCGAGGGCGAGAAGATCTCGCAGGACTTCGGCCAGGCCGCCAAAGGCAAGCTCGACGACATCTTCGGCAACTAGACGTCCCGACTCTCGGGTTTCCCCGATTCCTCCATCAGCCACTGGATCGCCTCGTCGCGATCATCGAAGATCTCGGCCGCCAGACCCCGGTTCCGGGCGACCATCGAACCGAGCCTCTGGGGGTCCGCCATTTCCGTTCGGGCGAGCATGGCCAGTCGGACCGATGCCGGTACGATCCGGGCCAGGCCCGTCCCGAAGGTGTAACGATCCAGGGTCGACGGGGTGCCGGTGACCCGCAGGGCATCGGCCAGGACGCGCGTCGCTTTCCGCTCCAGGATGAGGCTTGCGAAGGACCGGATGAAATCCTCGATGGTGTTCGGGGAGAAGAGCCCCTCGACCCGGACTTCGAGGAACCCCTCCCGTTCGACAGCCTCAATGATGTTCACGGTCGCACTGGTTGGCTTGTAGCCGCAGGAATTGACGGAGTCAACTCTTACCTGGGCCGCGATGAGCCGCTCGATCCTCGGGCTCCCATGCCGCTGAACGCATGGCCGTAGGGGTGACCGTGGGACTGGAGGCTCCATTGTCCTCGCTGGAAGTCCTCGGCCGGCGTCGGTCGGCGGGTGGCCTCGAGGACTGGAACGCGAGACTTCACCAAGCCGTGACCGCCGGGGGCGACGTCGGGGGAGATCCCGAGGGTCTACTGCGGGAATCTGACCGAACTGAACAGCCGGAAGCCGGCCCTTCCGGGCGATCTGAGACCCGCCCTTGACCGGGTCATCCCGTTCATCGACCGGTCCGCGGTGTAGATTAGAGAGCACCGGCTCGGTCCCCTGGCGGAACCGCCCCGCGTAGGCCCGGGCGGCCCCGGAGATGCTTACAGCCTGGTGATGGAACTGGAGGACCCTCGTGAATCGGACCGTCCTGGGCGGCCTGGCCCTGCTCGGCCTGCTGCCCCCACCCGTCCGGGCCTATGACCGGGTCGAGGCCCTTCCGCTCACCGAGCGCATCCTCATGGTGCACGTCAAGGAAGGACACGCCGTCCACCATCAGAAGGGCCAGAAGCGGACCGAGGGGGAGAGGATCATCCTGACTCCCCTGGATGCCGCGGCCGCTTGTCGAGCCGAGGCCTGGACGGTGAGCTGCCCCAACGATGCGAAGTTCGCCTCGGGCGTGCACCCCGAGAAGGTCGGGCGAAAAAGCAAAGGCACCGACTTTGCCTGGATGGTCCAGGGGTGGGATCCCGCCAAGAATTGCGCCCTCAACAAGGACCCCGACCACGCCAAAGACCATTGGCTGTACCTCATGCTGCCCCACCCGCTGACGCCCGGGAAGACCTACACCGTCCAATCGGACCGCGCCCTGGGTCTGGAACCGCTGACGCTGGCCTACTCTTTCGAGAAATCGCGCTCGGAGGCCGTGCACGTCAACCTGATGGGCTACATCCCCGACTCGCCGGCCAAGTACGCCTACGTCTACCACTGGGCGGGCGACTTGGGTTCGGTGGACCTGTCCGCCCTGAAGGGCCGGTCCTTCCGGCTGGTCGATCAGAAGAGCGGCAAGGCGGCATTCACCGGTGACGTGGCCTATCGCGCGCCCGCCAACCGTCAGGAGACGGGGCAGACAAAGGACACGCCCAACGGGAGCTTCCTCTGCGCCGAAGTCTGGCAGTGCGATTTCAGCTCCTTTTCGACGCCGGGCGCCTATGTGGTCGCCGTGGATGGAGTGGGCTGTTCTTTCCCCTTCCGGATCGAGGCCGACGTCTACCGCGAGGCGTTCCGGCTCACCTGCCGCGCCCTCTATCACGCCCGAAGCGGGATTGCCCTCAAGAAGCCGTTCACCGAGTTCGAGCGGCCGGCCCCTCACAACCCGCTGGTCACCCCGGGCTTTGCCGGGAAACTGGTCTACACGACCTCCCGCTGGATGGACTGGAGGGGCGAGGGGGATCCGGCCGACCGGCCCCAGATCGAAGCCGGCATCAAGGGTCCGATCGACGTCTGGGGGTGGTACCAGGATGCCGGCGATTGGGACAGCTACCACACCCACACCAACGTGGCGACGACGCTGTGCTTCGCCTTCGAGACCGCGCCGGGGAACTTCACCGACGGCGAGCTGAACATCCCGGAGAGCGGCAATGGGCTCCCCGATATCCTGGACGAGGCCGCCTGGCTGCCCCGGTTCTGTCTGCGCCTGCGACGGGAGCTGATCAGGAAAGGCTGGGGGACGGGCGGGGTGGGCCTGCGCGTCTGCGGGGACCATTTCGGGGGAGACACGCGCAAGGACGATACCACCCAGGCTTCCTATGAAGACACGGAACGGCAATGGACCGTTTCCGGCGAGGATCCCGTCTCGACCTTCCGCTACGCGGCGGCCGCGGCACACCTGGCGTGGTGCCTGGAGTCCGCCCGGCTGAGCGATCCGGAGAGGGCCGACTGGCGGCGTGAGGCCATGGAGTCGTATGCCTGGGCGCTCGCGCACACCGGGGCCGGGGACGAGAAGGCGGTTCGGGAGTGCCGATGCCATGCGGCGGCGCAGCTCTTCCGGCTGACCGGCGCGGGCGAGTACGAGACCCAGTTCGAGAAGGACACGGCGGATCTCAAGGTCGGCGAAACGATCCAAAACGAACGCTCGTACGGGCCGTGGGCTTATCTGCTCGGGGGGAAGGGGAAGCCGGAGCTGATCGCACGAATTCGTGAGTGGGTTCTGGCCAGTTGCGAGGTCATCGCGCTGAAGACGAGCGAACTGCGGGCCCTCCGGTGGGGCGGGGACTTCTACATGCCCATGCTGGTCGGCCAGCAGACCACTCCGTGGATCCTGGACGGGATCATCGGCTACACGCTGACGAAAAGGAGCGATCCGGGGAAGGCCCGGGCGTACCGGGGAGCGGTGGTCACGACCTGCGATTACTTCCTCGGAACGAATGCCCTGAACCAGACCTGGGTGACCGGTCTTGGGGCGCGGCACGTCCTGGGCATCTTCCACATGGACGCCTGGTACAACGGCAAGCCGACGCTGCACCCGGGGCTCATTCCGTACGGTCCGTGGCAGAAGCAGAAGGATCAAGGGCAGGGACCGTGGGACAGCGACTGGGCCAACAAGACGGTCCATCCGGGCATCGACCAGTGGCCGGGCAACGAGCGCTGGTTCGACAACCGGAACTGTCCGCTGAACGCCGAGTTCACCATCCACCAGAACATCTGCTATGCCGCGGCGACCTACGGCTGGCTCTGCAAATCGAAGTGAGCGGACGACGGGGAGGACGGGAGAAGGCCCGGAAGGCCGAGCCCGGACCCCAAGGGCTACAGGGTCGCGCGATGGGGATCGGGACGGCCCAGAAGGATCCGGCCGCTCCCGGGGGCCGGTGATGGACGGGCTCCCGGCGGACTCCGCTCGTGGGGCGACGACCCGCGTGGTATAGTCGACCCATGCCCGACATCCGCGTCAATGAGCGCGTCCTTGTGCCGGAGGCCGCCATCGAAACGAAGGCGGTCCGCGCCTCCGGCCCCGGAGGGCAGAACGTCAACAAGCTCGCCACCAAGATCCAGATGTGGATCGACCTGGCCCGGGTCGCGGGGCTCGAGGGCGACGATCTCCCCCGGGTCCGCGAGTTCCTGAAGTCGCGCCTCGATGCCGACGGACGGCTCCTCGTCATGAGCCAGGAGACGCGCGACCAGGCGCGAAACCGCGAGGATTGCGCCTCCAAGGTAGCCGATCTGATCCGCACCGCCCTGGTCCGCCCCAAAGTCCGGCGCCGGACGAGGCCCACCCGGGCCTCCAAGGAGCGCCGGATCGAGGCCAAGCGCCGCCATGCGGACCGCCTTCGCGAACGGCACGTCGACGACTAATCCCGAAGGCGGATTCCGGGCTGGACTTTTCACCCGGGGCGCGCTCTACTCAAGGGAATGCGGACGTGCGCCCTGCTTCTGGGCCTGGCGACCCTGGGTTTCGGAGCCCCCGCCCCGCAATCCGAAGGGGGCGGGGAGGCCTTCTGGCCCCACTGGCGCGGACCGGCGGGAAATGGCGTGGCGCCGAAGGCCGATCCGCCGACCCAGTGGGGCGAAAAGAAGAATCTCCGCTGGAAGCTCGCCCTGCCGGGCCTGGGACATTCGACTCCGATTGTCTGGCGTGACCGTCTCTTCGTCACGGCCGCTCTCCCGCTCGGTGACCCGCTCCCGCCCACCGCGGGGTTGCGGGATGGCGAGCATGACAATCAGGAGGCGGTCCGCCGGCAGAAGTTCGTCGTGATCGCCATCAATCGCAGCGAGGGGACCCTCGCCTGGCAACGGACGGTCCGGGAGGGCATCCCCCACGAGACCGGTCATCAGACGGGAAGCTACGCCTCGCATTCCCCGGTGACTGACGGCGAGCGGGTGTATGCCTCCTTCGGGTCGAACGGCCTCTACTGCCTGGACTGGGAGGGTCATCCGGTCTGGGAGAAGGACTTCGGCCAGATGCACTCGCTCCACGCCCACGGCGAGGGGAGTTCGCCCGCGCTTCACGGCGAGACGCTGGTCGTCAACTGGGACCACGAGGGTTCGTCGTTCGTGGTGGCGCTGGACAAACGGACCGGCAAGGAGCGATGGAGGACGGCGAGGGAGGAGATCACGTCCTGGTCGACGCCGATCGTGGTGGAGCAGGGTGGAAAGCCGCAGGTGATCATCAGCGCGACGAACCGGATCCGGGGGTACGATCTGGCCACGGGCCGGGTCCAGTGGGAATGCGCCGGGCTTTCGCATAACGTGGTCGCGTCGCCCGTGGCGGGCGACGGGATCGTGATTGCGGGATCGAGCTACGAGAAGCGGGCGATGCTGGCGATACGGCTCGAGGGCGCCAAGGGCGACATCACGGGCACGGACCACGTGATCTGGACCCGGGACCGGAACACCCCGTACGTCCCCTCGCCGCTCCTCTACGAGGGAAAGCTCTACTTCTTCAGCCACTACCAGGGGATCCTGTTCTGCCTGAATGCCCGGACCGGGGAGGCCCACTACGGCCCCGTGCGGCTTCCGGAGGTCTCCGATTTCTACGCTTCACCCCTGGGCGCGGCCGGACGAGTCTATGTCACCTCCCGCGAAGGCGTCACCCTGGTCCTGAAGCACGGCCCGTCGCTGGAAATTCTGGCGACCAATCGGCTCGACGACCGCTTCAGCGCATCGCCGGTCGCCGTCGGAGGCCAGCTTTTCCTGCGGGGGGAGCGGCATCTCTACTGCATTTCGCAGGAGTAGGAGTCCGCTTCCGTTCACCGGATCTTCACGCCCAAGGAAAGCCCCTCCCCGGTCGGGAGCAGGGTGGAGCGGAACCGGCCTCCCTGGGCCAGCTCCCGGTTGAACTCGCGGAGCGCCGCGGCGCCCTCACCCTGGCCGCCGACGATCTCCCCGAACGCGAAGGTGTTGTCCCCGAGCACGATTCCGCCCACGCGAAGGTGGTCCGCGGCCCAGCTCAGATAGGCCGGATAACGTTCCTTGTCGGCGTCGATGAACACGAGATCGAAGGGCGACTCGCCCTCGATGTCGGCCAGCCGCTCCAGCGCGGGGCCGACGTGGATCTCGACCCGGCCGAGCACGCCCGCCCTCCGGAAGGATTCGCGCGCGATCTCGGCGTGGAGGGGCTCCAGCTCGAACGTGTGGAGGCGTCCTTCCGGGGCCAGACCCCGTGCGATCGCCGTTCCCGAGTATCCCCCGAGCGTTCCGATTTCCACAGCCCGGCGCGCACCGACGGCGCGGGTCAGGACCTCGAGGTGGAGCGCATCCATGCCCCCGACCTGGATGTCCGGGAGTCCCGCCCTCAGGCTCCGTTCCCGCGTCTCCCGGAGGACCTCGTCCTCCGGCCGGAAGACTCGGTTCAGGTACCTTACCAGCTCCTCTTCTCGCCCGCCAAAATAGTCCTTCACGCTTCCCCCGATCCGTTCGCCCAGCAGGGTATCTCCGGGGAGGAACGCCCACAATGATTTCGAGGCCTCGGGAGCGCGAGGCAGGTTACGGGTGGCCCCGGGCGGGTAGCGCGCGGAGGAGCCCGATCGTCGCCCAGGCGGTGCCCCAGTACCGGTAGATGGGCTCGAGTCTCGCGAGGCGCTCGGGCTTGGTATCGGGGGCCGTGAGCGCCCGGGGCTGGACGGCCCAGGATCCGTCCTCGCCCTGGGTTTCGACGAGATGTTTCCGGGCCCGCTGGACCCCAGGGTTATCGCCGGGCAGTCCGGATGCGCAGAGGGCATAGAGAACCTGCCCGGTGGCGAACGGATCGCTCGTTCCGCCGTTCCGCCACGCCCAGCCGCCATCCGGGTTCTGCCGGCCCATCAGTTCCTTCAGGAGCGTCTGGGCCGAATCAGAATCGCCGAATCTCCTCTCCATGAGCAGCCGGGCCGCGAGCCTCTCGTTGGTCTTCCCCGGTGTGGTATTCTTCAGGAAACGGAGAGCCCGTTCGACGCTCTCCTTCGATTTCGGATCGGGCGTCCCGGACAGGGCCAGGACGAGCCACCCCGTCGTGATCTCGGTCCCCTCTTCCGCCGTCCGGTTCATCCGGGGAAGCTGTCCGCCCGGCTTCCAGGACCCGTCCGCCTGCTGGAGTTCGGAGATCCGGAGCCGGGTGGATGCGGCGAAATCCGCCTCCTTGAGCGCCTCGGATCCGTAGACACCGGCCAGGAGCAACTGGCCCATCGTGTCGATCCCGCCGCCGTCGCCCTTCTCGCGCGAGGCATGCCTGAGGACGGCGGCCTGGTGGGTCCCGAGCTCCTCCGGTGAAAGCGTCTTCGCCAGATCCTTGATGAAATCCGCCTCCTTCGTGGCGGGCTTCTTGGCCAGGGGCGCGAGCTTGCCGAGCGTCTCGGCGGGCAGCGACTCCCCCTTGAGCGCCTCCAGGCCCGCGTCGGTCAGCTTGATCCTGACCCGCTGCGCGAGTGATTCGTTCGACGACCAGTCCGACCATTCCGCCAGCTTCTTCTCATCGACCACGATCCCCCGCCCCCGGGCCTCCTGGTGGCTCCAGAGCATGAACGGAACGTGGTGGCAGGAGAGGCAGGCGCGGTTTCCAATCCAGGCGACCCCTTCTTTTTCCAGGTAGGGCAGGCTCCGCTCGACGGCCCGGCGGAGCGGGGCGTCGTGGGATTCCTGCGACCCCGAGGGCGATTCCAGGAAAAGCGTCAGGACCCACGCGATCCAGAAAGGCGCATGAGCTCGGTCCATCGCGGGCCCTCCCGTTGGGGTCTGGGGTTCGATCTCCTGTTACCCCAGGGCCCCTGGACCGGGTGGGAAAAGCTACTGCGGCGACAGCTCGAAATGCAGTTTTTGCGGGCGGGCGGCCTCGCGGATCTTGAGGTCGGCCTCCTCGACCTTCTGGGTCAGGGCGGCGAGCTGCTCCTTGAGACCGGGGTCGGCGCCCGGGGCGTGGGCCTTCTGGGAGAGGCCCCGCCACTGGCCCACGATCCCTTCCTTGGCGGATACCGCGGCCAGGATCCCCCTCATCTGGGCGATGATCGGGTGGGTCTCCTTGGCCTGCGGAGCCGGGCCCAGGGCGGTCAGATTGACGCCGGCTTCCAGCTCCTGAGCGCCGAGCGTGGCGGTCGGGACGCCGTTCACCCGGAGCGAGATGCTTCCCTTGAGCCCGGTGACCTTGAGCGTGTACTGGCTCAGGTCGAGGATGGCGGGGTAGAAGGCGACGACCTGGCGGGCGTCGTCGGGGATCGGGAAGGGGCACCGCTCGTCCAGCCGGTCGAACTCGATCTTTCCCCCGTCGGCCTTGACGCCGTCGACCTTGCAGCCCCTGGCCTCGACCAGCCGGCCCCCCGCATCGATCGTGGCGCTTGAGACGAAGCCGTCGGCCATCTTCGCCAAGATGTTCGTCAACGGAACAGCGGCGCAGGTGGCCGCGCAGGTCCGGCGGTTGGAAGACGGGCAGAGCGTGATGGATGC
>Ga0222749_10000886_pt1 | contig 16631 bp, 18 predicted proteins | sample IncBWH2Mmetat_FD_197234 | JGI IMG/M metagenome (GOLD analysis project Ga0222749, IMG submission 197234) | Metatranscriptome of lab incubated forest soil microbial communities from Barre Woods Harvard Forest LTER site, Petersham... | ecosystem: Environmental > Terrestrial > Soil > Temperate... | reverse complement strand
GTCACGTTGACGCCGAACCTGCAGAAAGTGAGAAGTGATACTTTTCCTCGTAAATATCCCGGTAATCGGAATCCTGGCAGATGCAGATTCCACGGCCGTCTTGGCAAGGGGCAGTCTCAGACACGTGCGGTCTCATAAGGTCTATGCGGGTAGCGCTTGCTCCCGGAGGATTTAATCCTAATGCCCCTCGTGCTACGGCGGCGGCCAGCAATACACTTGAGAGTATCGACTGATGCGCGAGAGGGACATGGACCTCCCCCGCGGCGAACCCGCTGCCCCGATAGGAATGACCGCCGCCGCAAAAGCCCTCAACGTAGAGATTGCGAATCGGTCGGCCCTCAAATAGTTGAAGACGGTCGATGGGGATATTACGTGCGGCCGCGATGGCCTCCAGCAATTCGCCCGAAACCCCGTTACCAATAAAGAGCAAAATACGCACTTCCATCAAGCGGTCGGAAATACCTAGCGCTGTGGCGATTAAGTCTTCATTTTGAAGCGAATGTCGAGCCAAGGACGGCAGTGTACTGCGGCGTCGTAGCTGCTCTGGCGCTCGGCCTCATCAACCCAATTCTTGAACTGCTGCAGCGCCATCTCCAACAGCATGGTTATTCCCGCTGCTCGTCCTGCAGTGAGTAGTGCAGCGGCACTGCGCCCGCTACGCAAACTGCAGATGTGGGAACATCTGCACGTTTGCGCTTTTTACTATTTTTACTAAATCTGGACATTCTGGAGGTAGACTGCCGTCTAAGCCACTTAAACGAGCTTAAAATCGGGTCTCTGTAAATCACGGATACCAAATAAGTTGTCACAAATTATGCGCAATCTTCGCGGCTTGCGGTGATCACCAGGTTCGAATCCCTCCCTTTCCGCCAGTTCCCTTTACTTTCCTGCCAATTCACCGTGGTACGGCCCTCGACCTCTTTGACTTACGCAAACAAAACTGAGTCCGGATGCATCGTGCCTGCACACAAGCCGACGCCAGGTCTAGCGCAAGCGCAGGGTCTTCGCTCACCTGCTTCACGCAGATGCTCATCGAATCGTCTACGCCTGCGCGCCGCAGAATGTGCGGGCTGAGCTAGTCAATATTGCAGACAACATCCGTCAGCACTTCGTAGCTGTGGAGGTCGATTCGATGCTTCCCCGAAGCTCACGCAGCTAACAGAGAGGTCTAGCCGTGCTCACACCATCCGGTATTCACGCAACCGACTTTGAGGCAAGAATCTCAGGCTTTGCAATCTCCGGCGGTTTGGAAAACAGATCTTTCGCTTTGGTGAACAGCGCTTTTGCGATTTCTCCGTTGAGGTGAGCATTCCGGCCATTTTCGTCGGCAAAAGTGTCGAAGATGCCGTACTTCCCCGGCCCCATTTTGATCGCGTACCAACTGATCGTCCCGGCCTCGCGCTGGGCCAGTGGCTGTGCGGACTTCAGAAACTCTTCCACTTCTTGTTCTTTGCCCGGCTTCGATTCAAGCTGCGCCCAAATCGCTAGTTTTCCCATTGCATTTCCCTCCTGTCGATCTGATGCGTGGTGCACCTGTTTGGTAACAGAGTATCTGGCGCCAGTCTGGTCTTCACTTCGCCGTCTACTATGTCGAATAATTGCTTCTCCAACTTTGCGGTCTCTAAGCCAAGGAACTGGTGATATGGAGCATCACCGGTTCGGCATACGCCAATGGTGGAGCGGCCTCGCCCGTCCACTGCAGCCTCGCGTCCCACAACCCAAGCCAAATGCTAGACTGCATCGGCGGTCAGGAAGACGGGTGAAAGCGCATGCAGCCGCACAATCCAATCCAACATGTCGTGATCATCGTTAAGGAGAACCACAGCTTCGACAATTATTTCGGATCGTTCCCTGGCGCAAACGGCACAAGTCTTCCGCCGGCCCAAGACCCGCCCGCCGGCGGCGATCCGCCGCACGATCATGCGGCATGGCTGCAGCGAGCGACGCATGCGGTGAAACTGCAATACAGCGAAAAAGACATCCCAGCGTATTTCTCGTTCGCGACACAATTTACGTTATGTGACAACTACTTCACGGAAGTAGCCAGCCAATCTGAACCCAACCATCTGATGCTCATCGCTGCGGCATCGCCCGTAATCGATAATGCAAGCAAGAGTCGGACGTACCAACCGCAGGAGCCTTTCAAGCTTCCAACCTTGCCGAAGGCACTGGAGAAAGCAAAACTTACCTGGGCTACTTATGGGGACCCGGGCTTCAGTTATTTCGACAAAATCGAAGAACTGAAAGGCAGCCCGAATATTCTGCCCTGGACTCGATTCGACATAGACGTGGCTGCGGGGAATTTGCCGAGCGTGTCCTGGGTATACGCCCCGAGCAGTCCAGTGGAGCTTTCCGAGCATCCCCCGTACGGGAAAAACGCCGGACAGCAGACGGTCAAACTGGGCAGCCAATGGACCGCCGAGCGCGTCCGCAAACTGGGGCAGAGCAAACTCTGGGCCAGCTCAGCGATCTTCATTACTTGGGACGATTGGGGTGGCTGGTACGACCATGTGGATCCGCCGTTGAAGAACAAGTGGACAGGAGGAGGTCCTGCGAAGGGGCCTGGTTACACCAACACGCAATTCACTTACGGAACTCGTGTCGGTTGCCTCGTGATCAGCCCTTATTCGAAGCGGGGAATCGCCAAGGGATTTCATTCGCACGTGAGCCTGGTAAAGTTCTGCGAAACGACGTTTGGTCTGAAGCCACTCAACACGAGAGATCAAGCGTCCGACGACATGTCTGATTGCTTTGACTTCAAGCAGACACCGTTGCCACCCCCAACTTAGTAGCCTGCGGCAGCATTCCTGTGCAAAGTGCTCATCCCGAGCGAGCCGCGATCTCAGAACTTGAATTGCATATCCATCTGGAAACGCCGGGGCGGCTGCGCCTGCACAGGCCTTCCAAACGAGGGTGAGGCCATGACGCCGACATAGGTCACGTAGTTTGGGTGATTGAGGACATTGAAAGAGTTCAGCGACAGCGTCAGAGTCTTCGCATGATCAGGCGCCTTCGACAGCAAAAAATCGTGGGCTACACTGAAGTCAAGATTGATGAGACCCGGTCCAGGCATCGTATTGCGAGCCACTCCTGCGAGGCGATCGTTCGTGATCCCGTCATGATTGTCGTCACGTCCGGTTGTCACGTTCACAGGCTTTCCCGCATAGAGCGACAAGGCGACGCCGAGCACCAGGAGGCGCCTCACCTGTGCTGAACCCAGCAGGTCAAATTTGTGTCGTCGATCGTTGTCGGAGAGCGCCCAGTCGGCCGATGGATCATAGCTATTCGCCGGAAAGAAGGTAACCCCGCTGGTGTTGTTGTACGTTTTGCTAAACGTGTATTGCACCTGGCCCGTTAGAAATTTCGTAGGGCTGCCACGAAAAGTGAGTTCCAATGCATTGCTCTTCTGATATCCGTCCGATTGAATTTGCCGATCCTGCCCCAGGTTTGAATCCGGTCGAGGCCCAAACAATGGCGGTAACGGTGCGTTCGCATCGACCGAACGAAACATTTTGATGCCCCGCGATCCCACGTACGTGGCGCTGAGTGTGCTCTTCGGTGTGACCTGTCTCTCGATGCCGGCGCTGTACTGAACGGTGTATGGAATTCGCGCCCGCGGGTCAAGCGTAACCACACTCGACGGTACTCCTTCCAGATCAGCGGGTCTCACGGGAAACGGTGGGCTGTTGATCACAAAACGGAGAAGATGAACGCCGTCAAAGTGCAGAAGGTCGGCGATGGGCCGCGGACCGGAGCGGTCGAAGAAGAGACCCGCCCCTCCCCGAATCACTGTCTTACTGTCCTTGCTGGGCGCAAAGGCGAAACCAAAACGCGGCGCGAAATTATTGGCGTCTTCGTGAAAGTAGTTTTGCCAGTAGTAACGCACGCCGGCCGAGAACGAGAAATTTGGTTTCAGACGGATATTATCTTCAACAAAACCCGAAACCACCTTCTCCAAGAAGACTAGGTGCCCATGACCGCTTTGCACGAGAACAGTCGAGGGCTTCCCCGCCTCGTAGTCGGCGAGGCTCGGAAACGTGTAGGTACCTGCCTGGTTGGTGAAGTCATCTTCTCCACGCCGGCTGATGTCTGGTATATCGATACCGAAATTGATCGCGTGCTTCCCGCTCACGTAGCTGACGATGTCGGTTCCATCAAAGTGGTACTCGGTGCGTTTGCTGTCTGCCTGCGCACCTCCACCCACGAATGTTCCCGCAACCACGGTCTGGAAATGTTCGTTATTACTTGTGATCGGCCGATCAAAATGCCCCACCAGAAATCGCAGTTGATTGATGAGCCGGGGTGAAAACAGATGCCGGTAACTGACGTTGATCTCGTGTTCCTGGCCTTTCGTGTTGTAACCCGCCTCGCGAAGAACAATGCCTCCGACATTCTGATTCTGGTTCGTCTGGCGCTCGTACGAATACCCGATCCAGAACTGGTCGCCGTTCGCAAAGTCGTGAAACACTCGTCCTGATCCGAAAAAATGCCGCAGTGGCGCGGGAACGTTGTCGTTGACAGGGCCCTCGGGTCCGATCGTGTTCACGACAGCTTGCAGGTCATCCAGGTCTTCATCGAGAGAAAGCAGGAAAGTCGTTTTTTTCGAATGGCCGAGAGGCCCGCTCAACGACCCTTCATAATACTGCCTGCGTTCGGCCGGCTTCGTAATGGCGAACTTGTTCGTCGCATCAAAGACTGCGTCACGAAACATGACGGTAGCGTTACCGTGAAAGTCGGAACTTCCTCCTTTAGTAATAATTTCGAGCCGTGCCCGGCCTGGGCGAGAAAACAGCGCGGAGTAGGGATTCTGGTTGATTCTCACTTCCTGGATCGCCGACTTCGTGACACCTGGACCATTCGCCTCCACGCCATTCACCACCAACGTGATGCCATTGGTACCCACCGCATTGTCGTCGAGGAAGCGTGACAGAGTGGCGATGTAATCTTGGTCAAATACGGGCAACCGGTCTAGCGCCGCCCGGTCGATGGTGTTGGCGTTCTGGTTCTCTGACACCTCGGTGGAGACGACCGGCACCGCCTGATCCGCGTTGACGTTCACCACCTGCTTCTCGGTGGCAATCGAAAGAACGATTCTTATCGCCGGACTGGCCTTCTTTTTGAGGATCAGATCGCGTCGAAAATCTTGGAAACCCTTCGCCTGCACGTTGAGGACATAGGTTCCGGATGGCGCCCCTTCGATGCGAAACGCTCCCATTGCGTCTGTCGTAGTTTCCGCAAGTGGGTGGCCATCCGTTCCTGTCAGGACGACCTTCGCGTGAGCAATTGCGCTTCCGGATGGATCAAGAACTGTCCCTGTGACCAAGTTGCCGACCGAAGACTGGGATGCATCTTCAGCAGCGTGAACCTGCGCGCCATCGCCTCCGGAGGGCATTTGTGCCCAACCAAGTTCCGGCTTTCCCTGGAACAGGGCAAGCCCCGCGAGAAGTGTGAGCCAGCATCCTCTCATCAACATGTTCCAAGGCCAGAGTATCGCCCGCCTCGCGCCTAGCCAAGCCTAGTCAGCCATTCTGAAATCTGGCTGAATCCCGGTTGTTAAAAGACAGTTGCGGATGCAGGACGAAATGTCAGGAAAGTTCGGCTCCCACGATGTCCCTGGAATTATGCGCCGAAAAGGGCTGCGCGGTTTGGGGTTCGATTTCAGATTTTAGATTGAAAATCTGCAATCTGAAATCTTCAATCTTCAATCTGCAATCTGAAAGCTGCCAGGTGCCTCAGGTTCGCGTCTGCTCTTTGGACGCTAACCTGGGGTTGGGAATATTCGCGCTCGCAAGAAAACTGCCGAGCTTCGCTCGGCCGGGCAGACGTGGGCATCTGCCCCTGCGCGCGCTCTCTCTACTGTGTCGGCCCTGAAGACTTGCGATAGTTGGAGTAGGTGATATCTTCTTGTGTTCGATGCGGCCAAAAAAGCATTACCTTGGCGTTCGACTTCGTGGCAACGTGCTCGCTTAGCCATATATCTGCGGAGACCGGCGTCTTCTCCAGTTCGAATTGCGTGCCAGGCTCAACCTCTGCAACAAATCCTTCGATCCTCACTGGATGCATCACGTGAGCCTCCACGCGAACCCACTGAAACGAGTTGCGGTCAATCCATAGCTGTCCTTCCATGCCCGTCAAAACCTGGCTGTCCCGATTCGGGGGGCGATAGTCTTTTCGCGGCTACGCGCTGAGCACGTACACGCTGTGACCTTTAAGCCTCTTGTTGCCGAGCAATCGAAAGTCAAAGGCCTTCGTCAACTGGTCAAGCATGGTATGGTCGCGTTTCCGTTCTGCCTGAAACTTCTCAATACGCGCTGCTCTCTTTTCTGGTGTCTCGTTGCGTCGCTCGGCCAACGCCTCCTCGAACTTCTTCTGCTCCTCGGCTTTCTTCGATGGGCTGAGCGGATGGCCATTGACGGCAACCACGCGCTGGTAAGGCGATCCGTAGAGCATCCTAACTTCGTAGGTCTTGATGCCGTCTTTTTCCTGGTCTCGTTCGGTATAGTCAAATTCTGGATCGGCATCCCAATCGCGATTGTTGGCTTCGACCGATTTCTGGATGATGGTCTCGACGTTGCTCTGCCCAGAGACCCAAATGGGGGCTAGCAATGCTAGGATAGCGACCGGCAGGGCTTCACACAGCTTCATCCACCGCCTGCGCCGAATCTCAGCTTGGATTTTCATCCCGGATGATTACTTGCTCGAATTCTCAGGCGCGATGGCGGCTCAAGCATTGCTCATCGAATAGGACGGGATCGTCTACGCCTTCGGTTGTATTGGAACATCGCGGGATTCGCCGCCTGTGCCCTGCACAAGAATTGACGAACGTCGCATTCCCACCGAAGAAGTCCCTCCGAAACGCCCGGTCTTGTGCGTTCGGTTTGGCTTTGGACTAAAATTGACCTGTACAGACAGCACTTCTATACTGTCCGCGCTTCGTGGGATCGTTCATGCCGAATGCGCCAAAGAACAACAAAACCCGTAACCGCAAAGAGAAAGTCACGGAACAGCGCCAAGAGAAGTCTTCGATGCGGGAGACCTCTGCACCCGCCTCCGTAACTCGCGCCGGTTTTCCCATCGTGGCCATAGGTGCTTCCGCAGGTGGACTCGAAGCTTTCAGCAGCCTCTTGCGCGCCCTTCCTCCCGAGCCGGGTCTGGCTCTGGTGTTTATTCCCCACCTCGATCCAACTCACGAAAGCGCAATGGTCGAACTCCTCTCCCGCACCACTCGTCTGCCGGTGCATCAGGCAGCAGAAGGCGTGCGCGTAGCGTACAACGCCGTCTACGTGCTGCCTCCCAATTCCGACATGACCATCACCGATGGTGTGCTCCACCTCGTAAGGCGCGAGGCCGGACGCGGCCATCACATGCCCATCGACAGCTTTTTCGCTTCCCTCGCCGAGGATCAAACCTCGAATGCGATTGGCATAATCCTGTCCGGAACCGCTACCGACGGCACTCTTGGCCTCTCTGCCATCAAGAATCACGGTGGCATTACCTTCGCGCAGGACCTGACCACAGCGAAATACGATGGCATGCCCAACAGTGCCGTGGGGGCGGGCGTCGTCGACTATGTCCTTCCGCCCGATCGCATCGCTGAAGAACTCATTCGCATTCAACGGCAGCCATCGCGCGGGCAACAGCCCGCCAGTATGTTTGACGGCAAAGACCGTCTCATGAAGGAGGTGTTCCGCTTGCTCAAGGGCGTGAGCAAGGTCGATTTTGTCGATTACAAAGTAGCCACCATCCAGCGTCGCATTCTCCGGCGCATGAACATCAATCGCGTCGACGAACTTGCGGACTACGTGAAACTGCTGCACCGCAATCCTCCGGAGGTCGAAGCTCTGTATCGAGACGTTCTGATTAACGTCACCGGTTTCTTTCGCAATCCCGACGTATTTGAGAGTTTGCGCGAAGTCGTATATCCCAAGCTTCTCCTTCAGCGCAACTTTTCAGAACCCGTGCGGGTCTGGGTGCCTGGCTGTTCGACCGGAGAAGAGACCTATTCGCATGCTATCTCCCTGGTCGAAATACTCTCTGAGTTGCGCGTCGAAGTGCCCATCCATATCTTTGGTACCGACTTGAGCGAAAGTGCCATTCAACGGGCGCGCACCGGTTTCTACAAGGAGAGCGTAGCGTCCGAGGTGTCCGAGATTCGTCTGCGCCGCTTTTTTCACAAAGTTCCCGAGGGCTATCAGATTTCCAAGTCGATTCGCGACATGTGCGTCTTCGCGCGCCAGAATGTCTTCAGCGATCCCCCCTTCTCCCGCATGGATCTGATCAGTTGCCGGAATGTGCTGATTTATCTCAGTCCCGTTCTGCAGAAGAAGGTCATTCCGATCTTCCACTATGCCTTGAAAGAAGGCGGGTTCCTGCTCGTGGGAAATGCCGAAGGTCTGCTCCGTTCAGGTGCCGAAATTTTTGATCTTGTGGATCGTAAAGCGAAAATCTATCAAAAGAAATCCGTGCCCTCTCCTGTCACTTTTGCCCTGACCGTGAGTGCGCCAACCATCGCCGAGCCCGGTCCTGAGAAATTGCCCCGTGGTCCCAGGGAAGAAGCGGCCGCAAAGACTCCCGTGGATGTCCAACGCGAAGCGGATCGCCTCCTGTTAAGCAGGTACGTGCCCTCGGCCGTGGTCGTCAACGAAGATTTGGAAATTGTGCAGAGTCGCGGCCGGACCAATCGTTATCTGGAGCTTCCCACCGGCAAAGCCAGCCTCAATCTGCTGAAAATGGCGCGTCCAGGCTTGCTCTATGAACTGCGCTCGCTGATGGAGAAGGCTCGCAAAAACTATGCCCCGGTTTCGAAAGACAAGGTTGCCCTCGAGGACGGCAATCAAACCATCTCATTGCGACTGGAAATCGTTCCCTTCCGCACTCCGGCGCGCGATCAGCGCCATTTCTTGGTGTTGTTCGAAGAGAAAGACCATACCGACCCCGTCCCGGCGCAGCCACCTGCCCAGCGGCAATCGGCAAAAGTGATTTCCGATGCCAAGGATATGCAGATCGCACAACTAAAACAGGAACTCGACAGCACAAAAGAATACCTGCAATCCATCATCGAGTCCCAGGAAGCCACCAACGAGGAACTCCAGTCCGCGAATGAAGAGATTCAATCTGGAAACGAGGAATTGCAGAGCACGAATGAAGAGTTGCAGACATCGAAAGAAGAACTCGAATCCGCCAATGAAGAACTAACCACGGTCAACGAGGAAATCCAACACCGCAACCAGCAACTCGCGCAGCTAAGCAACGATCTCATCAATCTCCTCAACAGCGCGACCATCCCCATGGTCATGCTGGGCGAAGACTTGCACATTCGCCGTTATACTCCCGAAGCCGAGCGCGTCTTTGGCTTCTCCAGTCACGACATGGGCAAGGCGCTCACGCATTTGCACCTGAATCTTGATGTTCCGGAACTGGAGCGCTGGATGCTCGATGTGATGCGCGACATGACCATGCACAACGAGCAGGTCAAAGCCCGCGACGGCCGATCTTATAAACTTCGCATCACACCCTACCGCACATTCGAAAACAAAATCGATGGTGTCGTCGTCGCCCTTCTTGACATCACGGATCTGGTCGCCGAGAGGGCCGGCAAAACCGACGGCCGTTCCGAGGCCAAACAGTAGGCCTTCAGACAATTTCAATTACGCGACGTCCCAAATTTCGCGATGCCCACGTAGGCCCAGACGCCGGGGTCCCCATCAAGCCAGTTTTTGGCTTGATGGGGTGGAGATGCCCTCGTCTGGGCACGATGCTGCAACTGGAAGTCGATGAAACTGATCCGGGAAACGGTGGTAGGAAGTCCCGCGCGCTGTACTCCCCATTAAGCTGCGTTCGCGCTTAACTGACCTTCCTTTGCTTCATATCCACAGCTAACATATCGAGGATACTTTTGGTTCGAAACCTCGATTCCAATACTTTCACTTTCGTCGCGGCGTCTTCTTCCAACTGACCCTCGTTCAACTCCCCATGGAGGCTCAGAATGCCTTCTTTCAGCAGCTGAACAGAATGCCGGAGTTCCATCCGTAAATCCACCATCTGGTTGCGCAAGTTGCGCATCTCCAGCACACCATTCTTGATCTCGCCGGCCGTAGAAGTCACCAGACCTGCTGTCATCCGCGTGAGATGAAATGCTTCGCGGATCGGGCTCGCACTCACCCATGCGTCGAGTTCGGCCCTGGTGGCTACCACCGAGCCCCTCGATTTGCCTGCCGGGCGTCGCACCGGAAGACCCAGTTCGATCTCATAGCGCTGCACCGTGCGCACACCCTTGCCCAGATAAGCGGCAATATCTTTCCAGCCGCTGAAAAATTGGGGTGGTTCGGGTTTACTTCGGTTTCGTTCGGCACTCATAAAGATGCCCAGCGAGAAAGGATTCCGGAATGGACGATCTTAGCCGTATTCTAGCACCGTTTCGGCAAGGTACGTCTCGATGTCTTCTGGAATGCCTCGGCCGTAATCTCGAACCGCAAGGACGACGTCCTCAGCACCGACTGTTACCTCGTTGCCCGCTTCCGTTTCGCCCGGCGGATCATTGTAGGTCCGCGACGAGCTGTCGTTTCTCAACCTCCGGGTTTGCCTGTCACTCGCCGGGCAACCAAAGATAAAATGCTCAGCATCGCCCCAATGCGATGCGATTTTGGGCCTTCGACGAATCTTGATGCAGATCATCACGATTTGGCAGGGATGACGGCAACGGGCCCTACTGCCAGGAGTGGAGATGCCATGCAAGCTACCGGAAACTTGAAGATTCTGTTCATCGCGGGCTTTGGTCCGATCGTGCGCGAGACGGCCGAAAGTCGCAAGCTCTACAGCGAGGTCCTGGGAATTCCCTTCAAAGAAGAGAGCGGCGAGTATCTTCATACGGAAGCTCTTAAAGGCGCAAAAACGTTTGCTCTGTGGCCGCTTTCTCAAGCTGCGCAGTCTTGTTTTGGCAAGGATTCCTGGCCCGATAACATTCCTGTACCACAAGCGTGGCTTGAGTTTGATGTTGACAGCGTCGAAAAGGCGACGGCGGAGCTTGAATCGCAAGGATATCGAATGCTTATCAAGAACATGAAAGAACCGTGGGGCCAAACTGTCAGTCGTTTCATCTCACCGGAAGGATTGCTGGTCGGTATCACTTTCACACCGTTGTTGCGAGAAAGGAAATAGGTCCAGGCTGTGCACAAAAATCAGATTGCGGGGACTATGCGGAGTCCTAAGTTGTCGGCAGCCGCTCCGTTCTTCGCAAAACTCCTTCTGCCAGCGGTAGAACACAGTCGGCCGCAGGCCGTTTCCTCACACAGATCCGAGACTGGCACTTCGTCCAAAAGGTGCCGCCTCAAAATGACCACCTTTTCTTCTGCGCTGTAGTGCTTTCGTTCTTTCCTCGTACGTTCGCTCACTTTTACTGACAGCGCGAAACGAAATCCCTTGCTAGCGTACCTTGGCGCAGTGCGCTCCTCGCCTACCTGCTAGCCTTAAGAGAGAGCACCTGACCATGCTTGGTCACGCTCACGGGCGGAGTTCCGCAGATGTCTGTCCCTCACCAATTCGAAATCGACCGGTCGCTTCGCAGCGCCGTCAAAACGTTTTTCGACAAAGTGTCGTTGTGCCCTCACCAACCCCGGCGGTGCTTGCGGTGTGGGCGGGAAATTCAGTATCTGAATGCCAGCTTCTCCCTTTTCGGCACCGACTGTACCTGGCAAGTGCACCTGCCCGTTTGCCTTTGCGAACTGGAAAGTAGCCACCAACGTCCCTCCGTCACGCAGTAGCCATCGAGCCGCAAGAGCTTTTGATGACCTGTCCCCAAAAGCATTGGTGCCCACCTCCAGCCCAACCGCCCTGTCCAGGCCTCCCGATCTCGGTTCACATTGCAGAATTTCCAATGCCAATGCCCCTGGCTGTCGCATCTGAGACTCAGCAAAAACCTGGATTGCCACGCCCGCAGGCAATGTCGCAGACTCTCTGGCCGTCGATCCGACGTTTTTCCCCTGAGGAGGAACCATGAAAATTGCTACCCTCATAGTCCTTGCGCTGATGATCGTAACCCCCACCGCGAACCTTTTCCCAAGAGCCCCGCAACGGGACGTGCCCGCCGAAGTTGAATCCGCAAGGCGAGCACTCCAGGGTGCCCGGAACGATCTGGAGCATGCTGGCGGCAATTGGGGTGGGCACCGAGCTGCCGCCATGAATCACATTGACCAAGCCCTCAAGGAGTTGGCGGAAGCAGAAAAGTTCGCCCACGAACATCACGATATGAAGTAGTTTCGATTCTGTCCCTTGGAAGTTCCGTCCTGCCCGGCTTCGCTTGCGGCCCAAGCTGCAGTGCAACCAATTCTGAATCAGCTTGCGAAGCCGGCTTCCGTTCTTTGTAGTAAGTCTCACTCCAGCCCATGATCTCAACTTGATCACGCAATCCAAGCCAGACTCGGCCGGCTAAGCTGCATAGCAGTTCGGCCGCGCTGATCTGTCCTCATCGCATGTAAGCCCGCGAAAAATAGGACCTTTTCCACAGACCGTCACAGTTGCAATCCACAAACACGGGCATATACTTCCGCCGCATCAAAATCCAGCCTCTGAGGCTCCCCCAATGAACAGGCTAGTTGAATTTCTCTTGACCGTTTTGGCCCTGGTCGGTTTGTTCTGTGCCCTTCCGAAGAGCGCGCCAGCCAATACCGCAATTCGGACACAACACGCCGTGGTCGTCGCTGACGGCAGCGATCCCATGCCGATTTGCCGAGGAAAACGCTGCTTCTAGGCTGAATCCATTCACCGGAGTAGGGGCCGCCGAGAAAAAAGTTGCACGGCGGTGGAGGGAGAGGTATGCTTCTCGCCTTCGGGTGCCTACCAAGCGATGAACTGGCTAATGTATTTGAGTTGGGTGGCGGGGCCTGCCTTAGAAATCGCCCTGCTCGCCTGCATGGTCCATCGCAAGCTGCATCGTGTTTTCCCTCGCTTCTTTTCCTACATTATCTTCCAGATTCTCAAATCAGCCATCCTCTTCCTCACCTATCACTATTATCTGGAGGGCTACTTCGACGCATACTGGACCGGCAACGCCATTAGCGTCATCCTCGCCGTCACCGTGATGGATGAAATCTTGCAGCACGTATTTAAAGAGTATGGAGGCGCCCAGAATCTGGGCTCTGTCATTTTTCGCTGGGCCTGCGGACTCCTTCTTGTCCTCGCCATCGTGACGGCGTTCACCAGTCAGCAAGGCAGTGCTGATCGGGTCGTAGCCGTGGTGCTTACCTTCGACCAAAGCGTCCGCGTCATGCAATGCGGACTTTTCTGTCTGTTGATGATTCTTTGTCGCCTTCTCAAAAATTGCTGGCGCCAGCAGGTCTTCGGTATCGCTCTGGGATTCGGAGTCTTCGCAAGCATTGAGCTGATTCTGGTCAGTGTCGCCGTGCGCTACGGCGGCAGCGCCGGTCCCACCATCAGCCTGGTGAAGAGCGTAGCCTACAACGCGGTCACCATCCTCTGGATTGGCTACCTCGGACAGCAGGCGCACTCGATACCTGCCGTCGAAGTCGCGCCGCGCCTCGATGTCGCTTTGGCTGATCCCGCGGGCAGCACCGAAGCTTTCATCTCCATGGTGGAGCGGGCTGTCGAGGAGGTTATTTCCCGCAATCCTTGGCCGAGACCCAGCACCAGCGGTCCTCACATCGTCGGTCGAGAGCCCGGCCCTGGGGAGAATAATTAACGCCCATTCCCGTCCGAGTGCCCAGCATGAAAACCTCAGTACAGAGAGTGAGCACCGGAGAAAATTGGCCTCCTGAGGAGGGCGAGGTCGTCACGTTCAAGTCCTCGACCGGGCAGAAATCTGGTGTTCTCAAGGAGGTCCGCTGGGGATTAGTGTGGCGCGATTTCATTCTCGAGGATGGCCGCGTCATTCCCGAGCACAGGGTCGTCGGATGTCCCGAGTCGCCCGCCTGGCGCAGCGCCGATGAGGTTTCGCAGGAAGAGCGCGAAGCCTGCGAAGAGCGCCTGGTTTTCATGTCCGAGAGCGGAGTCGATCCACGTGATCGCGAACAGTCATTTTGGGCTGAACTAAACCAGTACCTGGCATACATCTATCTAAGGTTCAACCGAACCGAGCAGAAGAGCTGACACGGTTCGGCCCTCACATTCGTCGGGTCGAGAAGAGGCGCAGATCTGTGAGTGAAGAAGATCGGACGCACCGGGTTCGGAAGTCGCTGGCCGACGCCCGCCTGGTAGAGATCGAACTTGACGAATTCCCCGACCGGATTCGAGAAGTCAAGCAAGTTGCCATCGGCCGCCTGGGCGAATTACTTCAGAAGGATACTGCTCTGCAAGAACGCCGTTCCGTCGCTCACTCCTTGGGCACTCTAAGCAGACTCGAGGCCACATTGCGAACCGATGCTGATCTGCACAAGCCGGGGCGCTCCAGCCAGCCAGCGACGCCCAATCAGGCCCCGGATAAGCAACCCTGACTCATTCCATACCGCTATATTAAATCTCCCTAAAGGATTGCCCGTACATTTGCCGCCGGCTCCTGCCCCCGCTTCAACAAATCATAGAACCTACCGAAACAAACGCGCGCGGGTTGGGTTATCGCCTTCAACCCCATCATCTTTGGGTGGAGAATCAGCATGGACGTACCCGTAAGAAAAACCTGTAGATCCCCTCTTGGCATCCGCGGAGCACTGACCAGACTCGCTCTTGCCCCCATCGAGAAAAAGGTGATTCGGATGCTGGCTCATGGCGCCAGTCCCCGCATCATCGCCGAGCGATTGGCTCTCAGCGAAGGCAGTCTTCGAGCCTGTCTTGATTCCGTCTTCGCCAAACTGGCGATCTCCGGTCAGCTTGGTTTGCTGGCTGGCCCAGAATGTAGAGATCATCGCAGCAGTTTTTCATTCATAAGGAAAGCTCATCGCCTCACCGCGCCACGAAAGAATCCAGACCGAGAGCCAGACCGAGAGAACGACATGCAAGTTGCTTGATTCAGTGCCTGCTGGAGATGGAGCCGACTTGTGCAACCAGCCCGCAAAGACGACCCGAACCTGAACGATATCCTTCCGGACCCGCGTTTGAACCCGATGATCAATCCTCGGCTGGGGAAGAATCTCGGCCGCTGGGCCAAGGTCTACTACACAACCCCTCCTGAAAAACGGGACCAGGCTGTGCTTGAACTCGTTCGGGAACTCGAGGGCGGAGCCGTACCCATACCAGAGACAGAGCCATCAACTTCTGTTGAAGCCGAAATCGCTCAAACGTTCACACCCGCCCCGCTCGACAATCCGCTGGGGCCAATCACCGCTGCGCCGGAGCAACGTTTTTGCGGCCACTGTGGCTCTCGTTTGAAAGAGAATGCGCCCCGACAGCCGAGTCCCAAAGGCCCTTTGCTCGCTTCCGACCCTCAATCCCCACCAGTTGAGGAAACTGCACACGAGGACGATCTCCCAATCGAGCCTGAATCGCTCGCTATCGACACGACTGGGCGAAAGCGTTGTTCGCGCTCACACATCCTCGCTGTCCTGCTCATCGCGACAGCGATTGGAGCGTGGGGGCTCTGGCGCATTCGCTTCGCTCCAGCGCCCCTGTCCGCGGCGCGCGTGCTCCCAGTCGTGAAACAGGCTCCGAGTGCCCCGGCCCCAGTTGTTCAAACTCGAATCCATCCACTGCCTTCGCCGCAACCAGTTCACTATTCATCTCCAAGGCTTAGTAAACCCGCCGCTGGAACCCCGGTTGGATGCACAACCGACCATATTTCGAATTGTCGGACGGATGAGTTGTATCGAAAAAGTATGAGTCTTGCCGACGCGATTGACTCTCGGTTTATCGCCTACGACAAGCGCATGAATCAACTGCTGCGCGCCGCCACCGCACACACCCAAAAGGGAGCGAAACCTGGGCCAGATCGTTTGCGGCAGGCCAACTATTCCGCTCAACTTTGGGAACGTCTCCAGCTCAAAGCCTATACAATCCGCGAGAAGCGTGACGCTCTCAAATTTCGCGCTGAATTAACGCGCCGAGTTGTTGCCTCGAAATCCGAAAAAAACCTGCTTCGTCCTTATGACAACCCACAATCATGTCTCGAACTCCACTACATCGCCGACGACTTGCGTAAGCTGGCAGCCAAGCTGCCGGGATCCGCACCGAATGCGCTTCGAGCATCCACCCGTAGAGTAGCCAATACCTCACCGTAGACGCTCTCGCCAGTGGGCGAGCAGAAATCTTGTTAACCAAGAGATGCCTGTCTTCCCGATTAACCAAGAGATGCCTGTCTTCCTGAGCGAAGTGAGGCGCCAGCCGAACGAAGTCGAAGGACCCCATGCTTGCCGGCAGCACCACCGGCCCAACGGAGATTTCCACCACGACACACATCTATACCTTTCTCAACTCTGTCATCCTTCCTCGGCGCGGTGGCTCACCCGTCTTTCTTCATAAGCTCGCCGTCTGATTGTCAAAGATCGCGATCTGCCGAAACCCAGGATGAAAATCGCAGCCTATAATCAGCATGACGTTGGCTCCTTCTCTGAGAGCCTTGGTTTGTTTTTCGCAGCTACCGCCGTACTCGCCGCGATCGAGCCAACGTCGTTATGCGGTCAAGAAAGTGAGGCGCCAGCCGAACTAAGTCGAAAGCCTGCCCTGAGCGAAGCCGAAGGGGCCCCCACGTC